>Ga0207828_100019_pt1 | contig 369914 bp, 350 predicted proteins | sample TtaePargueraPR_11_FD_187276 | JGI IMG/M metagenome (GOLD analysis project Ga0207828, IMG submission 187276) | Aerobic enrichment media microbial communities from Bioluminiscent Bay, La Parguera, Puerto Rico - Tt and P2 (3) (SPAdes) | ecosystem: Environmental > Aquatic > Marine > Unclassified ...
CCAAGCAAACTCGTACGGAAACGCCGCCACGGCTTCCGTTCCCGCAGCGCGACCGTCGGTGGCCGCCGTGTGCTGACCGCACGCCGCGCCAAGGGCCGCAAGCGTCTGTCGGCCTAATGTTGTGACCGTTTCGGTGGAACGCTTGAAAAAGCGCGCAGAATTTCTTCGCGTCGCAGGCACCCGCCGGAAATGGGTTACACAGGGATTGATCCTTCAGGGCGCTCCGCGTCCCGGGATCAAACCGGACACAGAATACGCCGGTGAAGATCGACTCGCACGAGTCGGATTTACCGTCACCAAAAAGGTGGGCAAGGCCGTCGTTCGCAATCGCGTTCGGCGGCGTTTGCGTGCTGTGGCGGACCAATTGATGAGCGAAATGGCATTGCCCGGTTGGGATTATGTCGTGATCGGTCGTCAGCAGACCATTGACCGGGATTTTGAAAAACTGGTCGATGATATGCGGTTTGCCCTGCGGCGTATCCCTGATGCCAAACCTTCCGCCCCGGATGGTCAGCGCCCCCGCAAGGGACGCGTATCAAATTCCGGTGGTGCGATGAAGGCTGGAGACTCTGCCAAATGAGTAACCTTCCCGGATCGAATGTAGGCCCCTTGGCGCGTCTTCTTCAAATCGCGGTTCGCGGCTACCAGCTCTTTTTATCGCCCTATATCGGGTGGTCCTGCAGATATCAGCCGACCTGTTCGGCCTATATGATGGAGGCCCTTGCCCGCCATGGGGCAATAAAAGGCGGCTGGATGGGTTTTAAGCGGATAATGCGTTGCCATCCATGGGGTGGTCATGGTTATGATCCCGTGCCCGGATGTGGCTGTGAACAAAACAAAGCGCCGTCGGAGGATGAACTCCGGTTAACGGCGCTTTAGTCATGTAAATAGAATACCGGTCAGGCGTTCTTCGCCGCCGGACGAAAGCGGAAAGAGGCGATGAACGAACAACGTAACCTGTGGATTGCGATTGCAGCTTCGGTCGCAATCCTTGTCGGGTTCCAATTCTTTTTCGCTCCCGAACCTGCCCCGCAGGATCGAGAAGCGCAAGTTCGCGAACAACTTGACGTCAATGGCAATACTGCACCGCAGACTGCCTCGAACGTGCCCAGCGTACCGGGTGGTGCTGCGCCGGCGGCTCCGGTCGTCAACCGCGACGCAGCACTTGCAAAAGCTCCGCGTATCAAGATCGAAACCCCGCGTGTCGAGGGTTCGATCCGTCTGGTCGGTGGTGTGATTGACGACATCCAGTTACAGGATTACCGCGAAACCGAAGAACCGGACAGCCCGCTGATCCACGTTCTGAACCCGACCGGTAGCGACAATGCATACTTCGCCGAATTCGGCTGGGTTGCCGCCGACAAATCTGTCAGCGTTCCGAACAGTGATACCCAGTGGACTGCAAGCTCCAACGAACTGACGCCGGCAAAACCCGTCACGCTGAGCTGGGATAATGGCAGCGGCCTGACCTTCAATCGCGAGATTTCGATCGACGAGAATTATATGTTCTCGATCAAGCAGTCGGTCAAAAACGATAGCGGTTCGGATGTCACCCTGTATCCCTACGGTCTGATTTCGCGCAAGGGCAAGCCGACCACGGCAGGGTTCTACATCCTGCATGAAGGTCCTCTTGGTGTCATCGACGGTACCCTGACCGAAATCGATTATGATGATCTTGCCGAAGACGGTGCAGTGGAAAAGAAAACCACTGGCGGCTGGCTTGGCATTACCGACAAATACTGGCTGGTTGCGCTTGCACCGTCCTCTGACGAGGCACTGACCACCCGTTTCAGCCATCACGTTGCCGAGAATTCCGACAAGTACCAGACAGATTATCTTGGTGCGGCCCGCACGGTTGCGGCCGGTGCCGAAGCTGCTTCGGAAACCCGTTTGTTTGCCGGTGCCAAGGAAGTGTCGCTTCTTGATCAGTATGCCAATGACTATGGTATTAAGAATTTCGACCTCGCGATTGATTTCGGCTGGTTCTATTTCCTGACCAAACCGTTCTTCCTGTTCCTGCAGTGGCTGAACCATTTGGTTGGCAACTTCGGCGTTTCCATCCTGATCTTCACGGTTCTGGTGAAGGCGGTGATGTTCCCGCTGGCCAACAAGTCGTACAAATCCATGAGTGCGATGAAGAAACTGCAGCCGCAAATCACCAAGATGCGCGAGCAGTTCAAGGATGACCGTCAGCGTCAGCAGCAGGAAATGATGGCGCTTTACAAGCGCGAGAAGATCAACCCGGCATCGGGTTGCCTGCCGATCGTCGTTCAGATTCCGGTGTTCTTCGCACTTTACAAGGTGCTGTTCGTGAACATCGAAATGCGCCATGCGCCGTTCTTTGGCTGGATTCAGGACCTTTCGGCTCCGGATCCGACCTCGCTGTTCAATCTGTTTGGCCTGATCCCGTGGGATCCGCCGCAGATGCTGATGATCGGTGTCTGGCCGCTGATCATGGGGATCACCATGTTCCTGCAGCAGAAGCTGAACCCGGCACCGGCTGATCCGACGCAGGCCAAGATCATGATGTTCCTGCCGCTGATCTTTACCTTCATGCTGGCAAGTTTCCCGGCGGGTCTCGTGATCTACTGGGCATGGAACAACACGCTGTCGATCGCACAGCAGCGTTACATCATGTACAAGATGGGGGTTTGATCCCCCCATCCTTCCCGCAGGGGCGTGTTACGCCCCGCGGGGCTCAAGGAACGACAATGACCGAAGAAAAATTGCCATCGGCAACTGCAATCCCGACATTTGAATCGGCTCAGATAGAAGCCGGGCGGAAACTGTTTTCCCGCCCGGTTACTTTCATGTTGGGGGTGGCGCAACTTGAACAGTTGCCCCCCGAAGACAAGATCGAAATCTGCCTTGCAGGCCGGTCCAATGTGGGAAAATCCAGCCTTTTTAATGCCATAACCGGGCGTAAGGATATGGCCCGGACGTCAAACACGCCGGGCCGTACCCAGCAGTTGAACTATTTCGATCTGGATGGTGCGCTTAATATCGTAGATTTGCCGGGCTATGGATTTGCAAAGGCGCCCAAGGACATCGTTGATACATGGCAGAATGTGATCAAACAGTATCTGCGCGGCCGGGTAACATTGCGGCGTGTATTTGTTTTGATCGATTCCCGGCACGGCTTCATGAAAGCCGATCTTGAAATGATGAAGATGCTTGATGAAGCTGCCGTGTCTTATCAGATTGTGCTGACCAAGGCTGACAAGCTTAAAAAAGGCCAGATGGAAAAGCGCATTCGCGAAGTGGTCGAAGCGGTAAAAAAACATCCCGCGGCCCTGTCGCAGCTTTTCGCGACATCAAGCGAAAAAGGCACCGGCCTTGAAGCGCTTCGCGCAGAAATCGCAACGCTGCTATAATCACCCGATAGCGCTCGTATAACATTGGGGAAAAGACATGAACGAAGAAGTCCGTTCTGACGAAGAAAACTCGGAATCCAGCGCGTACCGTACGCTGGCGCGTGCCAAGGTTCTGTCCGAGGCCCTTCCCTATATGCGACGCTATAATGGCCAGACGATTGTGGTGAAGTATGGCGGGCACGCAATGGGTGACCCGGAACTGGCCCGCCTGTTTGCCCAGGACATGGTGCTTTTGAAGCAGGTCGGCATGAACCCGATCGTGGTCCACGGCGGTGGTCCGCAGATTGGCCAGATGCTTAAAGAACTTAACATCCAGTCGGAATTTGTTGATGGCCTTCGCGTGACGGACCAGCAGACAATTGATGTTGTCGAAATGGTTCTGGCCGGCAAGATCAACAAGGAAATCGTTTCGAACATCAACCGTGCCGGGGGTGTCAGTGTTGGTCTGTGTGGCAAGGATGCCCATCTGATCAAGGCGCGCAAATTGCAACGCACCAAACGTGACCCCGAAAGCAATATCGAGAAGGTTCTTGATCTTGGCTTTGTTGGCGAACCGGTCGAAGTCAATCCGCATGTGCTGGATTGTTTTATCAACACCGACATTATTCCGGTAATTGCACCGATAGGGGTTGGTGAAGACGGTCAGACATACAATATCAATGCTGATACGGCTGCCGGTGCGATTGCAAAGGCCGTTGGTGCCCGCCGTCTTTATATGCTGACCGACGTCAAGGGGATCCTTGATGGTGAAAAACAACTGGTCCGGGATGCGGATATCGACAGCATCAATGCAATGATCGCCGATGGTACGATCCAGGGCGGTATGATCCCCAAAACGGAAACCTGCATGGATGCGGTCCGCAACGGGGTCGAGGCCGCGGTAATTGTCGATGGTCGTGCCCCGCATGCGGTATTGCTGGAACTGTTTACCGAACGCGGTGCTGGCACAATGATCAGGGGCGGCTGATTTCAGCCGCTCAAGGTGTAGACTGCCGACAGGTTACCATTACGGATGAGTGGTCCAGCCCCGCAGATTAGGCTATGTTCTTCACGAGCAAACGCCTCTGCGGGCCTAGGGCTCTGAAATATAATGGGTAAATAAAAAGGCGGAGCACCCGTTGTGACAACGACGGATCATCATGTTTCCAAGCACTGGGACTATGCCAAGGCAACGCTTGATGCCCTGCGCGATCATGGCCTGAGGCCGACCCCCGAACTTTATCATGTCTGGTTTGTCTATTATGCAGAAGAAAACCCCGAAATTCTGCGGGTTATCGACGCGGTAAAGGCAAGTGGGGAGGCAATCGGCGAAGAAACGCTGCTGCAACTTTATTACCGGTATATCTTTGACCGTCAGGCAGCCGATTTTCTTCAGCGCGGCATGGAAGATTTTTCCGATGTTGTCGAAAACAGCGATGCCAGCCTGACAAGTACGCGCGAAGAACTGCGCGTTTATGGTGATGTGCTGGGCAAAGCCGAAGAATCTCTGCTGGCTGGTGAAAAGGTCGCGGAGGTCATTCGCAATGTTGCGCTGCATACCGGCCGGATGCAAACGACGGTTGAAAGCCTGCATGAACAGCTTGGCGACTATCTGAACAAGATTGCCAATCTGCAGCGTGAATTGCATGAAACCCGTGAACGGTCCTACACCGATGGCCTTACCCGGGTTTCCAATCGCATGCATTTCGAGGAAACACTGGCCAGTTGCTGTGTTGAATTTGATACCGGCAGCATTGACGAACCATTTTGCGTAATGATGGTCGATCTTGATCAGTTCAAGGTGGTGAATGACAAATATGGTCACCGGATCGGCGATGAAATCCTTGTTCTGATCGCATCTATGATCAAGGCAAACACCAAGGGCCGCGATCTGGTGGCGCGTTACGGCGGGGACGAGTTTGCAATCCTGTTGCCCCAGACACCGCTTAAGGACGCGATGCTGCTGGCCGATGATATGAGCAAGCGTATCGCCGCCCGCGAAGTCCGCGCCAAATCCAGTGGAACGTCATTTGGTCACATGACGGTTTCGGTCGGTGTGGCCGAATATGTGAAGGGCGAAGGAGCTGCCAAGGTCGTTGATCGTGCCGATAATGCGCTCTATCGGGCGAAAAAGAACGGTCGCAATCGTAACTTCGCTGCCGAATAGCCTGCCCGTCCCGTTCGGTGCATGCGTGCCATGAACCGGCCAGACTTGCATTAAAACCTCTAAAAGCGTATGAAACCAGCGCCCGGCAAGGAGGTTGAACTTGCCGGACTTTCCGTACTGGCAGCAGGTCAATAAGTGTGCCGCGCCGACGGAAGTGTTTTCCAGACCGGAATTGATCGTAAAAGGGCGAGCATGACAGAGCCGCGCGTTATTACATTTGGTTGTCGCCTTAACACCTATGAATCCGAGGTGATGCGCGACCATGCCAAAAACGCCGGTCTTGACGATGCGATCATCATCAATACATGCGCGGTTACGACCGAGGCAGAACGTCAGGCGCGGCAAAGCATCCGCCGCCTGCGCCGGGAAAATCCCGATGCCAAGATTTTTGTCACCGGCTGTGCTGTTCAGGTTAATCCCGACAAATTCGCCAAAATGACCGAGATCGACCGTATCTTTGGCAACGATGCCAAGATGAAGGCCGAAACCTTCCTGATGCCCGAACATGAACGTGTTGTCGTCAATGACATCATGTCGGTCGAGGAAACTGCAAGCCATCTGGTTTCGGGCTTTGAAGGCCGCGCACGCGCCTTTGTGCAGGTTCAGAACGGCTGCGATCATCGCTGTACGTTCTGCATCATCCCGTTTGGTCGTGGCAATTCGCGCAGCGTGCCCATGGGCGAGATTGTAACACAGGTGCGCGAACTGGTTGCCAACGGTTACGGCGAAGTGGTTCTGACCGGGGTGGATATCACCTCCTATGGACATGATCTGCCGGGCAAGCCGACATTGGGGCAGATGGCGCGCCGTCTTCTGGCACAGGTGCCCGAACTGCCGCGCCTGCGGATTTCATCCATTGATCCGGTCGAGGTCGACGAGGATATCTTCCGCCTGATCGAAACCGAACCACGTCTGATGCCGCATATGCATATCAGTCTTCAGGCCGGTGACGACATGGTGCTGAAACGCATGAAGCGTCGCCATCTGCGGCAGGATGTTATCGATTTCTGCGACAAGGTACGCGGACTTCGGGCCGATGTAACCTTCGGCGCCGATATCATTGCAGGTTTCCCTACCGAAACCGATGAAATGGCGGAAAATACCCTGCGTCTGGTTGATGAATGCGGGCTGATTTACCTGCATGTTTTCCCCTATTCTTCGCGTCCGGGGACACCGGCAGCCCGTATGCCACAGGTGCCAAAGGATATTCGCAAGGAACGCGCAGGCGCGCTTCGCGATGCCGGGGAAATTCAGCTGAACAATTTCCTGAAATCACGGATCGGCATGATCGAGAGTGTCCTGGTGGAAAAGGAAAATACCGGCCACACCGAACATTTTGCACCCGTTCTGCTGGATCGCGTGATAGAACCGGGCACAATTGCAAAGGCCAAGGTCATCGGCCTTGAAGACGGAAAACTGAAAGCGGAGCTTGCGGGATGAGCGAAGAGGGGAAAAAAAGCTGGTTTGCCCGACTTAAAGACGGGTTGAAACGCTCCTCCTCGAAACTGACCACCGGGATTGCTGATATCTTCACCAAGCGTCGTCTTGACGATGACGCGCTTGAGGAATTCGAAGATCTGCTGATTACGTCCGATCTGGGCGTGACCACTGCGGCAAAACTGGGTGCGGAACTGTCGCGCACCCGTTTCGACAAGGAAGTCGAGCCCGCCGAAATTCAGGAATTCATCGCCAGCGAAGTCGCCAAAATCCTCGAGCCGGTGGCAAAGCCGCTGGTGATTGATGCTTGCAAAAAGCCCCATGTGATTCTTGTCGTTGGTGTTAACGGATCGGGTAAAACCACCACAATCGGTAAACTTGCCAAAACCTATCGCGATCAGGGGCTTAAGGTCATGATGGCGGCTGGCGATACATTCCGTGCTGCTGCGGTCGAACAGCTTAAGGTCTGGGGTGAGAGGACAGGATGCCCGGTGATTGCCCGCGATACCGGTGCGGATGCCGCCGGGCTTGCCTTTGATGCCATTGATCAGGCCCAACGCGAAGGTTATGACCTTTTGCTGATTGATACGGCGGGGCGTTTGCAGAATAAAGCGCACCTGATGGACGAGCTGAAAAAGATCGTTCGCGTCATTCAAAAACGCGATCAAGCAGCCCCGCATGACACACTTCTGGTGCTTGATGCGACCACCGGCCAGAATGCCCATTCCCAGGTCGAGGTATTTTCAGAGGCCACCAGTGTCACCGGCCTGATTGTGACCAAGCTTGACGGTACCGCCAAGGGTGGGGTTGTTGTGGCATTGGCCGAGAAATTTGGCAAACCGGTTCACGCAATCGGGGTCGGCGAAAGTGCCGAAGACCTTCGTCCGTTCGATGCAAAATCATTTGCCCGCAGTCTTGCCGGGCTTGAGGACTAGGGCTGAAAATCGTTCAGGCCCGCCTGCAAGTCACGGATCAGACTTTTCATATCCATGAGTGGTGTGGATATATCGTCAGGGGTTTTGTCAATCGCACAGCTTCCCAGTGCATTTTCGATAAGGGATGCCTGGTTTTTCAGGCCACGTGCAAGACGTTGATCCGCATCGGCGAGCATCCAAGACATTGCCCGGTCACGTAACTGTTCCAGACTGTGCAAATCCGGATCTGGTGACGATGTCGGCAGGTTATAGGGCCGAAGTGCCAATTCCAGGCGGCGATTGATGTCGCGCAGGCGATTGGCGGTATCGTGGCATATGGCCTTCAGGCCACTATCGGTGGCCATGGGATATATGGCCGACAGCCGCAGCGAAAGGCCAAGTGCATCCAATGCAATGTCGTTGACGATTTCCTGATCCTGGAATGATGCAGACCGGTCTGTTTCGCCGTGAAAAGCATTTGGTGCAAAGACAGGCAGTGTTTTTGCTTCCAGTGTGAAGCGCGCAGGCAGTTTGCTTATGATTTCACCATCGGCCAGCACGGGTTCGCCATCGGCACCTTCAATGAGAATCTCATCGCATTCCTGACTGATGGCATAATTGCTGTCATCGATTGATCCAAACAGCAGTTCGGCAGCGATATCCATACCTGACAGAGTATCTACATTGGCCTGAATGGCGAACATATGCAATTTGCCATCATCAAGGCGCTTGTTCTCGCGCGGACGCAAACCGCCACCAAAATACTGTCCGTTGGTTACGGTCAATTGACGCAGTTTAAGGTTTTGTGGCGGGTTTGATCCACAGGTAACACTAAGTTCCAGCGGCTTCATTTCGTGCCAGCTTTGCCAGTTGGCCACGGCATAGCTGATCGCACCTGTCCAGCGTTTCAGGTTCGGATCAATACGTTTCCGGGCGTCGGCAGGGACCCCGATGCTGGCGGCATTGACAAAGCTTTGTCCGTTGACCCGCCCGATATCAAGCATGGCAATCTGGCCATTGATGGCAGCGCGCGCAGCCTGAAGGATATCATCGGGAACATAGAGGCTTCGGGCAAAATCGTTTGCGGTTCCAAGCGGCAACGGAACCATAACCACGCCAGCCTTGATAACGGTATCGAGAACGGCGTTGATCGTGCCATCACCGCCACCAATGGCCACAACGTCGCCGGGCGCGCAGGATGACGTGATAAAGGTATTCATGGCGACAGGATCATCACAGAGTTCGAGTTCTGCTGTATAGCCGGCTTCCTCGAAAATGCTGCGCAACGGTTGTGCGCCGTTGTCACGCCATTCGTCGGGCATCTTGTGACGTGTCAGAAGGATGCAAACCTTGCCGGTAAGTTCGGTCGATTTCACCTGAGGGCCTCCGCCATGGGGATCGGGAAGTCTTGCCTTACAGGATGCGTAAACAGAACGGCAAGATTGAGACACAAAACCGGCGCCAATCTGGCACCGGTTTTGGTTGTGATTGATCAGGAAATGGTTGCGCGAAGCATCCATGCCGCTTCTTCATGAACGCCAAGGCGTTCTGTCAGAAGATCGGCTGTTTTGACGTCATCCGCGGCTTCGGCCTCGGCCACGCCTTCGCGCAGCAGGCGCGACACATGATCGTGATCTTCGACCAGTTCCTTTACCATATCGTTGGCCGGAAGAAGCTTGGTCTGATCCTTGACCACCGAATTTTCAATCATTTCCGAAAGACCAGTCGGTGCCTGAAAGCCGATTGCGCGAATGCGTTCCGCCATATCGTCAATCGCTTCGTTCAGGTCTTCATACTGCTCCTCGGTCATCTTGTGGAGCGAATAGAAGGCCGGACCGACCACGTTCCAGTGGACGCCACGAATTTTGGCATACAGTACGTGCGACGAGCCAATGATCTTGGTTAGCATCTTGGCCAGTTCGCGACGGTCTTTGCGGTCGACACCGGTTTTGACCGGAAATTCTTTCGCAATGCTCTGCATACTGCTGTGTGCCATTTTGTAACTCCTGTATTTCTTTTCGCGTTCATTCGCTTTTATCCTGAACCAGCATATGGCTGCCGGTCATATCCCGAACGCTTGTTTGAAAAACGTGACCAGAAAACAAAAGTTCCAGAAATTAAAATCAACACAATTGGAACATTCTTTTGCACCACCCGTTTGAAACGATAAGCAGTGCCAAAGAAAAAGCACTGCTGTTCAATAACTAGGAGGTTGTGATGCTTAGCAAGACTGTTCTGATGGCTGGTACTATTATGATGTCTGTTGCAGTGGCTGCACCGGCTTATGCAGATGCACAGAAAAGCTCGGATCAGGCAGGCTCGATGGCAACCGACGACGCAATGAAATCGGATGCTGAAAAAATGGGTGATAAAGCCGGGGCCGAATATGAAAAGGCCAAGGATTTCACCTATGAGGAAAAAAACGAATTCCTCGCCTGGGTTGAAGAAAAGTCCAATCAGCTTGGCGAAAAATACGACGAGGTATCCGCACGTGTAAGCGATGACAGCGAAGATGCAGTCGATGAGCTCGCAGAAGCATGGGATGGTGCCAAGGAAAACCTGAACGAGGCATATGAAGACACCAAGGATGCGTCGGCTGAAACCTGGGAAACCGTGAAGGCCAAAACTCTTGAGGCGCTTGATAATGCCGAGCAGGCGCTCTCGGATGATCACGCCACCGAATAAGACATCACAACCTTAACTCGGTGAAGTGGTGTTCCGGGTGTCGGCGGCCCGCCCATATGGGCGGGCCGTTGCTCGTTTGACCCTGTTCAGTCAAGGGCGTCTATGGAAAAAGAACAAAAAAATCGCCGGAAAATCGGGATTGCGCGGTGGTGGCGTGCCTGGCAACTGCGGCTGGAAAAGCTGGCCGCCGGCCGCAAGGGACTTGGGGGTATTGCTGTTGCGTCGTTTCTTGAAACCACCATCATTCCTGTTCCGATCGAAATCCTTATTGCCCCCATCATGGCCGCATCGCGTCGGCGCGGTATCATCGTTGCGACGGTTACCCTGTTTGGCAGCATTGCGGGGGCTGTTTTCCTCTATCTGATTGCTTATGGGCTTTCGGATGAATTTATCCGGCCCCTTGTTGAAATGACAGGCGGGCAACAGGAATTTCAGGAAGTGGAAAAACGGTTCGAGTCCGGTGGCTTCTGGGTTGTTTTTGCGATCAGTATTACGCCAGTGCCGATGCAGCTTGCAGCCCTTGCTGCGGGGGCCACGACTTATCCCTTCTGGCTGTTTGTGATCGCCATCGGGATTTCACGCGCCTTGCGTTATTACGGTCTCTGGGTGCTGGTTCTTGGTTTTGGTGCGGGGATTGCCCGGATTTTTGAAAGCAAGAAGCCCTCAAAAGGGCCGGGTGGCGATAGAAAACCTGCCCCGTAATCTGGCAAAACATGAGCACATGAATAACAAAGCCCGGCAATTGGCCGGGCTTTTTTTACAAGATATCCGAGAATTTTCGTTGAATTATTCCGGTTCGATACGGAAATCGGTGGTGGTTTTACCTTCGGTTTCCGGATCTTCCACGTCCTCGGCGACCAAGCCGCGGCGAATCAGCTCACGAATAGCTGCTGCCCGGGTTGGCATGCGATGCTCAAATCGCCAGTCGTCGATGAACTTCAGTTCATCGTCGTCGAGCATAATCTGAAGCTTTTCAGTTCTTTTCGAGGTTGGCACGCGGGGGTCCTTATTAAGTTCAGACGTTCCAATATGCGTCTGAAACCATTGATATGCAACGCATCCGAGAATTTTGGAGTAACTTACGTTACCTGCGTTTTCTCCATATTACAACTGCCTTGCTCAGATGCATCATTTTGCGCAACTTGCGCAAGTAATGTAAAGTAATGAGTAAATGTTAAGTGCGTATCATGGGCATGTTGATGTGATTATGTTTGTTGTGTTTGTTAATGTTGTTGTGTGCGTTAAGTCACTTCATTGTATTGCCTAAGTGAACCATACGATTTTACTTTAAATATTATTTTCTTTTGTTACGGTGAAGACATCCAAAAAACGGAGGTTGTGATGTCTGAGCAAGTGATGAACGAAATTGAAGATCACGTACCCGCGCTGCGTCGCCATGCATACCGTCTGGCTGGCAGCATGGATCGTGCACAGGATCTCGTGCAGGACACTTTGCTGAAAGCCATCAGCAAGAAGGACCAGTTCGAAGAAGGCACCAGCCTTAAGGCATGGCTGCACCGGATTCTGTTCAACACATTCATCTCGTCCAAGCGTCGCGAGAAGACCCGTGGACATCATGTCGACTGGGATGATCTTGGTGACGTCTACGGTCATGGCAGCAATCAGATGGCCCGGTTGCAGCTGCGTGATGCGGATCGCATCTTGGGTGAGCTTCCCGAGCAGGAACGTCAGGCGATCCTTCTTACCGCCGTTGACGAAATTTCCTATCAGGACGCTGCCGAGCGGATGAATGTCGAGATTGGCACGGTCAAATCCCGCGTAGGTCGCGCACGCCGGAAGCTGCGTTCTTCCGTCGGGCGAATTGAAACACGGGAGCACGCGTCGCGGTTCGTGGCGGAGGCAGCCTGATGACCCATGTGCTTGCTGTTTATGGCAAGGACGACATTGTAAATTACGTGCGCGGATCGATTGATGACGAGGACAAGAGCGATATCGAAAGTCTTGTCCAGTCCGATCCGCGTGCAGCAGGAATTGTCCAGGATATCGAAAAAGGTCATTTAGGTGACGGAGGGACAGTTGACCTGCTGTACTACCGTCGTCTCAGGAAGCTGAAATCGTTGGCTTCCAGTGCCGGGTTCCTGCAGGAATGATGCGTCAAACGCAAGACTGCATTGATTCGAAATTTTATTGACTTTGTTGACCAATGGTCAGATAAAGTCTGTATCGGAGTTGATCGTCTTTTCCCTCAACGTCTAAGGCCCTTCTCCGAAATAGGCCGAAACCTCTTGGTTTCGGCCCTTTTTTTATTTTGGTGCCGGATTTCCTGCTTGGCGAATCGATTATGCTCATGGCGGTTGGCATGGAAATATCGCGTCATGGTTATGACCCGCGCATCAAAACTGTCATTTGGATTTTTTGAAAATAATCCCGACATATAAAGCAGTCATGATGCTGTGCTGCGCGGGTTTATGCGCTTCGTGTGTCATGATCCGCCATATTGTGTATGGCTGATATGCTGCCTGTGTGCCAAGCCATGCATGAATTGGGGGTTGCCAGAGTCCGGGCAGGCGGTGATAAATCTCCCGCTCAATACAACAATAAGAAAAAGGAGCAACTTATTATGGTTTCCGGAGTCCACGGATCGGTTCGCGATCTGTTTGAATTTACTGACGCCGACAGGGCACTTGCCCGCATCAAGGATATTTATACCACTGGTGCCGAGGCAGTTCGTGAAGCATTCACCCGGTTTGGAAACGGTCAGCAATCCTCGCCTGTGCGCGCCTATTACCCGTATCTCGGGATTGAGGTGCCGCCCGAGAAGTTGCATGTCGAAAGTACATTGTCGTATGGCGCACCGCGCGACCCGGGCATTTACGGTACGACCCTGACGCGCCCGGATCTGTTCGAACAATATTACCGCGAACAGATTGAACTGCTGCTTAAAAACCATGACGTCCCGGTCGTGGTCGGTGTTTCGGATCGTCCTATTCCGTTACCGTTCCTGGTTGAAACAGCAACCGATAATATCGGCCCGACCGATATTCGCCAGCTTCAGCTGGTGTTTGACATGCCCGATCTGGCGCGGACAGATGACGATATCGCCAACGGGGTACATTACGGAATTACCGAAGGACCCAAGCCGCTTTCTCTGTTTTCCGGGGAAAGGGTGGATTACTCGCTGGCACGTTTGCGCCACTACACGGCGACATTGCCCGAACATTTCCAGAAGTTCGTGCTGTTCACCAACTATCAGCGCTATGTCGACGAGTTCATCGAGTTTGCCAAATTGCAGCTTGAAGACCCCAAAAGCCCATATGTTGCTTTTGTCGAGCCGGGGCCAAAAGTCCATGTACGCAAGAATGCCCCCAAGGCATGGCAGGAAAGCGGAGAAGCAGTCAAACAGCTTCCGCAGATGCCTTCCTATCACCTGATCCGTGAAGACGGCCTGGGGGTGACGCTGGTCAATATTGGGGTCGGCCCGTCGAATGCGAAAACCGCCACCGACCATATTGCGGTTATGCGCCCGCATTGCTGGCTGATGCTGGGGCATTGTGCTGGACTTCGCCGAAGCCAGCTACTGGGCGATTACGTTCTGGCGCATGGTTATGTCCGTGACGATCATGTTCTCGACTCGGACCTGCCGCTTTGGATTCCGGTGCCGCCAATTGCCGAAGTACAGGTCGCCCTTGCCAATTCCGTGACCAAAATTACGGGACTTAAAGGGCGCGAAATGAAGGCGCGCATGCGTACCGGTACTGTGGCAACCACAGACAACCGGAACTGGGAACTGCGTTACAGCGAACTGTTCGTGCGTCTTAACCAGTCGCGCGCGATCGCGGTCGATATGGAAAGTGCAACCATAGCTGCCAACGGTTTCCGTTTCCGTGTTCCTTACGGCACGTTGCTGTGTGTTTCCGACAAGCCGGTGCATGGCGAACTGAAGCTGCCGGGAATGGCCAACAATTTCTATCGGCAGCGTATCGGGCAGCACCTTCAGGTCGGTCTTGATACCATCGATACCCTGCGAAACGAGGTCAATCAGCTGCATTCGCGCAAACTGCGGTCGTTGGACGAACCTGCTTTCCGCTAGTTTCGCTTGTACAGTTTTGTCTGGCGCCCGTTACCATCCGGTAGCGGGCGTTTTGTTATGTTTTTATGAAACGCCGAAAAACTGCCGCTTTGGGCTTTGGAAGGGGGGATGACTTCGCCTATCTTCGGCCAGCTTCTTTGGCGATATCATCTATCCGGTAGCAGGCAGGTATGACGGTTCATCACGATGCCAGACAGGATTTGCCGGTTTGGCAGATTTTTCTGATTTTTCTTCGACTTGGCTTGACCAGTTTTGGCGGGCCGGTTGCACATATCAGTTATTTCCGTGAAGAGTTCGTAGTACGCCGCAAATGGCTTTCGGATGCGACTTACGGCGATCTGGTTGCACTCTGCCAGTTCGTGCCGGGGCCTGCCAGTTCTCAGGTCGGGATGGGAATCGGCATGTCGCTCGGCGGATTTCCCGGTGCATTTGCCGCATGGATCGGTTTTACCATGCCATCGGCAATTGTTCTTGTCGCGCTTGGGCTTGGTTTGGCTGGCGGTAACCTCGCCGCCACTGGTCCCATGATATGGGGGCTCAAACTGGTTGCGGTTGGTGTTGTTGCGCACGCTCTTTGGGGCATGGCGCGAAGCCTGTGCCCTGATATTCCGCGTGCGGTTGTTGCCATAATTGCTGCCGCACTGATGATCGCATTTAGTGGTGCGGGCATGCAGGCCATCGTCATTGTCGGTGGGCTGGTTGCCGGGACGCTGTTCCTGCAGGCTGATCTGGTCAAGCTGGACGGGAAGCTGGCTGCCGGTATTTCCCCGAAGGTGGCGGTGTTCGCGTTGGCAATCTTTGGTGCGCTGCTGATTGGGTTGCCGTTACTGGTACAGGTCACATCATCATCATGGCTTGCCGTATTTGACGGATTTTATCGCAGCGGGGCGCTGGTTTTTGGTGGCGGCCATGTGGTGCTGCCACTGCTGCAGGAAGCCGTTGTTGCGCCCGGTTGGGTCGATACGGATACGTTCCTTGCCGGTTATGGCGCAACGCAGGCAGTACCGGGGCCGATTTTTACCTTTGCTGCCTATCTGGGTGCCGTGATGCAAACCGATACGGGCGGGATTGCAGGGGCGATGATTGCCCTGATCGCCATTTTCCTGCCTGCGTTTCTTCTGGTGATTGGATTATTGCCGTTTTGGGATCGTATCCGGCATATGCCCAAAATGCGTGCGGGGCTGGCAGGGATCAATGCTGCGGTGGTGGGCTTGCTCGCATCGGTTCTGTACGATCCGATCTGGACCGGATCAATTCATGACGTGAAGGACGTGGTGATTGCGATCATTGCATTCACAATCTTGCAATGGCGCCTGATGCCTGTCTGGGCACTGGTTCTTGCGGGGGGGGCCGGTGGTATCGTGATGGGCTATTTCGGCGTTGCCGGTACGATTGTCTGAATGGCGGGCCGTGGTTTATTCGGCTGACTGTGCGGTATTTTCCACTTCCACAGTAGTATCACCATTGCGTGCGATAATATCGGGGAACAGTGCCGAAATTGATCCGACAAAGCGATGTTGGTCAAAGGCGCTGCCGTCTCTGGTCAATCCAAGTCTTACAATCACCAGTTCCTTTGACGGGATGATGCTGATGATCTGGCCATCATGACCAAGCGCAAAGAACGCATCATCCGGGATCGTTGGGCCATTGATTTGTGTGTCACCGTCTTTATCCCGTGAACCGGGTAATTGAAGCCACCAATGGGCACCATAGATACCGTTTGGGGCGGCTGGTGCGGGCGTGACCGAATATTTCACCCAGTCTGGCGGTAGCAGTTGTTCATCGTTCCAGACACCATCCTGCAGGAATAACTGACCAATTTTTGCCCAATCACGAGCCGAGGCATGCATGAAGCTGGAACCGATGAAATAGCCATCCTGATCGGTTTCGATTACCGCATTGCGGATGCCAAGCGGCCGGAACAGCATATCAAACGGGATATGCTGATAGCTAAGGATTGAGCCGCTGATATTGCGCATTGCCGCCGACAGAACGTTTGTCGCCCCGGAATTATAAGAGAAATATTCACCCGGTTTGTGTTCAAGCGGGCGGGCCACGGCAAATCCGGCAGTGGCGGGTTCGACAAACAGCATTTGAACCACGTCCGATAGCGGGTTCCAGTAGCTTTCATCAAATTCCAGTCCGCTGCTCATATGCAGAAGCTGGTCATAGGTGATGACAGCACGGGGATCGTTTGTCCGGGATTGCCATTCGTTGATCAGAACCGGACTGTCAACTCCGGGGATCATGTGTTCCTGTTGCATCCGGCCCAGCAAGGCATTGAACACGCTTTTGGTCATGGACCAGCCCGGCAAGGGGGTGGTGGCATTGATCCCCGGTGCATAACGTTCGGCAATGACCTTGCCACGATGCAACACAACAATTGCCCGGCTGCGTCGCGAGATATCCGTGCCCGGTTCATCCATCGCATCGGCAAGAATATTGTTAAAGGCCCGCCTGTCAATATTGCCTGGCACGGATGCCGTTCGCAGCGGTTGTGCCGGGATCGGACGAATTAGCGGGCTTGTCGCGCGCAACTGTTCAATCCGCGCCGGATCATCGGAAAGTGTGCAGCCAAGATTTGGGCGAAAAACCGCGATACGTGTACGAAAACCGAATGCATGCGCGCTGACCGTTTGATGCCGCAAATCAACATTCGCGGTAATCAGCGACAGCAATGGATTGTTATCGGCAAGTACATCCTCATCACGGGCGCGGTCCGAGGACAGGCCATTTACAAAAATGGCCGAACACATGATTTTGGCCGTATAACCTGCCCCCACAGGTGCCAGCCAGATAAAGAACGCGGAAATTACCAGAATGCCAAGCAATATCAGGCCGATAAAGGTGGCTTTAATCCAGGTCATTCCGTTTCCCTTGTGCAGAGCGTTATTTGCCCCTTGCATCTGATCCGGCAAGGAGGGTCGCCTGCTTTACGGGATAGGTCAAGACAGCGGATTGTATAGGCGGACTAACCCGCTGTTACGACACGGACCTGACGGTATCGAAGCGAAATGACAAATCCGGCAAGGTAGAAACCGGCCAGAAGAAATGCCGCCCCCTTCCAGTTTGCCCAGTCGATCATGGCACCTGCAACGGGTGGAACAATTACAACGAAAATCTCGGCAAACTGGGCAAGCATTCCCTGAAGGGCAGGCATCGAAAGATTGCGATCTGCAATACGGGGTAAAAGCGCAAAGCATGTACCGGCAACGACGCCCTGCCCGATATTGAACAGGACCAGCGCCAATACACTGATGGTGATGATCTGGCTGACAAACAGGATGAAGATCGCCGCCGCCATGACCGGTAATCCGATCGCAAGCATGATGCGGCCGGGTACCTCGCGACCCAGTGCCATCCCTGCGCCGACACTACCGATGATGTTTCCGGCAATTGCCGTGATGCCAATGATCGCGGCGGCAAGGGGAATGCTGATCGCAAGATTGTCTGCCATCATGGCGGGCATGAAGGCAAGAGATGCGGATGTTGCGCCGGCAAAGGCCGCAAAGGTAAGTGCGATTTGCATCGCCGGGCGGGATTTAAGGACGCCGGAAATACCCGATGTCAGGGACCGGTTGAAACTTTGTTCGCGCGGTTTGGTCAGCAGCGTCAGGGCTGGTAAAAGGATCGCGACCGGGATGGTGCAGGCGACAACCGCCATGCGCCAGTCAAGCCACGCGACAATCGCGGCACTGGTCCAGTTCCCCATGGCAATGCCGACCGGGATGAACGTGCCCCAGATGCTCATGGCCATGGCAACGGTTCTGGCATTGCCCAGATTGGCCATCCAGCTTGGCGCACCCACCACAATCAGAAGATATCCGACACTGGTGACAAGACGCCCGACATAAAGCATCCCGCTGCTGGATGCTGTTGCAAAGAGTGCAGCACCAATGATCATCATAAGGCCGCCCAGAACCAGCGAGCGACGTAATCCGGCCTGTGCGGCCCAAACCCCTGAGGGAATGGCAAACAGCGCACCCGCCGCCGTGATCAGCGATGCGACAAGACCAAACTGTGCCTGGCTAAGATCAAAACCGGCACGAAGATCGGGGGCAATCGGCCCGACCAGCCCAACCTGCATCGAGGCCGTCAGTCCAAGACCGTAAAGAACACAAATGGCAAAAATCGGTGGCATGAGGGCGCAATCCGTCAATTCAATAAACGATTTGGTCGGGGCAAACCAAAATAGCGGGTCCCTTTTACCGGAAACCCGCTGTGGCGATCCACGTATGAAATATGCGTGCAGGGGTTAGAAGGGCGATGTGTCAAAACCGGTGGTCAGGCGAACGGCGGTACCATCGGACAGGAAAAACCGTTCCCACAGGATGAATTTATCGACAATCGGCATCGGCGGGCCGTCGCGCCCGGATGTTTCGAAACTCAGATGATCAGCCTGATGTTCGTGCCAGCCCATGCCATGCAGGCGTTTTTCGGCCTGTGCGATTTCCGGCGTGGCAAAACGCCAAAGCGACATGCCGATAAGGTCACCAGAATCCCGTTGCCATTCCTTTTCGCGCGGTCCCGATGCGCACAGTAAACGATGGCTGCGATCCTCGATCAGATGAACACGTTGCCGCGAATGGATCACCAGCCGTTTGATCGCCTGATCCAATCGGAAATTGCGGTTGCGCGTCATCATCTGATGCAAAAGGTCGATCTGAAGCGGGGCGGGCGTTTGCAAACCCTTTTCCCAACGTGACACGGTTGCCTGTGTGACTCCGACAATATCGGCAAGACGCGATTGCTTGATCTCGCTTTCGCGGCGCCATTGGCGCAGGCGGCGACCAAATTCAGGATCGGGTGCTGTCGGGGTCAGTAACTTCATCACTCAACACGGCCTGACTTTTCGAAAGGCAGACCACCATAACACAGCCGGGAATTCAATAAAGGCTCAAGCCGCTGCGCCAAGGCGGCAAATATCGATCTGGCAACGGCCATATTTGCGGCTGTCGAGGATTTCAAGTCCGTCAATATCGGGCACTGGATCGCGCGGATCGCGTTCGGCAATGATCAGCGTTTCCGCATTGATCCATCCTGCATTTGCCAGTCCCGTAATGCTCGGTCCCAGCAATTCCCTATGATAGGGCGGATCAAGGAACACCATACTGGCGGGTTCGGATGCGCGCGGCGGCTTGGTTGCGTCGGCGCGCTGAACGCGGGTTTTATCACCCAGTTTCAAATCGGCAATATTTTGTTCGATGGCGGCAAGCGCACCGCGATCAAGGTCAAAGAAAACCGCCTTTTGCGCGCCACGTGAAATGGCTTCAAGTCCCAGCGCACCGGAACCGGCATAGGCATCAAGAACCAGCCCGTCATAAAGCGGGTTCTGGTCGTCCTCGTACCAGCGCGATGCATGTGTCAGGATGTTAAACAGGGCCTCGCGAACGCGATCCAGTGTCGGGCGCGTATCGCGCCCGGTTGGTGCGGTCAAAAGCCGCCCGCGAAGACTTCCGCCAACAATCCGCATTCTGCCTTAACCCTTTTTGCCGCGCGGACGATTGCCCGCCGGTTTCGATCCGCTGCGTCCCGCCGGGCGGTTTCCGGGTTTGCCATCGGCAATGCTGCCACGGTTGTTGCCGCCGGTATTGCCAGATGGCTTGCCGCGACCGCCACCAAACGATTTGCCGCCGTCGCTATTGCGTTCGCCACTGGCTTTGACACCGGGCGCATAACGCCCGCGGCCTTTGTTGGCCGGGCGGTTTGTATTGTCGCGATCATCAAAACGATTGTCCCGGTCGTTTCGTGCGCCGCGGTCGTTACGACCTTCGCGGTTTTCACGATTTTCACGCGCAGGACCACCACGCGATACCTCTCCGCGTGCGACGGCCGGTTTGGCGCGGTTGCCTGGACGTGTCCGATTTTCAAAGCTGTTCTCAGTCCGGGTGTCATCGGTGACCGCGTTCGGGTTGCTGCCCTGCTGGCGACGGCGCGGCGCGGCTGGTTTGCCAAACACTGTGCGCGGTGCCTTGGGGCGGCCGGTACCACCGCGCGCGACCGATTTCTTTTCGGAAACCTTGCTGTAATCGCCTTTGAAGAACGCAGCCAGCTGTTCCTTCATCACTTTGCCGGTGATTTCCTCGCAATCGCCGGGTGCCAAGTTACCCAACTGGAACGGGCCATAGGACACACGCATCAAACGGGTTACCGGCCAGCCAAGATGTTCCATCACGCGACGGATTTCGCGGTTTTTACCTTCGCGAAGGGTTACGGTCATCCAGGCATTGCTGTCTTTCTGAACATCAACTTCGGCCTGTATCGAACCGTAATTGATACCGTCAACCGTAACACCGTCTTCAAGCTGTTTGAGTTTTGCCTCGTCAATCCGGCCGTGAACGCGTACCCGATACCGGCGTGCCCATCCGGTGGCGGGCAGTTCAAGATAACGGGCAAGCTCGCCATCATTGGTCAGCAGCAAAAGACCTTCGGAGTTCAGATCAAGACGGCCGACCGAAATCACGCGTGGCATATAGCTTGGCAGATGTTCGAAAACCGTATCGCGGCCCTGTTCGTCACGGTGGCTGGTGACCAGTCCGCGTTTTTTAAACAGACGCCAAAGGCGCGGCTTTTCCTTTTGCGGCAACGGTTTGCCATTGACGTAAATTTCGTCCTCGTCGGTGACGGTTACGGCCGGGCTGTCAAGCACCTTGCCGTTCAGCTTCACCAGACCTTCCTCGATCATGCGTTCGGCATCGCGACGCGAACAAACGCCGGAACGCGCAATGCGTTTGGCAATGCGTTCGGGTTTGCTTTCTTCGGTATCTTCTGTCGGGTTCGGGGTCTGGTCGCTCATTTGCGGGCCTCGGAAATCAGGGCGTCGAAGATTTTCGCATCGCCCGAACTGATATGAAATTCGGGATGCCACTGCACCCCAAGACAATAACGATATCCCGGATGTTCAATCCCCTCGATCACGCCATCAGGGGCAAGGGAATTGATGATCACATCCGGGCCGACCTTATCCACGGCCTGATGATGGGCGGAATTGACCGACAGGCTTTTGACATCGCCGACAATGCGTGAAAGCAGGGTACCTGCTTCGACAGTCACATCATGCCCCGGCTCGTTACGCGGGTTGGGTTGTTCATGCGGCAGGCAGTTTTCAACACTGTCGGGAATATGCTGGATCAATGATCCGCCAAGGATCACGTTTAGCAATTGTTGCCCGCCGCAAATGCCCAGAACCGGCATATTGCGTTTCAGCGCACCTTCGGCCATCGCCCATTCAAACTTGGTGCGGCGGTCTTTGGTCACCACGGTATCATGGCGTTCTTCGGCACCAAACAGGCTGGGGTCGACATCAAATGCGCCACCGGTGACCACAAGCCCGTCAATCAGCTCCAGCAGATCGGGAACCAGTTCAACCTCGTGGGGAAGGGGCATGGGAATGCCACCCGCCGCCGTGACCGCACCGGCATAGTTTTCACGCAGCGCATACCATGGAAATTTGGAATAGCCACCGGGTTCCTCGGAATCAAGGGTAATGCCGATGATCGGTTTTCTGGCACTCATGGTCTGTCAAATCCCGTTGGTGGTGGCTGTGTCAGTATATGATGCAGCGAATTTGGCCGGAAACTAACCCCGGTGCGTTAGAAGGGCAACGGCAATTCACGCATATGTGCAATCGGCCATGATCTTATCACCGCTTGACCGATCCTTGCACAGATTGCAATCTCATATCCTTTAAACTCAAGAAAAACAGTCAACAGACAGTGCGATGGGCCGGGTATGATGATGCTGTGGCCAACTCATTATTCCGGGATGGAAAGCAAATCATGAGCGCAGACAGCTATATGGATATGGCGCTGGAAGAGGCGCGCGCCGCCGCAAGGCGTGGTGAAGTGCCGGTCGGTGCGGTTCTGGTCGATGCCGATAGTGGCGAGGTGCTTGCACGTGCCGGTAACCTGACCGAGGAACTCAATGATCCGACGGCCCATGCCGAAATCCTTGTGATCCGTGCCGCTGCCGGGGCCAAGGGCGAACCGCGTCTGCCCAATTGCGATTTGTATGTCACGCTTGAACCCTGCCCGATGTGTGCCGCCGCAATTTCGTTTGCCCGTCTGCGGCGGGTATATTTCGGGGCCTATGACCCCAAAAGCGGTGGCATTGATCATGGTCCGCGGGTGTTCGAAAGCACAAGCTGCCATCACCGCCCGGAAGTTTACGGCGGGATCGGCGAGGTCGAGGCAGGCAAGCTTCTGAAGGAATTCTTTGGGTCACTACGCTAAGGCCCAAGATAAAAAGTAAAAGGCCCGCCAAAATGATGGGCCTTTGTTCTTATTCGCGTGTCTGTCCGCGCAATCCCGGCAGATGCTGATACATCCAGGTTTCGCTAAGCGGTGCATCGCCGCGTTTCAGATACATCCGCAAATCAACCGGCTCGGTGCCCTCGACTTTAAGGTCAAACGCCGCACGCCAGATACGGGTATCCATGATCGGCTCGATCTTTGTACGGACAATTTCCCCGCGCGAGGTTGAAACAATGACTTCCGGGAACTCGCCATAGGCAAGGGTTCCAAGGATTTCACCTTCGAACTCGACCGAGAATTTCAGCTCATCCTTCGGACGGACCGTGCCGGGATTGCCGCCGCGCCCCATACGGGTGGCTGTGACATGGGCAAGCTTGTCCATCGGGAACGGGTTATGGGCCTGCCAATACAGGCGATAACGGAACTGATAGCTGTTGCCTGCCTTGGCCGGGGCATTTGGCACCCAGAAAGCGCCGATATTGTCGTGAATTTCGTCATCTGTCGGAATTTCGACAAGCTGCACGGCACCGTCTTCCCACGCGCCAAGCGGTTCGACCCACAGGCTGGGGCGGCGGTGATAACGCACACCGTCAAGATAATGGCTGACTTCGCGATCCCGCTGCATCAAGCCAAACCCGCGCGGGTTTTTATCGCCAAATGCCGATGTACGGATGATTTCCGGGTTGTTCAGCTGACGCCAGATGCGTTCGCCATTCCCGGTCCAAAGCTCCAGCCCGTCACTGTCATGGACTTCCGGGCGCCAGTCAAAGCGGAACGATTTGTTCTGTTCGGAATACCAGAACATGCTGGTCAGCGGTGCGATGCCAAGGCGTTCGATATCCTTGCGCAGGAACAGGTGTTTTTCGACATCCATCGTGACACCTTCGCCGCGCGTCAGATAGAACCGGTAGGCACCCGTGATGCTGGGACCATCCAGCAGGGCATAGACCGTGACCGGGGCGTTTGCCGATTTCGCGGGCTCGATATAAAACTCGCAGAAATCGGGGAATTCTTCGGGCTGGGACGTTGCCGTATTGACGACAATGCCGCGCGCCGACAGGCCATATTGGCCTTCATCGCCAATCGCACGGAAATAGGACGCGCCAAGAAACGCCGCCCAGTCCTGGGTCTTCCAGTCATCACGTTCGACATTTTCATGCAGACGGAAACCGGCAAAGCCGCTGTTTTCCGAAAGCTTGCGCGCGATGCTGTCTTCGGGCATGTCGAAATAGTCGGGCGTATAAACCACTTCGCGCGATTTGCCACCGTCGACCAGATGCATGTGAACCGGTTTGGCGAAATACATGCCCAGATGGAAGAAGGTCAGCGGATATGTGCCCGAACCATCGGCATAAGGCGAAAATTCGCGTTTGTAATGCAGCTTGCCGTGGATGTCGTAATCGATCTTGCCGACAATTTCGGGATCGGGGGCGACAGGCGGCTCGTAAGGCGATTTTGACATGGCTTCGGCGCGTTTGATCAGGGCGTCAAAGCTGAAGCTTTGCGGTTCGCCAAGATCAAGTTTTTCGTTGGCCGCCGATGCGCCATTGACCAGCGACATACCCGGCAGGATCAGCCCGGCAGCGGCCATGGATTTCAGAAATCGTCTGCGTTCCACAGAAGTCGTCATCAATCAGGTCCCGTTAATTTAAGATGTCCGGAACTATACCGGACAGTGTGGACGTAATCGGGATAAAACATGGCGAATTCAAGATCGTAATATCTGCATTTTTCGCATAGCGGTATGTTCGATGTCTGCCTAAATAAACTTGCAATCATTAAAATGGCGGGATCGCCATCGCAGAAAGGCATGTTCATGCAGCAAACTGTTATTGGAAAATCTGAGCAGGCCGCCATTTTCCACGAGGCAGAACAGAAAGGCCTTCGTCTGGCGATCAAGGGGCGTCTGGTCGCGCTGATCCTGATGGGGGGATGGTTGATCGCGACGCGCTCGGGTAACCCGACGCTGGCGTTCGAATACGGAACAGCGGTCGCGATATTTGCAATACTGGGCGTTATCCATTACCGGATTATCGGAACCGCGCAGGATCGCTACTGGGTCAAATATCTGTTTATCGCACTTGATATCGGTATTCTGTCTGCCTTGATTGCGACCCAGCCGATCTTTGACACCGTAGATTTGCCGCAGGCGGTCATTTTCAGAGCGCCGATTTTTCCATTCTATTTTGTTGTTCTGGGCATTGCGGCTTTCAGCTTCTCGCCGGGGCTGGTGCTTTGGGCTGGCATTTGCGGGGTTGCCGGATGGATGGGGGCATTTGGTTTTGCCATCCGTAACATGCCGCAGACCTATGACTGGGGCGATATGGGTATTGCGCCCGATACGCAAACTTTCATGACTTATTTTTACAGCCCCGACTTCATTGGCACCGGTAGCAGAATACAGGAAAGCATCGCGCTTTTTATCGTGGCCTGCCTGATTGCATCGGTCATGTGGCGGGCGCGCCATACGGTCCGCCGCCAGATCGAGGCTGAACAGGAACGCAGCGCCATTTCCGATGTTTTTGGCCAGTACGTGCCACCCGCTGTTGCCGAGGTGCTGATTTCCAAACGCGGGACACTGTCCCCGATTGAGCGTGAAGCAACCATCCTGTTTGCTGACGTGGCCGATTTCACCAAGCTGACAGAAACCATCGGGCCAAAGGGGATTGTTGAAGTCCTGAATGCCTATTTCGATGCGGTGTCACAGATCATCACCCGTCATCATGGCGTGATTACGCAGTTTCAGGGTGATGCCGTTCTGGCGACATTCAATGTCCCGGTCGAGGATGACGACCATGCCGGATGTGCCATCCGGGCCGCACGCGAGATCAATGATCTTGTTCATCAGCGCGATTTTGCCGGTATTCACATTCAAACCCGGATTGGTATTTGTACTGGAACGGTGATTGCTGGAAGTGTCGGTGGTGGTGGGCGGCAAAGCTACACCGTGCATGGTGATACGGTGAACCTTGCCGCAAGGCTCGAAGTCATGAACAAGGAACTCGGGACCGATGTTCTGATTTCGGGGACAACGACGAAGTATCTTGCTGCGGATGATTTTCGCAAAATCGGGCAAATGGACGTGCGCGGGCTTTCCGAACCGATTGATCTGTTCACCTTTGCAACCGCTGGCGAATTGAATGTCCCGACCGGCAATGTGCCCGCGACGGCAAGCTGATCATCGTTAAAGATTTCACTCATGAAAAAGGAACGGCATCCATCGGATACCGTTCCTTGCGGGTTCTGCATCGGGGTTAACCGGTGCAGTGGGGCTCTGAAATCAGAATATCTATTGCAGCGGCTGGCGATACATAACCATTCCGGCGTGATACAGAACGCCATCTTCGAAATAGCCATCTGCGGTGAAGCCGGTATCATCCCAGTAATCGATGTGATTGCCTGAAATTTCATAACGTCCCTGATAGGCGGACTGACGATTGCCGCGCGCCTCGTCATAACGCCCATTGGCCAGCAATTCCTGACGGATGTTACCGTCTGCCGTGACCCACATGCCGACATAGGGATGCGGATCGTTCGACGCGGTTCCGGACATGACGGTATCCTCCTGTGCAGTGGCTGTGCTGGAAAACAGCATCAGAAGACTGGTGATAGAAGACGCAAACATATGGCGTGCCATGCGGGCCTCCTTGGGTGGTACGGATCAATATGCCGATGCCGTCGGGCGTACGATGATCTCGTTGATATCGACGCTGTCGGGCTGGGCGATTGCATAAAGGACAGACCATGCAATCGAAATCGGACTAAGGGCGGTTTTGCGCAATTCGCCGAGGAACCCCTTGGCGCTGTCATCGGTGATATCGTTGCCAAGTTCGGTTTCGGTAACACCCGGCGAAACCATGGTAACGCGGATATCCCGGCTTTCCTGACGCAGGCCGTCTGAAATGGCCCATACGGCGTATTTGGTGGCGCAATAAACCGCGGCGGTCGGCGATACCAGATGCGCCCCGATCGATGCGGTGTTGATGATATGACCACCGCCCTGTTCCTTGAACAATGGCAGGGTGGCGGCAATACCATTCAGAACGCCACGGATATTGACGTCGATCATCTTGTTCCACTCGTCGATTTTCAGTTCGGCAAGTGGCGACAGGGGCATGACGCCGGCATTGTTAAACATCACATCAACGCGGCCATAGGTGTTTTTGGCGAAATAGACCAGTGCTTCGACATCGTCGGCATCGGTGACATCAACCGCGCGGCATGTGGCGGTGCCGCCTTCGGCTTCGATCTCGGCGACGATGGAATGGAGTTTGGCCGTGCGGCGGGCGGCCAGAACGACCTTTGCACCATTTTCAGCCAGAAGTTTTGCCGTGGCTTCGCCAATCCCGCTACTGGCACCGGTGATAACGACGACCTTGTTTTCAACATTGCTGGACATAAGCGACATGACATCCTCCGTGTTTGGTTGATGGCGCTCAATGTGAGTGCAAACAGCAATTTGATGAATACACAGAACTCTTGATCAATTGCCTGATCCTCCGAACGGTACGAAAACCGCTTTTCAGTACAGTCCGGATCGGTATAGTTCATATTAGAGAAACAAAGGAGTTTGGTGATGTCTGTATTCGAAGAGATGTCTGAACTGATTGACAAATACTGCGAAGGAGAAGGCGTTGCCCAGACGCCGGTGAGTGCGATGCACCTGTATCGTGCGACCGGGCCATCGATGAAAGTCCCGACAATCTATAAGCCATGCCTTTGTATTATCGCGTCAGGTGCCAAAGAGGTCACTCTGGGCGAGGCGGTTTTCAGTTACGCGCCCGGAAAGTATCTGGTGGCGTCGGTTGACCTGCCCATTGTCGGCTGTGTGACAAATGCCAGTGCAGCCCTTCCGTATCGCAGTTTGTCGATTGAACTTGACGGCCAGATGCTAAGTGACCTTGTAACCCAGATCGATCTTCAGATCGGATCCACATCCGAAAGCGATTGTGGGCTTCATGTCGATGATGCCAGCGATACCTTGCTGGATGCCGTGATGCGCCTGTTGAGCCTGTGCGATCAGAAAGACGATATTTCGGTGATGGCGCCGATGCTTCTGCGCGAAGTGCATTATCGCCTGCTGCGTGGCCTTCAGGGGGCACGGATTGCACAAATCGGAATGGGCGGCAGCAACATGCAGCGCATTTCCAAGATCATCCGTCTGATGAAGGACGACTTTGCAGCACCACTGCGGGTCGATGATCTTGCGGCACAGGCAAATATGAGCCCGTCTTCCTTCCATCATCATTTCAAGCAGGTAACCTCCATGAGCCCGCTTCAGTATCAGAAACGCCTTCGCCTGACGATGGCGCGCCAGATGATGCTGACGGAAATGAAGGATGCGGCGACCGCGGCCTATGAAGTCGGATATGAAAGCGCATCACAGTTCAGTCGCGAATATGCCCGCATGTTTGGCGCACCGCCCATGCGTGATGTATCGGCCATCCTTGGACGACTGGGCGGGGATGGTACGGCGGCAGCGAACGCCTATTAGGAAACCAGGTCCTGACCCTTGATGATTGCGACCGGTTTGCAATTCTCTTGACGGGTCTGTGTGACTATGTGACATCAATTGATGTCAGTATCCGACAAGGATAAAGGGAATTCGAAGCCGTCTGCTAGGACGGTTAACCGAAGCTGCCCCCGCAACTGTAGGCGGTGAGTGTTTTTCTTCTGAAAGCCACTGGGATATTTCCCGGGAAGGCAGGAAAGCACAGCGACCCGCGAGCCAGGAGACCTGCTGACATGACGACGACGGACCGGGCGGGGTGCCCCGGAGGATGTCGGTACATGTCACCGTCTCACGCAGGTTGAAATGCGTTCAGCCTGCTTTCGGGTTCTGACATTTCCCGCCATTTTTCAGCACCTTTGCCAGTCTCTTGACCATAGTAACTTTGTTGTTATGTTATAACATAACATTTATTGGGTTGATATGCCCGATCGGGAATGAAATTCCGGATCGGTATATCCATGAAAGGACGCAAAGTGATCGAACTTAACAAACGGGTTCTTGCAGTCGGGGTGTTTGCTGCAGGACTGGCTTCTTTCGCGCAATACGCATCTGCGACGGAATATCCGCTTACACTGGAAAATTGTGGTCGGACTCTGACCTTTGATCAGGCCCCGAACCGTGTCGTATCGCTGGGCCAAAGCAGCACCGAACTGCTTTATCTTCTGGGGCTGGCCGACAGGGTGGTTGGAACGGCCGTATGGCTTGGGCCGGTACAGGAACAGTTTCGCGACGTCAACGCCACCATTCCGCGTCTGGCAGATAACGATCCCAGCTTTGAAAGTGTGGTCGGCCAGAAACCCGATTTGGTCGCAACCCAGTTCCAATGGCATATCGGCCCGAATGGCAAGGTCGGAACGATTGACCAGTTCGCCGAACTTTCAATCCCGGTCTATACCGCACCAGCCGATTGCATGGGCAAGGACAACACCACGGGCGGCGACGGAACCCGAATCGATGCCTTTTCGATGGATCAGATCTATCAGGGGATAGATGACCTTTCGAAAATCTTCGACGTCGAGGAACGTGGCGCCGAACTGATTGCCGATTTCAAAGCCCGCGAAAAAGCCGCACGTGAAAAAGTCGCCGCCGTCAACGGCAAGGGCATTTCGGCCCTGTTCTGGTTCTCCAGTGCTGAAATCGATGTTGATCCGTTTGTTGCCGGTCAGAAAGGTGCACCGGCCTATGTCATGTCGATCCTTGGTGTCGACAATGTTATCGACAGTGACGACGAATGGCCCACAGTCGGGTGGGAAACCATCGCACGAACCAATCCCGATATCATTGCGATTGGCAAAATGGATCGTCGCCGTTTTCCGGCTGATGACTGGGAACTGAAAATGCAGTTCCTGAAATCCGATCCGGTAACCAGCCAGATGAGTGCCGTCAAAAGCGGAAATATCGTCGTCATGGATGCCCAGTCGATGAACCCGACCATGCGGACAATCGAGGGCATTGAAACCCTGGCCAAGGCAATCGAGGCGTTCGAGGCAACCCAGTGATCGGTAACGTCATTTCCAGCCCTGTTTTCATGAAACGCATCAGCGTGGCATTTGCCGCGCTGATGTTGCTGGCTGCGGTCCTGGCGGTTGCCGCATCGGTGGGTGAAACAGCAATCCCGGTGGGTACGGTGATCGATACGATTGCCAATCATTTATGGGATGCCGGTCATCCGGTGGATGCGATTGATGCCGGTATTGTTTGGAACTATCGGCTGAGCCGCGCAATCGTTGCCGCAAGTTGCGGGGCGGCCTTGGCCGTTTCCGGCGCGGTCCTGCAGGCGCTTTTGCGCAACAGTCTTGCCGATCCCTATCTGCTGGGCATTTCTGCCGGGGCGTCGACCGGGGCGGTCAGTATCGTGATCCTTGGTCTTGGAGCCGGGATGCTCTCGCTGTCACTTGGTGCATTTATCGGCGCAGTGGCGGCATTCGCCTTTGTGACCCTTCTGGCGTTACAGGCCGGGCGCGGCACGGGGGCAATCATTCTGGCCGGTATTGCCGGGTCGCAGATGTTTAACGCCCTGACATCCTTCATTGTCACCAAGTCAGCCAGTGCCGAACAGGCGCGCGGCATCATGTTCTGGCTTCTGGGCAATCTTAGCGGCGTGCGCTGGCCCGATGTGTGGCTGGCCTTGCCCGTGGCTATTGTCGGGCTTGTCATGTGTCTCTGGCATGCACGCGCACTTGATGCCTTTACGTTTGGACGTGAATCCGCAGCATCGCTTGGTGTTCCGGTCAGACGCGTTTATGCCGTCCTGATTGCTGCGGCGGCAATGATGACCGCGGTGATGGTCAGCATCGTGGGCTCCATCGGCTTTGTTGGACTGGTAATCCCGCATGCCGCGCGCTTCTTTGTCGGAACGCGCCATGGGCTGGTATTGCCGTTATCGGCATTGATTGGCGCACTGTTTCTGGTCTGTGCCGATGTCATCTCTCGCGTGATCGTTCCGGGGCAGGTGTTGCCAATCGGGGTGATTACTGCCCTTGTCGGGGCCCCGGCCTTTGCCCTGATCCTGTGTCACGGAAGGATTTTGCGATGACCTTGGAACTGCGCGATATCGTTTGGTCTGCCGGTTTTCGCAAGATCATTAAAAATGTCTCGATCCGGGTTGAACCGGGCGAGTTTCTGGGCCTGATCGGGCCGAATGGATCGGGCAAAACAAGTTTGATGTCGGTTTTGGCCGGTATTCGTCCACCTGATCAGGGGCGTGCGAAGCTGGCAGGGCAGGACATGAAAAAGCATGGCCGCCGCAAACTGGCCCGGCAAATCGGCTTTGTCGAACAGCAGGCCGACACCACAGACCGCTTGACCGCGCGCGAGGCGGTGGCACTGGGGCGCACACCATATCTCAGTATGCTGTCACCCTGGTCTGAACGGGATGATGCGATTGTTAACCGCGCCCTTGGTGATGTCGACATGACCCATCTGGCCGACCGGTTCTGGCATACACTTTCGGGCGGCGAGAAGCAGCGGGTTCATATTGCACGCGCGCTGGCGCAGGAACCGAAATTCCTTCTGCTGGACGAGCCGACAAACCATCTGGATATCCGCCATCAGCTTGGATTACTGGAACTGGTGCGCGAATTGCCGGTTACCGTGGTCGCAGCCCTGCACGATCTGAACCATGCCGCGATGTATTGCGACCGGATTGCCATGATGCGTGATGGGGAACTGGTGGGCATTGGCGGCCCTGCCGACATTCTGACATCGGAAAATCTGCGCGATGTGTTCGGTGTCGAGGCAACCATCGAACATGGCCCGAATGGTGAATGTGCGGTGCGCTATCACGCAGGCATGAAAAAAGACCGGGCTGCATGACCCGGTCTTTTTTAATTCAAAGGCTTACTTCTGTTCGCGGGCAATCGCGCGCCAGCCGATATCACGGCGACAGAAACCGCCCGGCCAGTTAATGGTGTCAACGGCTTCGTAGGCGCGTTTCTGGGCTTCGGTCACCGACGTACCACGTGCGGTAACGCCAAGAACGCGACCACCCGTCGCGGTCAGTTTGTCACCATCCATTTTCGTGCCCGCATGCAGGACCTTGACCTTGTCCATCGCATCCGCATCGGCGACGTTTCTGATCTCGGTGCCTTTTTCGTAGCTGCCCGGATAACCCTTGGCGGCCATGACAACGACCATAGCGGTTTCATCATGCCATTCGGGTTTGACGGTATCGAGTTTGCCGGTGGCCGCCCCATCAAGGATATCCAGTACATCCGATTTCAGGCGGGTCATCAGAACCTGGCATTCCGGGTCGCCAAAACGGATGTTGTATTCGATCAGTTTCGGGTTGCCGACATCGTCAATCATCAGACCGGCAAACAGGACGCCCTTGAACGGATGGCCTTCGGCGGCCATGCCCTTGACGGTCGGAACAATGATCTGTTCCATGACCTTGCCTTCAACAGATTTGGTAAAGACCGGGGCGGGGGAATAGGCACCCATACCGCCGGTATTCGGGCCGGTATCGCCTTCGCCAACGGCCTTGTGATCTTGGGCTGCAATCAGGGGAATGACGTTTTCACCGTCGCAGACGGCAAAGAAGGATGCTTCTTCGCCAGTCATGAATTCCTCGATCACCAGCTCCGCACCGGCATCGCCGAACTTGCCACCAACCATGCATTCGTCAATCGCGGCAAGGGCTTCGTCAACTGTCTGGCAGATCGTCACACCCTTGCCCGCGGCAAGGCCATCGGTTTTGACAACGATCGGCGCACCGTGCTTTTCAACAAAGGCCCGCGCATCGTCGGGCGTGGTGAAACGGCCATAGGCCGCGGACGGGACGCCAAACTTTGCCACCATGTCCTTCATGAAACCCTTGGAGCCTTCAAGCTGTGCGGCAGCCTTGGAACAGCCAAACGATTTGATGCCAACCGCATCCAGCGCGTCTACAAGGCCCGCGACCAGCGGGGCTTCGGGGCCGACAACCACCAGATCGACCGCATTGTCGGTGGCAAATTTCACAAGGCCGTCAATGTCGCTATCGGAAATGGCAACACATTGCGCGGAATCGGCAATCCCGGCATTGCCCGGTGCACACCAAAGTTTGGTCAGCCGCGGGCTTTTGGCAATTGCCCAGCACAATGCATGTTCACGTCCGCCACCGCCAACGACCAGAACCTTCATGATTTTAACCTCGATTACGTGTCCGACTGCTTGATGGTCCAGACGGGATGAACTAGGCTTGCACCCCATCCCGCTTGAAAATTTATGCGGGCTTTTAGCATAAAGTGCCCTTGATGACGCAAGATTTGTTCGACCCGTTCGCTCCCATGCCCGAAGAACCCGCGAAACCGGGAAATCTGCCGGAATTTTCGGTCTCAGATCTTTCCAACGCGCTTAAACGCACGGTCGAGGATGCGTTTTCGTTTGTGCGTGTGCGCGGCGAGATTTCCGGCTTCAAGCGCGCAAGCAGCGGTCACATGTATCTGGCCCTCAAAGACGATCAGGCCGTGCTGGATGGTGTTTGCTGGCGCGGGCAGGCATCCAAGCTTGGCCTTGCACCCGAAGACGGCATGGAAGTCATTGTGACCGGGCGACTGACGACATTCCCGGGCCGGTCGAAATACCAGATTGTCATCGAAACGATGGAAGTCGCCGGCGAAGGCGCACTTCTGAAACTTCTGGAAGAACGCAAAAAGAAACTTGCCGCCGAAGGACTGTTTGATGCGGATCGCAAAAAGCCGATCCCGTTCCTGCCTGATGTCATCGGGATTGTAACATCCCCGACCGGGGCGGTTATCCGCGATATCATGCATCGGCTTCGTGAACGTTTCCCGCGCCGGGTTTTGTTATGGCCCGTGGTGGTGCAGGGAACCGGTGCCGCCGAGCAGGTCGCGCAGGCCGTGCGCGGTTTCAACGATCTTTTGCCTTATGGCAATATTCCGCGCCCCGATGTCCTGATCGTCGCGCGCGGTGGCGGGTCACTTGAAGACCTTTGGGCGTTTAACGAGGAAATCATTGCCCGTGCGGTGGCGGAATCCGACATTCCGGTGATCTCGGCGGTCGGTCATGAAACCGATACCACCCTGATTGATTTCGTGTCCGACCTGCGCGCGCCCACCCCGACGGGGGCCGCTGAAAAGGCCGTTCCCGTGCGGCTTGATCTGATCGGTCAGGTCGAGGAAGACGGCCTTCGTCTGACCCAAGCCGTCCGTCGGCTTGGCGTCGAAAAACGCACCGCCCTTGAAAGCCTTGCGCGTGGTCTTGGCGATCCGCGCCGGATGCTTGAAGAACGCAGTCAGGCCCTTGATAACTGGTCGGATCGACTGCCGCGTGCCGCAGGCAGTGTTTTACAGCAGGCGCGTGCGCGTCTGAACGAAGCCGGGGCACGGCTGGTCAGTCCGCGCGAACAGCTTTCGGAAAAACGCGGGCGCTTGGAAAATGCTGGTCTGCGGCTGGATGGGGCGATCAAGTCCGCCATCCAGATGCAAAGGGCCCGCCTTGATCAGGCCGCAGCCGGACTTCGCCCGGCAAATGCCAAACGCGATATCGCACGTGATCGCAAACAGATCGACGATCTGGCCGGTCGGATGCAGGCGGCGGTTAAAAATATCCTGAACCGCGAAGCCGAAGGTCTGGCGCGTTATGACCGTCTTCTGGAAAGTTATTCCTATCGCAATGTTCTGAAACGCGGCTTTGCCGTGGTGCGCGGTGCGGACGAAGGATTGATCGGCAGGGCGTCGGATCTGATTGCCGGGCAGGGGTACATTCTGGAAATGCAGGATGGACGTGCCGATGTAACAGCAGGGACGTATTCCTCAGAAGCGCCCGAGGCGGCACCGGTTGCCACAGTCGCGCCGAAATCCGCGCCCCAACCGAAACCGGCCCGGAAAAAAGACCCGGCCCCCAAAGATGATGACAGGCAAGGGAGCCTTTTGTAATGCGTTTCGGAATGACCACGTTTCTGGCAACAACCGGTTTGATCGTATCGTGTTTCGGTGCAATCGCGGCCGAGCCAACCTATGAGGGCCAGTTTGTTCAGGGCGGCATCGTGTTCGGGCAGACCGACCCCGGCGGCAGCATCCTTCTGGATGGCAAGGCGATTGATACGATCGGTCCGGACGGGGCCTTTATCCTTGGTTTCCCGCGCGATTACGAAGGCCCGGCAAAGCTGACACTTCGCAAGGCTGATGGGGCAGTCGAAGAATATGCCTATGATATCGGGGATCGCGAATTTGATATCCAGCGGATTGATGGCCTGCCGCCCAAGATGGTGACACCGGACCCGAACGTTATGGAACGGATCAAGGATGATTCACGTCAGGCACGCGAAGCACGTGTCGAAAGATTTACCCAGGAATTTTACAAGAACGGCTTTATCTGGCCGGTTCTGGGGCCGATCAGCGGCGTTTATGGATCACAACGCATTTTGAATGGCGAACCGCGTGCCCCGCATTGGGGGATAGACATTGCCGTTCCGACCGGCACCGAGGTCGTCGCACCGGCTGACGGAATTGTGACGCTGGCGCATCCGGATATGTATTTTTCCGGGGCGACATTGTTCATCGATCACGGGCTTGGCATGGTTTCGGCCTTTTTGCATCTGTCGGAAATCGATGTGAAAGTCGGCGATGTGGTTCGGCAGGGTGATCCGATTGCCAAGGTCGGGGCAAGCGGCCGGGCAACCGGGCCGCATCTGGATTGGCGGGTTAATGTCGGGGATGCGCGTGTTGACGCGGCCCTTCTTGTGCCGCCGATGGAAGACGCACAAAAAGCCGCAAAGGCAAAGGCCAGCAATTGATGATGGATAAACAATAGGGAACGTCTGCCATGAAAAAGCACGGAGCCGTCGCCGCAGGACATGATGTCACAGCACGCGCGGCTGCCGATGTGCTTGAGGCTGGCGGCAATGCCTTTGACGCGGTGACCGCCGCGATGTGGACGGCATGCGTGGCGGAGCCGGTTCTGGCGTCGCTTGGCGGGGGCGGGTTTGTCATGACCCGTCCGGCGGGAAAACCGCCAAGGCTTTATGATTTCTTTGTCGAAACCCCGCTTGCCAAACGCCCGCGCGAAGAGCTTGAATTTGAAAGCCGGTTTGCGACATTTGCCGGAGGCGTTACCCAGGAATTTCACGGTGGATACGGTTCGGTTGCAACGCCGGGCGTGGTTGCCGGTATTTTCAAACTGCATGACGATCTTGGATCATTGCCGATGGCGATGCTGGCGGAACCCGCAATTACTGCCGCGCGCGACGGGATCAAGCTGGATGCGTTTCAGCGATACGTCATGGGGATCGTAACCCCGCTTCTGGCCTTTTCCAAAGACAGCCGGGCGGTTTTCGGTGCGCCGGAACATCAGGATGAAGACCGATTTGAATTGCCTGACGAAGATTCCATTCTTCGTCAGGCAGATATGGCCGACAGCATCGAATATCTGCTGCGAACCGGTTCGGACGGTTTTTATCACGGCGATCTTGGTCATGCGCTGGTGACCGAATGCCAGGAATATGGTGGCTATCTTACGGGCGCTGATTTGGCGGCATACCGGGTTCTGGTCCGTGATCCGCTATTGATTGCCGGACGCAACGGACGGTTTGTTTTAAACCCGCCGCCTGCATCGGGCGGGGTTCTGGTCGGGTTCGGGCTTAAGCTTGCGCGCGAAATTGAGCTTGGGGCATTTGGCTCTGCCCGCCACCTTGAAGCCATTTCGCGCATTCTTCATGCCACCGGGCTGGCACGTAGCGAATATGGCGCAAGCCCCGCGATCCTTGCCGACGAATTCTGCGAATCCTACCGGTCGATGATCGGCGAACGCCCGCTTAGCCAGAATGGCACGACCCATATTTCCGTGGTTGATGGCGATGGCAATCTTGCCGCCGCGACAATTTCGAACGGGTCTTGCTCCGGGCGGATGGCGCCGGGCACCGGGATCATGCTCAACAACATGCTGGGCGAGGCCGATCTGTCGCCTGACGGTTTCCATCACTGGCCGTGCGGTGTGCGCATGACGTCAATGATGACCCCGGCCCTGTATCTGGCGGGCAATGGTGATGCGATTGCACTTGGCTCTGGCGGGTCAAACCGCATTCGTTCAACCATGTTGCAGATGATGCTGAATATCGATGCCTATGACATGACCCTGCATGGGGCGGTGGCGGCACCGCGGCTTCATGTCGAAGACAGTCTTTTGTCTGTCGAACCGGGATTTGACGGTTCGCTTCTGGATGGGCTGGGCCTTGAAGACCAGCAACGCTGGGATGCGGAGGATATGTTCTTTGGCGGTGTTCACGCCGCCAAGGTCAGTGGCGACGGGAAAAAATTCAATGCGGTGGGTGATGCCAGACGCAATGGCCACCAAGTGGTGATTGCTGATCTGTAATCCGGTTTGAACTACTGGCCCTAACGCGGAATTTCGTCCGCAGGGCGGACGTCAAGCAACGGAGCCGCATCAATCTTTTCCGCATTCATCATGGTGGCAACCCGCTGCATGGATGACAGAAGCTGCGTCTTTTCCCAATCTGGCAGGGCATCGAACTGCGATATGAATTCTTCGTGCAGCATGGTGGGGGCTGCTTTCAGAACATTCTGACCTGCCTCTGTCAGAACCGTATTGACCACACGCTTGTCCGTGGTGCTGCGGCGGCGTTCTGCCAGCCCGCGCTGTTCAAGGCGGTTCAGGATTGTTGTAACCGTCGCCTGGCTAAGTGACACATGATTGGAAATGCGGCGCACCGTAACGTTCTGCAATTCGTCAATCGCGCGCAGGACCATCACCTGCGGGATGGTCAGGCCACAGGCTTTCATCATTCGTTTGGAATGAAGATCGGTTGCGCGGATGATCTGGCGCAATGCGACCAGAATGTCCTGCCAGTAGGCCTGTGTCATTATGGTTTCCTCGGGCGATAGCTCTTACGCCACTCGGTAAAGGGGATTGATCGCATTATCAATGCAATTTGTCCTGCGACAAATGATGATCGCTGTTAATTTCCCCGAATGCGTCGTGTGGCAAAAAAAATCATCGCGAAAATGGCAATCAGGACAAGTGTCACACCTGCAATCAACATGGCCTGATTGAGGCGCAGATCATATTCCTGTTTGCGTTCGACATAGGCGACAACCTGTCGGCGAAGCTGATCCATTTCCGGTGTGATATCGAAGCTAGTCCGATACATCTTAGCCCCGGCACGTGACAGAAGATCGTTGGTTTTGTTCATGCGTTCGATGAACATCGCAAAGCGTTCTTCGGTCGCAGCAAGCTCGTCAAGCGGGCCGTCTTTCACGTCGCCATCTTTGGTGCGCGCGATTGACAGTCTGGTTTGGGTCAGATCATCACCGTCTTCGGCGATGCAATCAGATAGCGGCTTTTTCTCGGCACTATTGCCGCACTCGATCTGGCGATCCCCGAACTTTTCAACGGCTTCTCGCAGATGTGTCTGCAATTGCTGATCAAGTTCGGCAATCCGTATCCGCACATTCTTTGAACTGCTTTCTATCTTGCCAACATCACCTTCCAGCGCGAATGACGGCCAGACGGCAAACATTGAACCAACAAAAATCAGAAAAAGCGGGACGACGAAACGCAGCAAAAGGGAACTTCCCCCGGACAAGGTGGAGAGGTATCCACCAGTCTGCTGCAAGGGTGTTCCCATTCGGTTAATGCCGGGTGCGATTAACGATGATCAGTTCGGCCAGCGTCTGTGAAGCCACAACCATTGCGCGGGTCGGTCACGAATCCAGCTTTCCATGATCGCATTAACTTCGGTCATGATGCGCAGAATATCGGCATGACGGTCATCGGTCGGGATAATTTCGAGTGCCGGATAAAATGTCATGCGGAAATAGGCACCGCCCAGTCGTTCCACCCTGACCGGTACTACCGGGCAGTCATATTTTAGCGCAAACTGCGCCAATGCCGGTGCTGTCATGGCGTCACGACCAAAAAACGGTACGGCAATGCCGTCATTCATTTTCTGATCGACCAGCATCGCGACATGTCCGCCTTCTTTCATGTATTTGGTAATCTGGCGGGCACCCTGTGCCCCTTTTTTTACCAGTTGGCCGCGGAAAGTCTTGCGGGCACGAATGAATAACTGATCAACCCACGGATTATCCGGGGCGCGATAGACACACATCATGTCCATATCCATCGCGGTTGCCAGCGTCATGCCGATTTCCCAGTTGCCGATATGGCCGGTAAAGAAAACACCCGGTTTGTCATCATCTTTCGAGGCCATGCCGTTTTCAAGGCCGACAACCTCGATCCTTGGGCCTCCCGGGCGCAATTTATGCAGATGCGGGATTTCAGCCGCGTTACGTCCTAGATTTTCCCACATGTCAAAGATGATCGTTTCGATCTCTTCCGGGGATTTTTCCGGAAATGCGCGTGTCAGGTTGTTTCGTGCCTTTTTTGTCTGGCCGAGTTTGGGGCCAAACTTTCGCAGTAATGTTCCACCCGCGTTTGATGCCATATCAATCGGCATGGCAGCAAAAATCCAATAAATCAGATGCGCTGCCAATCCCTGCAACGGGTGGGAAATATATTTCTGTCGTGCTTTGTAAAAGGCACTGCGTTCAGGCATCGGACAACACCGCCGTAATTATTTTCTCCAGCTGGTCCGGGGCTTCGAATTCCAGCACAATATCAAGTGTGCTTATGCCGTTCCGCTGCCCGGCAGGCAAGCGCATCAGGTCTTTTTCTGTCGTGACCAAATCGGCATTCAACGCCTTGGCTTTTTGATGCAGCTCCGCCAATTCGGCCGCACGGAACGGATGATGATCCGCAAAGTCGACGGTCGCAACAATATCGGCACCGACTGCGCGCAGACTATCATGGAATTTGGCCGGGCGGCCAATCCCCGCAAAGGCGAGAACCCTGCGACCGGCAAATTCGGCGCCGTTGCAGGGAACAATGCGGGCGCGCAAAACCGGAACCGAAGCTGGCAGGTTTTTCAGGAACGGCGGATTGCCATCACCGATCAGAATGATCGCACGAACTTTGGCCAATCCCTGTTCAAGGGTTTCGCGCATCGGGCCTGCGGGAATGACGCGACCGTTTCCAATCCCGAAAACGCTGTCGACAACCGCAAAGCTGCAATCCTTGATCAACGATGGATTTTGCAGTCCGTCATCCAGAATGATTGCCTCGGCACCCGCATTTCTGGCCGTTTCGGCGCCCATGCCCCGGTCCCGTGAAATCCATGCCGGCGCCGTTCGCGCCAGAAGCAGCGGCTCGTCCCCGACATCGGCTGCGGTGTCCTTCATCGGATCAACACGGTGCGGGCCGGTTTCGCGTCCGCCATATCCACGGCTTAGGAAATGGGCCCGAATGCCCATTTTGTGCAACGTGTGATACAGCGCGATTGCCGTCGGCGTTTTACCGGCCCCGCCGATGGTAAAGTTGCCAACGCAGAAAACCTTGCATCCCGGATGGCGCATGGTTGTTGTCATCGCCCGAATGCCTGCACCTGCGCGCCACAGCAGGGAAAAAGGCGACAGTGCCTTGGCCATGCAGCCGTCTGCCAGCCAGAAATCAGGCGCGCGCATTGGCAACCTCCCCGGTTAAAAGCGGGGTGATCGCATCAATGGTTCGTTCGAGAACCTCGGCCTTTGAATTGGCATATGCCAATGCGGCATTTGCCAGTGCGCTCGCCTTTTCCGGTTGGGTCAGAAGAATATCAATCTGCCTTGTCAGGTCGTCACGGTCAGCAACCGGTCGGCAGGCGTGTGCTGTAAGAAGTTCCTGACTGATCTCGCTAAAATTGCTCATATCGGGGCCATGCAGAATGGCGCATCCAAGCCGTGCCGGTTCAAGCGGGTTTTGCCCGCCGGACGCACAAAGGGATTTTCCGATCAGGCACACCGGTGCAATCCGGTAATAAAGCCCCATTTCCCCCATCGTATCGCCAAGATAGATGTCGATATCTTCGGTGATTTTGTGCCCCAGACTTCGGCGGGCAACGCGCAATCCCTGGGCAATCAGATCCGCCTCGATTTCATCAGCACGATCCGGATGACGGGGAACAATAACTGTCAAAAGGCCGTCATGCTTTGGCGAAAGTGCCTGATGAACCTGTGCGCAGGCCAGTTCCTCGCCCTCAAACGTACTTGCCGCAAGCCATACCGGGCGGGTGCCGATCTGCGATTGCAGTTCGGTTAGGGCGTCGGCTTCGACCGGCAGCGGGGGGGCTGCAAATTTCAGGTTCCCGACGGCGTGCACATCCTTCCCGCCAAGGGAAACGAACCGTTCGGTTTCCTTGCTTCCTTGCGTCAGGATCAGGTCAAATGCGGAAATGACCGGCGTGATAAAGGATGGAAATCGTGAATAGCTTTTAAAGCTTCTGGCCGAAATGCGGCCATTAAGCAGTGCCAGTCTGGTGCCTGCCTTCTTGGCCTTGGTCAGAATATTGGGCCAGAAATCACTTTCAAGCCAAAGAGCCGCATCCGGTTTCCAGTGATGCAGAAAACGCGCAACGCAAACCTGCCGATCAATGGGGATGAACTGATGGATCACCCCTTTGGGAAGGCGCTGATACATCATTGCCGCCGACGTAACGGTGCCGGTGGTGACAAGGATCGAGGTTTCGGGAAAACGCGCACGAATGGCATCAATCACCGGCAGGGACGACAGGGATTCGCCAACACTGGCACCATGTATCCAGACGAGCTTCCCCTTCGGGCGCAATGCACTGGCATGACCGAACCGTTCACCGATCCGTCCTGCATCTTCCTTGCCGCGTTTTTTTCGCCGCTGCAGATAAATGCCAAGTACCGGACCCAAAAGCCGTGTCGCCACGCGATAGGCGTAAAACAGGCTCATTTGGCGCTTTCCTGTTCTGCCGTTGCCATGGCCGAACGCTTCTGTTTGGGAAGCTCATCGGGGCCGGCGGGCTCAATCACGTCAAGGCCAAGCTTGCGGTCGCTTTGCTGTGTCAGCCTGGTCAAGGCTGCTTCAAGCTCCAGCCGCTTTTCCTCCAGCCCGGCATCATCCAGATCCCGTCCGATATGGATCGGATCGCCCCAGCTAAACACGCCTTTTGAAAACGGAAGCGGCAGCACGAACCGGTCCCAACTGCCAAAGACGCGCCGGTTTGATGCCGAATAGGTCAGCGGGAAAATCGGAACGCCTGCAAGCTTTGCTGCCTGCACAATACCATCCGAAATCCGCATGCGCGGTCCACGCGGTCCATCCGGGGTCATGCCGACAACTTCACCGGATTTAAGCGCCTTCAGAATGCGCCGCAACGCTGCCGCACCGCCTTTGCCCTGCCCGGTTGACCCTGCAATCGTGGCAATCCCGAAATGACCAATGGTGCGGGAAATGATTTCACCGTCGCGATGCGATGAAATCAGCATGTTAAACGGGCGGTCACCGGCAACCGACCGCCATGTATAGGGCATCATCAGCAAACGCTGATGCCAGAAAGCCACGATAAACGGTTTGCCCTCCGTCAGGAAATGGGCGGGATGATCCCCGCCTTCCGTGTGCCAGCGACCGGTGAGCCGGACGAACCGGATATAGGCTGCCGCAAGCCAGCACAAAGTGCTACGCGCCTGATCGCTTTTTATGATCCGCTTATGCAACTGCACGCCAGTTTATCCCGAATGTTTTAGGCCTGATTTTCGGTTTCTTCCGAGAATTGCAGATTATAGAGATTGGCGTAAGCCCCTCCCAGTGCAAGCAATTCTTCATGACGTCCCTGTTCCGTGACGCGTCCGTTCTGAATAACGCAAATTTTGTCGGCATCAATAATTGTCGACAGGCGATGCGCAATAACAAGCGTTGTGCGACCCTTCATCAACTCGGTCAGGGCACCCTGAATATGGCGTTCCGATTCCGTATCAAGGGCCGACGTCGCCTCGTCCAGAAGCAGGATCGGGGCATTTTTCAACATTGCCCGCGCAATCGCAATACGCTGGCGCTGCCCGCCCGAAAGCTTCACACCATGTTCTCCGACAATGGTGTCATAACCGTTTTCAAGCTGCAGGATGAAATCATGCGCTGCCGCGTGGCGGGCGGCTTCCTCGATTTCGGCATCGGTCGCACCAAACCGGCCATAGGCGATGTTGGACCGCACCGTATCATCAAACAGCGTGATTTCCTGACTGACCAGTGCAGTTGCCGAACGCAGGCTTTCCAGTGTCACATCGCGAATATCCTGGCCGTCAATGGTGATCTCACCCGCATTGATGTCGTAAAACCGCGGGATCAGGTTCAGGATCGTCGATTTACCGGCACCCGAGGGCCCGACAAGTGCGATCGTCTGACCGGCTTCGATATCAAGGCTGATATCGTGTAATGCCGTCGTTTCATCATTATAGGAAAACGCGACATCCTTGAACTGGATGGCGCCGCCCTTGACCTCAAGCGTTTTGGCATCATCGGCATCGCGAATTTCCGGTTCGATATCAAGAACGGTAAACACGCGCTGGGATGCTGCAAGACCGGCCTGCAGGTTGATATTGATATTGGCAAGGCGCTTGACCGGTTCATATGCCAGCAACAGGGCTGTGATGAACGAAAAGAAACTGCCCGGGTCGCTTGCCCCGTCAATGACGCGGCTACCGCCATAGATGATGATGGTCGTGATCGCGGCCCCGCCGAGTGTTTCCATGATGGGGGACGAACGTGCGCTGACTTTCTGGGCCTTGAAGCTCAGATCGAAAACCGTTTCGACAAGCTTTTCCATCCGTGAACATTCATAGGGTTCCATGCCATAGGCTTTGACATGACGGACACCCTGAAAAGTCTGTTCCAGAAGGGTCGCAAATTCACCGATCTGCTGTTGCGTATTGGCCGAAACCTTGCGCATGCGCCGACCCAGACGGGCAATTGGCAGGATGGCGGCGGGAAAAACGGTAAAGGCAATGATCGCAAGCTGCCAATCCTGATAGAACATGACGCCAATCAGAACGATGGCAGTCAAAAAGTCCTTGCCAAAACCGGTCAGCGATACGGAAACGGCCGCACGCATTGCGGTGATATCACTGGTAAAGCGCGTGATCAGTTTGCCGGTGTTGGTGCTGTGGAAAAAGCCGATATCAAGCCGGATGACATGCTCGTAAAGCTTGTTCTGAATATCGGCAAGAATACGGCCGCCGACATAGCTCATCAGAACCGATTGCCCGTAATTGGCAAAGCCTTTCAGCGCGAAGGCTGCAAGGACGGCAACCCCGACAGGAACCAGCATCGCCGGGTTCTTTTTGACGAAGACCTCGTTAATCACCGGGTCCATCAGATAGGCATAGCCGCCGGTTGCCGCCGCCATAAGCGCCATGCATACCAAAGCCAGAACAATCTTGCCGAAATAGGGGGCAACCGCATCCTTAACGATGCGTTTGATCATTGGCAATGTGTTCCAATGTTCTGTCGTGCGATCTAGCGAATGCTTTGGCAATGAATTCTTCCCGGTCGTGCGACGCCATTTCCGATTGTGTCAGCCTGATACTATCTATATGGAGTAAGCATCATGAATGTCTTAATCTTTCCGGGCTGTTGCTAGCATGCCCGGGCAGGTGCGGCAAGCCGCAGCAACGTAACTTAACTGATACTGACAGGGCCTGCAGGAATGCAGGCCACGAAAAACGACATATAAGATAAAAAAATGACAGAGCAACTCCACGATATCGTGGAACAGACGATTGCCCAAGGTGTGGGCGCACGGGTTTTTCCATTGCGGTGGAAAGGACGGCGTATCTGGATCAAACAGGCTGTCCCACCAAAGGAAAAGGGTTGGCACCGCTTGCAGCGTTTTGTCGCAACCCTGACGGGGATACCGATGTTGCGCCCGACAGTGTCGCCAGGCGGCAAGGCCGGTCTGGCAAGCGAGGCTGAAATCCTTTATGCCCTGAACCGGGCAGACGTTCTGGTGCCTGATCTTCTCGAAGTCGCCGATAACTGGATCGCTATTGGCGATAACGGGGCGATCTTGCAAACCGTCATCAGCGATGCGGTCAAGGTTGGGGATGAAGCACGTGTTGCCGAACTGATCGCCAAGGCCGGGGCTGCATTGGCCGATTTGCACATCAGCGGCTTTACCCATGGTGCGCCCCTTCTGCGCAACATGACCATCCGTGATGATGGCAGGATCGGCTTCATCGATTTCGAAGAAGACCCCAACAAACGCATGCCATTGCCCGATGCGCAGGCGCGCGACGTCCTTCTGTTTCTGTTTTCCATCCAGCGCGGCTTCAAACGCCGTCCTGATCTTTTGCGTGCCGGATGGCGGGCATATCTTGTGGTAACCGGCATGACCGCGCCGCAAATGAAACCGCTGTCTCATATCGTGCGGATTATTCGACCGGTTTACATCGCACTGAAACCGTTCCGTCGCTGGCTCGGGACGGATGCGATCAATGCGATGCTGGCATATGGTGTTCTGCGTCGAAGCCTGCGTGGCAAGGACGCCACACAGGACGTTTCTCCGGTCGCCAGATAAAACACCGGCGCAGATTACTGCGCCGGTTGTTCCACGGGCATGGCGATTGCCGGTTCCACCGATGCTTTCACCTCGGTGATGTCTTCAACAGCCAGACGTTTGGCTGCAGCCCCGTCAAACCCGCCCGAAAACGGTGCCAGATTGTGCAGGAACTGGTTGGCTGAATTGCGCCAGCTATATTGTTCCGCCAATGCACGGGCGTCTTTACCGTCAAGCTCAAGGGCTGCCATGGCGGCTTCGCGAAGGTCGGCGTCAATCGCGCCTGCCTTGGTCCCGCGCACGATATCGGCCGGTCCCTGAACCGGGAATACCGCAACCGGGGTTCCCGATGCCAGGGCCTCAAGGATAACAAGGCCGAAGGTATCGGTTTTGCTCGGGAAGACAAAAACATCGGCTGACGCAAAGGCGATTGCCAATTCCTCGCCGATTTTTTTGCCAAGGAACTGCGCATTCGGATATTTCGATTTCAGCTCCGTCAGTTGCGGGCCGTCACCGACAACGAATTTTGTGCCCGGCAGGTCAAGATCCAGAAAATGGCCGATATTCTTTTCAACCGCCACCCGGCCAACAAACAGCCAGTGCGGTTTGGGGAAATCCCCGAAACTTGCATCCGGTCGCGGCTTGAACAGGTTAAGATCGACACCGCGTGACCAGATATTCAGCTTGTTAAAGCCGCGATCCGCCAGTTCTTCGCGAAGCGATTCCGTGGCCACCATGACCGATTGTGATTTGTTATGGAACCGCCGCATCCCGCGATAGGAAATCGAAAGCGGCAGGCGCGTCCGCGCATGCAGATATTCCGGGAACCGGGTGTGATAGGCCGATGAAAACGGCAGTTCGCGTTTCAGGCAATAAGCGCGTGCCGCCTGACCCAGCGGGCCTTCGGTTGCGATATGGATGGCAACCGGCTGCAGGGCATCAATCATCCGGGCAAGTTTGCGTTTGGCAAACAGCGCCAGTCTGATTTCCGGATAGGTAGGGCAGGGGATCGTCCGGAATTGATCGGGCGAGATGATATGGACGTCGTGCCCCATCTCGCCCAGTTCGTTGCGCACGGTTTCAAGGGTGCGCACTACTCCATTTACCTGGGGGTACCAGGCATCGGATACGATCAATATTCTCATGCGGTCTTTCCAATCGGCGTGCCGCTGTTCTTTTTTGAACTGCGGGACGCGGTGCGGGTACTTTCCCCGGCTATCCGGAACAGCGACATCAGCTTGCCAAGTCCAAGGGACGGCGCACTGGCAGCATCGCGGCCGGGTTGGGAATGTGTCATCGCCATCTGGCGCATATCCGCCCAGTAAAGCAGTTCAAGTTTTCCGGTCTTGTCTTCGACAAGCGCGGTGCAGCTTTCGACCCAGTCGCCGTCATTGCAATACAGCACATCGCCAATCATCCGCTTTTCGGCGTGATGGATATGGCCGCAAACCACGCCATCCACCTTGCGTTTGGCGGCTTCGTGCGCGACGGCATTTTCGAAATTGCAGACGAACTGGACCGCGTTCTTGACCCGGTTTTTAAGATAGGCCGACAGCGACCAGTATCCGTAACCCAATCGGCGGCGAATGCCGTTGTAGTAACGGTTCAGGACAATCGCGAGGTTGTAGGCCGTATCCCCAAGATAGGCGAGCCACTTGGCATATTTGACGACACCATCAAACTCGTCGCCATGAATGATCAGAAGCTTTCTGCCATCCGCCGTCTCGTGAATGTCGTTCATCTTGACTTCGACATGCCCGAAGGTCATGTCGACAAACTCGCGGGCGAATTCATCATGGTTGCCGGGCACAAAGATGACCTTCGCACCATTTTTGGCCTTGTCCATGATTGTGGTGATCACGGCATGGTGGCTTTCGGGCCAGTACCAGCTTTTCTTAAGCCGCCAGCCGTCAATGATATCGCCAACCAGATAATAGGTATCTGCCGTTACTTCATTGAGGAAATCCAAAAGAAGATCTGCCTGACATCCACGTGTTCCGAGATGGACGTCTGAAATCCAGACCGTGCGGTAATGCGGTTGCAGCGTCATCGCTGTCATTGCCGCTCCTCCGTATCCTGCCATAAGGACGGCTGGAATCCGACGGTTTTACATGCCGGATACTGTCCCCAACCAGTAATTGTTTAAAACAAATGGCGCGAATATATAACCCGTTCATATAAATTTATCGGTTCTGTCAATATCCTGTTACATATTTCATTTTGTATAAAGGGAACGCGAAAGTAATGTTTCATTTTTATTTCGAAAGTTTTTCGCAATGACCCATGACGGGGTAACGGTCATCTTCAATCCGCGTGCAGGCGGAAACAAACAGCGTTTCCTTTCAAGCATTTTACAGAAGGCTGGCATAAAGGTTGAATTGTTACAGACAACCCATCCCGGCCATGCTCGCGAACTGGCGCGCAAGGTTCGTGCCCATCAACGGCTTTTTGTTGCCGGCGGCGATGGGTCGCTGAACGAGGCCCTGAACGGTTTGCTTGATGCGCAGATCGAAGGCCACGAAGTCCCGCCGCTTGGTATCATTCCGCTGGGAACGGCCAATGTTCTGGCGGTCGAGGTCGGGCTTGAAATCCGCGCGCAGGCAATTGCCGATTACATCAATAACCCGGCCCAGGTCTGGGTGCGGCCCGGTCTGGTCAATGGCCGTGCGTTCTTTTTGATGGTCGGCATGGGCGCGGATGCCGATACCGTCGCAAATGTGTCGCTAAAACTTAAAAGACTGATCGGCAAGGGGGCATATGTTATCGAAGGGCTCCGGAATATCATCTTTCCGCATCACCGCGATTTCGAGGTTAATATCGGGCGCGAACAATATCGCGTCGCCGGTGTGGTTGCGACCCACGCCAAGCATTATGGCGGGGCGTTCGTGATTTCCCCCGATGCCAAACTGACCGATAACAGCCTTGATGTCGTGCTGATGCCCGGAAGCGGCTTTATGGCGCTGGCGCGATACGGGATTGCTTTGACCCTGAACCGGTTGCATGCGCAAACCGATGTATCGGTCGTACAGACCGAACGACTGACCATCACCAGCCATTGCGGCCCGGCACCCTTGCAGATTGACGGCGAAAGTGCCGGCAAGCTGCCGTGTGAAATCAGCCTTTCACCTTATCCGGTGCGGGTTATGGTGCCACAGGCCTATGCCGACCAATGCAATGGCCGCCAAAACGAAAACAGGGATGCGCCAAACACACCCCTGTTGCAAATCGCCGCAGATTGATTTTCGGGTTTATTGCCCGGCCAGCGTCATGCCATCAATCCGGATTGTCGGGGCATTGGTGCCGTATTTGAAGGTCAGATCATTGGCCGGTACGGCCGTTTTGAACATGTCCTTAAGGTTACCGGCAACCGTGATTTCGGAAACCGGATAAGCCAGTTCACCATTTTCGATCCAGAAGCCCGATGCACCCCGCGAATAATCGCCGGTCACACCGTTGACACTGCTGCCGATCATCTCGGTTATGTAAAGGCCCTGTTTGATGTCCTTGATCATGTCGGCGGGCGATATGGTGCCCGGTTCCATGTAAAGGTTGGTGGTCGACGGACCCGGCAGGCTTCCGGCACCACGCGATGCGTTGCCGGTTGATTTCAGGCCAAGCTGGCGGGCGGACCGCAAATCCATGATCCAGGTTTTCAGAACGCCATTTTCAATCAGATGGCGCTTTTCGTTGGCAACACCTTCGGCGTCAAACGGTTTGGAGCGCAGGCCACGCTTGCGGTGCGGATTGTCAATGATGTTGATCCCCGGCGCAAAGATTTCCTTGCCCATGGCATCCAGAAGGAAACTGGTGCCGCGCGCAATGCCCGATCCGTTGATTGCACCGGCCAGATGCCCGACGAGGGATGCGGAAACGCGCGGATCATAGATTACCGGGACCTGCGTGCTTTTGACCTTGCGCGGGTTCAGCCGTTTCAGGGTCTTTTCCGCGGCCTTAAGGCCGATATCGACCGGATCGCGCAGATCGGTCGAAAAGACCGCACTGTCATAATCATAATCGCGTTCCATGCCGGTGCCGGTTCCGGCAAGGACGGATACGGAAATGTGGCTGCCGCTGCCGGCATAGGAATTGGCAAAGCCGTTGGTCGCGGCAAGCGTGATCTGATGGGTTCCCCAACCCGCATCTGCACCCTCGGAATTGGTGATGCCTTCAACCGACCTTGCGGCTTCTTCACAGGCGGTGGCCCATGCAATCAGCTTTTCCTGGCTGACTTCACCCGGCTCGCAAAGCTCAAGCGCCTCGACGTCAAATGTTTCGGCCAGTTCGGATGGGTCGGCAATGCCGCAGAACGGGTCCTCGGGGGCGTTTTTCGCCATGGCGACGGCGCGCTCGACCAGTTCTTTCAACGCGCTTTCGCTGGTGTCGGATGACGACACAACTGCCTGCTGCTTGCCGATCAGAACACGCAGGCCAAGATCGGCACCTTCGGATCGTTCAAGCTTCTCCATCTTGCCCAGTCGCTGCGATACCGAAAGTGACGTGCCTTCGACATAAACGGCATCCGCATCGTCGGCACCCGCCTTTTTTGCGTGCGCCAGCAGGTCGGTGATGCGATCGAGTGTCATGTCGGTTTTGGGCATGGAAGCTCCCTTTGATCGGAATGTGGTTTCCTATGGTTATAGGCAGGCTGATCGCTTTTCGCAAAGGGCAAGAAAAGGATAGGGACCTGAAACTGTCGCCTATATCATCGCCGGTGACGGTCTGCTTCGCCTATGCCCTGTGTCCAAGGTGTTTGTTTGGCCGGAATTGATCTTTGGCCATTTTTTCTTCGCAAGTTGCTATTATGACCGGAAAACCGAACCGGGAAAAACCGGAAACCTGCAAGAAATGACGGAAAACACACGTGCAAAACCTGTTTGTGGCAACACTGCTTCTGGGAACTTCCCTGACGATGTTGAATGCTCATGCCCAGGAAACCGCGACACCAAACAATAGTGTGGTGGCACCCGTAACCGCCAATGACCTTTACCGCGAAATGCGCATTCAGGCCGGGCAATATGCAGCCCAGAACCGCCATCAGGTTCTGGTGGGGGATTTCACCTGCGACGATATCAATGACCAGATCGTCGGCTGGGTGGATCGTGACAATCCCGAAGGACCTTTTTTCGATGTCCTGATGGTGACCAATCACAAGGGGCAGGCGCATTCCGAATTAAAGCAGATCCCGTTCGCCCAGTCCGAACAATATGCCCTTTGCATCGACGATAAAACCGCCCCGCCGGTCATGAGCTGGCAGGTCAACGATCCCGAATATATGCGTGATGTCATGGGCGATGGCGACCTTTGCAATGTTGCCGTCCGGATCGACGACTTCATGTGCGACGCGCCACAGTTTTTCTGGTCGGACAAACCGTCTGATGACGGACAGCATTGGCTGTTTTTCCGGAATTGAGGCGGGAAAGTATGCGTGATATACTGCGCATATGTTATGCACATAAATTATGGGGTAAGTTATGGGCGCTGTCACGAACAAACATACCCGCAAGGCGACCAATGTCAGTCTTGATTCCGAACTTCTGGAAACGGCAAAGCAGCTTGGAATCAATATTTCACGTAGTGCCGAGGCCGGACTAAGAGACGCTGTCACGAAACGACAGGCCGAAATCTGGAAAAAGGAAAACAGTGCGGCGATACAGGCCAGCAATGACTATGTTGAAACGCACGGTATTCCAATGGCATCGCATCGAAAATTCTGATGGCACGTTATGACATTCATAAATTCGCCAACGGATATGTGGTGGATGTGCAGGCCGATCTTCTTGCCGATATGACCACGCGTGTGGTTGTACCGCTTCGTCCGCATTCGGAAATACCAAAACCAATCGGGCGTTTGAACCCGGTCATCCTGATTGGCGATACCCGATGGGTTTTGCTTCCGCAGTTCATGGCGACAGTCGCGGTTGCCGAACTCGGAGAGGTGGTCGGTGAGTTTTCTGAAAAATTTGCACTCACCGACGCACTGGACATGGTGTTTCAGGGAATTTAATCCCGCCAGATTTTCTTGCCTGATCCCGGCAATCCGTACCGGTCCCATTTGGCATCAACCCGGTCGATAATCTCGTCTTCCATGAAAATCTTTTCGCCCCATTCCCGGTGGGTTTCGGGGGGCAGCTTGTTGGTCGCGTCAAGGCCAAGCTTGCCGCCAAGGCCGCTTTCGGGCGATGCGAAATCAAGATAATCGATCGGTGTTTCGGTCACGGTGGTGATGTCGCGCACCGGGTCCATGCGGGTTGAAATCGCCCACATCACGTCTTTCCAGTCGCGCACATCAATATCGTCATCCACGACAATGACGAATTTCGTATACATGAACTGCCGCAGGAACGACCACACACCCATCATCACGCGCTTGGCATGCCCCGGATAGGCCTTCTTCATCGATACGACCGCGATGCGATACGAACATCCTTCGGGCGGCAGCCAGAAATCGACGATTTCGGGGAATTGCTGCTGCAATAGCGGCACGAAAACATCGTTCAATGCCTCGCCAAGGACCGATGGCTCATCTGGCGGGCGACCAGTAAAGGTCGACAGATAGATCGGCTTTTTGCGCATGGTAATCGCGGTCAGGGTGAATACCGGGAATTCCTCGACCGAGTTATAATAACCGGTATGGTCGCCATACGGCCCCTCGGGCGCATATTCATCCAGCGACACATAGCCTTCCAGAATGATTTCCGCCGTCGCCGGGACTTTCAGCGGAACGGTTTTGCAATCAATCAGCTCGACCTTCTCCCCGCGCAGCAATCCGGCAAACTGATATTCCGAAAGCGTATCGGGAACCGGGGTAACGGCGGCAAGGATCGTACCCGGATCGGCACCAAGGACGATTGCGGCGGGCAACGGATCGCGCTTTTCCTTTTTCCAGCGCGCATGATGCTGCGCCCCGCCACGATGTTTCAGCCAGCGCATGATCGCCTTGTTCTTGCCCAGAACCTGCATGCGATAGATGCCAAGATTGAACACATCGCGTTTATCGCCGCCTTTTTCATTGGCGGTCGGGCCTTGTGTCACCACCAGCGGCCACGTGATCAGCGGGGCCGGCTCCCCCGGCCAGCAGGACTGGATCGGCAATTTTGAAAGGTCAATGTCATCGCCCTTAAGGACGATTTCCTGACAGGGGGCCTTGGAAACCGTTTTGGGCTTCATCGCCATCACGGTCCTGGCCAGCGGCAGCATTGAAAATGCTTCCTTGAGGCTTCCGGGTGGTTCGGGCTGTTTGAGAAACGCCAGCGTCTCGCCGACTTCGCGCAATTCTTCGGGCTTGCGGTTCATGCCTGCCGCCACGCGGTCCACGGTGCCAAAAAGGTTCACCAGAACCGGCATGTCGTATTTCTGGCCATCCTCGCCAATGACGTTTTCAAACAGAACCGCCGGGCCACCTTCGGCCAGAAGGCGCGTCTGGATTTCCGTCATCTCAAGATAGGGAGAAACCGGTTCGCTCACCCGGACCAGACGGTCTGTCTTTTCAAGCGCGTCGATGAAATCGCGAAGGGATTGATAGGGCATGGGCACCGCAATCTGTGAAGTCGGTCGGTCTGAGCTGGCAATAGCGGGGCCAGCGGCAAACCGGGCCAACAATAAATCTGTTGTTTCACGAATTAATACGGTGCAGGCGCGATGTCCAGCATCCACTCCCTTATCGGTGGGGAAGGGAGCAGATACCGGACAGGAAAATTACGACGAGCGATTGGTGTAATAGGCGACGTTTCCATCATTATCGACGGTCGCCAACTGGCCCGCCTTGGTCAGGACCGACATGCAATCGTCTTCTTCATCCCGTCCCCAAAGACACAGATATTGCCCCTGTTCAATGGTCCAGAGTTTTTCGCGCATGCCGCGATCACCATCCTCGTCAATCCAGGTAATCGATGCCATGCCATTCTGGAAATAGGTGACATTCACATTGGTTTCCTTGCCCTCGTCACGATAGGAAAAGGTCTGATCATTGATCGTATTGACCAATGCGGTGCCGGTTAACGGGCTGTATCCCGACGCAACAACCGTTGCGGTGGCTTCTTCCATGTCGTCACTTTGAACATCAATATCCGGGGTCGCCGATGGTGTTCCGCAGGCAGACAGGGCCGCGGTGATCGAAATAACGCCAGCAAGACCGGCACGCTTGATATGTGTTATGTTCATTTTGTTTTCCTTTTGCTCTTTGTGCCCACCAAATCATTTGGGATATCTGCCGTCCAAAGCGGCGATCCGGCAGAGCGAACAGTCAGAATAAAAAGGAAAATTGTCGCCTTCTGGTCGTCTATGCGTCGACTGAATGGCAATATTGACCAAATTGGTGGTGTCGGTTGCAGACGGATTTGGTTATACAGGGGCAAGAAACCGGGTTGCACAGCACCACCCTGTGCGGCCTGTCGACATTCACCAAAGCATGAAGGACGCACAGATGGCCAAGTACTGGGTTATCGGGGGCACCTATCAGGATACCGGTTTTGACAAGCCGATCGGCGAAGAAACCAAAGTCGGTCCGTTTGGCAGCTTCGAAGACGCGGAAAAAGAATGGTCCAAGATGGCCTGGCAGTCGGTTGACGACGCCAATTCGCGTTACCGTATCGAACGTCTCGAAGAATACTGGGTTGTCGGTGGCGAATACGAAACCACCGATTTCGAAAAGCCGGTCGGCGGCGAAGAAGAACGCCACGGCCCGTTTGCGACCTTCAAGGATGCCGAAAAGGCTTGGTCGAAACTGGCCTGGCAGCACGTCGATAACTGCAATTGCCGTTATCGCGTCGTTGAAGGCTGAACCGGCCTTAAAACCGGAACCGATTGACGATGTTTTCTGTTTCTGATGCGCAGGCGATCCCGGATCGTTCCTTGCGCGAACAGATTGAAAAACACCCACGCGCGCAGGATCTCCTGCGCGCGTTTTTATATCCCTATAGCGCGCCGGATCATGACTTCCTGTTTGTCGATGGTGCGGTTATGGCCCTTCCGGGCGACAGTATTAAGGATGCCATCGCCGGACGAATACCTGTTCTGGCGGTGGGGTCCAACCGGGCCCCGGTTCAGCTGGCGCGAAAATTTGCCGCCCCGCGTCATCTGGACCCGGTTCCGGTCACGGTTGGCTGGATGGATCATCACGATATCGTTTATTCGGCGCATATGACCGGCTATGGCGCGATCCCGGCAACATTGGCCCCGTCACCCGGAACCCGTGTAAGGGTTGCCGTGACGTGGCTGAATGCCGCGCAACTGACCCATATGCACGCAACAGAATCCGTTCCCGATCATTACCGGTACCAACAGATTGACGGAAAAAACCTGCATCTTGATTGCGGGGTGTCGGTTGATCTGATCGGCAGCTATCAGTCGACTGCCGGACATGTTTTTGACGCGAACGATATCTTTGCCCTGGCGGGGATCGCAGCAACGAAACGGCGGTTCAGGTCCCTGAACCAGTGGGAAATGATCGCCCATATCGCAATGCGCGCGGGGCACCCGATGCATCCCGATTTCGTGCTTTGGTTGACTGATAATATTGTAATGCGGAAAAAACTGGTCGGCCGCTATTTAAAACCGGTGGAATGATCCCACATCAGAACTATCGTTCCATTACGTTGTTGCTTTCTTTTCCATGTTTTGTAACCATTTGAAATTGCTTTTATTTTGAATGTAATTCGCAAGGGGGAAAGCAGCCTGAAGCCAAAAAGACTTTGATGACTGCAATTGGATGAACCAGAAACATCCGGTTGTATTCGTTGAAAATACAATTCCGGTGCTCGGGGTACAACAGAGGTATCGGAATGGGAAAAATCAAAAGATCCTTTGGGGGGATTAACTGGCGCAGTTTTTCTGCTGCCAGCATTGCTGCGTTTTGCAGCAATGACCATTTCGTGGGGAGGATGAAATGTTTAGTGCGCGGTCCGACGATGCCCATATCGTCGAAGCGATCAAAAGATCCCAGGGTACTATCGAGTTCACGCTTGATGGCAAGATACTCGATGCGAACCAGAATTTCCTGAACCTGATGGGCTATGACCTGTCAGACGTTCGCGGCAAACATCACAAAATGTTTGTCGATGAAGAATATGCCCAAAGTTCCGAATACAGGGATTTCTGGGAAAAACTGCGTGCGGGTAAATTCTTTACCGCCGAATTCCAGCGATTTGGCAAGAATGGCAAGGAAGTCTGGATACAGGCGACCTATAACCCGGTGCTTAATCATCGCGGTGTCCCTTACAAGGTTTTCAAGGTCGCAACAGATATCACCGATCGTAAACTGAGATCGGCGGATTATGCCGGACAGGTCGATGCCATCGGAAAATCCCAGGCAGTGATCGAATTTGCCATGGATGGTACAATCCTTAAGGCCAATGAAAACTTCCTTTCTGCGATGGGATACGAGTTGTCCGAGGTGCAGGGCAAACATCACCGGATGTTTGTTTCACCCGAATTTGCCCAAAGCCGCGAATATGCCGATTTCTGGGCCAGGCTGCGCGACGGCAAATATATGTCGGCCGAATATCAGCGCTTTGGAAAAAACGGTAAGGAAGTCTGGATACAGGCCAGTTACAACCCGATCATGGATATGTCCGGGCGCCCGTTCAAAGTTGTAAAATACGCAACCGACATCACAGCCGAAAAAATACAAAGAGCCGATTTTGCAGGCCAGATCAATGCCATCGGCAAATCGCAGGCGGTTATTTCGTTTGAAATGGACGGCACGATCATTGATGCCAATGACAATTTCCTGAATGCAATGGGCTATTCCCGCGAGGAGGTCAAAGGAAAGCATCACAGCATGTTTGTCGATCCGGAATATGCCAAAAGTGACAAATATCGTGATTTCTGGGCGGCCCTTGGACAGGGGAAATATCAGGTCGCGGAATTCAAACGCTTTGGCAAGGGCGGCAGGGAAATCTGGATTCAGGCCAGCTATAACCCGGTGATAGATATGAATGGTCGGCCGTTCAAGGTGGTCAAATATGCCACCGACATCACCAAACAGGTTCAGACCCGTATCACGGCCGAAGAACTTGCAGAAGGATCAAGCGCAAGTGCCGAAGCCGTCGCCAGTGCATCCGAGGAAATGCTGTCAGCCATTCAGGAAATCAGCGAAAGCATGCAGCGTTCCCAGATCGCCGTGACGGACATTGTTTCAAAAATCCAGATGGCCGATGAAATCCGCGGAGAGCTGGAAACAACATCCGAAGCGATGACTGGCGTGGTGCAGATCATCCGTGATCTGGCTGAACAGGTAAACCTGCTGGCCCTGAATGCAACGATTGAGGCCGCACGCGCCGGCGATGCGGGCAAGGGCTTTGCCGTGGTTGCGGGGGAAGTCAAAAACCTTGCAACCCAGACTGCCAAGGCAACCGATCAGATTGAAGTGCAGATCAGCTCGATGCTGAGCATCACCAAACGTGTCGTCAGTTCGACACAGCAAATTTCAACGTCCGCCAACGAGGTCAGCGATTACGTCAATGCGGTGGCTTCGGCAGTGGAAGAACAAACCAGCGTGACACAGGATATTTCAAAGAATATCCAGTTCGTGTTCACCGGCATCAGCGAACTGAATGACTGCGTGAAACAGATCGCAAGCTGAAGATGAAAACTTAATTCTCCCGGTCTGGCAAAAGCTGCCAGATCCGGGTGAATTTGGTGTCGACATCCTCGACCGCAACATCCACCGGCACGTCATAGGTTTCAAGTTCGTCGATATTGTGTGTCGGGGCATAGGTCCGGCCCGGATCGGCAAGGATCACACGCGTGCCAAGTCGTGCCTCGCCCATCAGCCATTGCAGAACGGCGTTGGCCATTTGCTGCTGATAACAGACATCACCAGCAAAAATCACATCCCAGCGCCGGGTTGCCGATTGTGTCCCGACAAAGTTTTCGGTCGTGGTTTCAAATGCAACGCCATTGCGCTTGGCATTCAGTCGGGTGGCGGTAATGGCCACCGGGTCAATGTCGTTTGCCAGAATGCTGTCCGCACCGGCCATGACGCAGGCAATCGCCTGCATGCCGCCACCGCACGCAAAATCCAGAACCTTTTTACCGCGGACCAATTCCGGGTGATCAAGGATGTATCGCGTAATCGCCTGTCCGCCCGGCCATGCAAACGCCCAATAGGGCGGTGGGATATCCAGCACGCCAAGAATATCCTCGGTCGCCTGCCAAAGGGGCGTGATATGGGTGGCCAGATACATTTCGACCTCGGGCGCCAATGGTACCCGTGCCGGTACGGTAAAGGTATCGATCAGATCGGCAAAACGCGGATCGTCGACTTCGGGGACCAAGGCATCGGCGAAAACATTATCGGTCATGATCGGCCCATATCAGGGTGAATTTGATTGCCGGGGCTTACTTGCTTTGTGACCCGGGTGCAAGCGAAGTCGCATCCGGGCTTTCGTCGGGCTTCTGACTGTTTTGCGCATTGCGACCAAGATACAGCAAGATATCGCGCGGCTTTGCCTTGGGAATGTCAGGCCCCATATGAAGCTGCGCCCCGCGGACAAGGGCAATGACCGGCGGTTCGGCGCCCTGAACCTCAATAAAATCGTTCCAGCCGAATTCTTCGGTCAGACGGGTTTGGCGAATTTCGGCCCCGTGCCGGAAATCCTCCCGGATGTCGTCGGTTGTCATCGGTTCGGAAAACAGTGGCAGCCCGCCAAGTGTCTGGCTATGGCGTTTGGGGTCTTCGGGTGATCCGTGCATGCCGGTCTGGAAAACGGCGCGACGGCCAAATTCCGGCGCGAAATCGGTACAGACCAGCGTGTTATAGGCATCGTTATCCGTGGTCGCGATCAGCTTGCCAAGCGAGGACGTATCAAGGTGATGTTCGAACACTTCCGAAAGCACTTCCCCGTAATAGGTCTGCAATCCGGCCTCGCGCGCCATGCGCATGCTGTGCCAGCGGCTGTCGGCAACCACGACCGGAATGTCGAGCTCGACAAGTCGCCGGGCAAGATCAATCGTCCAACGGTGCGCACCGACGATCAGAACACCGGGCGGTCCTTTGACGGCCAGATCAAGTTGGCGGGCCATGGGCCGGATGGAAAAGCCGTGCAACACCACGGTCGAAAATACCATGGCAAAGGCCAGCGGGATCAAAAGCGCCCCATCGGCATAGCCAAGTTCGACAAGCTCCGCGCCAAACAGGCCGGAAACCGCGACCGCCACAATCCCGCGCGGTGCGATCCAGCCGACCAGTAACCGCTCTTTCCAGGTCACCTTTGAAAATGCCAGCGACCCGATCACCGAAACCGGTCGCACGACAAACAGCATCGCCAGAACAAAAAGCCCGTGACCCCATGTCAGTTCGGCAATCATCGACCATTCAAGCGTTGCGGTCAGGATGATGAACACGCTGGAAACCAGAATGACGGTCAGGGTTTCCTTGAACCGGCGGATTTCATCAATCGCCATCAGATGGGCATTGCCAATTGTCAGGCCCAGCACGGTTACGGCCAGCAAGCCGCTTTCTTCCTGAATTTCATTGGCCCCCGCAAAGCAGGTCAGAAGCACGCCAAGAACAAGCGGGGCTTTCAGGAATTCCGGGATCCAGCCGCGTTTGAAAATCTGAACCGTCCCCACGCCAAACGCCAAGCCGATCAGAACCGCCAGAAGAATGTTTAACGCCAGATGCCCAACGGCCGCGCCAAACCCGTTACCATGCTGGCTGGCGACAATGACTTCGTAGGCCAGCACCGCAAACAGCGCCCCGATCGGGTCATTAACGATGCCTTCCCATTTCAGAAGCGTCGCCGGGCGTTTGGATAACCGTGCGTGACGCAACAGCGGCGCAATCACCGTCGGGCCGGTCACGATCATGATCCCGCCAAACAGGGCCGCCACCGGCCATGAAAGGTCGGCCAGATAATGTGCCGCCCCCGCGCCCAGCAGCCACGCGACAAGCGGGGCAATCGTCGTCAGGCGGATCACGCCGCTAACACTGTGCGTCAGTTCCCGGAAATCAAGCGCAAGCCCGCCTTCAAACAGGATCACCGCAACCGCGATGGCAACAAGCGGCTGCAACAGTGTGCCAAAATCATTGACCGGATCGATCAGATCGGTTCCCGGCCCCAGCAGCAGCCCGACGATGGACAGCAATACGATTGCCGGAATACCGGCCCGCCACGCAAACCATTGCGCCCCGACACCCGCAAGGATCAATCCGGCAATCATCAGGGCAAGCGGTGCGATCATGGGCGGCCTTTCGATAATGGTGCAGATGAAGGATGGATCAGCCTGTATGCGGGTCTAAACTAAAGCCCGGTCCCGACCAGATTGGCAATGATGATGGCCGCCAGCACCATCAAACCGAAATCACGGTTTGATTTAAACCGTTTCAGGCAGTTTGCGGCATCATCAAGTTTGACCGTGGCAACCTGCCACGCCAGATGCAAACACGCCAGTGCCAGAAGCGGGAAATAAATCCAGTGCAATCCGGCCAGCATACCCGAAACACCCAGAAAAAGGGTCGTCACGGTATAAAATCCCATGGCCCATCTCGGGGTCGCATCGCCAAGCCGAAGGGCAAGCGACTTTACCCCGATCTTGATATCGTCATCCTTGTCCTGATGGGCATATATGGTGTCGTAACCAAGCGTCCAGAAGAAGCCCGCAACATACATCGCAACCGCCGCCGGTGCGACGGTGCCGGTGACCGCCGCCCAGCCGACAAGCGCCCCCCAGTTGAATGTCAGCCCCAGAACCGCCTGCGGCCAATAGGTAATGCGCTTCATGAACGGATAGGTAATGACAAGTGGCAGGGAACAGATACCAACAATGATTGCCTCGATCCGGAACTGCACCAGCACGGCAAGCCCGATCAGAAGCAGCAGGCCCAGAAACGCAATCGCCTGCCAGACCCTGACCTGACCGCTGGGGATCGGGCGGGTTGCCGTGCGTTCGACCCTGCCGTCAAAATTGCGATCCGCCAGATCGTTGACCACGCAACCGGCCCCGCGCATGATCAATGCACCAATGGCAAAATAAACCATCATCAACAGGCTGGGCGCGCCGTCACTTGCCATGGCGGTTGACCACCAGCAAGGCAAAAGCAGAAGCCATGTGCCAATCGGACGGTCAAGTCGTGCCAGTTTAAGGTACGGGCGACTTGCCAACGGAGCCAACCGGTCGATCCAGCTATCGGCTGGCATATCGTTCTTCGTGTTCTGTATCGGTTGGTTGACCTGTGACATAATTGGCCTATGTAACTCTTTAACAAACTGAACTTCGCCGAATAACCGGCCTGGGGACATATATGACAGATGACGCCACCCGCGCCCGGCAACGCCTATTCGTTTCCGATCCTATCACGCCGGGATGCAAGATCGAACTCGCACCTGAACAGTCTCATTACCTTGAACATGTGATGCGCCTCAAGCCCGGAACGCCAATCAAGATATTTAATGGTCTTGATGGTGAATGGCTGGCGACCATCGATCACCTTCGCAAAAAGAAGGGCACGGTGACCGCCGAACGGCAATTGCGTGACCAGATTGTCGAACGCGGCCCGATCCTGGCTTTTGCCCCGATCAAAAAGCAGCGCCTTGATTTTCTGATCGAAAAGTCGGTTGAAATGGGCGTTGGCACCCTGCAGCCGATTGTCACCGCACATGGCATTACCGACAAGGTCCGCCTTGATCGTTTGCAGGCCCAGGTGATCGAAGCCGCCGAGCAATGCGAACGCCTCAGCGTGCCGGAAATTGCCCCACCGGTAAAATTGCTTGATTGGCTCGCAGACTGGCCGGAAAACCGGCATTTACTGTTCTGTGACGAGACGGGATCGGGCTCACCAATTGGTGAAGTGTTAAGTCAGCTATTGGCAAAGGGCGCTGGCTCGGCTATCGACAACGACAATGTTGTTAACCATGCAATCGTGATTGGACCCGAAGGCGGCTTTAGCGCCGACGAAATTGAACGCATCCGCAAACAGCCTTTTGCAACGCCTGTAAGTCTTGGTCCGCGTATCTTGCGGGCCGAAACCGCGGCAATTGCTGCTTTGTCCGTGTTTCAGGATCGCATCGGCGACTGGTCGATACCTCCGGTCACGAGAGATTAGGGGAAGCCCTTATGACTGTCAGCGCCTCCACCGGCGACAGCCCGGTCATCGAAAGCCGTCGTCAGCTTGTCGAATGGTTCGAGTCCGGATGTACACCGAAAAAAGACTGGGCCATCGGCACAGAACACGAAAAATTCGCCTTTACCCGTAACGATCTTCGCCCGATCCCGTATGAAGGGGAGAGGGGGGTAAAGACCCTTCTGACACAACTTGCCGAACGCTTTGATTGGGAACCGATCATTGAAAACGGCAATGTGATTGCGCTCACCAAGGATAACTGTTCCGTCTCGCTTGAACCGGGCGGGCAGATCGAATTGTCCGGTGCGCCGCTTAAAAACATTCACCAGACCTGTGGTGAAGTGCATCAGCATCTTCATGAAATCCGCGAAATCTGCGGTGATCTTGATATCGAAATGCTTGGTGTCGGCCATCAGCCGAAATGGAAACGCGACGATATTCCGTGGATGCCCAAGGGCCGCTACGCGATCATGCGCGACTATATGCCCAAGGTTGGCAATCTTGGCCTGGACATGATGCTTCGGACCTCAACCATTCAGGTCAATCTGGATTTCGCCTCCGAAGCCGACATGATCAAGAAATTCAGAACGTCGCTGGCGCTTCAGCCGGTTGCGACCGCGCTGTTTGCCGCATCCCCGTTCGTGGATGGCAAACCAAGCGGCTATCTGTCTTCGCGATCCCACGTCTGGACCGATACCGACCCGGACCGTTGCGGCATGCTGCCCTTCGTGTTTGAAGACGGTTTTGGCTTTGAACGTTATGTCGATTACATGCTCGATGTGCCGATGTATTTCGTTTATCGCGATGGCAAATACATCAATGCCGCAGGCAAATCGTTCCGTGATTTCATGGCCGGAAAGCTTGACGTTCTGCCGGGTGAACGCCCGACGATGAATGACTGGTCCGATCACATGACGACCGCCTTCCCCGAAGTGCGCCTCAAGAAATTCCTTGAAATGCGCGGCGCGGATGGCGGCCCGTGGAAACGCATCTGCGCCCTTCCGGCCCTTTGGGTTGGCCTGCTGTATGACGATGTCGCACTCGATGCCGCATGGGATCTTGTCAAGGATCTCAGCCATGCCGAACGCGAAGCCCTTCGCGACGATGTGCCGCGTACCGCCCTTGCCACGAAGTTCAGGAACGGCACCGTTCAGGACCTCGCCAAGGACGTGCTGGCCGTCTCCAAACAGGGGCTTAAGGCGCGTGGTCGCATGGATGCCTATGGCGACGATGAAAGCCACTTCCTCGAAAGCCTCGAAGACGTCGCCGAAAGCGGCCGTACCCTGGCCGAGGAGTTCCTTGATAAATATGAAACCGAATGGAACGGATCGGTTGATCCGCTGTTCCGGGAATACGCCTATTAGACATTGTGAAATGGCGGTGAATAATCGCCGCCATTTTTCATTTTTCGTGAATGATGAAAGTTCTGCCGTGATGACGACCAAAGCCAACCCCTGCGAAACCATGTCCGATGTACGTGCGAATGTGGATCGGGTGGACAGGCTTCTGGTGGCGCTGATGGCGGAACGGCTGAACTATATCGAACAGGCCGCGCGCATCAAACCGACCCGCGATGCCGTCCGTGACGAAGACCGGATCGAGGACGTGATCTCCAAGGTCCGTGCCCAGTGCCGCATCGATGGCTTTGACGAAGACATGGCCGAACGGATGTGGCGGGCGATGATGGAAGATTTCATCGCCCACGAGTTCGTCAAATGGGATGATCTGCGCAAGTAACCGGTTGCTGGTTCTTACTGTGCGGCAAGTTGATCCGCGCGGTTTGCAAACCAGTCCCGAACCGCGTTGATATCGCTTTCTTCCATGCCAAGGCCAAGCTTGGTCCGCCGCCATAGAACATCCTCGGCGGACCGGGCCCATTCCTGCGACATCAGGAACCGAAGCTCTGCCTCAAACAGGTTGGGTGCAATTTCCGGACCCAGATCACCTATAGCCTTGGCATCCGGTGCGATCTCAAACAGGCGCGTGCCATAACAGCGCGCCCAGCGATGGGCGATCTGTTCGGGCAGCCAGCCGAACTTTGTCCTGACACTGCTCAGGAACCGTTCGAAATCGCCATCACTCATATCCCCGCCCGGCAGAACCGATGTCGCGGTCCAGTCGGATGCGTGATTGCCCAGAACCGGACAAAGCTTTTGCAGGGCATGTTCGGCCAACCGGCGATAGGTGGTGATTTTCCCGCCATAGATCGACAGGATGGCGGGAGCATCGCCGTCCCCGGTATCAAGGTCAAACACATAATCGCGCGTCACCGCCGATGCGTTGCTGTTCTTGTCATCATAAAGCGGCCTGACACCGGCATAATCCCAAACGATATCGGCCCGCGTTAACGGCGTCGCCAGATAACCATTGACCAGCTCAAGCAGGTAATCAATTTCACCGTCGCTGATCTTCACATCGGCCGGATCACCGTCATAGGGCACATCCGTCGTCCCGATCAGGGTGTAATCCTGCTGATAGGGGATGGCAAAGGCAATGCGACCATCCCCGTTCTGGAAGATATAGCAATGATCATGCGGGTGAATGCGCGGCACGATGAAATGGCTGCCTTTGACCAGCCTTAACCCTGCGGCCTTGTCGCCAAGCCCGGCACGGTTGACCATATCGGTCACCCACGGACCTGCGGCATTGACCACGGCTTTTGCCGAAACGCTGGTTTCCTTGCCGTCTTCGGATTGCAATGTCGCGGTCCAGCCATCCGTTCCGCGCACAAGGGCGGCACATCGTGTCCGGGTTTTGATCACGGCCCCGCGTGCCTGCGCATCAAGGGCATTTAAAACCACAAGCCTGGCATCATCGACCCAGCAGTCGGAATAGGAAAAGCCGCTGGTGAACTGGTCCAGAAGCGGTTTGCCTTCGGCCGTGCCATTCAGGGACAGGGCACGTGAAGCCGGCAGGCGTTTACGCTTTGCCAGATGGTCATACAGAAACAGTCCGGCCCGCAGCATCCATTTGGGCCGAAGCCCTTTGTGGTGCGGCAGAACAAAGGTCAGCGGCCAGATGATATGCGGGGCGGCTGCCAGAAGAACTTCGCGTTCCTGCAAGGCTTCACGCACCAGCCGGAATTCGTAATGTTCCAGATACCGCAGGCCGCCATGGATCAGTTTGGTCGAGGATGAAGATGTGGCCGAGGCAAGGTCGCGCTGTTCGACCAGAAGGACGGACAGACCGCGACCGGCGGCATCACGGGCAATACCCGCACCATTGATGCCGCCGCCTACGACCAGAAGGTCGTAATGTTCAGACACGTCAGATCACCTTTTTGCGCAGCCAGGCCGCCAGGGCCTCGCCCACGATCACAAGACCGATGATCGCCAGAAGAATGGTGGCAACCGTCTGCCAGGCAAAGGTGTCAATCGCGCCTTGCAGGACAATACCGATCCCGCCGGCCCCGACCAGACCCAGAACCGTACTTTCACGCAGATTGATGTCCCAGCGCAGGATCGAAACCGCAAAGAAAGTCGGCATGACCTGTGGCACAACCCCGTAAATCAGGATTTTGAACCGCGATGCACCGACGGACTCAAGCGCCTCGATCGGGGCCCGGTCGATTTCCTCGATCGCCTCGCCCAGCAATTTGCCGATGAAACCGATCGAACGGAAAATGATCGCCAGAATACCGGCCATCACGCCGGGGCCGAAAATCGCAACAAACAGCAGCGCCCAGATGATGGTATTGACCGACCGCGAAGACACCAGAATAAACCGGCCAATCCAAAGCGTCAGCTTGTTGGGCGTGGTGTTCTGGGCCGCGATCAGGGCAATCGGCAACGAAAGGAATACCGCAAAGAAGGTTGCAATCGTCGCAATATTGACGGTTTCCAGCAACGTGATTGCGATCATTTCCCAATCATTGAGGGACGGCGGATACATGCGCGAAAAAAGATCGCCCATTTGTTTCGGGGCATCCCAAAGCCACGGCCAGATGATGTTGATCGTCGAAAGCGACCAGACCGTTGCCAGAACCACGCCGCCATACATGGCAAAGCGCAGCCAGCGTTGTTTGGGGGTATAGCGTGACCATTCGCGTTCGGCGATGGCGTCCGGCCCGGCATTTTTTGTTGTCGTTACCATATGTTCCTCCGGATCCGGCCGCTTATGGCTTCGCTGATCAGGATGACGCCGATAATGCAAAGCGTGATCGCAAGCGCGAAGTCATAGTCATAGCGCCGAAACGCATTCATCAGGGTCGATCCGATCCCGCCCGCGCCAACAATGCCGACCACGGCAGACGCGCGCAGGTTGCTGTCAAGCTGATAGATCGAAAGACCGATCTGGCGGGGCATGATTTGCGGGATCACGGCATAAAGCATGGTGATGAATGTCCCGCCCCCGGCCGCCCGGATGGCTTCGACCTGGCCCCAGTCGATTTCCTCGATCCGTTCGGCCAGCATTTTGGCAACGAAACCGATGGAATAGATCGTCAGGGTCAGAATCCCCGCCAGCGGACCAAAACCGACCGCCTTGACGAACAGGATGGCAACGATCACCGGATGGAAACTGCGCGCGATAATGATAATGCCACGCCCGACGTTATAGAGCCATTTGGGCGCAATATTGGATGCGGCGGCAAAGGCAATCGGCACGCTCAGCATCACACCGGCAAGGGTTGCAACGATGGCGATCTTGATGCTTTCAAGAAAGCCCTGCAGCACCAGTTCGCCCCGGATCATGTCCGGCGGGAAAGCGCCCTTGAAAATACGGATGGCGCGCGGAATGCCTTCCTGAATACGTTCCCAGTTAAAGGGCAGGCTGGTGACCGCCCACACGACATAGGCCAATACGCCAAGGATGATCGCCCAGCGTATCGCCGGATTGGCGATAAAGGGCGGCTTCTTCCATGTGCGATGGCCCGTTGTTTTTTCAACGGAGCTGGTCATTATGATACCACCTCGCGCAGGGATTCCGGATCGCCGGTTTCGCCACGTTCTTCTGCCGGAACCCCGGCATAGATTTCATCCATGGCATCCTGGGTAAGATCGGTCGGTACACTGTCAAAGATGATGCGACCAAACCGCATGCCGACGATGCGCTGGGTATATTCCTTGGCCTCGGTAACATTGTGGATATTGATCAGAACCGGCAGGTGCAGTTCGGATGCCAGTGCGCGCAGCAATTCCATGATCTGTCGGGATGTTTTGGGGTCAAGCGACGCCGTCGGTTCATCGGCCAGCAGGATTTCAGGTTCCTGCATCAGGGCGCGAACAACGCCGACGCGCTGGCGTTCGCCACCCGATAATTCATCGGCGCGTTTGTTGGCATAATGGGCAATACCGACACGTTCCATCAATTGAAACGCACGATCAATGTCGCTTTGGGGGAAATTGCGCGTCATGGCGCGCCAGGCCGGAACATATCCCAACCGTCCCGACAGAACATTTTCCATCACCGTCAAACGGTTGATCAGGTTGAAACCCTGAAAAATCATGCCGATACGACGACGCGCCAGACGCAGATCGCCGCCGGACAAAGTCGTCAGTTCGGTGCCGTTAAGGTCAATTGAGCCCGATGTCGGTTCGACCAGACGGTTAATACAGCGCAAAAGCGTGCTTTTACCAGCACCCGATGCCCCAATGATGGCAACGACGCTTTCGCCGGGAACCTCAAGGTTCAGGTCCTTCAGAACAGCCTCATCCTTGCCATAGCGTTTGACCAGATCTTTGATACGCAGCATCACGATACCTTGAAAAAAGACTACCGGGATCGAAAACCGATCCCGGCAGAAGCAGTTTGAAAGAAGGGATTACTTCAGGTTGTCCGGGGTGTATTTCACGCCGTTGGCAGCCTGGATTTCACGAATAACGTCCCAGTCTTTCTGGTAGGTGACAGGAACGAATTTCGATACGCCTTTGAATTCTTCGCCAAGGGCGGTGCCCTTCATGTCGAAGGTAAAGAAGGCTTCCTTGATCTTTTCGATCAGTTCCGGCTTCAGGTTATAGGCATAGTTGAACGAAGTGGTCGGGAAAGGCTTGCTTTCATAGATGATTTTGACTTCGTTCGGATCATAAAGGTCGCGCTGCACCATACGTTCGACGACTTCGGATGCAACCGGGGCTGCGTCATAGTCACCGGCAACAACGCCAAGGATCGACTGATCATGCGAACCGGAATAGACGACTTCGTAATCCTGTTCCGGAACGATGCCCTGACCCGGAAGCAGTGCGCGCGGAGCAAGGTTGCCCGAGTTCGAGGTCGGCGAGGTGTGCGCAACGCGCTTGCCCTTAAGGTCCTCGATCTTGTCGATGCCGCTGTCAACGCGGGTATAAAGCTGCAGCGTGTAACCAAAACGGCCATCATCGCCGCCCATCAATGCGAACGGAACCGCACCGGCAAGGTTAACTGCAAACGGGGTCGGACCGGTCGAGAAACCGGCAACATGCAGACGACCGCTGCGCATGGCTTCGACTTCGGCGGAGTTCGACTGAACGGCAAAGAAGTGAACGTCCTTGCCGGTCACTTTTTCAAGATGTTCAAGGAACGGCTGCCAGATATCGGCATAAACCGCCGGGTCTTCGACCGGGGTATAGGCAAACACGAGGGTGTCCGGGTCAACCTGCTGATCGGCGGGCGGTGCATCGGCAACCAGATCGCCATCCATGTCGCAATACATCTGATCAAGATCGCCGCGCGCGATGCAATCATCGGCCTGTGCAAATGCCGTGCTGCTGCCAAAGCTCATCATGCCGATGGCGGCAAGCAGCGTAGAAACTTTCAAAATGTCCATTTTTTTCGCATGTGAAAACATGAGACAGAACCTTTCTTCCCTGTAAACGCGGGCTTAATGCCGGTTTTAAATGTGGTTTTGTTGTTTTTGTTGTTGCTTTTATCAACATTATAAAGTGGCAAAAAGTTTGAAAAGCAACATAAAACTGTAACAATCGGTTACAAAAATAACTGCTAACCTTATCCAAAAGTGGTGCGGGCTAGGCTATTCAGGGGGGAGAGGCTCTTTGCGTATCGGAAAAAAGGAACGGCAGAAGCGCATTCTTCAGGAACTGCAAATTCATCCGCATGTGAGAGTTGCCACATTGGCGGAACGATTCGATGTGGCAACTGAAACAATTCGCCGTGATCTCGACGCGCTAAGCGACGATGGCCTGATCAAACGTGAATTTGGCGGTGCATCCGCGCAGCCAATGGGCCATCAACCCGATCTGGCCCAGCGCCAGATGACCGCGGTTGCCGGGTTCGAACGGATCGGTATCATGGCGGGCAACATGATCCGGCCGGGCGATGTGATCATGATCGATGCCGGATCAACGGTCAGCCAGCTTGCCCCCTATATGGCCCAGAATCCCGGCGCATTGCGGCGCACGGTTCTGACCAATTGCTATGCAGTGGTGCATGGCATGGGCGAACAGGCGGTTATTGACGATGTCATCATGTGTCCGGGGCAGTTCGATCCGCGCGAAAATGCGGTCTACGGCAATGATACGATTGAATTCCTGCGCCGTTTCCACGCCAACAAGGCCTTTATCGGGGCATCGGGCGTTGCATGGCAGGGGTTCAGTGACGTTAACCGTCGGGCGGTTGCGGTCAAACGTGCGATGATGGAACGGTCCGATGAAACCTGGCTGATGGTGGATCACACCAAATTTGATCAGCGTTACCTTGAAAACATCGCACCGCTTGAAGCCCTGACCGGGGTGATCACCGATCGTTTGCCACCTGAAAAACTGCTGTCCCATCTGGATCGCATCGGCGTTCAGATTGTCGCATGGCAGGACAATGTTTCCGCAGATCACGGGGCAATCGCTGGCTGATATTTTATCGCTGGCGATAAAACTGCATTTTTTCAACACAGTGACTTTGCGCGAACGATCATTTGCGCCCATATTCGGGAACGGCAAAACGTAATTGCCAGCCGGGTTCCCGCCCCGGTCAGTATGTTTTCTGACACGGAGGATTTCTATCGTGACCAATCCAGTGACCACCCGCACCGAACAGGACACCATGGGCAGCATCGATGTGCCCGCGGACCGGTATTGGGGGGCGCAGACCCAGCGATCAAAACAGAATTTCCGCATTGGGGGCGAACGCATGCCCGATGCCCTGATTCGGGCGTTCGGTATCCAGAAACTGGCCGCCGCACGCGCCAATGCCGCCCTTGGCAATCTGGATGCGAACCTTGCCGAGGCAATCGAGGCCGCCGCGCGCGAAGTCGCCGATGGCAAGCTGCTAGATCACTTCCCGCTTGTCGTCTGGCAGACCGGCAGTGGTACCCAGACCAACATGAATGCCAACGAGGTCATCGCCAACCGGGCCTGTGAAATCCTTGGCAAGCCGATGGGCAAACGCGATCCGGTTCATCCCAACGATCACGTCAATCGCGGCCAGTCATCCAATGACAGTTTCCCGGCGGCCATGCATATCGCCGCCGTGGTCGAGATCGAGGAAAACCTGAAACCGGCCCTAGCCCATCTTCGAAGTGCGCTGGATGCCAAGGTCAAGGCCTTTGCCGATATCGTCAAAATCGGCCGTACCCATATGCAGGATGCTGTGCCGCTGACCTTGGGGCAGGAATTTTCGGGCTATGCCGCCCAGATCGCCCTTGGCCTTGATCGCATTGATGATGCACTGGTCCGGCTTCGCAAACTGGCACAGGGCGGGACTGCCCTTGGCACCGGCCTTAATGCGCCAAAGGGCTTTGACGTCGAATTTGCCAAACAGGTTTCGACGATCACGGGGCTTAAATTCGAAACGGCGGCGAACAAGTTCGAAGCCCTTGCCGCCCATGATGCCTGTGTTGAAATGTCGGGTGTGCTGAACGTTCTGGCGACGTCGTTGATGAAGATTGGCAATGATATCCGTCTGCTGGGGTCTGGTCCGCGTTGCGGCCTTGGTGAACTGGTTCTGCCCGCGAACGAGCCGGGATCATCGATCATGCCGGGCAAGGTCAACCCGACCCAGGCCGAAGCCCTGACCATGGTCTGCGCACAGGTGATCGGCAACCATGTTGCTGTGACTGTCGGCGGTTCAAACGGTCATCTGGATCTGAACGTGTTCAAACCGGTGATCATTTATAACCTGCTGCAATCGATCCGCCTGATCGCCGATGCCTCGGTCAGTTTTGCCGATAACTGTGTTGTCGGCCTTGAAGCCGATCAGGAAAAAATCGATCACTATGTCGAACAAAGCCTGATGCTGGTGACGGCCCTTGCACCCCATATCGGGTACGACAATGCCGCCGCCGTCGCCAAAAAGGCGCACAAGGATCGCAGCAGCCTCAAGGAAGCAACCATCGCGCTCGGCTTCCTTGACGGGGCGAAGTTCGATGAACTGGTCCGCGCACGCGATATGATCTGATTTGATGTGATGATGCGGGCCGGTTTTGACCGGCCCGTTCTTTATCCCCCTATCGGGATGCGAACGCCCCGTTCAGCATCGCGGGCACGATTGCCTTATGAAACGGCATGATGGTGCCAAGATACATCCGGCCCAGCATATTGTGCCGCCGGATCAGGGTGCTGGACCGGATCACCGTTTGCCCGCACTGAAATTTTTCGACCTCGACCGTCAGGCGAAAATCAAGATGCCTGTCATCCATGCCCAGCACGATGAAATCGTCCCCGCGCTCAATCACCGGGAAAAGGCCGATGACATCGGCGTCCGGTTCCGGCGCGGTTTTAAGCCCCAGCGGACGGACCATCGCGTTACGCAGTGCCAGCAGATACCCCATCCAGACCGGCCGGCCATCCATGATCTTTTGCGCGGCGCGTTCGGGGGTGATGTCGGGATCGTCAATCGTGATCGCAAAACTGTCCGCCCAATCGGCATCGACCATTGCAGGATGGGGCAGGGATATCGGAACAGCCATCGCGTAGGGCAAAAACGTATCCTTTCGATCAGCCTGGATCAGCTTTTTCGGCGGTGATCGTGCCCCAATTGTCACCCCGCGGCAATGATATATCTCATTGTCGCGGGGGGTAAATTCAGGCATACCCAATCCATGCGTATTCCTACCAAACCGATGCTGTCACATATGAATATCCGGGCTGCGGGCAAACTCCTGCGCGTCTGGATGCTGGCATTCGTCATCCTGATGACCGGGGTGACGCAGTCGGGTTTCGTGAGTGCGATGTATGGCGGTGCCAATGGCGTTGGGGTAACCGCCATTACCGGGGCCAATGCCGCCCCCGGTGGCGATCTGATTTTCATCTGCACTGCGGATGGTGTGCGCGCCATATCGTTTGGCGACGTCGGCCCCGATGCCGCGTCACAAAATTCCGGCGGGCATTCTGCCGGTCATGGTTTCTGTTCGCTGTGTGCGTCCCATCATGGGGCGATGGCAAGTCTGGACGTGCCGTTTGGCGCGCCGGTTTCAATCATCCATGATGCCGAATACGCGCAAGCCCGCCTGCTTGCCGCCACGATCACCGTGCCGCGTACGCGCTATTCCCGCGCACCCCCGCATTCCATCTGATTTCCCGATACACCCGAAATCAAATCACCGGTGTGATGCAACCAATCCACACCGGACAAGGATGGAAACAAAGATCATGAAAAAACTGTTTGCTGTTATTGCGACCCTGGCCGGTCTGTTTGCCGCGACCCAGGCGTTTGCCGCCGATATCGAAATCAAGGATGCCTGGGCCAAGGCGTCGCTTGGCAAGGTGCCGAATGGCGCGGCTTTCCTGACGGTCGAAAATACCGGCATGGCGGATCGCATTGTCGGGGTGAAATCCGATCTGGCCGATAAAACCGAACTGCACACGCATATCATGGAAAACAACGTCATGAAGATGCGCCCGGTCGAAGGCGGGATTGATGTGTCGATGCATGGTGAACTGATGTTCAAACCGGGCAGCTATCACGTCATGCTGATCGGCCTGCACAAGCCGCTGGTCGAAGGTGAAAAAATCGACGTAACGCTGACCTTTGAAAAGGCGGGCGACATACCGGTAACCATCGATGTGATGGGGTCAATGTCCAAAGGTCCGCACGGCGATGCCGGTATGGATCACGGCGACATGAAAATGGGCGATCAGGAACACAAGGGCCACTAAGTCCTCGTTTCGCATATGTCCAAATTATACGGGGGAACGGTTTGCACCGTTCCCCTTTTTTGTCATGATGGTCGGCCATCATCCATCCCATGCAGGGAGTGCGCCATGTCCCGCGATATCACCATCGAAAACCTGATCGAAAAACTCGGCCTGCAACCGCATCCCGAAGGCGGCTTTTATGCCGAAACATTCCGCGCGCTGGAAACCTGCAATCCGGGGAACCGGTATCTTGGCGTGCGATCAACGGGGACGGCGATCTATTACCTGCTGACGCCCGATACCTTTTCAGGCATGCATATCCTGACCAGCGACGAGATTTTCCACCATTACCTTGGCGATCCGGTCGAACAGCTCCAACTTTATGCCGATGGCAGCCACCGGCTGGTTGAAATCGGCAATGACCTGCTGGCGGGGCAGAAACCGCAAATGATCGTGCCGAAAAATGTCTGGCAGGGCGCGCGCCTGAAACAAGGTGGCAAATTTGCCCTTCTGGGCTGTACGGTGGCACCCGGTTTTGACTTCGCTGATTTCGCGATGGGCAAACGGGCGGACCTTTCGTCGAAATGGCCGGCTGCGGCAACGATGATTGCCGCCTTGACGCGCGACTGAATTTCGGGCGCAATCAGCCGGTCACCCATTTTTCACAGGACTTCCCCAAATGCAGCTTGATACATGGTTGCTGTTTTCCGGCGCTGCCTTGGCGCTTTCGATGGCCCCCGGACCGAATAATCTTCTCGCGATGTTCAATGGCGCGCGCCACGGCGTTGCGTCGGCAGCCATCGGCGGGGCCGGCCGCCTGCTTGCTTTTGCCCTGATGATCGTTGTGACGGCCATGGGGCTTGGCGTGGTGCTTGCCGCAAGCGAAACCGCCTTCATGATCATCAAATGGGGTGGGGCGATCTATCTGGTTTATCTGGGTCTCAAAAGCTGGCGAACCAAAGTTGCCGAGCCCGAGTTTCCCGGTGATACCGTCGGTTTTGTCGCCCATCCCGGTGCGATGTCACTGGCCCGGACGGAATTTCTGACCGCGATTGGCAATCCCAAGGCGATCCTGATCTTTACCGCCTTCTTCCCGCAATTCCTTGATCCGGCCGGTTCATACGGTCCGCAATTCGCGATCATGGGCGTGACCTTCATCGCGATGGAGGCCTGTGTCCTTCTCGGATACGGGCTTGTCGGCGGGCAGGTAAAGGGGCTGATCCGCTCCGCGCGTCACATGCGCTGGCTTAACCGCATCAGCGGCAGCCTCCTGATCGCCGCAGGGGTGCTGCTGGCCCTGACGGACCGCACACGCAACGCGACCTGATCTGAAATTCGGTAAAAATTCAGCCTGAAAGGCTCAGGGGCGCAGCTTGTTAAAGCGCGCCCCCTTGCTCCCTTGTCTACCCGGATATCCGGGCGATCGCCTGTTTTCAGGCGATTTCTTCGACCCGATGGCAAGCCACCTCGCGGCCTTCATACATGCGCAATTCAGGGCGAACCTGTGCGCAATGGTCGGTCGCGAACGGGCAGCGTTTATGAAACGCACAGCCCGACGGTGGATTGATCGGTGAAGGCAGTTCACCGGTAAGCGGCTCTGCCTTGACGCGATGCGCCGGATCGATCTTTGGTGCCGATGCCAGAAGCGCCCTTGTATAGGGATGCAGCGGTTTGGCAAAGATTTCTTCGGTCGGTCCCTTTTCAGCGACGCGCCCCAAATACATCACCATGACGTCATCTGCAATATGGCGAACGACAGAAAGATCGTGCGAGATGAAGACATAGGCGACATTCATCTCTTCCTGCAGGTCCATCATCAGGTTCAGAACCTGTGCCTGGACCGACACGTCAAGCGCGGAAACCGGTTCATCGGCAACGATGACTTTCGGTTCAAGGATCAGCGCGCGCGCAATCGCGATACGCTGACGCTGCCCGCCCGAGAACATATGCGGATAGCGCCCGTAAAATTCGGGGCGCAGGCCAACCTTGGCCATGGTTTCACGCACACGTTCCTCGCGCTCCTTGCGACCCAGATCCATGTTAAGCAACACCGGCTCGCCAAGGATCTGACCGACTTTCTTGCGCGGGTTCAGCGACCCGTAAGGGTTCTGGAAGATCATCTGAACCGTGCGGCGGAACAGTTTCGCTTCCTTGTCACTCAGATCACCAACCGCTTCGCCGTTGATTTTAAGCCCGCCTGCGCTGGGCTTTTCAATCAGGGTCAACTGACGGCCAAGTGTGGACTTGCCGCAACCGGACTCGCCAACAACCGCCAGCGTTTTCTTGGCTTCGAGCGTAAAGGAAACACCATCAAGCGCCTTGACCATCGCACTGGGTTTGCCAAGGCCGCGGCTGACTTCGTAGTGACGGACAAGATCATCGGATTCCAGCAGCGGAACACCGGGTTTTGTATCAAGGAAGCTCATTACACGGTCTCCCCGGTTGTCTGGCCGGTTGGCTGGCCGTGGTCGTCAAGCGGATAGAAACAGCGGACATCGCGCCCGTTATAGGCACCAACATCGGGGCGTTCGACAACGCAACGATCATTGGCATAACGGCAACGCGGCGCCAGAAGACAGCCCGCCGGGCGGTCATACTGACCCGGAACCACACCGGGAATGGTGCGCAGGCGATCATGCCCTTCGGAACGTTCCGGCAATGCCTCAAGCAACGCCTGGGTATAGGGATGACGCGGGGCGGCAAAGATGCTGTCGGCCGGGCCACTTTCAAACAACTGACCGGCATACATCACCTGAATGCGATCAGCCGCTTCCGATACCAGTGCCAGATCGTGCGTGATCAGGATCAGGGCCATGTCGCTATCGTCCTGCAATTTCAGCAGCAGGTCGATGATCTGGGCCTGAATGGTCACGTCAAGCGCGGTGGTCGGTTCATCGGCAATCAGCAGGCGCGGATTGCACGCAATCGCCATCGCAATCACGATACGCTGGCTCATCCCGCCCGAAAGCTGATGGGGATAGGCGGTCATGCGCGATTTCGGGTCGGGAATGCCAACCTGGTTCAGAAGGTCAAGCGTACGTTCACGCCGCTCCTTTTTCGAACCACCCTCATGGACTTTCAGGGCCTCCATGATCTGGGCTTCAACCGTAAAGCACGGATTAAGCGCCGACATCGGATCCTGAAAGATCATGCCGATATCCTTGCCCGTAATCGCACGGCGTTTGCCGGGCGACATCGTCAGCAGGTCCTGCCCATCAAAGGTCAGGCTGTCGGCGGTGACACGACCGGGGAAGTCGATCAGGCCCATAACGGCAAGCGAGGATACGGATTTACCCGAACCCGACTCACCGACGATGCCAAGGACTTCGCCGCGATCAACGGAATAACTTACATTATCAACAGCGCGGAACGGCCGGTCTTCGGAGCCGAACTCGACTGTCAGGTTTTTAACTTCGAGAAGAGCCATGACTTACCGCTTCATCTTGGGATCAAGGGCATCGCGCAGACCATCACCCATCAGGTTGAAGGCAAGCACGGTGACGAGGATGCAAAGGCCGGGGAAGGTGATCACCCACCATGCCGATCCCACGAATTCGCGGGCTTCGGCCAGCATGGTGCCCCATTCCGGCAGCGGCGGCTGCGCGCCAAGGCCAAGGAAGCCAAGGGCCGCAGCATCAAGGATGGCACTGGAAATGCCCAATGTGCCCTGAACGATCAGGGGTGCCATGCAGTTCGGCAGGATATTGACGAACATCTGGCGGATATGACCGGCACCGGCAATCTGCGATGCGATGACATATTCCTTGTTCAGTTCGGACACCACCGAGGCACGCGACAGGCGCACATAATGCGGCAACTGGACAATCGCAATCGCCAGCATGGCGTTTTCAAGCCCCGGGCCGAGGATCGCGACAATCGCCATCGCCATGATCAGGCTGGGCAGGGCCAGCATGGTATCCATCATGCGCATGATGCCGACTTCGATCCAGCCGCGGAAATATCCGGCAACCAGTCCAAGAACGATACCGGCGATCATTGAAATGATCACGACGAACACGCCGATGGTCACCGAAAGCTGTGCACCATGGATCAGGCGTGACAGGATGTCGCGGCCAACCGCGTCGGTGCCAAGGATATAGCGCGGATCGGCACCCTCCATCCAGATCGGCGGTTTCAGGAACGCGGTGCGGTCCTGTGCAATCGGATCAAACGGTGCGATCCACTGGGCGAATGCCGCCATGAACAGGATAAAGCAGATAACGATCAGCCCGACATAAGCGCCACGGTTCTTGCGGAAATAATTCCACGTTTCCATAAACGGGCTGGGCGGATTGATCTTCTGGTCTTCGACGGCCACCACTTCGGCTGCTGCCGTTTCGGGGGTGGTCGATTGGGTATTCTGGTTTGTCATTTCCCGTGCCCCCTTAACGCTTGTGCCGGATGCGGGGATTGATCACCCCATACATCAGATCGACGAACAGATTGACCCCCATAACCACGAAGGCAATCATCAGGATGCCGCCTTGGATGGTCGGATAATCGCGACGGTTCAACGCCTCGACAATCCATTTGCCAATACCGGGCCACGAGAAAATGGTTTCAGTCAGAATTGCACCGGCAAACAGCACGCCGACCTGAAGGCCGATCACCGTAATCACCGGGATCAGGGCATTGCGAAGCGCATGGACCATGATCACCCGCATCGGAGCAAGGCCCTTGGCGCGGGCGACACGGATATATTCCTCGCCCAGAACTTCAAGCATCGAGGAGCGTGTCATACGCGCAATCACGGCCATCGGAATGGTGCCAAGCGCAATCGTCGGCAGGATCAGATGACGGAGCGCACTGATAAACGCGCCTTTTTCATCGCTGAGCAATGTGTCGATCAGCATGAAACCGGTGGTCGGCTCGATGTAATACATGATCGACAGGCGACCGGAAACCGGGGTCCAGCCAAGCGTCGTCGAAAAGAACATGATCAGTAACAGCGCCCACCAGAAGATGGGCATTGAATATCCTGTCAGCGATAAACTCATGGTCAGGTGATCAAGCCACTTTCCCCTGTTGATCGCGGCAATAACCCCCAATGGCAAACCGACAATGATCGCAAACAATATCCCCGCGATGGAAAGTTCAATCGTTGCCGGGAACAGGGTCGCGAATTCTTCGATCACCGGACGCTTGGTGACGAAGGATTCACCAAGATCACCCTGCAAAACGCCGCCAAGATAGTCGAAATACTGAACGACAAGCGGTCTGTCGAAACCATATTCCTTTTGCAGTTCGGCGTATCGTTCGGGACTGATACTGCGCTCGCCTGCTCGCATCTGGATCGGGTCGCTCGGGATCAGGTGAATCATCAGAAACACCAGAATGGTAACGCCAAAGAAGGTCGGTATGACGTCACCCAAACGGCGTAAAAGGAAACCTAGCATGCCATTGGGCCTTTTTAGCATCCGCGCGCAATGCCTGCGGGCGGACATCTCTCTCTATTGCGGAATTGCAAAGAGGCCCGGAAAACCGGGCCTCTTCGGCAAGGTGTAGGGGCGTCTTATTCTTTGATATCGACGCCGTAGAAGATGTGACCGCCAAACGGATCGATCTTGTAGTCGACAACTTCGTTACGGATCGGTTCGAAAACGATCGAGTGCGCGATGGTTGCCCACGGTGCTTCACGTTTGAAGACGGTCTGGGCTTCTTCGTACAGACGGGTACGTTCAAGAACATCCGAAGTGGTTTTCGCCTGCTGGATCAGGCTGTCGAATTCCTCGTTGCACCACTGTGCACGGTTTGCACTGCCAACGGCATCGCAACCCAGCAGAACAGCAAGGAAGTTGTCGGGGTCACCGTTGTCGCCGGTCCAACCGAGCATGAAGCTGCCCTGTTCACCATTTTTGGTGCGCTCAAGGTATTCGCCCCACTCGTAGGAAACGATTTCGGCATTCACGCCAATCGCGGCCCAGTCAGCCTGAACGAGTTCAGCCATACGGCGTGCGTTCGGGTTGTAGGGACGCTGTACCGGCATGGCCCAGATATCGGTGGTGAAACCATCCGGATAACCGGCTTCTGCCAGCAATTTCTTGGCGGCTTCCGGATCATACGGATCGTCAACGGTGTCGTTGTTGTACGACCAGATGGTCGGCGGAATCGGGTTTTTGGCGGCAACGCCTGCACCCTGATAAACACCTTCGATGATGGCGGCTTTGTTGATCGCCATGTTCAGTGCCTTACGGACACGTGCATCGGTGAACGGCTCTTTCTTGGTGTTGTAACCAAGATAACCGACGTTCAGACCTTCCTGGCTCATCAGGTTGATGTCGCCATCGGCTTCCATCGCTTCCAGATCAGCCGGGTTCGGGTACGGCATGACATGGCATTCGCCGGCTTTCAGCTTCTGGTAACGAACCGTGCTGTCCGGGGTGATGGCAAAGATCAGGTTATCAATCGGTGCCTTGCCTTCCCAGTATTCCGGGAACGCTTTGTAACGGATGACCGCATCTTTCTGATACTGGACAACCTGGAACGGACCGGTACCGACCGGGTTCAGGTCGATCTGTTCCGGCGTACCGGCAGCCATCAGCTGATCGGCATATTCACCCGACAGGATGGATGCGAAATCCATCGCCATGTTGGCGATGAACGGTGCTTCCGGACGGTTCAGAACGAATTTGACGGTGTAATCGTCAACCTTGACGATGTCCTTGATCAGTTCGCCCATGGACATCGAGTTGAAATACTCGTAACCGCCACCCGAAACCGCATGGTACGGATGATCTTTGTCCCACTGGCGACGGAACGAGAAGATCACGTCGTCTGCGTTGAAATCGCGGGTCGGGGTGAAGGCATCGGTGGTCTGGAATTTAACGCCTTTACGCAGGTTAAAGGTGTATTCCGTGCCATCGGCCGATACGTCCCAGCTGGTTGCAAGGCCCGGAACGATGGTGGTCGTGCCGCGCTTGAACTGTACCAGACGGTTGAATACCTGACGCGAGGTGGCGTCAAAGGTGGTACCCGCGGTGTAAAGCTGCGGGTTGAAGCCTTCCGGGCTTCCTTCCGAGCAATAAACCAGGGTTTTTGCCGAAGCGGCAGTCGGAGCAGCAAGCGCAGTCGCTGCAAGCAGACCTGCACCGATCGCCGCTTTGACGAAATTCGCTTTCATATAAGATGCCTCCCTCAAGGCTGGCCCAAACAATTTGCACGGGTGGCTGCTGGCCTTGAACGGCTCATGCATTGCAATTTGTGCAAAGGGTCGGGCGGGTTTACCCGATCCAACATTTATGTTGGCAATCGACGAGGGAAAATAATCAGGGTTTCTGCGTATCGTCAACGTTTCCTGCGGGGTTCTACGTAGGACGACCTGATCGGATGAATGATGAATTTATGTCAAGTGTCTGTTATTTTTATGAAATTGTCCCCCACAATCGGGTATGGGAGCCGTGCATTTTTTTCGGGGCTACTGATGACCGAACGGAAAAACACATAAAGCTAACGTGCTTTTCCGTCCGATCTATCTTCTTGAAATTTCTAGATTCGTTTGATTGCTGAACCACTTACACGGGTCAATTGCGCGTAATGCGATCATTAAGTTCACTGATTTGCGCGATATCCGTGTTCCACGCCGTCACAAATCGGTAAATATCCGCCCCCAATGACGGCCACGGATGGAATAACGCACCGGCATCACGCATCCGTTGCGCAAGCTCCGGCGCAAGCTTCACAAAAAGCTCGTTACCCTCGGCGGCATGCGCCAAAGTCGCCCCATGCGACACCAGCATGTCACAAAGGGTTCTGGCTGCCCCGTTGGCGTGGCGCGCATTGCGCAGCCAAAGATCATCCTTCACATAGGCCAGAAGCTGTGATGCCAGATAACGATGCTTGGAATAAAGGTGTCCGCTGCGCTTGCGGGCCTGTTCGACCCTGCCGCGAAGCGAGGTATCAAACAGGACAATCGCATCAACCGCCTGCGCACCGTTTTTGGTTGCGCCAAAGCTGATCGCATCGACACCGGCCTTCCACGTGATATCGGCCGGGTGGCAGCCCAGATGGGCAACCGCATTGGCAAACCGCGCCCCATCCATGAACAGGCGAAGGTCGCGGCTTTGGCAGATCGCGCCGATGGCGGCGAGCTCATCGGCGGTGTAAACCGTGCCCAGTTCGGTCGCCTGCGTGATCGCCACGCATTCCGGGGCGACTGAATGGACCCCACGATCCACCCGGCTTGCCAAAAAGGCATCCAGATTGTCGGCCTCAAGCTTTGCCGCCGGGCCATCAACCGGCATCAGCTTCGCCCCACCGGTAAAGAACGCAACGCCCGTGCTTTCATCTTCGTTGATATGGGCCTCGTGATGGCAGACGATCCCGCCAAACGGCGATACCAGTGCCGACAGGCTGATGCAGTTTGCCGCGGTCCCGGTGGCAACCGGAACAACCGCGACCTCACGGTCAAACAGTTCGGAAAAGGCCGCGTCAAGCTGGCGGCTGGTTTCGTCCGCCCCATAAGCAGGCGCATTGCCATAGGCTTCGTGTTCCAGCGCGCTCAGGATTTCCGGGCACAGGGGCGATACATTGTCAGAGGCAAAATTCATCGAACGGGTCCGTGTCTTGTGGTGGCGTCCATAGGGTGCGGGGACTGCCCCGCAACCTGACCAACCTTTATCACATGCGATCCGTTCGAATGGCAATGATGCCTATAGTGTTTCCGGTAACGCGCGGATCGCCTCAATCGGGCTGTTCCAGCCGCTAACAAAGCGAAACGCATCCGGCCCGACCGCCGGCCATGGCCGGAATACCAGCCCGGCCTTGCGCAACCGTTCGGCCAGATCATCATCCATATGCACAAACAGCTCGTTGCCCTGCGGGGTGAATGCCGCCCGCGCACCAAGGGTTTCAAGCGACTGGCAAAGGGCGCCTGCGGCCTGATTGGCATGGCGCGCATTGCGCAGCCAAAGATCATCCTTCACATAGGCCAGAAGCTGTGCGGCCAGATAACGATGCTTGGAAAACAGATGCCCGCCCCGTTTGCGCGCCTTTTCGACCCGACCGCGCAGCGACGGGTCAAACAGGATGATCGCATCAACCGCCATCGCCCCGTTCTTGGTGGCACCAAAGCTTAAAACATCAAGCCCCGCCTTCCAGGTGATATCTGCCGGATGGCAGCCAAGGGCGGCAATGGCGTTGGCAAATCGCGCCCCGTCCATAAAGAACTTCATGCCGTGTGTTTTTGTTACCCTGCCAATCTCCTGCACCTCATCAACGTCATAGATCGTGCCGAATTCGGTCGCCTGCGTGATGGCCACACATTCCGGATCAACCGAATGCATGCCATGGGTGTTTTCGCGGGTTAAAAACGCATCAAGCGTCTCGGGCAACAGCTTCGCCGATGGCCCGTCCATGGTCAGAAGCTTCGCCCCGTTGCCATAAAAAGCCACCCCGGTCGATTCCGTCCGGTTGATATGTGCCTGATGATGGCAGGCCACCCCGCCAAATGGCGACACCAGTGCCGACAACCCGACAAGATTGGCCGCCGTCCCCGTTGCCACCGGCACCACCGCGACCTCCTTGCCAAACAGGTCCGAAAACGCCTGATCAAGCTGCTGGCTTGCCGCGTCCGCACCATAGGGCAGGGCGGGATCGCTGGCCTCGGCAATCGCGGCAAGGATTTCGGGGCAAATCGGCGACACGTTATCAGACGAAAAATTCATCGGGGCCTCGTTATCAATGGTGGCGATGGGCAAATAAAAAGCCTGCTTACGGTTTAACGCAAGCAGGCTTTGAAATTAACATGATATCCGGCCTTTAAACGGCCGTGCCACCAACAGTCAGGCCATCAATGCGCAAGGTCGGCTGACCGACGCCCACCGGAACGCCCTGGCCATCCTTGCCACACGTCCCGATGCCTTCATCAAGCTTCATGTCATTGCCGATCATGGAAACCTTGGTCAGGCTGTCCGGGCCATTGCCAATCAGGGTCGCCCCCTTGACCGGTGCGCCAAGCTTGCCGTTTTCGATCAGATAGGCCTCGGATGCGGAAAACACGAATTTGCCCGATGTGATATCGACCTGCCCGCCACCGAAATTGACCGCATAGATGCCTTTCTTGACCGACGCCAGGATTTCACCCGGGTCCTTGTCACCGCCCAGCATATAGGTATTGGTCATGCGCGGCATCGGCGCATGGGCATAGGATTGACGCCGCCCATTGCCGGTGGATTTCACCCCGGTCAGGCGCGCATTCAACCGGTCCTGCATGAAACCTTTCAGGATGCCATCCTCGATCAGAACCGTGCGCTGGGTCGGGGTGCCTTCATCATCAATCGAAAGCGACCCGCGGCGATCATGGATCGTGCCATCATCAACAACCGTCACACCCGGCGACGCAATCCGCTGGCCAAGCAAACCGGCAAAGGCCGATGTGCCCTTGCGGTTAAAGTCGCCCTCAAGCCCGTGACCAATCGCTTCATGCAGCAGAATGCCCGGCCAGCCCGGACCAAGCACCACGGTCATCTCGCCCGCGGGGGCGGCAACCGATTCAAGGTTCAGGGTCGCCTGACGCAATGCTTCGTCAACTGCGGATTTCCAGCTTTTTTCTTCAAAGAACCCGTCATAGCCAATGCGTCCGCCCTGGCCATGCGATCCGGTTTCCATGCGGTCGCCCTGCTTGACGACGACCGATACGTTAAACCGCACCAGCGGGCGAATATCGCCAATCCGCTGCCCGCCGCTGCGCCAGATCTGCACTGCCTGCCAATTGCCCGAAATCGATGCGGAAACCTGCACAACACGCGGGTCCTTGGCGCGCGCATAGGCATCAATCTTGCCCAGCAGATCAACCTTCGCCTCAAACGTGGCTTCGCCCAGCGGATTGACATCGGAATAAAGCGACACGTTGGTTCCGATCGATCCCAGATCGACCTTGCCCGACCGGCCATTGCCAACCGCCTTGACGGTCTCGGCCGCACGGCCAACCGCGTCATTGGAAAGCTCGTTGGAATGGGAAAAGGCGGTGGCCTCATCGGCAACCGCACGCAGGCCAAAACCCTGTGCGGTGTCGAAATTGGCACTGCGCAGGCGGCCATCATCCCATGTCAGGCTTTCGGACTGCCGGTATTCAAGGAAAAGTTCCCCGTCTTCCGCCGCACCCAGCGCATCATTGACCTGCTTTTCAAGCCGGTCGCGATCAAGGTCGCCATTGGCGAAAAACAGGCTGTCGGTTTTGCTCAGATCGGTCATGAAACCTCCTTGCGGGCGTGCCGGATGGCAACAGATGGGCGGCCAGTTTTGGCCATGCGGGCGATTTTCGCCTGTAAGTTAAAGCATCTGTGACAGTATTTTCCCTTACGTTTTCAGGGCTATCTGCCACCTTGGACTTTCGTCTATACAGAACGTGTCGGGGCGTGCCCCGAAGGCTCTATATAGACCGCAATGGCCAATTATGAAAGCCCGTGGCAATGTTTGTTGAACATCCCCAGCGTGTCGCCCTTCATAACGAAATCCATGCCCGCCCGTTTGGCGGCGTGCAAAGCCCGGCCCGCTGCACCTGCATCGCCTTTCACGCGGGCGAGGAACTTGATACCGATGTCCGCGACCATTTTCAGGGCTTCTGCCAGCGATACAGCCTGACACCCCCGGCACCCGATCAGAAATACTACGAAGCCCAGTGCGATGGTTTTTCCGTCATCTGGGAACGCCATGCGGAATTCACGGTCTATGTCTTCAAACGGCAGGCCGCCTTTGATCATCCGTTTGATGATCCGGTCATCAACCTGATCCCGCAGGACTGGCTTGCCGCGACCCCGGGGCAGCTTCTGGTGGGTTTGCATATCGCGATGGACCGCGACGAACGCTCGTCTGATGAAGTGTCGCGCCTGTTTGATCATAACGGCCTGACCGGCAGCCGCGTTTTGGGCGGCGCGGCGATGGTCTGGACCGATTTTCGCCTGCATGGCGATGGCTTTGGCCGCATCCTGATCCGTGATCAGGGCCTTGAGGTCCTGCAAGCCGGGCGTCTGATCCAGCGCCTCAAGGAAATCGAAGTCTATCGCATGATGGCCTTGCTGGCCTTTCCGCTGGCCCATTGCGCAACGCCCAAGGTCTCGGAAATCGATACCCGCCTGTCATCCATCACCGCCGAAATGGCCAGCAAATCGCATACCGACGACGAAGGCACCCTGCAAAAACTGACCGACCTTGCCGCCCAGACCGAAGAAATGGCCGCCTCGCTGAATTACCGTTTCAGTGCGGCGCGCGCCTATTACCGCATCCTGCAGGCCCGCCTTGTCGAACTGCGCGAGGAACGCGTCGAAGGCCTGCAAACCATGACCGAGTTTATGGAACGCCGTCTGGCCCCGGCGATGCGCACCTGCCAGAATATCGGTGATCGCCTCGAAGTGCTGTCGAAACGGGTGGCCCGTGCCAACAACCTTCTGCGCACGCGGGTCGATATCCTGCTCGAAGCGCAAAACCGCGACCTGCTGGCCAGCATGGACCGCCGTGTGAAACTGCAACTGCGCCTGCAACAAACCGTCGAAGGCCTGTCCGTGGCGGCGATCACCTATTACGCCGTCGGGCTTCTGGGATATCTGTTCAAGGCGCTAAAGGATACCGGCCTTCCAATTAACGACCGCGTCGCCACCGGCATCGCCGTGCCCGTCGTCCTTGCCGCCATCTGGATATCCATGCGCCGGATCAGGAAGGCACTGCATCGCGACGAGGGGTGAGAGTGTTTGTAAAACCCCTTTTTTATCGTATTTGCGATTGAATTACGACAGGCGAGTTTATTTTTTAGCATAATACGACGCCTGCGAATGTTTTGCGACAAAGCTTGAAAAGTACAAATATTCCCTTTTGCTGTCCCCAAACGTCGCCGGATCAAGGAATTTGAAGCTTTGACAGATACGGAAGTGTCTATCCTGGAGACTATTGTGCGAGGTGCCTTTGGTGGATTTGAAAACGCATAAGCTTGGGGTTGTTGCAAAGAGTTGCACAAAAGAGGGCAGATTTATTTTCAGGATATCTTCTCTTGGAGAAGTTCATATTCTGGCATCAAACCTCGCCAGCACTCCGATCTCCCGAAAACCTGTAAATTGCATATAAGTCGCAGCCCCGATGTGAATTGACACATAAATCTGCAAACGCGACACGTAAATTTAGAATCTGTGACACATAATATAAGAAGCCGAAGGCAATGCCTTCGGCACGCGAATGCAAACTTAGGCAGGTGTTGCAAATTTGAATTTGCAACCGGGTGCAAAATGCGTGTTTAAATCTGCTTTGTAATTAAATGCACAAAAACACTTCGCGCACACGTCTAATTCATGGATGATTTTTAACTGCGAAAATTTGTTGCGATTACACGTGCAGTCGATGAACAAATTTGCATTCACAAAAACGTGCGGCCCTGCGTTCCTATTTTTGTTGAAAATTGCACGCGCATTGCGTACAACAAAGAGGTCACGGGCCGCCACACGATTCCTTCGGGGATGTGCAAAAGGGTGGCCCTTCTTTTATGGCGCAAGTTACATACACAAAACCGCACGCAACTGCGCGAGAGCGCGTAGAACATCTTCGTGCAAAAGGCTTGTATATTCCACAGCCGAACGTCGCCGCAAAAAAAATAGATGCAATTGGATATGAGCGGCTTCGAATTTACTTTCTTAGCCGTCGTCAGGTGAACGTGCCAGGTAAGCCGTTTCTGCCTGGTGTCACGTACAATCACATACATCGCCTGTATCAATGTGATAGCGCTATTCGCGATGCGTGTTTTTCCGCTGTCGGTCAATTTGAACTATTGCTTCGCAACAGCATGTCAGAAGCGTTGAGTTCGACATTTGGCAGCCACCCTTATCATGAGATAACTGCATTCAGGGACGCTCGCGCCAATTTAAGCGCCCTACAAACCTTTGCGAAGGCCTATGATACGTCAAAGGATGGACGGGCAAAACACTACCAAACTGCATACAGCGCTCCCATTCTGCCGCCGATCTGGACAATGAAGGAGTTTCTGACCTTCGGCACGACCTCGCGTATCTTGAACGAACTGTCTAGGGCGCTGCAAAAAAACATTGCTGCTGAGTTTGGCGTTGGCAAAGAGCAAGTATTTACCAGTTGGGTTGCAGCACTGGTAGATCTGCGAAACATTTGTGCGCATCATGATCGTCTGTTCAACAGAAGCTTTCAGAAGCAACCCAGCAAGTGGAAATCTGCAGGTGTTCCGTCTGCTCAGCAAAAGAAGCTTAAGGCAATCTTGGAGTGCTTGGATTATTTGCTCGATCAACGTGGTACACCAATGGACGTTACCAAAAAGGTTGGGGCTATCATCATGAAATACAAAGAAATGCAGCCAAGCGACGCAGGCTACTAGAAGTGGAGTAGGGGATTGCGAGGCCTGTAGGTAAAAGATATGACCATCCCGATGTGTTCGGCCAAGCGCCTGTTGAACCTGAAAGAAAAGGGAACAGATTTATTTTTTGCAGCGGCTTTTGAGGTGCGCATATTCCGCCATCAACCCCCGCCAGCACCCCGATCTCCCGACAACCTGTAAACCGCATAAGTCATCGCCCCAACAAGGATGACGGCACCCGCCTGATGCGCAACACCCAGCGGCAACCACACCACGCTCAGCAGTGTTGAAATCCCAAGCGTCACCTGAAGGCAAACCGCCGCCAGCACCAGATGCGTGGCAAGGCGTTGCTGCGGCGTCAGGTTCCATTTCCCGGCCCGCCACCAGAACAGGATCACCATGACAAAGGTCAGTTTCGCCAGCCACCGGTGATCCCACTGCACCGTCATATGGTCCTCAAACGGGGCCAGCCATGCCGGGCTATAGACAAACAGCCCGTCGGGGATCAGTTGCCCGTCCATCAGCGGGAAGGTGTTATAGGTATGTCCGGCATTGATCCCGGCAACAAAGCCGCCCGAAAGGGCGGTAAACACGATTAGCGCCAAAAGCTGCCAGCCGCGTTTCGACGCATGGGTTGAAATGCCGCGCGGGGCATATTGGTTAAACCCGACCCACATCAACGCGATGAAAATCACCAGCGCCAGACCGAAATGCGCGGTCAGGCGGTACTGGCTGACATCGGGGCGGTCGACAAGGCCGCTCATGACCATGTACCAGCCCATTGCACCCTGCAAGCCGCCAAGGATGAACAGGCCCCAAAGCTTCCACTTGGTCGCGCCATCAATGGATTTTTTGGCAAGGAACCAGACGAAGGGCACAAAGAACACAACGCCAATCAACCGGCCCCAAAGCCGGTGAATGAATTCCAGCCAGAAGATCGATTTGAAATCCTCGACCGACATCCAGGCATTGATCTTCTGGAATTCGGGATACTGGCTGTATTGCTGATAAAGCGCCATCCAGTCCGCCTCGTTCATCGGCGGGATGATCCCGGTAAACGGCCGCCATTCCACGATGGAGAGCCCGGACTCGGTCAACCGCGTCAGGCCGCCAATCACCACCATGATGAACACCATCGCCGCCACAAAAAACAGCCACATCGCAACATTCCTGTGCGGGGTGGGGGCGACGGAACCGGTGGCAGGGGCGGGGGATGATACGCTGCTGGTTTGCTCAATCGAGGACATCGGCGGGATCTCTTTGTCATGCGAAGCGCTTAATTTCGCGCCCAATATAGGGTGAAATTTCAAAAAGTGCAGGAAAAGCTTCACCGCAACGTTTCTACGTCCGATTTCTACGTCAGTCATCGGGGCCGGATCATGGTTTTATTAACGCAATAAATAGTGTTCTATAAATATAAAACACATAAAAAATGTATTGAATTATCCGATATACACACCCATAGTCTTAATCAACCAACAGAAACTTTCTTTTGAGGATCGACGATGTTTCCCATCAATCTGGACCTTGCGCGGCTGTCGGTCGCGCTGGTGGGCAACGGTCAGGCAACCCTGAACCGTTTGCGCCAGCTTGACGGTGATGGGGCGAAATACGTCACCGTTTATGCCGAAGACCCGATTGCCGAACTGGTGGACCAGGCCGGCGACCGGCTGCACCGCTATCTCCCGAATTCGGCCGATGTCAACGCGGCCGCGATCATGTTTATTGTCGATTTGCCGCATGAAAAGGCCGCCGAACTGGCTGCCATCGCCAAGGCCGTCGGCACCATCGCCAATGTCGAGGACGTCAAGGAATACTGTGATTTTTTCTCTCCGGCGCGGGTCACGCGCGGTGATCTGATGATTACGGTGTCGACCAACGGGCACAGCCCGCGTCTGGCAGGCCGTATCCGCCATGCGATTGAAAACTGGCTGGTGCCCAAATGGGATCAGCGCCTGCGCGAGCTTTCCGATCAGCGTGAAAAATGGAAGGCCGACGGGGCGGATATGAAGCAGCTTCTGAAAATGACGGACGATTATATCGACCGTCGGGGATGGTTGTGATGACAGTCATGCGAGAAGAAGACATTGTCACCGGCGGCTCGATGTCGGTCGAGGAGGCCGAAGTCCGCGCGGCCGATCTGCTGTCGCGATACGGCCACTTGCAGGGCATTTCCCTGATAGAGCCGATGGTGCACGAAGAATTCAATGGCAAAATCACCATGACCTCGTCCTTTGGGACAGAGGCCGCGGCTTTGCTGGCCCTCGTGTCCGAGGTCGATCCGAACCTGCCGGTGATCTTCCTGGATACCCGCAAGCTGTTTGGCGAAACCCATCGTTATCGCGAGCAGCTCGTTGATCAGCTTGGCCTGACCAATATCCAGATCATGCGCCCGGATGAAAAGCTTCTGGCCGCCGATGATCCCAACGGCATGCTGTTTGCCACGGATACCGCCAAATGCTGCTATCTGCGCAAGGTCGAACCACTGCAACGTGCGCTTAAGGGCTATGACGCGTGGCTGACCGGGCGCAAGCGTTTCCACGGTGGCGAACGCGGGCAACTGCCCGTGATCGAAACCGCCGGCACCCGGATCAAGATCAATCCGCTGGCGGGCTATAACCGGTCTGACATCGAAGATATCTTTGACAACCGCGCCTTGCCACATCATCCGCTGGAGGCCGAAGGCTTCCTGTCCATCGGCTGCATGCCATGCACCGATCGCGTTGATCCCAATTCAACCGATGTCCGTGCCGGTCGCTGGGCCGGGCAGGACAAGACCGAATGCGGCATCCACTACATCATCTGAAAATCAAAAGCCCGGTCCTTGCGCCGGGCTTTTCAGACTGCGGGCAAAGCCTTCCCAACCTGATCGTCATTCCCGCGACGGCGGGAATCCAGTCTCTTTCGACGGGGCATGGATTCCGGGTCTGCGCTGCGCTTCGTCCGGAATGACGGCTTTGATCCATCGCCAAACCAGTCCCGCCAGCCAGCCAACCCCGCTGCCCCAAACAAAAATTTCTGGCTTTCGATGGACGGCGAAAACGCACCTCACCCCAAATGCAAGAACGTTGTCGCATGGCAAACCCACGTCCCGCCATTGATGACCGGCCTCTTGGCATGTCCGAACAATCCATCGGCCCGCTGGCAACCGATCCTGCCAGCCGATCCAGTGCCGACCCAATCCGGGCGCAATTCGGGCCCGCTGATTCTCGGCATTGTCACGCTTCACCGACCGGACTGAACGGACCGGGCCAACTTCGCCCCGGTCATCCCTGCCCCGTTCAAACGCCCTTACCCAAAGGGCACATCTCTCCCGTCATGACAAACACCCGTTTTTCGTAAATTTCCGACGACCTCACGACCCGGACACACCTCCGCCGTAATGACTTTTCCATGCACCCATGATAGCCCTTTGGCGATACCGCCCCCGCCATGTCATCCCGTCAGATCGATGCCCTGTCATCATCCCATTCCTGTCTTTACCGCCCGAAACGCAAAAAACCCGCAAAAGCGAATCACGCTTTGCGGGTTTTGTCTCCGGACCCATTTGTCCTGTTGACTTTATCTTTATGCCACAACGAAAAGAACAAATCAAGAACTTTTTCAAAAAAACCGGAAAAAGTTCCCAATCAAAGCTCGGCACGGAAAGAATGGTATATTTATCAATATCTTGGGTCGGCGAACCTGCCGGGCTTTTTTCTTAAATCGTAATGCCCTGAAGTTTGCGAAACAGTGTCACCGCATAGCGGTCCGTCATGCCGGAAATGTAATCCATCACCCGCATGATCCGGGCATAAAGTCCGTCGGCTTCCGAAAGCTTGCCCGACAGAAGTTTGTCGATCCGGTCGGCCTGCGGCGGCAGGCGTTTGCCGTGTTTCTGATGTTCTTCGATGTCAATCGCAGCCCGGACAAAGCTGTCAAGCAGACCGTTGATCACCTCGAACCCGGCCATTTCAATCGGCAGGACATGCGGCGCGTTATAAATCCGTTCAACCGCCAGCATCTTGCAGTTTTTGGCATCCTTGCCAAGCGGCGTATTGGCCAGCAAATCGCCTTCCAGCGTGCCCGAAAGCAACGCATCCTCATGCTCGATAAAGGCATCAACCGCGGCCTTCACCAGATTGCCAATCGCCTTGCCACGCAAAAAGCCGATCCGGTCATCTTCGGATTTTTCGGCATACCATGGCTCGGCCCGCAAATCGGCCCAGCGTTTTTCGGCGTCACCGTCGTATTTTTCCGGGTGGCGCGCAATCGGGGCAAGGGCGCGTTCGACCTGCTCGAAACTGACACAGTTAAGCTCCCAGCCATCTTCAAGATCGACCACCGAATAGCAAATATCATCGGCCGCCTCGACCAGATACACCAGCGGATGGCGTCGCCACGCGCCGTCAAACCCGTCAAGGGGCGATAACCCGCAAACATTGGCAATCGCATGGGCGATGTCGCGTTCCGCCTGATAATATCCGGGTTTCTTGAGACCGGTATATTCGCGGCGGCGCGCATCGGGCACCGATGTGCTGCGCGGATATTTGATGAAGCTGCCGAGTGTGCCGTAAGTCAGGTTCAACCCACCATCAAACCGCTTCATTTCAAGCTGGCTGATGATCCGTAACCCCTGCGCATTCCCTTCGAAATGCCGCAAATCTTCAAGCTCCGGCCCGGTCAGCCGCCCGGTCAGTTCTTCCTTGGCAAGGCGCGATGTGGTGAACCATTCATTGATCGCATCCTCGCCCGAATGGCCGAATGGCGGGTTGCCGATATCATGCGCCAGGCACGCGGCCTGCACCATATAGCCGATATCGGCAATGGTGATCGGGCTTCCCTTGGGCAGATGTTTGACGATATGCGCACCGGCCATAAGCCCCAGCGACTGCCCGACCGATCCGACCTCGATCGTGTGGGTCAGGCGGGTATGCACATGATCGTTTTCCGAAAGGGGATGAACCTGTGTCTTGTTCTGAAGACGGCGGAACGAGGATGAAAAAATGATCCGGTCGACATCGATCTGGAACGGGCTTCTGCCATCCGGGCTTGGATGCGGATCGCCATCGGGCAGGCGGATCTTGCCATCCCGAAAATCAAGCCGGTGTGGTGAAAGCAGATTTTCCCAGCGCATTTTGGCCGGTTGCATCGAACCCATGGCGATGCGACTCCCTGTCCGTGTCGTGTGTGCGTCCGCAAACCCGACTTTAACGGGGAGGGGAGTCGGGCGCAATCGGGCAAAACCGATTGCGCCAAATCAGTGTGATCTTATCCGAAGAACCAGCTTTTCGGATTATCAATCGGGCTGCCGTTAAGAGCGCGCAAAACGCCAATCACGTTGCGTCCGATAAACCACGCGGTGGTATAAAGCGCCATCAGGCCGACAATCGCCCAGCCCAGAAGCGGCACCCATCCGATCACGAAGGTGAAAAAGCCCAGAATGATCGCATAAAGGATGCTGATCCAGAATGTGCGGATGACGAATGTGTAATGGCTGTTGGTCCAGTGATCATCATCCTCACGCGCGACATAGGCAATAATCAGCGCGATCAGACCGGTGGCAAAGGCCGTAAACAGTGTCGCGATCATCAGGCCGTAGCAGACGACAGCCGTATTGCCGCCGCGCGTATCTGCATATTGCGGGGCATTGTCAAACGATGCGTCCTGACCTGTCATCCGGTCACTCATGGGCGTTGTTCCTGTGTTGTGTGTCGTGCAGGTTTACTTGCGCGATCATTCTTCTGCATATAGCGACAAAGTTGCAATTCGCAAAGGCCCTTACCCGGTTGACCGTGCTGATCCTAAGGCCGCAATCCATCGGTAATCAACCGCAGGCCAAGCGCGCCAAGCACCAACCCCGCAAAACGGTCAATCCATGTTTTCCCGCCAATATAGGCACGTTTGGCATGCCGCCCCGAAAACACAATGGCGACGATGGCATACCATCCGGCCTCGATCATGAAAATCAGCGGCGGCAGGATCATCAACATCCAAAGCGGCGGATTGGCAGGCAAAAGGCTTGCAAAAATACTGGCATAGACAATTGCGGTTTTCGGATTGCTGATCTGGGTCAGCATCGCCAGCCCGAATGATTTCCGGAATGATTTATGTACCGGTCGCGGGGGTATTTCCTGTGGTCCGGCATTCATCGCCGCCGTATCCATGATCAGGGGTTCTGACGCATGGCGCCATATCTTGATGCCCAGAAACACCAGATACGACCCGCCGGCAATTTTAAACACCAGATAAAGCCAGCTTACCTGCGATAAAAGCGCCGTCAGGCCAAGCACAGCAAGGCTGGCAAATAATGCCCCGCCAACCCCCATGCCAAGGCTTGCCGCCAGTCCATCACGGCGCGATGACGTCACCGCAATCCGGCTGACCATCACAAAGCTTGGTCCCGGACTGACTGCCCCGATCAAAAGGGCGCTTAGGATTCCAAACAGAACAAGACCGTCATGCATGGCAACTTCTTTTGCTTTGGAGGGGAAGGACCGTCAGATTGCCAACAATGATATCACAGTCCGGTGAAAACGGAATTTTTCTCGGGTTTTGCCTCGACTCTTGTGAATTCCGCCTTACATTTGGCGCCATATTACCAAATGACCAAGAATAAGGAATTCCGCATGTCGGACTATGATTTTGACCTGTTTGTTATCGGTGCCGGATCGGGCGGCGTGCGGGCCGCGCGCGTTGCATCTGGCTATGGCGCAAAGGTCGCGATTGCCGAGGAAAGCCGCGTTGGCGGCACCTGTGTCATTCGTGGCTGTGTGCCCAAAAAGCTTCTGGTTTACGGCGCACATTTTGCCGAGGATTTCGAAGACGCGGCGGCCTATGGCTGGACCCTTCCGGGGGAGCCCAGCTTTAGCTGGAAAAAGCTGATCGCCAACAAGGATGCGGAAATCGACCGCCTGAATGGCATCTATCACAAGCTTCTGGCCGGTTCGAACGTCAAGCTGTTCGAACATCGCGCAACCTTCAAGGACGCCCATACCGTTGTTGTGGGGGGCGAGGAAGTCACCGCTGAACGCATCCTGATCGCGGTTGGCGGTCATCCGACGCTGCCCGACATTCCGGGCATCGAACACGCGATTTCCTCGAACGAGGCCTTTCACCTCGAAGACCTGCCAAAACGCATTGTCGTGGTTGGTGGTGGTTATATCGCGGTTGAATTTGCCGGGATTTTTGCCGGGCTCGGATCGCGCGTCACACAGCTTTATCGCGGTGATCAGATTCTGCGTGGTTTTGATCACGATATCCGCAACCATCTGGCCGAGGAAATCGTCAAAAAGGGTGTCGATCTGCGCTTCAACACCAATGTCACCGCGATTGAAAAACAGTCCGATGGCAGCCTGAAACTGACCCTGACGGGCGGGGGCGACATGGAAGTCGACGCCGTGATGTTCGCCACCGGCCGCGCGCCCAATACCAAGGGGCTTGGGCTTGAGGCTGTCGGGATCGAAACCAACGATAACGGTGCGGTCAAAATCAACAAGGGCCTGCAAACCAGCGTTCCGAACGTCTATGCGGTTGGTGACGTGACCGACCATGTGCAATTGACCCCGGTCGCGATCAAGGAAGGCATGGCCTTTGCCGATACCGTCTTTGGCGGCAAGCCGTGGTCGATGTCCTATGACGCGATCCCGACCGCCGTTTTCAGCCAGCCCCCGGTCGGGACTGTTGGTCTGAGCGAGGAAGAAGCCCGCGCCAAAGGTGGACCGGTTGAAATCTACAAATCAACCTTCAAACCGATGCGCCATACCCTTTCGGGCCGGGATGAAAAGACCCTGATGAAACTCGTCGTCGATAAAACCACCGACGTCGTCCTTGGTGCGCACATGGTCGGCCCCGATGCCGCTGAAATCATCCAGGGCATCGGCATCGCGGTTCGCCTTGGCGCAACCAAGGCCCAGTTCGATCAGACCGTCGCGGTGCATCCGTCGGCAGCGGAGGAATTCGTCACCATGCGCTTCCCGGTCGCGGATTAAGGCACCGACCACGCGCGACCATCACCTACCGTCATTCCCGCGAAGGCGGGAATCCAGACTTCGGTGCCAAGTGCACCAGCAATTGGTGAATGGCAGATACAAAAAAAGGGCGGCATCCCTGTGGTGCCGCCTTTTCAAATGTCAAAACGCCAGCGGCGCATTATCGACGACCTCTTTCATCACGAAAAACGTCCGCGTTTGCCGGACACCGGGAAGCGCGATCAGTTGGTCACCATGCAGGTGATTGAAGTCCGCCATGTCGCGGACCCGGATTTTCAGGAAGTAATCGAAATCCCCCGCCACCAGATGGCAATCAAGGATGAAGGGCAGCTTCCGGCACGCGGTTTCGAATGCGGCGAAGCTGTCTGGCGTTGATCGGTCCAGCACCACACCAACCATCACCAGTGCGGCGCGATCCACCTTGTCCGGGGCGATCTGGGCGCGGATGGAGGTGATATATCCTTCCTCGAACAGGCGTTGCATCCGGCGGTGGCAGGTCGCCGGGCTGACATTGACCCGTTTGGCAATATCGGCATTGCCCATCCGCCCGTCAGTTTGCAGCAGGCGCAGAATCTTTTGATCAATGCGGTCTATCGGGGCGGCATTCGCGGGGCTGGCAGGCTGCGTCATGAAAGAACCTTCCGGAATTCTGTAAATTTTCGAAATTCTAGGCACATTTTTTTATATGATGAAAGCTTCGCGTGAAAAATTGGCACGAAGTTCGAGCGCACCTTTCACGCGCTTGGCGCTAGCATTTCCCCTTCATGAGGTTCGTTTCCCATGTCGTTCTGCAAATCAGGGAGTGCGCGATGCGCCTGGATAAATTTGAAAAATACAAACTGACCTTTGGCCCGACACCGATCGAGGCCCTGCCGCGTCTTTCCGCCCATCTTGGCGGCGGTGTCGAACTTTATGCCAAGCGCGAGGACTGCAATTCCGGGCTGGCCTTTGGCGGCAACAAGGTCCGCAAGATGGAATATATCATCCCCGATGCAATCAAATCCGGGGCCGATACCCTTGTCACCATCGGCGGTGTGCAATCCAACCACACAAGGCAGGTTGCGGCCATCGCCGCCAAGATCGGCATGAAATGCCGTCTGGTGCAGGAAAGCTGGGTGCCGTTCAATGATGCGGTTTATGACCGGGTCGGCAACATATTGATGAGCCGCGTCATGGGGGCGGAGATCGAACTGGTCGATGAGGGTTTTGATATCGGTATCCGCGAAAGCTGGGAAGCCGCCCTTGAGGATGTGAAGGCCAAGGGTGGGGTGCCTTACCCGATCCCGGCCGGGGCATCGGTGCATAAATATGGCGGGCTTGGTTTCGTCGGCTTTGCCGAGGAAGTCCGCGCCCAGGAAGCCGAGCTTGGCTTTAAATTCGATTATGTCGTGGTCTGCACCGTGACCGGTTCCACCCATGCTGGCATGGCGGTCGGTTTTGCCGCCGATGGCCGTGCCGACAAGGTGGTCGGCATTGATGCATCCGGCACGCCCGAACAGACCCGGGCACAGGTTCTGGCAATTGCACAAAAAACCGCCGATCTGGTTGAACTTGAAGGCGGCATTTCTGATCGCGACCTTACGCTGATCGAAGATTACGCCTATCCGGCTTATGGCGTACCGTCCGATGAAACCAACGAGGCGATCCGCCTGTGTGGCCGTCTCGAAGGCATGATGACCGACCCGGTTTACGAAGGCAAATCGATGCAGGGCATGATCGATCTGGTCAAAAAGGGCTATTTCCCCAAGGGGTCCAAGGTCCTTTACGCCCATCTTGGCGGTGTGCCTGCGATCAATGCCTATAGCTATCTGTATCGCAACGGCTGAGTGCTGCTGCGCAAAGTCTGCACCCGCACCACGCCGTCATTCCCGTTCTGGCGGGAATTTGGTCTCCCACAGCTCTCCCTAGAGGACGGGGTGGTGCAAACGCAAAGGGGAAGCCGTTATGGCTTCCCCTTTGTCGTTTCTGTTTCCAGCGGCTTTGGCGAACTTACCGTCCGGTAATCCCCGGGAAGATGATCAGAAGGGCCACGGCCAGCACCTGCAGGCAGATGAAGGGCACCAGCGCCTTGAAGATCGTGCCAAGCGTTATGTCCGGTGGCGCCACCGATTTCAGATAGAACGCGGCGGGCCCGAATGGCGGGGAGAGGAAGCTGACCTGCATGTTCATCGCAAACAGAACCCCGAACCACACCGGGTCATAGCCAAGCTGTTTGATGATCGGTACAAAGATCGGCATGGTCAAAAGGGCGATCCCGACCCAGTCCAGGAACATGCCCAGAATGAACAGGATCAGCATCATGAACAGGATGATGATCGTCGGATCATCGGAAATGCCGGTGATCAGGGCCGATACGAACTTGATACCGCCCATCAGGTTGAACACCCCGACAAGGGCCGATGCGCCAATCCCGATCCAGACGATCATGCCGCAGGTCGACAGCGTCTGAAGCGATGCGGCTTTCAGCATCGACAGCGAAAATTCGCGCCGAACGATGGTCGATGCAACCACACCGGCAACGCCAACGGCGGAGGCTTCGGTGACGGATGCAATCCCGCCATAGATCGAACCCAGAACGCAGATCACGACAAGGATCGGCAGGAACAGGCCCTTGAGAAGGCGGATTTTTTCCTCGGTCGGGATTTTTTCGGTGCGCGGCGGCGGGGCGATGTTATCGCCGGTGTAGCTTCGGAACAGCACATACGCGACATAGAAACCCGCCAGCATGAAGCCCGGAATGAAGGATGCGGTAAACAGATCGCCGATTGATACGTTCGCGGTCAGGCCATAGATGATCAGAACGATCGACGGCGGCACCATCGTACCCAGCGACCCGCCGGCACAAACCACACCGATGGCAAGGTTTTTGTCATATCCCTGACGGAGCATCTGCGGCAGGGCCAGTAGGCCCAGCAACACGATTTCGCCGCCGATGATGCCACTCATGGCGGCAAGGATCACGGCGACAAAAATCGTCTGGACCGCGACCCCGCCCTTAAGCCGCCCACCAAACAGGCGCATGGCTTCGAACAGGTCCCTGGCAATGCCGGATCGATCAAGGATCGCCGCCATCATCACGAACATCGGGACCGAGACAAAGACAAAGGATGAAACAAACGAATAGACCCGGCTGGTGATCAGCGGCACCGCCATCGGCCCGAACCAGCCAAGGGTGAATATCAGGGCAATCAGCAGGGTCACAAATGCCAGCGGCATGCCGGTTATCAAAAAACCAAGCAGCAGCACGAACATCGCAAGCGTGCCATATTCAATGCCAAGGGACTGCAAATCAAACATCGGGATTTATCCTGTTACGCCGGATATAATTGTTTCCATGCCGTGCATGCGCGGACCCGTTCATCGGTGATGCTGCCGGGCGGAATGACGGGGCCAAATTCACATGTAATATGATGTGGCTTTTAAGGTGTTCCGGAATGTTTCGCAGGTCAGTCATGGCCTGTTCCCGTACCGGAATTTGCACCTGCATAATCAGGTTTTGCGCGCATATAGTTGATCGTCAGAATGACAAACTGGATCGTCAGGGCGATCAGAACGAACAGCATGAAAATCTTGAGCAAACCCGGATAGGGCGCGTTGAACGCGCTGCCGGTGGTTTCCAGATGGATATCCCCGCCCGGTTTGAATGCCGCGCGTTTGACCATCAACCATGCCGCCCAGGCAAAGAAACCCGACGAGATCGCGCAAACGATTGAAATGCCGATATCAAGTGCGCGCCGGAACCGCAGACCGGCGATGTCATAGATGATGACAACCCGGATATGCTTGTTGCGCGATGCGCAGTAAAGCCCGCCAAACACAAAGCCGACGGCTGATAAAAACGTCGTGGTTTCATGGGCCCAAAGCGTCGGGCTGTTGAAGACATGACGCATGAAAATTTCGAAAATCAGGATGCCCATCGCCAACAGGAAACCGAGCGCGAAGATCGAACTGATTTTGTCGACAGCCCTGCCAAACAGGCCGGAAACAGTCGGGATCGGCTCGGGGGTGCCATCGGGCTCTATCGCCAGATCCGGGGTGGGCGGGATGTCGCTATGTGCCGGTTTTTCCGGTGTCGGGGCCATTTTCGCAATCCTTGCAGGGACAGGGAATACAATCCGGCAACGGGGAGGACCGCATCGCCCCATATCGTCTCTTATATCGGGCTTGGCCGGATTGTATCAGCTTGTCACCGGCGGGCCCGAAAGGCCGGGCACCGCCGGTGACAGGGTTTATTTTGCCGTGATCCTATGACCGTGCGGTCACAATCAGATCATGCCTTGCGCGGTCAGATACTTGATCAGTGTATCATAAACCTTCTGGGCATTTTCCGAGCGACCGGCGACTTTTTCCCACTGGCTGGTGGCGATTTTACGGAATTTGTTGCGCTCCTCGGCCGACCAGTTGTGGATGGTCACACCGCCCTCGGCACGTGCCTTGGCAACGGCTTCCATGTCTTTCATCGCAAGCTGTGCGTCCATGTCGCGCGCCATATCGCGGACCGAAACCTCAAGGATGGTCTGAAGGTCTTCGGGCATTGAATCCCATTTCGCCTTGTTGACCGAAACTTCAAGCATCGGCATGGAATGGAAGCCCGGATAGACCGGATGTTTGGCAACATCGTGCAGGCCCATTGCCTGGTTGGTCGAGAACACGGTCGCATCCGCAGCATCAATCACCTTTTTATCAAGGGATGTGAAAACTTCGGACTGCGGAATGTTCACCGGCGACGCACCGGCCGCGGCAAAGACTTCCTGCACCATGCCTTCGGGGGCGCGCATTTTAAGGCCTTTAAGGTCGGCAACACCGTCAAGTGGCTTGGACGAAACGAATGCTTCCAGACCCGGGGTTACAGCCCCGATGAAATGCAGGCCATAGGGTTCAAGCATTTCATTCATCAGTTCCTTGCCGCCGCCATATTCGACGAAACGCAGCATTTCGGACGGTGCAGACCATGCGCCAACCGGGTTGGCGATCAGGCCGAATGCCGGGTCCTTGCCGGTGAAATAGCTGGTGTCGGTGATGTGGCCATCGATGATGCCTGCGGCAATGGCGTCCTGGGTTTCGGCATGTTCGACGACCGAGTTGACCGGAAGCATTTCAACAGCAATACGTCCGCCCGACATTTTGCCAACGCGTGCGGCCCATTCCTGTTCGATGACGAAGTTCGGCACACCGGCCGCATCGCTTGACTGGACTTTAAGGGTGAATTCCTGTGCATTTGCGGCCAGCGGCGATGCCATCATCAGGCTGGCGGCAAGTGCGGTTCCGGCGAGTGTCTTGAACGATAGGGTCATTTGTCTTCTCCCTGGGTTACCGGTTTTCCGGCGGTCTTATGCGTTTTGGTGGATGGACTGTCGATTTCGCCTGCTGCAAGACGCGCAGCAATGGCCGAAACCACGGCTTCAATCGGGGCGTCGATGGAAACAGTCACGCTGATCTCGTCCGGCCCCAGCGGTTCGAGATCGGCCAACTGACTGTCAAGCAATCCGGGCGGCATGAAATGGCCGACCCGGCGATCCAGCCGGGACCGGATCACTTCGCGCGAACCGTCCAGAAAAACGAATGTTGCAGGTTCCATATGGTCCCGCAGAAAATCGCGATAACGCCGTTTCAGTGCCGAGCAGGCGATAAAGATTTTCGGCGTGACGGAACCGGTATCAATTCCAAGTGCGGCCTGTTTGGCCGCCGCACTGAGCGACGCCAGCCAAGGCCAGCGCATCTCGTCATTTAGCGGCATGCCGTTGCGCATGTTTTCGACATTTTGCGGAGGATGATAATCGTCGGCGTCAAGCCACACACCATTGCAGGCGTTGGCAAGGCGTTGCGCGACCTCGGTTTTGCCCGATCCGCTGACACCCATCACGATGAGAAATTCGGCTTTGATGGCTGTTCCTCCCGCCACTTCATTTTCGACTTTTCTTTATGCGGGTCTTGCCCGTCATTGTTTGTTAGCGCTAACATAATGATAGCGCTAACATCGAGTCAACAGATATTGTGAAACCTGCGGATCGCGGATATGAGGAAGAAGGTATGAGAAGGGAAACATGAGAAAACGCAGAGGGGCCGGACGGCCGACCATCGCTGATGTGGCCGACAGGGCCGGTGTCAGCACGATCACCGTTTCACGGGCCTTGCGTGATCCGGCCAAGGTTTCCGAAGCATTGCGTGAACGCATTGATGCCGCGGTTCGCAAGCTTGATTACGTTCCACATTCCCATGCCAGTGCGCTGGCATCCTCGCGTTCCAACATTGTTGGCGTGATCGTGCCGTCGCTGACCAACAACGTGTTTGCCGATACCCTGCGTGCGATTTATGACGAGCTCGAACAGGGACCGCTTCAGGTACAGCTTGGCAATTCGCGCTATGTCGCTGCCGAGGAAGAACGCCTGATCCGTATATTCCTGAGCCAGCGTCCGGCTGCCCTGATCGTTGCCGGTGGCGATCAGACCAAAGCAGCGCGCGCCTTGCTTGAAAAGGCAGATTGCCCGGTGGTCCAGATCATGGAAGTCGATCCGAACCCCATTGATATGATGGTTGGCTTTTCGCATTTCGAAGGCGGGCGGGCGGCCGGATATCACCTGTTGCAGCGCGGCTATCGCAGGATCGGTTTCATCGGCGCACGGATGGACCCGCGGTCACGTCGCCGTATGGAAGGTTTTGCCGAAGCATTGCGATCATCGGGGCGGTATGACTCGGAACTTTTCATGACAACAACCCGGTCATCAAGCACGTCGCTGGGTGCGGAGCTGATCGGGGCGTTACGCGAAAAAAGGCCCGATATAGAAGCGGTTTTCTGCAACAACGATGACATGGCGCTGGGTGTTCTGTTTGGCTGCCAGCATGCCGGGCTGCGCGTGCCCGAAGACCTCGGCATCATCGGTTTCAACGATCTTGAAATGATGGCGGCGGCCTGTCCGTCACTAACCAGCATCCGGACAAACCGCTACGGGATCGGCAAAACGGCAGTTGATATGATCAGCGCAAGACTGGACGGGGAAGGTCCGGAAAACTGCGTTGTCGATCTTGGTTTCCAGTTGCAGGAACGTCAAAGCACCGCACGGCGGGCCTGATATCCTGTTCTGATCGCGCCAGTTGCTAATTCCGATGGATCGGGAAACGCCCGGCAAGCTCGGCCACGAGTTCCTTTGGTCCCGAAATCCGCATACATGTGCCTTCGGCATCGAACTGCCGGTCCAGAACGGTGATGCCATCTTGTGCGCAGGCCTGCTCCAGCGTTCCGGCATCGGAAAAACCGGCAAACAGGTCTGCTTCACCCTGCGGGACATAATCGATGACGTCGGCAACGCTGCAAACCGCATTGGCAGCACCGCTATAAGCCCGGACCAACCCGCCGGTGCCAAGTTTTACACCGCCAAAATAACGGGTGACGATCACCGCGACATTAATCAGGTCGCGCCCCTGAAGAACTTTAAGGCACGGAACACCGGATGTGCCCGATGGCTCCCCGTCATCCTTGCCATGTTCAATCAGCTGGTTTTCGTCATTCAGATACCGATAGGCCGTGACATGGTGATTGGCCTTGGGGTGGGCGACGCGCAATTCTGCAAGCCTTGTCGCGAGATGGTCATAAGGGACCAGTTCGGCCAGAAAGCGCGATTTCTTTTCTTCGGTTTCGGCAAATGCGGGGCGGGTGACGGTTTTCATCACGACTGGATAGCAAAGGCAGGCGCATTGCACCAGCGTGCTAAAGTTTTACGACGGAGACAGCGCGAATTTGCCGATCAATATCGCCCCGAAAATAATCAGCATGACCAGAACCACCTTGCGGAAGGTTTCGGCATCCATTCGGTTGCGCACCGCACTGCCAAGTTTGGTGCCAGCGTAAACCGGAACCAGCCCGGCCAAGGATATCCAGACCGTTTCAAGCGTCATCAACCCCATCCGTGTCAGGCCAAATGACATCACGATGCTTGAAAGGCTAAACGAGATATTGATGGCCTGAATGAAGCGTTTGGGATCAAGTCGCAATGACAGCAAAAAGGGTAGGACGGGCATGACCTGGGAACCGGTAATGCCATTCACAAATCCCGTGGCAAAACCGGAAACCGGTGCCAGATAGCGCGCGACTTTATCTGATAAAGGTTTGCCATGACGAAACAGCGTGATGGCCCCGTAATTCATTAAAACCAGCCCGAGCACCGCACCGGCCAGTACGCTGTCAACCATGCCAAGCACGGCAAGACCAATCAAAAGCCCCGGAATGGTTGCCGCAAACATCGGCCAGAACCGGTTGACGGTTTCGCGGAAATGCCCGGCCTGGGCCATGATGATCGAATTGCTGACAAGCGACGGAATGATCACAAGCGGCATCCCGGCCTTGAGCCCAAGTCCAAGGGCCAGGATCGGCAGGGCGGATGTCGAAAACCCCAGGCCGGTTGCGCCTTTTACAAAGGCGGCCACAAAATAGGCGCAGGCAATAATCGCGATTGTTTCAATGGACATGGGGCTTCCGCAATGAGGTGTGGCGCGCGCAGTGTGCCGCGATATGGGGGATCGCGCAATTGAATGCTGATGACTATTTGTTCTGACAGTTTTGGGCGTGCCCGCTGTGTCGTTTGACGGGATGTCCGGATTCGAAGGATTTTCATCGTTCTTGCGGGAACGGGCAACTCCCCAAATCCATCTGCAATTGGCAATTTGGGGTGGAACTTTGCGTGTTGTTTGCGGCTATTGGCAAAAATTTGCGGGTTTTTCTTTGCGAATTGCACGGAAGGGGTGGAAATGCGGTTGCAAAACCCGTATCAAGTTTGGCCCGGTTGACAGCGCCGGTTGAATGGGCGGAAATCCGCTGTGACGCTGATTATATGGTATAGTAACGGCATGATGAACATGCCGGATTGAGAGGAAGCAAATGAGCAAGAGCTGGAGCATTGATAGCTGGCGCAACCTGCCTGTGAAGCAGATGCCGACTTATCCGGATGCACAGGCCCTCAAGGCCGTAGAGCAAGAGCTCGGCAGCTATCCTCCTTTGGTATTTGCTGGCGAAGCGCGCGCGTTGAAAGAAAAGCTTGGCGAAGTTGCCGAAGGCAACGCATTTCTGCTGCAGGGCGGGGACTGCGCCGAAAGCTTTAAGGAATTTCACCCGAACAACATCCGCGATACCTTTAAGGTCATGTTGCAGATGGCGGTTGTTCTGACCTATGGGGCAGCATGCCCGGTGGTCAAGGTCGGCCGTATGGCGGGGCAGTTCGCCAAGCCGCGTTCGTCGGATACGGAAACCATCGATGGCGTCGAACTGCCAAGCTATCGCGGTGACAATATCAACGGCATTGAGTTTACGTCCGAAGCCCGTGTTCCGGACCCGCAGCGTCAGATTCGCGCCTATAACCAGTCGGCATCGACGCTGAACCTGCTGCGTGCTTTCGCGCAGGGCGGCTTTGCCGATCTGAGCAAAATCCATCGCTGGAACCTGTCATTTGTCGATAACAGCCCCGCGGGCGAACGATATCGCAAGATGACGACCCAGATTGATGAGGCCGTTGCCTTCATGCAGGCGTGCGGCATCACCGCCGAAACCGCCCCGCAGATGCGCGAGACGGATTTCTATACCTCGCACGAGGCGCTTTTGCTGGGTTACGAGCAGGCCCTGACCCGTCAGGACAGCCTGACCGGCGACTGGTATGACTGCTCAGCGCATATGTTGTGGATTGGCGACCGTACCCGGCAGCTTGATGGGGCGCATGTTGAATTCATGCGCGGTGTGAACAACCCGATCGGCATGAAATGTGGTCCGACCACCGAAGAAGACGACCTGATCCGTCTGATCGATGCCCTGAACCCGAAAAACGAAGCCGGTCGCCTTACCCTGATCGCGCGTATGGGCGCGGGCAAGGTCGAGGATCACCTGCCCCGTCTGGTGCAGCGGGTCAAGGCAGAGGGCCGCAAGGTTGTCTGGTCCTGCGATCCGATGCATGGCAACACGATCAAGGCGGCGAACGGGTATAAAACCCGTCCGTTCGATGCGATCCTGTCGGAAGTCAAATCGTTCTTTGACGTGCACAAGGCCGAAGGTACCCATGCCGGTGGCGTTCATTTTGAAATGACCGGCACGGATGTGACCGAATGCATTGGCGGCGCACGCGAAGTGACCGTCGATAGCCTCTCTGATCGTTACCACACCCATTGCGATCCGCGCCTGAATGGCGGGCAGGCGCTTGAACTTGCGTTCCTGATGGCCGAAATGATCAAAAAAGAACGTGACAGCGTTCGTGCAGAACAGCTTGCTGCTTCGGCATAATTGACCATCTGAATGCGTGAACTGATAAAGGCGTCCGGGCAACCGGGCGCCTTTATTTATAGGGGATGCGTCCTTTGAGGGTTGAATATAAGAGTTGTTCTATTTAAAGGGATCGCATTCAGGGACTGTTTCGTTAATTCTGTCCCGATGTATGCATTTTGCCCCTACACTGATGCGGGCAACATCCTTAAGTATAGAGAATCGCGCGGCATTACTGTGCGCTGACAAGACATGATGTGAAACAATGAGGTCGCACAGAACATGGTGGATGAGGCGGATTTCGCCGAATGGCAGAAGAAAGTGGAGGGAACAAACATTTCCTCGACGACACTGCTTGCGACCGATTACCTGAACCATTTCAACGAAATCGTGATGCTTCTGGAAATGGTTCCGGACATGCCCGACATGCTTGAGGACTGCAAGGAATGGGCCCCCAAAAGCTATCAGGACCATTTCCGCGACAGTGCGTTTTCCGACAAGGAACTGGCGATAGAGGCTTATGATCATGTGCCCGAACGGTTCCGCCGTCCGTTCGAGGAAACCATCGAACATATGAATGCCATCGTGTTTCGTGCCAACGAGCAGCTTGAAGTGCTGGTTGCCGAGGGTAACGAGGGGCTTCTGCGTGAAACAGCAGGTACGGTGACGTTGTCATTGCAGCGTTTCATGGATGTCGCCAGCGGCATTATCCATGGATCGGCCAAAACCATGAGCCAGGACGAAATCGACGCGGCCCTTGCCCTGTGATATGGGATAAAATGATGTTCCGGTCTGTTGTATCGATGTGGTTTGCCCTGCTTTGCGCATTCGGCAATTGACACCAAACCGGACGCCTCCTATTCCAACATCATGACAAATATGCTTGCCATCGCAATTGCCCAGCTTAACCCCATTGTCGGCGACGTTGCCGGGAATGCCGAGAAAGTTGTGGCTGCCTGGGAAACTGCGGCTGATCAGGGCGCGGATATTGTCCTTTATTCCGAACTGGTTCTGTCGGGCTATCCGCCCGAGGATCTGGTAATGAAGCCTGCCTTCATGCGCCATCTGCGCCATGCGGTCGATGATATCTGCGAACGCACCAAGGCCCTCAAAAACGGCCCGGCCCTGTTGCTGACGACACCGTGGGATATTGACGGGGAACGCTTTAACGCGGTCCTTCTGATTGATCAGGGCAAGATCGAAACGGTGCGGGCGAAAAACGACCTGCCGAATTATGGCGTGTTTGATGAAAAGCGCGTCTTTAGCGCCGGACCGATGCCCGATGTCGTGTCCTTCCGCGGGGTGAAACTTGGTGTGCCGATCTGCGAGGATGTCTGGACGCCAAAGGTTATCGCCCATCTGAAAGATCGCGGAGCGGAAATTTTCCTGGTGCCGAACGGATCACCGTTCGAGGCCGACAAGGGTGATCTACGTCGTAACCTGATTGCGGACCGGGTACGTGAATCCGGCGTTCCGATGATTTACTGCAACGAGGTTGGTGGCCAGGACGAACTGGTGTTTGACGGCGGTTCGTTTGGCCTTAACGGTGACGGTTCCTTGGCCGTGGCCCTGCCGGGCTTTGCCGAGGATGTCGTCACCAGCACATGGTCGCGCGGTGAAGATGGTAGCTGGCGGTGCGACGCAAATGCACCAAAGGCCGAATATCCAGGCGGGCTTGATGCAATTTACCAGACACTGGTTCTGGGGCTTCGGGATTATGTGAACAAAAACCGGTTCCCTGGTGTTGTGATTGGCATGTCGGGCGGGATCGATAGCGCGCTTTCGGCAGCTATTGCTGTTGATGCGCTGGGGTCGGATCGGGTGCGGCTGGTGATGATGCCGTCTCCCTATACGTCACGCGAAAGCCTTGAGGATGCCGAACAATGTGCCGGGATGTTGAAAACCGGCATTGAAAGCATCAATATCGGGCCTGCCATGGGTGCATTCGAACAGATGCTTGGCCCGGTATTCGAAGGCCGCGACCCGGACATTACCGAAGAAAACATTCAGGCCCGTTCACGCGGAATCATCCTGATGGGGCTTTCAAACAAGTTCGGCCACATGGTTCTGACGACGGGCAACAAGTCGGAAATGTCGGTTGGCTATGCCACGCTGTATGGTGACATGTGCGGTGGCTATTCGGTTTTGAAGGACCTTTACAAAACGACTGTGTTTGCGCTTTGCCATTGGCGTAATGCCCATCATCCGGCGGGCGCGCTTGGTCCGGACGGCATTGTGATCCCGGAACGGATCATTACCAAGCCGCCATCGGCCGAACTGCGCCCGGATCAGAAAGACGAAGATAGCCTGCCGCCTTATGACGTTCTTGATGATATCCTTCATCAGATGATTGAAGGCGAACGGTCTGTTTCCGAGATTGTCGAAAGCGGCCATGACGAGGCCACGGTGCGCCGGGTTTGGCGGTTGCTGGACCGGGCGGAATATAAACGCCGACAGGCACCACCCGGGGTCAAGATTACTCCGCGTGCCTTTGGACGCGACCGCCGCTATCCGATTACCAACGGTTTCACGAATTTAGTGACCTGAAAAAAGTTTGAAATGACAAAACCTGTCCTGCGATTTGCACCCAGCCCGACCGGGCTTCTTCACGTCGGTAATGCCCGCGTTGCCATGATGAACTGGCTTTATGCCCGTAAACATGGCGGCGAGTTCATCCTGCGCTTTGACGATACCGATCCGGTCCGTTCCAAAGATGAATATGTCGATGCGATCCGTGAAGACCTGAAATGGCTTGGCATTGACTGGGACCGCGAAGAACGTCAAAGCCTGCGTCAGGACAAATATGACGCGGCGATTGACGACCTGAAATCGCGCAACATGCTTTATCCATGCTATGAAACCGAAGGCGAACTGAACTGGAAACGCAAAGCCGCACGCCAGCGTCATCAGCCGTTCATCTATGACCGCAAGGCATTGACGCTTTCGGATGATGAAATCGCCCATCTTGAAGCGGAAGGGCGCAAACCACACTGGCGCTTCCTTCTGACGGATGGCGTGGTTGAATGGGATGACCTGACGCGCGGGATTTGCACGTTTGATACCGAACATGTGTCCGATCCGGTTCTGATCCGCGAAGACGGATCGCTGCTTTATATGCTGGGTTCGGTCGTTGATGATCTTGAAATGGGTGTTACCCATATCATCCGCGGCGAGGACCATGTGACCAACACGGTGTCGCAGATCCTGCTTTATATGGCGATGGGTGGTAAGCCCGGTGCGCTTGAATTTGCTCATATGCCGCTTCTGGCGGGGCCGGGTGGTTCGCAGCTGTCGAAACGTCTGGGCAGCCTTTCGCTGCGTGAATTGCGTAATGACGGGTTCGAGGTCGCATCACTTGTCGGGCTACTGACGGGGCTTGGCGCATCGGACAAGATCGAACCTGCGACCCTGACCGAGGTTCTGGGCAAATTCGATCTGTCGCATTATGGCCGTTCGACCCCGAAATTCGATCCGGCGGAACTGGCCAGCCTGAACGAAAAAGTCATTCATGACATGTCGTTTGAAACGGCCAAGCCAAAGCTTGAGGCCCTTGGCCTGGGCGACGCACCCGAAGAATTCTGGAATGCGGTGCGCGGAAATTGCTGGCGCGTGGCAGAAGCGGTTGAATGGTGGGATGTGATCACCAAACAGGTCATCCCGCAGATTGACGACGCCGATGCGGAATTTTTAAGGCAGGCGGCCGATCTGATGCCCGAAGGCGACCTTGACACAACCAGCTGGAAAGCATGGACCGGTGCGATCAAGGATGCGACCGGCCGCAAGGGCAAGGATCTTTTCATGCCGCTGCGTAAGGCGTTGACGGGGCGTGAACATGGCCCGGAAATGTCGGCGATGCTGGTTCTGATCGGACGTGAAAAGGCGTGTGAGCGGCTTTGTGGAAAGGCGGTCTAAAGCAAACAGCTTTGACCGCCGGAAATACCCGCAAACCCGAAAACACAAGCCATATGGACCGAAAACATGACCAAGACCACATTGCGTATCTATGACACCTTAAGCCGCGAAAAGCAGGTGTTCGAGCCGATCGATGCCAACCATGTCCGGCTTTATGTCTGCGGCCCGACGGTTTATGACTATGCCCATGTCGGCAATGCACGGCCTGTTGTGGTTTTTGATACGCTGGTGCGTGTGTTGCGCCATATCTATCCAAACGTGACCTATGTGCGCAACGTGACCGACGTTGATGACAAGATCAACGAACGCGCCCGCCAAAGTGGCGAGCCGATTTCGGAAATCACCAAACGCACCCATCAGGCATATCTGGATGATATGGGCGCGCTTAATGCCGCCAAGCCCGATATCGAACCGCGTGCGACCGAACATATCGCCGAAATGATCGCGATGTGCGAAAGCCTGATCGAACAGGGCTTTGCCTATGCCGCCGAAGGGCATGTGCTGTTTTCCGTTGGCCAGTATGAAGAATACGGCAAGCTGTCGCGTCGCGACCGCAAGGAAATGATCGCCGGTGCCCGGGTTGAAGTCGCCCCCTATAAAAAGGACCCGGCGGACTTTGTGCTTTGGAAACCGTCAGATGACGAGACGCCGGGCTGGGAAAGCCCATGGGGCCGCGGACGTCCGGGCTGGCATATTGAGTGCTCTGCCATGTCGACGCGCTATCTGGGCGAGAATTTCGACATTCATGGCGGCGGATCGGATCTGGTCTTCCCGCACCATGAAAACGAAATCGCGCAAAGCTGCTGCGCGAACAAGGGTTCTAGTTACGCCAAATACTGGATGCATAACGGCCATCTGATGGTCGAAGGTGAAAAGATGTCCAAGTCGCTTGGCAACTTTGTCACCGTGCATGAGTTGCTCGAAAGCTGGCCGGGCGAGGCGATCCGTCTGGCGATGCTGGGAACCCACTATCATCAGCCGATCAACTGGACCGAAGAAAACCTGCGTCAGGCCAAAGAGGCGCTGGATAGGTTCTATACCGCCCTCCGTCAGACCACCGATATCGAACCGGAAAACACCCCGGTGCCGGAATCGGTTCTGAACGCGCTGTGTGATGATCTTAATACGCCGCTTGCGATTTCGGAGTTCCATGAACTGGTGACCGAACTCAACAAGGCGACGAAGAAATATGATAAGGCCGAAGCCAAGGGCCGTGTTCTGGCGGCGGCAACTTTGCTGGGGATTCTGGAAAATGATCCGGAAGCCTGGTTCACCGGTTCTGCCGATGAAGATGAAGCTGCCGAGATTGACAGTCTGATCCAGCAGCGTGCCGAAGCGAAGAAAAACCGCGACTTTGCCACCGCCGATCAGATCAGAAACGATCTTTTGGCGCGTGGTATCCTGCTTGAAGACTTCAAGGAAGGTACGAGCTGGAAGCGCGTTTGATCCGTCGGATTTGAATTGGAAAAGGCACCGCAGGGAGACCTGCGGTGCCTTTTTGCTTCAATTGGCGGTGGCGTCCAGTTCGTCAAACAGTTCCTGTGCGGCATTCAGGCCGTTGATCGCGGCAGGAAGACCGCCATAAACCGCCATCTGCCAGATCGCTTCGATGATTTCTTCGCGCGTTGCCCCGGCAGCAAGAGAATGTTTGATATTGACCTTAAGCTGCGGTGCGGTTTGCCCGCCCAGAACCGTCAGGGCGGAAATCGTGCAAAGCTGACGGGTTTTCAGATCAAGGTTGGGCCGTGCGTAATGACGGCCATAGGCCCATTCAACAAGACTTTCGGCAAATCCGGGCACCAGGGTATCGTATTTTTCGGCCAAGGCGCCTTCAAGCGGTGGGTTCAGACGTGCGACAACATCGCGCCCGGCGTCGAGCGCGCTTTTCTGTTCAGCCATAAGGGGCTCCTGTAAGGTATTTTTGAGGTCAGGCCGTTTTCTTGCGACCGATTTCGTCGTAATTGGCGATTTTGTAATCGAGCACTTCGAGGGTTTCGGTCAGTTCGGCGATTTTCTGGGCCAACCCGGTCCGATAGATTTCAAGAAGTTCGCGCCGTTCGCCAACCGTTTGTTCGCCTTCGCTGCGCAGACGGGCAAACCGGACCCGGTCGCGGATTGGCATGCCAAGATCCTTAAGCCGGCTTATGAAAGTCAGCCAATCGAGAATTTCCGGGTCATAGTACCGTCGACCGCCCGCATCGCGAGATGGTTTGGGCACAAGACCGATTTTTTCGTAATAGCGCAGCGTGTGAATGGGCAAACCGCTTTTGGCCGAGACTTCACCAATCATCATGTCGGTCACCTTTCAGCTTGGGGAACTTTCAAAAGGCTAGCTGCTGGAGTGTACTTTAGGTCAAGCGTAAATTTTTTGCCAGTTTGTGCAACAGCTTGCAGTTGCGCAGACATGACATTCTGACCACCTTCTATCCTGTGACCGGTTCGAAACGACAATGTTGGGATTGCGATGTTTTTACTGGGTCGACGGAATTTCCTGCGCGGTGCGACGGCAATTGGCGCAACAGCGGGCCTTGGCGCGATCAAGCCGCTTTGGGCGCAAACGCTTGATAATCGTGCGGTGCTTGATGTGATCAAAAAGCCGATCCCGTCAACGGGTGAAATGATCCCGGCGGTTGGTCTGGGTAGCTGGATCACGTTTAATGTCGGTAATGATCCGGTTTTGCGCGATCAATGCGCCAATGTCATGCAGGCCTTTTTTGACGGAGGCGGACGCATGATCGACAGTTCGCCGATGTATGGATCGTCCCAGGATGTGATTGGTTACGGGCTTGATAAACTGGGAGCGCGTGATCGGGTATTTTCAACCGACAAGGTCTGGACGTCGGATGACGGTGCAGAACAGATCGCCGAAACATCCCATTACTGGAACATCGAAAAGTTTGACCTGTTGCAGGTCCATAATCTGGTGGGGATCAATGACAACCTGCCGCTTTTGTTCGATATGAAGGATGAAGGACGACTGCGTTATGTCGGCGTGACGACGTCGCATGGCAGGCGTACCGATGAGCTGATCGCGGTGATGAAAAACACGCCGCTTGATTTCGTACAAGTCACCTATAATCCGGTGGATCGCAAGGTCGAGGATTACCTGCTGCCGCTGGCCTTGGAACGCGGGATTGCCGTGATCGTCAACCGACCGTTTCAGGGCGGCCATCTGATTGATCGCCTTGAAGGTGAAAAACTGCCGGACTTTGCTGCCGAGATCGAAGTACGAAGCTGGGCGCAGTTGATCCTGAAATATCTGATTTCCCATCCGGCGGTGACCTGTCCGATCCCGGCAACGACACAGCCGATGCACGCCATGGAAAACATGCAGGCGGCCACCGGCCCAATGCCCGATGACGACATGTGCCAACGTATTGCTGCCGTGATCGGGGTTCTGTGATGAGCGAGTGGTGGAGCTACAGTCTGGCAGATTTTCTGCTGTTTTCGCCGCGCGTTTATTACCGGCTGTTTGAAACGCTGAATACCACATGGTGGCTTGCGGTTACCGCCGCATTGGTAGCAGGGATCATCACCTTTGGCCTTTCCATCCGGCACGGCAATCGCGGCAACCGGGTGGCGCTTGTACTGTTGGCGATGATCTGGGGCTGGGTGACTGCGGGCTTCCTTTGGTATTATTACCAGCCGATCAACTGGATAATCCCTTATTTCATTCCGGCATTTATCACAGAGGCATTGTTGATGGTGATGTTTGCCGCGCGCCGGATGCCGTTGCGATTTGGCTGGCGCGGTGATTTTTCCAGCATTGCCGGGGTGGTGATGATCGCGATTGCGATTTTCGTCTATCCCTTTGTCGGTCTGCTCGAAGGGCGTGACCTGATACAGGCGGAACTGTTTGGCAGTGCCGCCGATCCGACGGCAATCGGAACACTTGGCTTTATCCTGCTGGCGCGCGGGTCGTGGCGCTGGGTCCTGTTGCCTGTGCCGTTGGTGTGGTGTGTACTGTCCAGCGGGACATTATGGGTGATGGACCAGAACATCGCGCTGCTGCCCCTGATTGCTGTCTGGTTGACGGTGCTTGGCGGCTGGGTGGATCAGAAAAACGGTGTCACCCGCCGGTCATTGCCTGATACCGGCGGGGATGACTAGAGTCCGTGCCGCGCGATTTAACGCCCGGCAAGCAGGCGAATACCAACCGCGGCAAAGAACACACCCAGCAAACCATTGATCCAGCGCGCCGCCCGACGATACAGCGAAATCGCCGGGGCGGTGGAAAAGGCGGTGGCATAAGCGAAATGTACCAAGGTTGAAATAGTGCCACAGCCAATCACGATCACCCATCCTACCCAAAGTGGCGTGCCATCGGCAAAGCCGATGGAGATGATGGCAATCCATGTCAGGATTGCCTTGGGATTTGTCAGGTGAAGGCTCAGCCCACGACTGAAATACCCGACCGGCGAGATGGTTTTATTGTCGCGCGCAATGGCATCGCCAGCCGGTTGGGCGGGCCGGAATGCGGAACGAAATGCCTTGAAGGCCAGCCATAAAAGATAAATCCCGCCGGCAATGCGAATGACGGTCATGGCATCAGCCCAGCTTACCAGAAGGGCGGACAGACCCGTCAGGGTCAGAATGCCAATGCAAAGCGAACCTGTTCCGATCCCGATGGCAAAGCAATGACCGGCACGGCGCCCGCGTTCAAGCGAGACACCCATCAGACCCAGCAAGGCAGGGCCGGGGCTGATCAAGCCCATCAGTAGGGCGGCATAGGCAAGAAATATTCCCGGCAAATAGGGGGCGATATCGGCAAAGTCGATCATGGGGCGATCCTTTGTCAAACATGGTGGCAAACATGCCGTGGTGGCGGTATGAAAACTGTACGCCCCGGTTGTAGTTCTGTCGAGAATGCAAAAGCCCCGGTGCGAAAGGCAACCGGGGCTTTGGATGATCATATCCGATGACGGTATCAGTCGTCAAAAATGACTTCGTCGTCGGCAACCTCGACCTGACGGGCGATTTCGGACAATGCCTGTTCGAAAACTTCGGGCGGATGGCCGCCGGAAATGGCGTATTTGCCGTTCACAACATAGGTCGGAACCGATGATATACCGGCATTGCGGAATTCTTCCTCTTCGGCGCGGACTTCCTTGGCGAACATGTCGCTGCCAAGAATTTCGTCTGCCTTTTCCGGTGACAGACCAACCTCCTCGGCGGCGCGTTTGATCACGCCGTGATCGCCGGGATTTTCGCCTTCCTGGAAATAGGCGCGGAACAGGGCCAGTTTCAGTTCGGTCTGTTTGCCTTCCTTGCCCGCCCAATAAAGCATCCGGTGCGCATCAAAGGTATTATAGATGCGGCTGTCCGAGCTAAAGCGGATGTCAAAGCCGACATTTTCACCCATCATCGAAATACGGTCGCGATTTTCTGCACTTTGATCCGGGGTCAGGCCGTATTTTTCCTTGATATGTTCCGACAGGTTCTGGCCTTCGGGACCCATATCCGGGTTCAGTTCGAACGGGTGCCAGCGCAGTTTGATGTCGACCTGACCGTCCAGACGCTCAATCGCCTGTTCAAGGTTTTTGTAGCCGATGATGCACCAGGGGCAGACAACGTCGGAGACGATATCGATCTGCATCGGGATGCCGTTGCTCATGAATTGTGCCTTGTCTTATGAATATCTGGATGGGTCACACATAAGCGGTATGAAGCCAAACGCAAGGACAGAAATGCGTAGGCTTAAAAGAAACGGCCTGTCCGGGGGAGACAGGCCGTCATATGTGCAACAACTCGGCGGGGGGAGGTAGATTAATCATCTAATCCGAGTTTCGGGGTGTGCACGTGGGACGCTTCTGATGGCAGCGCGGCCAACAGGGGAGGCGAATTTCAATCCATGCCGTCGATATTCTGGCGACGGGCATTGTCGACCATATATTCGGCAAAGGTTTCAAGGGTAGGACAGGACCAGTCCGCCGCCGTTTTTTCGCCGTCACGTTCCCATTGACCGTACCAGCGGTCATCAGGTTCGAGAAAGATCGTGTAAGCGGCGAAACGGTCGGACGCCGTCCAGCTGTTTTTGCCGGCACGGTGCCAAGTCAGACCCGCAAGCAGCATAACGTCAAAATCTTCGGCGGCTTTCAATGCCATCTTGGTGTCCCTATCCATGCGAAGCCCGAAGAAATGGGGGGTGTATTCCCAGTCACTTCACAATGTATGGTAGAGTTAATCATTACTACCATGCCTTTACAACCATTCAGGGGGACAGGTTTGCTATCCTAAAGGTGGGCAATTAGGCGATTTTGGGCAAAAAGCAGCGCATAATTGGCATGTCTTGTAATGCGGTTGCGTAAATGACGGTTTTGCGGCAATTTGCCAGACCGTCCGGCACATGCCGGAACAAGAGAAGATCGATCAGTTTTGGAATGAATATGTCAGACAAGCGCGTCTATCTATACGACAGTACCTTGCGCGACGGGCAGCAGACCCAGGGCGTGGATTTTTCGGCAGCGGACAAAACCGCAATTGCCAAGGCACTGGACGAGCTGTCGATTGACTATATTGAAGGCGGTTGGCCAGGTGCAAACCCCACCGATGACGCATTCTTTGCCAATCCACCGAAACTTAAAAATTCGAAACTGACGGCATTTGGCATGACGCGGCGCGCGGGGCGTTCGGCATCAAACGATCCGGGATTGACGACGCTTGCACAAAGCGCGCCGATTGTTTGCATGGTCGGTAAAAGCTGGGATTTTCAGGTGACCGAGGCGCTCGGGATCGAGCTTTCGGAGAACATTGCGATGATTTCGGAATCCATCGCACATCTCAAAAGCCAGGTTTCCGAAGTCATGTTCGATGCGGAACATTTCTTTGATGGCTACAAGGCTAACCGCGACTACGCCCTTGCCGCGATCAAGGCGGCCTACGAGGCCGGTGCGCGCTGGGTTGTCCTGTGCGATACCAATGGTGGCACTCTGCCTGATGAGATTTTCGACATTGTCACCGATGTTTGTTCCCATGTTCCGGGTGGAAATGTCGGCATTCACTGCCACAACGATACCGAGAATGCGGTGGCGAACTCTTTGGCTGCGGTTCGCGCCGGGGCACGGCAGGTGCAGGGTACGTTGAATGGTCTGGGTGAGCGGTGCGGCAATGCCAACCTGATTTCGATCATCCCGACCCTGATGCTGAAGATGGGCTATGACGTTGGCATTTCACACGAACAGCTCGCTCATCTGCGCCGGATTTCGCACATCCTTGATGAACGGCTTAACCGCGAGCCTACCCGTCAGGCGGCCTATGTCGGTGACAGTGCCTTTGCGCATAAGGGCGGATTGCATGTGTCCGCCGTGGAAAAGAATCCGGCCTGTTACGAGCATATCGAGCCGGAGCTTGTCGGAAACCAGCGTCATATCCTTGTGTCAGATCAGGCGGGGCGTTCAAACATTCTGGCCCGGTTCCGCGAAATCGGGGTCGAGGTCGATCCAAAATCCGATGCAGTCGGCAAGCTTGTCGAAGCGGTCAAGCAACGCGAATTTGATGGTTATGCCTATGACGGTGCCGAAGCCAGTTTCGAACTTCTGGCGCGCAAGGCACTGGGCGAGCTTGACCGTTATTTTCGTGTGACATCGTTCCGCGTGATTGACGAACGCCGCTGGGTGGACGAGCAGGATGAACAGGTCATCACCATGTCCGAAGCGACAGTCAAGGTCGTGGTCGGCGATGGACAGTTCATGTCCGTGGCCGAGGGTAATGGCCCGGTCAACGCGCTTGACGCGGCATTGCGCAAGGTGCTTCTGACCGTGCCGGAATATGTCGAAGCCGTGCAGCAGATCGAACTGATCGACTATAAGGTCCGCATCATAACCCGCGGCGATGGCACGCGCGCAGTCACCCGCGTCATGATCGAAAGCCGCGATGCCGAGGGCAATAGCTGGTCAACGGTTGGTGTTTCAACCAACATTATCGAGGCGTCCTATAACGCGCTTCGGGATTCGATTACCTATAAACTGTTCAAGTCCGGCGTGCGTAGCCAGCATGCGTAACTGTTGGTTTAGGCGATAAAATTGCAAAAGGGCGCGGTTTGATCCGCGCCCTTATTGTTTTAGCTGTGATGGTGATGCAGGTGGTCATGATTGTGCGCATGTCCGAAGCGTTCGGCCATGAAGCTTAGCAGGTCGATATCGGCGCGTTCGGTCATCGACACATAGGTAAATGTCATGGTTTCGCGTTCCTCGATCATGCTGCCGGGGAACGGCAGATAGGCCAGTTCGCGGGTGGCAAAGGCCGGGCAGGCGGTGCCGATTTGCCAGTGCGTGGTGATTTTGGCATCGACCAGATGCATGGTCAGGCCGTCCTTGCCGGTCTTTTGAAACGGGATGTCGGCAAGGCGAAGGTAGCTTGCCTTGTCATCGGCCTTGCGGAAGCCTTCGACGAAGCTTGAGGACAGGACCTGTAATTCTTCGGCATGGTCGGCGTCGCTTTGGCCGTGGACATGCGAATGCAGGTGATCGTGGTCCGGGGCGTGATTATGCCCTGGTCCGTGTGAGTGGTTGTGCCCGACATCATGATGATGGTGGTCGTGATCATGTTGATGATGCGTGTGGGTGTGGGGATGATCATGGGGCATCGGGTTACTCCACATCCGGGCCGGCGGGGATGCTTACCGGTTTGTCGATGATGCCGCGATGCGATCCCATTTTGCCGTGCGACACCAGTGTGCCCAGCACATCGACAATCACGCGCGTTGCCAGCAGGGCGGTAATGTCTGAACAGTCATAGGGCGGGGAAACTTCAACGACCTCAAGCCCGCAAATGCCTTCGGCGGCGACGAGCGATACAAGTTCCAGTGCCTCGCGCGGCAGGAAGCCGCCAGGTTCCGGCCAGCCGGTGCCCGGAACGAACCCGCAATCGACACTGTCGATATCAAACGAGATATAGACCGCATCCGCATCCTTCCATGCCAGTTCAAGCGCGCGTGCCGCGGTTTCGGCCAGTCCGAGTTCCTCGACATCTCGCATGGTGAAGATGTTGGTATTGCGATTGCGCGCAACTTCGACCCCTTCGCGCGGGACCTGCCAGCCACCAATGCCGACCTGCACAAGGTTCACCGCCGGAACATTGACCAGATCGGTGGCATGGAACCACGGCGTGGTATGCATCCGTTCATCAAGGTCCTTTTCCTGAATGTCGATATGACGGTCGAAATGCACGATACCGATGCGTTTGGATGTGCATTGCGCAATGCCGCGCACGCACGGGAAGCCGATGGAATGATCGCCACCGATCATGATCGGCAGCGCGCCGCTGGATGCGACGTGGCTGACCGCGCGCGTGATCTGGTCAAAGGTCTTTTCGATATTGGCCGGGATGGTGAAAACATCGCCCACATCGCACAGCGTCATCTGTTCGCGAAGATCGACCCCCATTTCATAGTTATAGGGAGTGTAAAGGGCGGATATTTTGCGAACCCCCTGTGGGCCGAAACGCGTGCCGGGCCGGTATGTCGTGCCGCCATCAAACGGAATACCGATCACGGCTGCATCATAGGCGCCGACCTTGGTAACGTCTTCGATATAGGGCGCTTTCAGAAAGGTATTGATCCCGGCATAATGGGGCAGTTCGCCCCGAGCAAAGGTCGGGATTGATTTATCAGTCAGGCAATCGGACCCGGTCAGACCCATGCGAAGCGCCCACTGCTTTTCCTTTTCCCAGGCGGCTGATGGCAGCAGGGCTTCTTTTTCCGCCGATTTCCAGCCGCGCAATTGCAGCTTGTCGAAATTCGGGTGGTGGTGGCGGGTTGCCGTGGGGGCGGGCAATGTTCCGGCCACGCGATGTCGGCGGACATTTTGGGGGGCAAAGAAATCGCGCATGGTTGTTTCCTTCGGGTTGCGTCAGTCTTTGTTGGGTTGGCTTGCGGGTTCGAGATCAGGGAACGGGCATGGTCGCCATCAGGGCGGCCGAGAAATTTATGCCGTCGGTTTCATCGGTTTCGCCATTGGCACCGGGAAGCGGTGCCGTAGACAGATCAATCGGCAGGTCATATGTGATGGTCGCACCATAGGCTTCGGGTGTGACCGGATCGTCGCGCAGCTTGTCAAACACCAGCATCCTTGTGCCGAGCTTGAACGCCTCGTGGATGTCGTGCGTGACCATGAAGATTGTCATGTCGTGCGCCTTCCAAAGGCCCAGCAGCAATTCATGCATGTCATTGCGAATGCCCGGATCAAGCGCGCCAAACGGCTCGTCGAGCAACAGCACGCCGGGCTTCATCGTGAGGGCCTGTGCAATGGCAAGGCGTTGCTGCATGCCGCCCGAAAGCTGGCTGGGATATTTGTTGGCCGCTGGCGACAGGCCGATGGTTTCAAGCAATTCGGCAATGTCGTCGCGGGCCTTTTTGCGCGCACGGCCAAACAGGCGGCCGGTCAATTTGCGCGCGGCAAATTCGGCCCCGATCGTCAGGTTTTCGGCAACGGTCAGATGCGGAAAAACCGAATAACGCTGAAATACGATGCCGCGATCCGGTGTCGGTTGTTGCGGCAATGGGACGCCATCCATCAGGATATTACCGCCACTTGGCAGTTCCTGGGACAGCAGCATACGCAAGAAGGTCGATTTGCCACAGCCCGATGCCCCGACCAGCGTGCAGAACGCCCCAGCTTCGATATCCAGATTGATGCGTTCAAGCACCGGATATTCACCGTAAGACTTGCTCAGGTTGCGGATCATGAATTTCGGGTCGCGCATCACAGACTATCCCCCGAAAGGTGGTTCCACGGAAAAGCCCTGCGCGATGCCATCAACAGCAACCGGTCAAGGATGAAGGCCAGAAGCGTGATCCACGCGACATAAGGCAGGATCACATCCATCGCGAGGTAACGCCGCACCAGAAAAATGCGATAGCCAAGGCCGCTGGTTGATGCGATGGCCTCGGCCGAAATCAGGAATATCCATGCCGGGACAAGGCCAAGCCGGATGGCGGTGATCAGTTTGGGCATGACTTGCGGCAGTACTACACGGGTGATCATTTGCCATGTTGATGCGCCCAGCGTTTCGGCCTTGATGATCAGTTCACGCGGGATTTCCATCACCGCCTGCGACACGCAGCGGATCATGACGGGGGCGGTGCCGATCGTAATCAGCATCACCTTGGATGTTTCGCCCAATCCGAAAATGATGAACAGGATCGGTAGAATGGTAATCGGTGGGATCAGTGACAGGGTGGCGACAAACGGTGCCAGCCCGCGCCTGATATGCGGAATGAAGCCGATGGAAATGCCAAGCCCGATGGCAAGCAGGGTGGAAATGAAGATACCAACCGCAAGACGCGACAGGCTATCGACCGTATCGAGCCATAGCAGGTAATCGCCCGACCGTTTGTCTGCCTCGAACCCCATGCGCCAGATCGCATCCCCCATACTGCCAAGCGACGGCAGCAGTTTGTCCGCCGGATTATCGATCCGGCGCAGATGGCTTGCGATGGCATAGGCCCCGATCAAAAGCGCAAACGGGATCGAACCCAGCAATATGGCTGCGCGCCGTGAAAGGGTGCGGTTGATGATGCGCATGGCCGTCACCTTGCAATTGCAAAAACGGTGTAGGTGTCAAAATGGGGCAAAGTTCACAAAGGTCGGCCATCCGAACCCGAAGCAACCGGTGCAATGAATGTTACCGGGCCGGATGGCCGGCAGAGTTAAACAGCATTAATCAGCAAAGCGCGTGGTGGTGGCGCGAACACGCTGCGCTCAAAGTTCGCCCTTGGCGGCCATTTCCATATAGGTCGTGTCGAATTTCAGCTTCACATTTGTGCTGTCGCCATAGATGCTGCCGTCCGGGAAGCTGACGCCGACAAATTCCGGGCTTGGTGCGCCTTCGCCAAGGATGCCCTTGTCGAACAGGAACTCAGCGACGAATTTCATGGTTTCGGGAAGCTCGACCGATTTGGTGAATTCAACGGCCTTGTCCGGGGTAAAGAACATCGCCGTGCTGGCAAGCTGGGCGTCATATCCGGCAAGATCGGTGCCTGATGCTTCGGCCATTGCGGTGCGTGCGGCAATGCCTTCGTCCGTGTCGGATGCCATGATGTCCATCAGTTCATACCATGCACCGACCAGTGCCTTGCCAAATGCGGGGTTGTCGGCAAGGGTTTCGGTGTTGACCATCATGATATCGATGATTTCGCCGGGAATGCCCGCACTGTCAAAGACAAGCGTTGCATTATCGTTGGCGGCGATTTCCGACAGAAGCGGGTTCCACGTCACGACCGATGTCACATCATCGGTGGCATAGGTCGCGATCATGTCGGCATCGGATGTATTGACGACGGTGACGTCCTGTTCGGACAGGCCTACTTTCTCAAGGGCGCGTGCCAGTAGATAATGGGAAACGGAAAGTTCGACCAGATTGACATTCTGCCCCTTGATGGCGGCAAGGTCGGTTGCGTCTTTCAGGATGATACCGTCATTGCCGTTGGAATAATCGCCAACAATCAGGGCGGTGGTATCAACCCCGCCACCGGCCGGGATCGAAAGCGCGTCCATATTGGTCATGGAGCAGCCGTCATATTCGCCAGCGGTATATTGGTTGATCGATTCAACGTAATCGTTGATTTGCACGATATCGACCGAGATGTCGTATTTGTCGGCCCATTTTTTCATGATGCCGCTGTCTTGCAGATAGCCCCACGGCATCCAGCCGACATAGATCGACCAGCAGACTTTGAATTCGGATTTTTCTTCGGCGTGGGCGGGCAGGGAAGCCAGAGAGGCAGAAAGGACGGCGGCAAACGAAAGTGTTTTAAAAAACGTCTTTAACATGTGTGCGCTCCTGCTTGTTTTGCGGATCACTTCGGATCAGTCAATTCAAGAAAGGCTCTTGCACACAAACCGGGAGAAGGCTTGTGCGCGACAAACCTGTGCAGTTGTCTCCCGGGATTTTGGCCCGCCGTGTCACCGGTCTATGAAACGTTGACCGGCTTGCGCCTCTCGGACCAGCATCCCTTTCGGAACCGGAACCCTAGGCGCGCTGCACGATCAAACAGAAGCAATGCATATGCCAGTCACCTGAAATGTATCTTCGGATGATGGTAGTGTTATGGAAATAAAGGATAATACTGGTGTTGGCGGGGCTGCCCGTCGTGCGAAATGCATATATGCACCGCACAATGTGTGATTAAAAAGTAACCATAAAAATAAAAATGTTCAAAATGTATGCATTATTCGTGTGTGTAATGTGTACTGGCATCGTGCATTGGCTTTTGGTAAAGAAACGCCAATATTGACGGGCATGCCCGCACTTTACCCCATGCAAAGACCGGAGAATTCAAGCGATGAGCGACGTCGCAGACGCGGCTATGCCGGATGGCGCAAGACCCGAAACCGGCGGAATTGCCAATCCGCCTGTCATCATCCTGATTGAGCCGCAGCTTGGCGATAATATCGGCAAGGCAGCGCGCGCCATGCTTAATTGCGGATTGGTTGACCTGCGTCTGGTGCGGCCGCGTGATGGCTGGCCCAATGAACGGGCGACGGCCAATGCATCAGGGGCTGATATTGTCATCGACAATACCAAGGTGTTCGAGCGTGAAGAAGATGCGCTTGCGGATCTGAACCGGGTTTATGTGACGACCGCGCGGACGCGCGACGCGATCAAGCCGGTCTTTACCCCAAAGGGGCTGGCGCCTGAAATGCGCGCCAATGTCTTGCGGGGGGAAAAGGTCGGGGTGCTGTTCGGGCCGGAACGCACCGGTGTGCGCAACGAACATATTTCGATGGCCGATGCGGTTGTAACCGTACCGCTTAACCCCGGTTTCACGTCGCTTAATCTGGCGCAGGCGGTGTTGCTGATCGGGTATGAATGGTGGCAGGCCGGTGTTGATGTGCCCGACTACCAGATGATGATGAACGATACCTTTCCGGCCACCCGGGACGAACTTGACCGTCTGTTCGAACATCTTGAGGCGGAACTGGACAATTCCGGCTTCTTCCGGGTGGAGGCAAAACGCCCGAATATGGCACGCAATATCCGCAATATTTTCAACCGCGCCAACCTGACCCATCAGGAAGTTCAGACACTTCGCGGCATGATCGTTGCTATGCGGGGAGGCAAATTCAAAGCGTGACGGTCGCGGACATGGCGGCAAGGCTGGTGTTTGGGTGATTCTTTTCGTTTGACTCTGCGGTCTTGATCTCTATATTGCGCCTCACTTCCGAGAAAGTGGGGCGAAACAGGTGTTTTCGTCCCCGTTCCTGTTTGGGGTAACCGAAACAGGAAACTATCGGGACAATAAAGTGATCTTAAAAAAGAGAGTTACAAAATGTCGAAACGTATTGCTGCAAAGCATAAGATTGACCGCCGCCTTGGCGTGAACCTTTGGGGCCGTGCAAAATCGCCGCTGAACAAGCGCGAATATGCACCGGGCATGCACGGCGCGACCCGCCGTAAAAAGCCGACCGATTACGGCACCCAGCTGTTCGCCAAACAGCAGCTTAAAGGCTACTACGGCTCCATCTCCGAAAAACAGTTCCTGCGTTACTACAAAGAAGCCTCGCGTCGTCCGGGCGATACTTCCGAAACGCTGGTCGGTATTCTCGAGACCCGTCTTGATGCCGTTATCTACCGCATGAAATTCGTTCCGACCGTGTTCGCAGCGCGTCAGTTCGTTAACCACGGCCACATTCTTGTCAACGGCAAGAAAGTCACCATTCCTTCTTACCTTGTTAAAGAAGGTGATGTTGTTGAAGTCAAACAGGCTTCGCGCGAAATCCCGATGGTTATGGAAGCTGCCAACCTGAACGAACGCGACGTTCCGGAATATCTCGACGTTGATGCGAAGGCCTTCAAAGGCACCTTCGTTCGCGTTCCGAAATTCGCAGAAATCCCGTACCCGGTTCAGATGCAGCCGAACCTGGTCGTCGAATTCTACTCGCGTTAATCCTTATCGGATTTCGCGAAGACGAACACAAAACGCTCGCTGGAAACAGCGGGCGTTTTGCTTTGTCAACCCTCATCAAAAAGCCCCGCGCGGTTTGCTGTGCGGGGTTTTCTGATTTCGGAACGCACGAGGGGCTTTGGCTTCTTAGCCCTTTGGCGGGGCGATCTGTTCGGATGCCTGCTGTGCGGCTGCGGCAATCGCTTCTTTTTTCTGTTCCGGTGTCGCGTCGTCGGGCACATCGACCTTCACATTGCGGGATGCCATGTGGATGCCGTTTTCCTTGAACATCGCCAGAACGCTTTGATAGACGGTTTTGCGGATGGTGAATTGTTCACCGGGCTTGGAGGTATATTTGAGCCCGATCACCATGTTGAATTCTTCCATCCGGCGAACGCCCTGCGATTTCAGCGGTTCGATAAAGCTGTCACCGATCAGCGGATCTTCCAGCAGTTCGGCAGACAGCTTTTTGACCAGTTTCTTGATCTTGTTGACGTCGGTTTCGAACGGTACGCGGAATTCAAGTTTGACGATCACCCAGTCGCGGCTGTGGTTGATGATGGATTTGATTTCGCCAAAGGGCACGGTTTGGAGGGGGCCACGGTGATGGCGCAGTTGCATTGACCGGATCGAGATATTTTCGACCCGCCCGCGCAGGTTATCGACCTCGATATATTCACCAAGCCGGAAGGCATCATCAAGCAGGAAGAAAACCCCGGCGACCACGTCACGTACCAGTGCCTGGCTGCCAAAGCCGATGGCAAGGCCAACAACCCCGGCACCGGCGATCAACGGGCCGATATCAACGCCAAGTGCTGACAATGTCACCATCACCACCATGATGACGATGACGGTAAGCGCGAAGTTTTTTAGAAGCGGTAGAAGGGTTTCAATCCGCGATAACCCGGTACCGCCACCTTCGCCGTCGCCATGTCCATCTCCAGCACCGCTTTGGCTCATGCGTTCGTCAAGGAATGCCTTGATCAGGGACCAGACGAGATCGGCAATCAGCAGGATCATGATGATCTCGGTCGAGGCATCAAGCGCACGCGCAATGATCCCGGCATCCTCGGCCAGCGCAAGGCGATCAAATCCCCAGATGCGCCAGAAGCTGGCAAGGACAAAGACGATGGCGAGTAACCGCACACCACGTTTCAGAACCGGGGTAAAGACCGGAAGGTCCGGCTGAACTGGTTTGAATTCTTCCTCGGCCTCCATCGCGGCGGCTTCGGCACGGGCATTGATCGCATCTGCTTCGGCTTCGGCCAATCGGGCTTTTTTGCGATGCTGGCTTTCGATGATGTTTCGGAAAATCGCATCAAACAGGCAGGCAATGCCAATCGCCAGCAGGCACTTCATGAAGCGGTCTGCCGCCAGAATGGTCGTCGCGCCGAGTGCAATCAGATAGGCGCAGACAATGACGGGCCATAAACGGGCAAACGATACGGGCAGGGCAATCTTTTCAACTGCGCCCGTGAGCTGGTGAGTGGCGAAATAACGCGCCAGCGAAACCGTTGCGAGGCAAAAGGCCAGAACACTGATCACGACCGCGATATCAAAAAGGATGATGTCGCCATGTACCATTGCCGGTGATTGCCGAAAAACCCCCGCCAGCGCAAAGGCAGATAACGAAACGCCACTTGCGATGGTGATGGTGCGCGTCAGTGTTGCTGCAGTCTGTGGATCCACATTGATCATCCGAAGGCCTTCGGCCTGTGGCGCAAACAGGAATTGCAGCACGATCATGACGAGACGCAGGACAAAGAACGCGGCGAGCAGTGACAGGAGTGCTCCCTTCATCAGGGAGGGCCAGTCAAAGATCATGAAGGCACCGATCGAGCCGATGGCAAAGACCGTCAAAGACAGCAGCGACAGGACGGATAAAAGCGCCATTTGACGCAGCCGGTCGAAAAACCGGGTGGGGTGCTGTGCTTCAAGATAGCTGCAAAGCGGGGCCGCAGCGCGGCGATACAGGAATTCGACAATCAATCCGACACCGACAAAGATCACGGTAAACAGCGCAAGGCGCATCAGTCCCCTGCGGCCGATATCCGATGCCAGGAAATCGCCGGTTCGTGCAATTTCATCGGGAAAGGTTTCAAGACCGGTAAAGGTATCTGCGATCTGTTCGCGGGTTCGTGCAACCCCGGCATCAAGAAAGTCGTAATAGCTGAAGGTCGTTTCAGCCGTCTCGGACAAGGCATCATCGGACGGATCGGTTGTTTCCGTGGTCTGTACTTCGTTTTGGGCGGCGATTGTAGCCAAGGCAGCCTGTGCATATGCCCTGTCGGCCATAGCCGACACAGTGCCCGCCACCAGCAGCCAGAGCCCGAGGCACATCAGGATTTTTGTTGTGATTTTCATAATGTCCCGCCCAACGTCCTGTTCGTAAAAACGAATTCCCATCTGGAAGATGGTACAGGCAAACAGGGCCTTCAAGGAATAGTTTTGCGACGTCGGCCCATATGCACGCAGGGCTTGAGGTGATGGAAATCGCAGCAGGGCAATAAAAAACGCGCCGGGCATCCGCACGGCGCGTTTCATATCTTCGGCTGTCAGGCCGGATCGGGTCTGCGTCATCCGCCTTTTCAGGCAGCGACAGCAACGCCCTTGTCTTTCAGGTGCTGGGCCAGTTCGCCCGAGGCATACATTTCACGAACGATGTCGCAACCGCCAACGAATTCGCCTTTGACATAAAGCTGCGGAATGGTCGGCCAGTTCGAGAAGTCCTTGATGCCCTGGCGGATTGCCGGGTCGACCAGAACGTTGATGTCCTTGAACGGCGCGCCGAGTTCGGCAAGGACCTGCACGACGGCGGCCGAGAAACCGCATTGCGGGAACATCGAGGTGCCCTTCATGAACAGAACGACGTCGTTATCGTTGATGTCTTTCTGGATGCGATCAAAAACCGGATTGTCGGTCATGTTGGTTGTCCTTGGCTGCAAAGGCGGCGATCTCTCTGCCGCGATATTTCAGGTTATGGTTTTATGGCCGAAGATATGGCTGGAAGGGGCGGTTCTGTCAACTCTTGCGGCGCAATTGCCGTCCGGTCCGCAGATTATCCCATGTAAAAATGCCAAGTCCGACCCACACCAGCGCATAGGTTATCATATGTGCCCCGGTAAAGGTTTCGCCAAGCAGCAACACCGCGACGAAGAACTGGATCGTCGGGTTGAGATATTGCATCAGGCCAAGAGCGGAAAACTTCATGTTCCGGGCAGCAAAGGCAAACAGCACCAGCGGAATTGTCGTTACCGCGCCAAGCGATATCAGCAAAATATCATTGCCGATTCCCAGATTGCCGAAGGCCATATTGCCCGACATGCCGAGCCAGACCAGATAGCCAAATGCCATTGGGGATAGCAGCAGACATTCGATAAAAAGCCCGGCAATCGGGTCGGCCGGGACAAATTTGCGGATCACCCCGTAAAAGCCGAACAGCAAGGACAGGCTAAGCGCGATCCAGGGCAGGGAGCCGAAAAACACCAGAAGGTTCAGAACCCCGGCAAAGCAGACCAGTACGGAGACGATCTGTATGCGATTGAGTTTTTCGCCAAAGAAGATGCGGCCAAGGATCAGCATGATCAGCGGCATGATATAATAGCCAAGGCTGGCCTCAAGCGCATGCCCGATATGAACCGACCAGATATAAATTACCCAGTTCCCGGCAATCAGCAGGCTGCTTAGAAACAAAAGCACCATGGTGCGCCTGGATGACAGCAGTTCCCACAACCGGGCGCGACGTTTCAGAACAAAAACCAGTGTTAATGTCAGGATCGCGGACCACAGAATGCGATGGGCGAGAATTTCAAACGGGCTCGCGAAATCGATGATTTTGAAATAGAAGCCCAGAAAGCCCCAGATGACAAAGGCACCAAGCCCAGCCAGTGGTCCGGCACCGATCAAAGCCGGTTTTTGGGATGATGTCATCGTTATTGAACCATGGTCATTTTGTGGGGCCAAATGGCATGTGCCGATACTGGCAAAACAATTGTTAGTCGGCAGGGCCGACCGGAAGTCACGGGAAGATAGGAATATCTGGGGCGCCGAAGGTCATCGGCGCCCGTCATGCTTCTGGCCGGATGCGATCAGGGGTGGCATTCGCAAGCGGTCATTCTCAGCCGGAACTTATTCCGGTGCAGATGTCTGCAGTGCAAGGGCGTGCAGTTCGCCGCCCATTTTGCCCTTGAGCGCGGAATAGATCATCTGGTGCTGCATCACGCGGGTTTTGCCGCGGAAGGACTCGGATACAACGATTGCAGCATAATGGTCGCCATCGCCGCGCAGATCCTCGATACGGACCTGTGCATCGGGAAGGGCTTCCTTGATCATCGTTTCGATTTCGTGGGCTTCCATGGCCATGGCGTTAATTCCTTATAATTGGTCGGACACCCTTGCGCCCTGTTTTGCGCATCCATCCGGGTGCCCGGCGATATTTGTTAATTCTGGTATATGTTGTCCCTGTAGGGGCTGTCAATTTCTGCAAGCGGTAATGCGCTTCGCGCGGTCAAAGATATGGTGATGCTTGTGTTTTGCGGCACATTGCGCTAGGAAAATCGCGGTTGCTCACACCGGCCGTCCGCCGGGCATGTGCCCATGGTAAAGTGATGCAGACGATTTTATCGGTTCCCCGTCTTCTTTGACGCCGGACCGGCAATGCGGACACCCGGCCTCCTGTCCGGAGACGAAAATGAGCCAAACTTCTCAAAACCTGTCCGCAAAACCGGAGCAGACATCAGCCGATTTCGCGAAAATTGGATCGGGTGATTTCGCCGGTATGCTCAAGGCACAGGCGAAACGCCTGCGCAACGCACTTGCCAGCCGTAACCTGACGGTTTCCCACGCCGGCAGCCTTGAACTTCTGGCGCAAAGCCACGGTTTTCGTGACTGGAACACTGCGATTGCAATGACGCGCAAACGCGAACCGGTCCGGATCGCCGATCTTGGTATCGGCAAACGGTTTGCCGGGTCCTATCTGGGGCACGCAGTGTGCGGGCAAATTCGTGGTGTCACCAAAACCCCGGTCGGCGGTGTCTACCGGATAGAAGTCCATCTGGATCGACCGGTTGATGTCGTGTCGTCGGAGCGTTTTAGTGCCTTGCGACAACGCATTGCTTCGCGGATCAACGAGGATTGCGAACCCGTACTTGCCAATGGTACGCGCGGCCCCGGTCTTTCGGTTGATTTGCTGCTGTGACAGTGACTGAGCTTCTTGCGGACATAAATCCCGAAACCCTCCGGTAGCTTCCCAAAGTTGCCGGAGGGCTTATGTATTTTAGCAGGTCTTGAGTTCGATGATGTTACGAAAGTTGATCGGACAAGTAAATCTACCTGCGTAAATTGGATGCACTATTTAGTATTGGGATGATATTAGTTGTTTCTATTTTTAGTTTTGGTCATCGTAGTGCACAAGATAGCTTTGGGTTGGGAGGATCGATATTCCTCCATGTGCCGACGGGGGATTTAATGCGGCATCTATATCAAGGATATTACCAACCAACTGACGCAGATTTGAATATCCTACGTCGAGAGGGGCTGATCGTTTTTGATGCAAATGTCTTACTGAATCTTTACCGATACAGGCTCTCTACGAGAGAGAAACTGTTTAAAGAAATAGAAAAGAACAATGATAGAGTGTGGATTCCGTATCATGTTGGATTGGAATTTCATCGAAATAGATTGAAAGTAATATTTGAGCAAAATGATAAATCACCAAGATTTAGAGAAATAGTAGATGAAAATATATCAAGAATTGAAGGTAGTGTAGGAAATTTAAATTTAAAGAAAAAACATAGTTTTCTCGACCCTGATGGGCTAATTACTGGCCTTAAAAAGGTGAGAGATGAGTTTTTTGAGGGTATTGAAAAGGAAGAGGGACGGCACAATCCTGTGCAGTCCGGTGCCGCAGACGTTGTTTTAGATCAAGTAGGAAAGTTGTTCGAGGGTCGGATCGGCAATTCACCCGAGAGCCAAGATTCACTGAATGAAATTTACAAGGAGGGAGAAAAGCGCTACGCCGCAAAAATACCGCCTGGTTATGAGGACTCACGAAAAGGAGATGAAAACGATAATTTCCATTTTGGAGGCTTGGAATACAGTAGAAAATTCGGGGACCTCATTATTTGGAAGCAAATAATTGATTATGTGAAATCTAAGAACATAAAAAATATTATATTCGTGACTGAGGATGAAAAGAAAGATTGGTGGTGGTTTGCGGAATGGGGAAAAAAGGAATTAATTGGTGCTCGACCTGAGCTCGTTGAGGAGATCTGCAGGGAAGGTGGTGCATCTAGATTTTATCTCTGCAATACGGCGAGGTTCTTAAAGTTGGTAGACGATGCATCTAATTCTGACGAAATCAAAGAAGCAATCCAAGATGTAGAGACAGTTGCCGCTAAACGGTTGGCTCATGAGGCGGCTAAATATTACTCTCAACCTGCATTATTTTCAGATAACTATCGCCACAATAGATCGTCGTCTTTCGGGTATATGGAAAGAGGCTCGCGTAGTGAAATTTACGATATTATTGCTCGGCACATATCATTTCGGTTTGGCGAGATCATTCCATACGACAAAAAGTTTCCAATGTTCGTTTCAACGAAATTGGAGGAAAAGTATGGGTATACCATCGTCTCTATGAGAACTACGCGTGCGGCTGTAATGCGTGTTAGGGAAATTCTTTACCGAGCTTATCATGCGTTGATGGAAGATGATTTTTCCGTCATCAGCATATATGTGTGCGTCCTAGAAGGCCTCGGGGATTACACAAATTTCCGCTCGGAGCTGGCTTATCTCCAGAAAAGCCTGAACAATGTCGGCAGCAATATAATTGTGGTGGTCGGTGAGATGGTTTCGGACGAAAACGAACAGGGAAGTAGTCCCGAATTTGCTGAGCGTATAGTTTTATCAAGCATGACTGGTAATGTTTTTGATTGATTAACTAGCCGCCGGTCATGCTCATATGACGGCCGACTGCCGGTTTCTGACCTTTGCGGTCGATGACGAAATCATGCCCCTTGGGTTTAAGCAGCATGGCTTCGTCAAGCAGCCGGTCAAGGGCTTCTGCCTCGCCCGAACGCAGGGCTGCGCGCAGATCAACGTGGTCTTCCTGCCCAAGGCACATGTAAAGTGTGCCGGTGCAGGTCACGCGCACGCGGTTGCAGCCTTCGCAGAAATTATGGGTAAGCGGCGTGATGAAACCAAGACGCCCTCCGGTTTCCGCCACCGTGACATAGCGCGCCGGGCCCGGCGTGACGTGGTTGCTGGGCACCAGAGTATATTCCTGTTCCAGTCGTTCACGAACAGCGGTCAGTGGCAGATACTGATCGGTGCGATCCCCGTCGATATCGCCAAGCGGCATGGTTTCAATCAGGCAAAGATCAAAGCCTTCCTTGCCGCACCAGGCGACAAGACGGGAAATTTCGTCTTCGTTGAAATTGCGAAGGGCGACCGTGTTGATCTTGATCTTGAGCCCGGCCTGTTTGGCCGCTTCAAGCCCGCTTAGCACCTGTTCAAGGCGGCCGCGGCGGGTGATTTCGGCGAATTTCTGATGATCAAGGCTATCAAGCGAGATGTTGAGCCGTTTGACACCAAGGCGCGCCAGATCATCGGCATAGGTGGCAAGCTGGCTGCCATTCGTCGTCATGGTCAGTTCGTCAAGCGCACCGGATTTAAGATGGCGCGACAAATCCCTGATCAGGTCCATGATGCCACGGCGCACCAGCGGTTCGCCACCGGTCAGGCGCAATTTGCGCACTCCGCGTGCGATGAAGGCCGAACAGAGCTGATCGAGTTCCTCAAGTGTCAGGACTTCGGATTTTGGCAGAAAGATCATGCTTTCGGCCATGCAATAGGTGCAGCGGAAGTCACAACGGTCTGTCACCGATACCCGTAGGTAGGATACGTGACGGCCATATTTGTCGATCAGCGGTCTGGTCATGGCGATGGCGCTTGTTTCTGTTTTGCGGGTCCGGAAACGCTATGTAGTGCGCAAGTTCGACTTTTGCACAGGGGGGATCGATTTGGCCACCCCGATTTGCGATGAAATCATCACCTTTCCGTCAGATAGGACAAAAAAACCGCGGGGAATATCCACCGCGGTTTTTTTTGGGTTGTCGGGGAATGACCGGTTGCCTATTTCCAGTTATCGGCTTCGCGGATATGAAGGGCTGCGATATCGCGATCAAGGGCTGCCATGACATTGCGCAGGGTTTCGACATTCTCGCTGCCAAGCTTGGCCACCAGTTCGGCCGAACGTTCCGGCTTGGACAGGGCAGCGCGAACATCGCGAAACAGCGAGCGCAGCAGACGTGCACAGTGCTCTTCGGTAAAGACCCAGGCATGATCGCCGTGCGGCAGATTGTCGTTAATAAGCTGGATCATCCACTGTTTACGGCGTTCGTAATCCTTGAAATGCAGCGCCATGCGCGCAAATACCAGATTAAGCCGGTTGGCGACCTGTGGTTCTTCTGCCAGATGATCCCAGTAATCAGTTGGATCACGAAGTTCGTCATCCTCGTCGGCATGCTGGTCGATGATGGTCTGGATTTCGCCGTCGATTTCCTGAAGCATATCCATGCCGACCATCATGCGGATGACCTTGAAGAAAGGCTGCAGGATTTCGCGTGACAGTGCGCCATGTTCAAGATCGCCTGCTTCGCGGCCTTCAAGCTGATGGGCAAAGCGACTGACCAGAAGGCGGCCCAGTGGATCGTGGCGCACAGCCGCATTCTGACGGGCCTTGACGGTATCGACATCGGTTTCAAGTGTCATCCATGCCGCATCAAACAGCTTGTCCTGTCCGCGCAGGGTTTCAAGCGCGCTTGAAATCTGATCAGTGCTAACGGTTCCACCGTGGGCCTTGGCTTGTTCCATGAGGCTGGCGGCAAATTGTTCGAGCACAGAGAATGCAGCGGTGTAGTGACGCTGTTTGAAGCTGTCCCGCGGTGGTTTGACGATTGCAATCATTTCCCGTTCCGACCCTGTTATCCTTGAAGCCAGTGCCCCCGGGGTGGCTTCGCCCGGTAGCCTGATGCATGCGACCTTGCGTATCAAATTTCGTTTAATACGCCGAAATGTTTAACATTTTCGTTTCAGCAAGTTCCATGCCATGCGCAAGCATGATGGTGAACCTATTCGTAACCGACCGCAGCCTCGACAATTTCAAGCACGACATGGCGCGGCCGGATGATCTGGCGCCCGGCTTCTTCGAAATTCACCGCGATCCTGTCGCCGTCGACTGCCTGAATACGCCCGAGGCCCCAATCGGGTTGACCGGGATGGCGGACAATGGTGCCAGGGATCAGCAGGAAATCCATGATCATGCTCTTTTGTCTGATGTTGGTATCTTCAATATAGTCAGGCAATACGCCGGGAACAAATGCTGTGCAATGATGGCAGTCACATATTTTGGAACCGGGTAAAATTTGCCGGTTTGCAAATGCGGCAAAAATCCGGGGGCTAAAGAAGGTTTTAACACATCTGGCTGCAATCTGGGCGCGGATTGCAGTTGCCCGGTCCGGTTCGTCCCGAATATCGCCGGAAGGTACTGTGCAAACCGCGCATTGCTTTGGGGAAGCGGTGCGGACCTGTTGAACAGAATTCTTGGAGATACCCGTTATATGGAACAGGACAGAGCAGTGGAACTGATCCTGATCGAGCTGATCAGCTCGCGCATTTGCCACGATCTTGTCGGGCCGGTTGGGGCTGTGAATGCCGGTGCCGAACTGATGGGGGAAGCTGGTGTTGCCGATGACGAGGCGCTTGCGCTGATGCGCAAAAGCGGGCTTGAGGCCGCGCGTCGTTTACAATTGTTCCGGCTGGCATTCGGGCGCGCGGGCAACAGTGTTGATACAAAATCGATGCGTGATGCGGTTGCCCAGAGTTTCGAGGCCGAAGGCAAGGTGACCCTTCTGTGGGATCAAACTGGAATTGGAATTGATCCAGCTCATGGAAGGCTTGTGCTTAATATGGTTATGTTGGCCCGTGAAGCCTTGCCGTTTGGTGGGGATATCCGTGTGACGCGCGAATCCGAAGGCAGAATTACGGTTAATGCAGTGGGCAAACGGGCGGCATTCCGGCCGGATATCGAAAATGTCATGAAAAACGAAGTGTCGCCGGAAGAGCTTGATCCCCGGACCGTGCATGGCTTTTTCCTGCGAAATCTTGCGCATCGGACCGGTGGTGCGCTTTCGGTCTTGCAAGACGACGGAAATGTTGCATTGATCTATGATTAAAAAAAAGACCTGCGGGTCTGGTAATACCGTGTGCTAGGTTCTACGTAAGTAACGGATTGAACGTGTGTTTCGCGCACTGGTCGTAGGGATGGGCGTTCCTGTTCCGGCAGCGTCTGACTGTCGGAGATGTGGAGGGGGTATATGGACGATCTTTTAAGTGAATTCCTGACAGAGACTTCGGAAAGCCTGTCGACGCTTGACGTCGAACTGGTGAAACTGGAGCAAAATCCGAATGATCCGGATATTCTGTCGAATATTTTCCGCCTGGTGCACACCATTAAAGGGACTTGCGGGTTCCTTGGTTTGCCACGACTGGAAGCTGTTGCGCATGCCGGTGAAAACGTGCTCGGCAAAATTCGCGACGGTGAACTGGTCGTAACGCCGGATGCGGTGACGCTCGTTCTTGAGTCCATCGACACCATCAAATATCTGCTGAGCGAGCTTGAGCAGAACGAAACAGAACCGGACGGCAACGATGCCGATCTGATCGCGCGGCTTAACCATTTTGCCGATACCGGCACGATCATGGGAGGCAGCGCCGCACCGGCAGCAGCCGCCCCGGTCGAGGAAGCACCCGCCGAAGAAGTGCCGATGACTGACGACGAACGGTTACAGGCAATTTTCGATGCGACCGAAGTCGATCCCGATATTCAGGAACCGGAGCCAGAGCCCGAGAAACCCGCACCGGCGGCAGCCCCGCCAGCAGCGGCGAAGTCACAGGCCGTTGCACCGGCAAAGGCCGCAGCATCCGAGGGACCAAAAGCCGAAGCGCCACGTGGCGAGGCCAAGGAAAGTTCCGTTGCAGCCCAGACGATCCGCGTCAACGTTGAATTGCTTGAAAACCTGATGACACTGGTTTCCGAGCTTGTCCTGACCCGTAACCAGCTTCTGCAGATGGTTCGTGGCAAGGATGACAGCGAATTTACCGTTCCTTTGCAGCGTCTGTCGCACATCACCACCGACCTTCAGGAAGGTGTGATGAAGACCCGAATGCAGCCGATCGGCAATGCCTGGGCGAAGCTGCCGCGTATTGTTCGTGACCTTGCGCTCGAGATGAACAAGAAAATCGATCTGCAGATGATCGGCGCCGATACGGAACTTGACCGTCAGGTGCTTGAACTCATCAAGGATCCGCTGACCCACATGGTGCGCAACTCTGCCGACCACGGTCTGGAAGATATTCCGGGGCGCCGGGAAGCAGGCAAGCCGGAAACCGGTACTGTCACGCTGAACGCCTATCACGAAGGTGGTCACATCATCATCGAGATTTCCGATGATGGTCGCGGGCTTAATATCGAACGGATCAAGGCCAAGGCGATTGCCAACGGTCTCGCAAGCGAGAGCGATCTTGACGGTATGGCGGACTCGCAGATTCACCAGTTCATTTTCAAGGCCGGTTTCTCGACCGCCGAAAAGGTGACTTCGGTTTCCGGACGTGGCGTCGGTATGGACGTTGTTCGTACCAACATTGAAAAGATTGGTGGTACGGTCGAACTGAAATCGGTCGAAGGCCGCGGGTCGACCTTCATCATCAAGATTCCGCTGACCCTTGCCATCGTTTCGGCACTGATCGTTGAAAGTGGCGGCGAACGCTTTGCCATTCCGCAGATCAGCGTTCTGGAGCTGGTTCGTGCTTCAAGCAATTCCGATCATTCGATCGAACGTATTCACGATACGCCGGTCCTGCGCTTGCGCAACCGTCTGCTGCCACTTGTCACTCTCAAGAAAATTCTTGGCCTTGATGATGGTGAAACGACGGTCGATGACGTGGATGAAGAAGCCTTCATCGTCGTCACGCAGGTGGGTACCTATTCCTTTGGTATCATCGTTGACCGCGTGTTCGACACCGAGGAAATCGTGGTCAAGCCGGTTGCACCGATCCTGCGCGATCTGTCGCTGTTCTCGGGGAACACCATCCTTGGCGACGGCAGCGTGATCATGATCCTTGACCCGAACGGCATTGCTACCCGGACCGGCGAAATTACCGTTGGCGGTTCGCAGGGTGTCGAAAGCAAGGCGCGTTCTGATACCGGTGATCGCGAAACGACTTCCATGCTGGTCTTCCGGGCTGGCGGGTCCGAAATTCGTGCAGTGCCGCTTGCACTTGTCGCCCGTCTCGAGGAAATCGATGTCGAAAATATCGAATACTCGAACGGTCGCCCGCTGGTGCAGTATCGTGGCAAGCTGATGCCGCTGGTCTTTATCGATGGTTCCTATCAGATGAAGAGCGAAGGTCGTCAGCCGACCCTGGTATTCCAGGATCGCGAACGGACCATGGGTCTTGTGGTGGACGAGATCGTCGACATTGTTGATGACGTCCTGAACGTTGAACTGACAGCCGATCAGGATGGTCTGGTCGGTTCGGCGGTGATTGATGGCAAGGCAACCGATCTGATTGATGCCGGTTACTATCTGGAACTGGCGTTCTCGGACTGGTTCGGCCACGAGGATACTGGCGGCGAGAAGAAGCGTGTTCTTCTGATCGATGACAGCCCGTTCTTCCGCAACCTTCTTACGCCGATGTTGTCGGTGTCCGGTTTCCGTGTCATTGCGGTCGAGAATGCCGAACAGGCGCTTGATCTTAAAAATCGCGGGGAAATTTTCGACGCGATCATCAGTGACATCGAAATGCCGGGCATGAACGGTTTCGAATTTGCCGAAAGCCTGCAGAATGATGAACATTGGGGCGATACCCCGATCATCGCGCTGTCTTCGCACACCAGCGAGGAAGACTTCGAACGGGGTCGTCAGGTTGGCTTTAGCGACTATGTCGCGAAATTCGATCGAGATGCGCTGGTATCGACGCTGATCCAGACGCTGAGCGCAGTGTAAATCGGGGAAAAGTCCAATGAGCGATAAAAAGGCACTCGTCCCGAGCAAAGAGCAGAGCACGGCCCTTGACCTTGGCGGGGCAACGAAGGATTTCGTTACCGCCTATATCGGCAAGCAGTTGTTCGGTATTCCGGTTCTGACGGTTCAGGATGTTCTTGGTCCGCAGCGTATTACCCGCATTCCGCTTGCCCCGCCAGAAGTGGCAGGGTCGCTGAACCTGCGCGGTCGTATCGTGACGGCAATCGATGTTCGCAAACGTCTTGGTCTTCGTGAACGCGAAGATGATGTACCGGGCATGAGCATTGTGGTCGATCAGGGTGGCGAACTTTACAGCCTGATGGTCGATCAGGTTGGCGAGGTTCTGAGCGTTCCGCAAAAGGCATTCGAACAGAATCCGGCGACGCTTGATCCGCGCTGGCGTGAATTTTCCGATGGCATTTTCCGCCTCGACAAGAAGCTTCTTGTCATTCTGGACGTAACCCGTCTGCTTGATTTTACCGTTTCGGTAAAACAGGCGGGCTAGGTATGATAGTATGTGCCGGGTGCAAAATGCATCCGGTACAATGCCGGTATTGGCTTAACGATCTAATTTGCGAGAAGGAAGTCGATGAAGAGTTGTCTCGTCGTCGATGATTCGAAAGTCATCAGAATGGTGGCACGCCGTATCCTTGAAGAAATGGGATTTGCGGTCATTGAGGCTGTGGATGGGCAGGAGGCAATTGATCGATGCCTTGAAGCCATGCCAGACGCGGTGTTGCTTGATTGGAACATGCCGGTGAAAAGCGGGATTGATTTCCTGCGGGAACTGCGCGCAGCACCTGGTGGCGATGAGCCCGTCGTCGTGTTCTGCACCACAGAAAACGATCTCGAGCACATTCAGGAGGCCATTACGGCCGGTGCGAACGAGTATATTATGAAGCCGTTCGACAGCGAGATCATCCAGGCAAAATTTGAGCAGGTGGGTCTGATTTAAGGTTCCTGTCAGCGTCGCTGTGCATTTGCCTTGGTTTTGGTCCGGTTGCTCTAACGGGAACGTCGGTACGTGGAAGACACGCCAATCCATCCGCCCTATAAAGTCCTGATTGTCGACGATTCCGCAATCGTGCGTGGTCTGGTAACCCGTATGTTGCAGGAAGACGACGATATCGAGGTCGTCGGTTCCGTCGCCAATGGCGAGGATGCCCTTGTGGTTATGCGCAAGGAAATCGGGATCGAGGCTGTCGTTCTTGATATCGAAATGCCGGTCATGGATGGTCTGACGGCATTACCCAAACTTCTTGAAATTGATCCGACGGTCCGGGTGATCATGGCATCAACCCTGACCAAGCGAAATGCCGATATCAGTTTCCAGGCGATGACGCTTGGTGCGGTGGACTACATTCCCAAGCCATCATCGGCCAAGGACCTTAATGTTGGCGAAGGCTTCCGGGCTGAGCTGCTGGACAAGGTCAAGGCATGGGCCGAACAGCGTCGCAAGATGCTTGGCGCCGAGCAGGTCCGTTACGAGGATCAGGCCGAGAACGTCGTGCCGGTTCCCGAAAACCCGGATGCCGCGCCGGAACACGATGTTCCACCAGCCAGTGATGAAGATGATCATGGCAATGCAAAGCCGGATGGGACGGATGCCCCTGCGCCGTTCCGGGCCGAGCTTTCGGTCGAGCATCAGACTTTGCAGAAACCGGGACGGGTACAGCGAAAGCGTTTCACCGCCGAACTGCGCCCGCGACCGACGCATCAGCCTGGTCGTCACGGACCGATGTCGACCCGCCCGATGCCCCAACCACAGCATCAGCCGCCGCAACATCCGCAACCGGCTCCAGCAAATACCGACGCCAAGGCTGCCGGTGCATCGGCTTTGACGCGTGATGCTGCCCCGTCTGCAGCCGCGACGCAGCCGCGTGATCCGGGTCGGCTGATCCGTGAGGCAGCCATTGCTGCAGGCGATACCAAGGCCGTTAATGCTGGTATCAAGCCATCTCGTCCGGGCAGTACCATTGTTTCCGGCGGCGCAACCGCACGCAATGCACCGGTTAAACCGGCTCCCCAGCGTGCCGCTCCGGCCGCACGCAGTCCAGCAGCTGCGGCTGCTGTGCGTGCCAAGGCACCTGCCGGTGCCGCCGCACCGGCGCCAGCACGACGCGCGATGACAACGGGGCAGATCAGTCTTCTTCCGGAAAAACGCATCAATGTCGAAGTGATTGCGATCGGCAGTTCGACCGGTGGTCCGCAGGCTTTGTTTGAAGTGCTACGCGGGCTTGCCGGTGTGCGGCAACCGATTTTCATCACCCAGCATATGCCTGCGACCTTTACCACAATCCTTGCGGAACACATCACGCGTCTGACGGGGCTTAAATGCCAGGAAGGCCAGACCGGCATGCCAATTCAGGGTGGGCAGGTTTACCTTGCCCCCGGGGATTACCACATGGTGGTAGAGGGCCGCGGTAACAGCAGGAAAATTGTTCTGAACCAGAACCCGCCTGAAAATTTCTGTCGTCCGTCGGTTGACCCGATGCTGCGCAGCCTTGTTGAAAGCTATGGTGGTAATATACTGACGGCTATCCTTACAGGTATGGGGCAGGATGGTATGTTGGGCGGGCGTGCTGTTGTGGGTGCCGGGGGAATGGTTGTTGCGCAGGACGAGCAGACAAGCGTTGTGTGGGGAATGCCGGGTGCAGCAGCGCATGCAGGTATTTGTTCAGCGGTTCTCCCCGTGGGTGGCATCGCGGCCTATATCAAAAAATTTGCAGGGGGTCGTTAAGCCGAGATGATGAGGCCGGAAGACTTCGATTTCGTTAGCAGACTGATAAAGTCAAAATCCGGGCTCGTTCTGAGCCAGGACAAGACGTATCTGCTCGAAAGCCGGCTGATGCCGATTGCGCGCAAGCGCGGGTTCAAGGACCTGACTGAACTTATCGCGGCGTTGCGCGGTGGTGACCGTGTCCTTGTCGAGGAAGTCGTCGATGCGATGACGACCAATGAAAGCTTCTTCTTCCGCGATACCAAGCCGTTCGACCAGTTTCGCCATGTCGTTCTGCCGCACATGATCAAGGAACGTGCTTCCAAACGCCATCTGCGGATCTGGTGTGCTGCTGCGTCCTCGGGGCAGGAACCTTATTCGCTGGCGATGATCCTTGATGAATTCAAAACCCAGCTTTCAGGCTGGCGGGTTGAAATTATCGGGACAGATATTTCGCGCGAAATCCTGACCAAGGCTCGTGCGGGTCTTTATTCCCAGTTCGAAGTCCAAAGGGGCCTTCCGATCCAGCTTCTGGTCAAGTATTTCCAGAAGAAAGAGGACCAGTGGCAAATCTCGCAGGAAATCCGGTCCAAGGTTCAATACAAGGAATTCAACCTGCTCGATGATTTCCGTCCTTTGGGGCAGTTTGACATCGTCTATTGCCGCAACGTGCTGATTTATTTCGATCAACCGACCAAGACCGATGTACTGGCGCGCATTTCCGCATTGATGCCCGATGACGGTTTCCTGTTCCTTGGCGGGGCGGAGACGGTTCTGGGCATTTCCGACAAATTCAAACCGCTGGCCCGTCAGCGCGGCATTTATCAGCTGAACCGTCCGGGAGCCCCGGATGTGGATGTTTCTGCGCTGGAAAAAATTCAGGCAGGCGGCGCTGCTGCGACGGCCGGGGCGGGTGCGGCGACGGGGGGCTTTGCCTTCCCGAAACCAAAGCATATGCAGAATGCAGCGGGTGGTACGACTGCCGGTGCCGGAACCGCAACGCAGCCGCGTCCGGGGCTTTCGACCGGAACCGCCGCGCGCCCGGCAACTACCACGGGCACCGCTTCAACCGGGACAGCGACCCGACCGTTGAGAACAGGAACAACCGGTACTGCAGGCAGCACATATTCGCGCCCATCTTCGACCGGGACCAGCAGCACCGGTTCCGCCGGCACAGCCGGATCAACGTATCGTCGTCCATTGGGAACGACCGGTTCGACGGGAAGCACACCGCCTGCACGACCATCCAGCGGAACAGGCAGTACGGGGACCGGTACAACGCGCCCGTCGACCACGTTTGATCGTTCGCGTTTCGGTAAACCCGAAGACAAGAAATAGAAAACCGGTACTTCTCGGTAAGCCATAAAGTACAAAGCAAAACGCCCCGATGAAGCATCGGGGCGTTTTTGACTTTGGGCACAGCGGAACGCGACGGCAGATGCGTTGCGATCAGGCGGCTGCGCTACTGTTGACGTCCGGGTCGCGCAGGACATAGCCCCGACCCCAGACCGTATGGATGTAGTTGTCACCCTTGGTGGCTGACTGGATTTTCTTGCGCAGTTTGCACACGAAAACGTCGATGATCTTGAGTTCCGGCTCGTCCATCCCGCCATAGAGATGGTTCAGGAACATTTCCTTGGTCAATGTCGTGCCCTTGCGCAGCGACAGCAATTCAAGGATGCCATATTCCTTGCCGGTCAGATGCAGCGGCGACCCGTCAACATCAACGGTGCGTGCATCAAGGTTCACATTGAGCCTGCCGGTGGCAATCATCGATTGGGCATGGCCGCGCGACCGGCGAACGATCGCCTGAATACGTGCCAGCAATTCGACCTTGTCAAATGGCTTGGTCAGATAGTCATCCGCACCGAAACCAAGTCCTTTGACCTTGTCTTCGGTTTCGGTCAACCCCGACAGGATAAGCACCGGGGTTTCAACGCGTGCGTCGCGCAACCGTCTGAGAACTTCATAACCGTCGATATCCGGCAGCATGAGGTCCAGAAGAATAATATCGTAATCATAAAGTTTACCGATCTCGAGGCCATCCTCCCCAAGATCCGTGGTATCGACAACCATGCCTTCTGATTTCAACATCAACTCGATGCTGTCAGCAGTGGCATTGTCGTCTTCGACAAGCAGCACCCGCATGTTCCGCTCCGTTACCGTGTTCCGCAAAAATTCCGTGTTGATCCGGCTTATTCCGACAAGCGCCCCAACGATTGCCGTGTGGAAATTTTATTCCATTCCGTTAACGATACGTTGCTTTGCGACTCGTGGCAAGCAGGCGAGTCGCATCTTGTTAACTTTTTTTCGCCGATAAAGGCGACTCGGTTCCGGAATGTGAAGTTTCCCAACGGTTTGCGCCGTTAACGACCATGCATGCCGATACCGGATTTTTAATGCCAATTTGGCATATACGGGTTTTTAATACCGTTCATGACACTTATATCTGGTGCGACGCGGACGAATTTGCCACCCTTTGACAGGATGGTGACGATAAAATTCCGGATCGCATCACGTATCGACACCCGTCAGACAGAAAAGTGCAAACGTGTTTCAGATTGGCCGAAACATCATCGCCGAACTTCGCCGCATTCCCGATTACAGGATTGTCGGGCGGGTTACTGCTGTTTTGGGGCTGCTGGTCGAGATTGGCGGGGTCGAAGGCGCCCTATCGGTTGGGGATCGTTGCAAGGTCAAACGCCGGGATGGCGAGGCCGTCATTTGCGAGGTTGTCGGTTTCCGCAATGAGCGCGCTCTTTTGATGCCGTTCGGGATGCTTGACGGCATCGGTATCGGTTGCGAGGTCGAACTGGCCGACACCCAGCCACAGGTCTATCCCGATGAAAGCTGGCTTGGGCGTGTGGTCAACGCGTTCGGGCAACCGGTCGACGGCAAGGGGCCACTGACCGAAGGTCCAACACCCTATCCGATCCGCAATGCTCCGCCATCCGCCCATTCGCGCCAGCGTGTTGCCGGAAAGATCGATCTCGGTGTGCGTGCGATGAACACCTTCCTGACCTGTTGCCGGGGGCAACGTATGGGGATTTTCGCCGGGTCAGGTGTGGGTAAATCCAGCTTGCTGTCGATGATGACCCGCCACACGACATCCGATGTATCGGTCGTCGGTCTGATTGGCGAACGTGGCCGCGAGGCACGCGAATTCATCGAAGACGATCTGGGCGAAGAAGGTTTACGCCGTTCCGTCGTCGTCGTTGCCACATCGGACGAACCGCCGCTGATGCGTCGTCAGGCAGCCTATATGACGATGGCACTGTCGGAGTTTTTCCGCGATACCGGGCGCGATGTCCTGTGCATGATGGATTCTGTAACCCGTTTTGCCATGGCCCAGCGTGAAATCAGCCTTTCGGTAGGTGAGCCACCCGCGTCAAAGGGCTATACCCCGACGGTATTTGCCGAATTGCCACGACTGTTGGAACGTGCTGGCCCGGGCGGGCCGGGGCAGGGATCGGTCACTGGCCTCTTTACCGTGCTGGTCGATGGCGATGATCATAACGAACCGATTTCCGATGCGGTGCGTGGTATTCTTGATGGCCACGTCGTGCTGGACCGCGCAATCGCCGAACAGGGACGGTATCCGGCGATCAATATCCTGCGCAGTGTTTCGCGTACCATGCCGGGCTGCAATAACGAGCATGAAAACCAGATCGTTTCGCGTGCCCGCCAGTTGCTGGCGACATACGAGGACATGGCCGAACTGATCCGTCTGGGGGCCTATCGTCTGGGGACGGACCCGAAGGTGGACGAAGCAATACATTACTTTCCGCTGATCGAGGAATTCCTGAAGCAGCGCAAAACCGAATGCACCCGTCTGGCCGACGGTTACGCTGAATTGGCACGTCGTCTTGATCTGGCGCCCGCCCAGCAGGAAGCCCCTGATGGAGCTGGTCAACCGGCAGCCAATCCGCAAGGCGCAACCGTCATGGAACGCAATCGTCTGCGGCCCCAAGTTAACAGCCGTTCAACCGCCGCAAATACGGGAAATGATCTGAATGCGGCGAAGCGTGCGCTTCGGCGTGATCAGCAATGAGATCATGATCATGCTGAAATGCGGTGCCAGCGATATTTCGGATAACTGACAGCGATGGCCAAGGATTTCAAAACCCTGATACGTATGCGCAAATGGGCGCTGGATGACAAACGCCGTGAACTTGGCGAGATGCAGGGTGTGCTGAATAATCTTCTGGCGGAAAAGGATGCACTGGAAAAAGCGGTGGTCGAAGAGCAGAAGGTGGCGGCCGAAAACCCCGAACTTGCCGGTTTCGCCTATGGATCTTTTGCCAGTGCTGTCATTGCCGAGCGCGCGGCACTGGTCAAACGGATATCCGATCAGGAAGCCAAAATTGACGCGTTCCGTGACGAGGTTGCCGATGCGTTCAAGGCCGTAAAGACCGCTGAGATTGCTGAGCGCAACCGCGTTGAGGCGGAACGTGCGGAAGAAGACCGCAAGGAACAGGCTGAACTTGATGAAATCGGGGCACGTTCCGCCACCCGTGATGATGGCCTGATTTAAGTTGGGTCAGGCCGAGATCGAAACACCTGTTTCAACGCCGGTTACCCGGCGGAGTTCATCCGGGGTCATGGCAAAGACCGTTTTGGGTGTTCCTGCCGCCAGCCATATCGTTTTTTTCGACAGCAGTTTTTCATCAATCAGGGTTTCGACCGGTCCGACATGGCCAAAGGGCGGCACGCCGCCAATGGCATAGCCGGTCGAGGTGCGGACATCGTCTGCCGTGGCCTTGCGGATCGAAAGGCCGCCAATCAGACCGGCAACGCGTTTTTCATCGACCTGATCGGCACCGTTCATGATGATCAGGATTGGTTTGTGGCGTTCGGTCATGAACACCAGCGATTTTCCGATATCACTGATATCGCAACCGATTGCCGATGCGGCATCCGCAGCTGATCTTGTGCCATCGGGAAATTCCAGCACCTTGATATGATCAAGGCCATGCCTGTCGAAAGCATTTTGCAGGCACGAAGGAGGTACGACCTGTTTCATTTGGTGGCTCCGAGCTCTTTGGCTTTGCGTTTACGCTTCTGATTGATCAGGTTCAGCGTTTCGACCCCAAGGCTGAATGCCATGGCGAAATAGATGTAACCTTTGGGGACATGGATTTCGACACCGTCCAGCAGCAGGACAAATCCGACCAGGATCAGGAAGGCCAGTGCCAGCATTTTGACCGATGGGTGTTTCTCAACAAAATCGCCAATTGTTTTGGCCGCAGCCAGCATGACGAGAACCGACAGAACAACCGCGATCATCATGATCGATATATGATCGACCAGTCCAACGGCGGTAATCACACTGTCGAGCGAGAAGATGATATCAAGCAGCATGATCTGGGCTATGGTCATCGCAAAGCCCGACATGATCTTGCCCGGCCCGTGTTCTTCGGGTTCGTCGATTGTGTGATGAATTTCCTTGGAGGCCTTGGCAATCAGGAACAACCCGCCGACAATCAGAATAAGGTCCCGGCCACTGACTTCCTGCCCGAAGGCGGAAAACATCGGGGCAGTCAGTTCCATCACCCATGCGATACAGGCCAGAAGCACAAGCCGCATGCCCATCGCCCCGATCAGGCCGATACGGCGTGCCGATTTCTGCTGATTTTGCGGGAGTTTGGATACGATCACCGACAGGAAAACAATATTATCGATGCCCAGCACGATTTCGAGCGCGGTCAGGGTGGCAAGCCCCATCCACATATGCGGATCCGTGACCCATTCAAACATGATCTGTTCCCGTTTCTGTGTTCCTGACCGCGATTTCCGCAGCACCGATAAGGTGTAATCACCAGCCATCTAACGCAAGCGTGAATTGATTTTAGTCTGCCAAGATTGGAAAAATGATGGCAACAAAAACAAACAGGTAACGCGGATGATGCCCGATTGTTTCAATCGGCTGTTATTTGTGGCCCATCCAGTAACAAGGATTTCCAAGATGCGCGTTTTTCTTGCCGGTCTGAGCATTGTCGCCGGTCTCGCGACAGCAGCGGTTGCCATCCCTGCCAAGGCCGACCCGGCACCCGATATCGGCAACTGGCAATCGGTTCTGGATCAGGCGCGCGGCCAAACGGTTTACTGGCATGCCTGGGGTGGGGAGCCGCGTATCAATGATTACATCGCATGGGCTGGTGCGCAGGTGCAGGAACGTTATGGCGTAAATGTCGTCCAGGTAAAACTTTCCGACACCGCCGATGCGGTGGCAAAGGTGCTTTCGGAAAAGACGGCTGGCGTTGATGATGGCGGGGCGGTCGATATGATCTGGCTGAACGGTGAAAACTTCGCCGCCATGAAGCGCAATGATCTTTTGTTCGGTCCATGGGCGGAACAGACGCCGAATTTTGCCTATGTCGATGTAGAAGGCAAGCCAACCGTCCTCAATGATTTCACGATACCGACCATGGGTCTTGAAGCACCGTGGGGCATGGCGCAGGTCAGTTTCTATTATGACACCGCGCGCCTTGATAGCGTGCCCAGGTCAGCACAGGAACTTCTGGAATGGTTGGTTAAACATCCGGGGCGCTTTACCTATCCTCAGCCGCCAAATTATATGGGTTCGACCTTTCTGAAACAAATCCTGACCGAACTGGTTGAAGACCCCAAAGTTCTGCAACAGCCTGCAAATCAGGTAGATGCCGAAAAGGTATTGGCACCACTTTGGGGATATCTTGAAGATTTACAGCCGCTATTGTGGCGCAATGGACAAGCCTACCCGCAAAACGGCGCGTCATTGCGCACGATGATGGCCGATAACGAGATCGATATCGCGTTTTCGTTCAGTTCCGGCGAAGTATCATCTGCGATCGAAGCTATGGAGCTGCCCGATACAGTCCGGTCCTATGTGTTTGACAACGGCACGCTTGGCAATACCAACTTCGTTGCCATTCCCTATAACGCATCGGCCAAGGCAGGGGCGGTTGTGCTGGCCGATTTTCTGATGTCGCCCGAAGCCCAGTTGCGTAAACAGGATCCGCAATATTGGGGGGCCGATACGGTACTGGCGATGGATAAACTTCCTGCGGATATGCAAAAGGCCTTTGCCGATCTTGATCTCGGCATCGCGTCGCTGTCGCCGTCCGAACGTGGGACGGTTTTGCCGGAACCGCATCCAAGCTGGATGGAACTGGTTGAAACCGAATGGCAGAAACGTTATGGCGTGGCCCAATAGACCTACATGCTGCGGTTTTTTCCGGCTTTCACCCTTATTCTGATGATCGGTCCGGTTTGCGCCGGGCTGATCGGGACGATGTTGCCTGCATTCGGGTATCTTCCGGCGCTTGGTGGTGACGGAATATCGATTGATCCTTGGCGTGATTTGTTACGTCAGCCTGGATTGGCGATTTCTGTGCGGCTATCGCTTGTGAACGGACTTGTCGCCACCCTGATCTCGTTTTCACTTGTCATGCTGTTCTGTGCGGCGTGGCAGGGCACGCGGATTTTTGCGGTGATGCAGCGGTTATTGTCACCAATCTTGTCCGTGCCACATGCTGCTGCGGCTTTTGGTTTGGCATTTCTGATTGCACCAAGCGGCTGGATTGTTCGGGCGGTGGCACCGTTTGCCGGATGGGATCGACCACCTGATATCGTGACCTTGCATGACCCGATGGGAATTGCCCTTATTGCCGGGCTGGTTGCCAAGGAAATCCCGTTTCTGTTGTTGATGACACTTGCCGCCTTGCCGCAGGCAGATGCAGACCGGACCCGTCAGGTGGTTCTGACGTTTGGCTATGGTCGTGTGGCCGGCTGGCTGAAAGCCGTATTGCCGCGGATCTATCCGCAAATCCGTTTGCCGGTATTGGCGGTGCTGGCTTATTCAACCTCGGTCGTTGATGTCGCGATGATCCTTGGCCCAACGACACCGGCCCCGCTGGCGGTACGTATTCTGGGCTGGTTGTCCGACCCGGACCTGTCGCATCGTTTTCTGGCCTCTGCCGGGGCGATGTTGCAGTTGATCCTTGTGCTTATGGCGATTGTGATCTGGCGGGGAGGGGAAAAGCTGGCCGGATTTTGGGGGCGTTTCTGGGCCGAAGATGGGATGCGCGGACGACGGGATGGAACCCTTCGCCGTTTTGCTGCGGGTGCGGCGATCCTCTCGGCAGGGGCCGTGTTCCTTGGGCTGGCAAGCCTTCTGGTCTGGAGCTTTGCAGGATACTGGTCGTTTCCGGAATTCCTGCCACGCAGTTTCAGTCTGCGTCTCTGGATGCGGGAATACGACATGCTGGGCGCGATACTGTGGACGACACTTGTGATTGCAGTCTTATCGGTGATGGTTGCGATTGCACTCGTTCTTGGATGTCTTGAAAACGAAACTCGCCGGTTCCAAAAACCGGGGCAGGGGGCGATGTTATTGATTTATCTGCCGCTTTTGATGCCGCAGATCAGCTTCATGTTCGGGCTTCAGGTGTTTTTCACTGGTATCGGGCTGGAACGTACGTTGATTTCTGTCGTGATCGTTCACTTAATTTTTGTGTTGCCCTATGTTTTTCTATCACTTGCCGATCCGTTTCGCGCCCTTGATCCGCGTTATGGACAAACGGCCCTTTGCCTTGGAGCATCACCGGCACGGGTGTTCTGGCGGGTCCGGTTGCCTTTGCTGACCCGTCCGGTTCTGACGGCTTGTGCGGTCGGTCTTGCGGTCAGTGTCGGGCAATATCTGCCAACCCTTTTGATCGGAGCCGGGCGGTTTACCACGGTAACGACCGAGGCGGTTGCACTGGCGTCGGGCGGAGACCGGAGGATGATCGGGATTTACGGGCTTTTGCAAATGATCCTGCCTTTTGCCGGTTTTGCTCTGGCTCTTCTGATCCCGGCTGTTGTGTTCCGTCAGCGGCGCGGCATGGCTGACCATAACAGGGTATAATGGGCATATGAGCAGAACCCTCAACCCCGATAGCAACACACCCAGCGGACTTGAATTGCGCCGGGTTTCCATTCGCCTGAACGGGCGGGGGCTGGTTGATATTGATATCGTGATCAAGCCGGGTGAGATCGTGACGCTGATGGGGCCAAGCGGTTCGGGTAAATCATGCCTGCTTGCGCATATTTGTGGAACATTGCCATCGGGTCGTGCCGCCGGGTTTGAGGTTGGCGGGCAGGTCGTGTTGAACGGAATGTCGCTGGATGGTTTGGCACCACAGGATCGTCATGTCGGTATTCTGTTTCAGGATGACCTTCTTTTTCCGCATTTATCGGTTGGAGGTAATCTGGCATTTGCCCTGCCGTCAACCATCCGCGGGCGCGACGAACGCAGGCAACGGATTGATGAAGCACTTGAAAGTGCCGGGCTTGGTGGCTTTACCGACCGTGATCCTGCGACATTATCCGGGGGCCAACGTGCGCGCGTGGCCTTGATGCGGGTGCTGTTGTCCGAACCCGATGCGCTTTTGCTTGATGAACCGTTTTCAAAGCTCGATACCGAATTGCGCGACCAGATCAGAACCTTTGTTTTTGATCAGGCACGTTTGCGCGGTCTGCCGACCCTTATGGTCACCCATGATCCCGAGGACGGGGCTGCGGCGGGTGGCAGGATCGTGAATCCGGTATAGCATGCAGGCGGTTTCTGCATGATTTTCACGCTGGTCAATCCGGGCGTTTGGTCCTAAGAGAAACCCACCGCAAAGAATTGTCTTGGGTCCGGGATACAAAATCAAAAGGCCCATGCGGCATCGGAGAATGTCGTGAATGTTTCCAGAAAAAATGTATGCAATCGTTCCGGATGCGCTCGATACCGCAACCTGCGACCGGTTGATTGACGGATTTTCGACCGAGCTTGATGACGGCGGCCTTGTTCAGGGACAATCGGCAAGTCATATCCGCCGCTCACAGATCACCTGGTTCAACGAAACGCAGGAACCGGTCGTGATGCGGCGCATTATCGACATGGTCGCGGACGTCAACCGCAATGTGTTTGATTTTTCTCTGTCGGAATTTGCCGAAGATGCCCAGATTGCCTGCTATGCCGGGGACCAGCGCGGACATTATGACTGGCACAGTGACGTTGGCGCGTCGGATATTGCACGTCGTCGCAAACTGACCATGGTCATCCAGCTTTCCGAACCTGATCAGTATGAAGGCGGCTTGTTGCAACTGAACCCGGCCGGGCATGTTTTTGATGCGCCGATGGAACGCGGTACGGCGATCTTTTTCCCGAGCTTCGTTCTGCACCGCGTGGCACCGACCACCGCCGGTTTGCGTTATTCCCTGACCCAATGGGTGCACGGAACACCTTTCCGCTGATCAGTAGCGTTCCAGCCGGTCGAGCAGGCGCGGATTATGCCATTTCGGCTGGCGGTCTTCGAGTGCGGCTTCGTGATGCTGGACACTGGCATTGTCGGCCTTTTGTTTATCAAGGCGCAAATTGATCCAGCGCGGGATGATCTCATTGTTGAAATCTTCCATCAGAAGCACGGCGGCCGTTTCGAAATTGTCGAACGGTATACGGGCTATTTCGGCAAAGTATGCCGCCAGACAATCCGGTCTGAGGATCAGCCGGTCAGGAACATAACGCAGCGTCATGCGTGCGGGAAAAACGGTTTCGCATCCGGTCAGCTCGCTTTGTAACGTCACGACATAGTCAAGCTGCGCCCCCGGATTATGTTCGGTCAGCAACAGGTTTCGACGTTCAAATATTTCCAGCATCTGCGCGACCTGTGATTATTCAGATGAATATTCAAGATTACTCCTGCCCGGCAGGAACGAAAAGGCTTCATTTCAAGGACATATCCCGGCATAGCCGAAAAGCTTATGCTTCGATCCCGTGAAGGGAACCCGGCTTGGGTTCGTTGGCCGGTGGGGCGATTTCGACGAAGCGGCTACCATCCTGAAAAATCAGGTGGCCCTTATAGCCGGAAATCTGCAATGCCTCGCGGAAGATACCGCGGATGTCGTCACGATTATCCGATTGCAGCGGATTTTCAGTGCGCACGATCAAATCGAACTTGCTATCTTCGCCTTTGACCAGACCGTCAAGCTGGGTGTGGCCCACCTCGCTAAAAGACAGATCAAGCAGGAAACGCGTACCGGGTTCTTCCTTTTCGCCCTTTTCGTTTTCACCGTCGCCATGTCGCCACGCAAGGCGCACCTGTTCGATCCGTTCGCCCATCTGAAACGGCATCGGCATCACACGCCAGCCATCCGGGCGTTCATCGGCAGCCATACCGCGCAGGGTGGCAAAATCACCTTCAAGCTTTTTGAGGATCTCACTGCCGCGGCCGTCAATTGATGACAGGCTGTTGCTGGCACGGTCCCCCATCCAGCCGCGTGCCGTGCCACCAGGGCCGGTCATGGCCGCGAAAAAGAACATCATGGTGGTGGTCAGTTTCGGTCCGGCCTGCGGGATGCTGTTTAACAGGGCTGCTGCCGCACCGGGATCATGTTGTGCCAGTGCCGTAACGGCCTGCTGCAGGCTGCTCCAGTCACGCGACAAGGCAGCATTCTGGCCGCGTGCAATAAATTCCGCCTCGGTCATTTGGGGGATTTGTGGGCTGCGTCCGGTCGTGGTGCTGGCATCAATGCTGAATGAAAGGGTCGCACCAACGGGCGCTGGAACCGGCAATCTGATTCCTACGACACCAGCAGATGTGCGAAGGGCAGTAAAGCCATTTGGTAACATGCGGGCTTCGGCGCTGTCAGGGGGCAGAACCGTCCCTGTCAGAACCAGCGGTGTCGGGCCCGTGCCCCCAGACCCGCCTGCAACGACCTGACCGGCAAGACCCGCTGTCGAAGGACCTGTCAAAGTACCACCGGTAGCAATGGTCGGGGGGGTGACGGTTGTTCCCACGGAAGTCATATTTGCAATCTGGGCGGCTTTCCCGGCGCTGACGGCACCTTGTCCGACAAAGATAACCTGTGTCTGGCTTCCAGCAGGCAACTGGCTGCCATTGGGCAGCGTCAGGCTGCTTGTTGTGATGGCGCCAAAGGTTTGACCGGGGATCAGCGGATTGCTGTTGATGCCCGCAGTTGGCAAACCGCTGCCAGTTCCGGTTGCCCCCGGTGTCAGTGTTTGCGGCAGAACCTGAAGACGAAGAGATGCTGCTGGATCGCTTCCCTGCTGCGCCTGGGGCATGATACGAACCCACAGGAAGTCACCAAGATTGGCTGGAATTGGTGTCGGCAGCTTTATGTTCACCTGACCCAGACTGGTCAGAAGAGTCAATTCATTGCCCGAACGTGATTGGACCGACGCCTGAAGCAGGCTTTCGACCGGCAGTTTGGCAATGGCATTGGCGACCTGTTGTGCGGCACTGACCTGTGCCGGTGGCGTGCCTGTCCCACCTGCCGCCGAACCACCCTGACCGCCGACTGCGGTACCGGGTGTTATGGCCTGAGGCGGGAGTGTCATGGCATCAGCCCTCCAGCAGTTTTTGCGTGATGGCTTCCATGTCTTGGGCAGCATCGCAATTGGGATGGCGCATCAGAAGCGGGGTTTGCGAACGAATGCATTCCGAAACACGTGGATCAGCACGTACAACGCCCAAAAGCGGCGGACTGATCTTCAGGAAACCTTCACAGGCTTTGAGAAGCTTGTTATAGATCGCCTCGCCTTCCTTGCGGTCCTTGGCCATATTCACCACCACACGGATATCGGTTTTGGGTCGGGCCATATGGGTGACCTTGATAAAGGCATAGGCATCGGTCAGCGACGTCGGGTCTCCGTTGGTAATGACAATGACCGTGTTGGCAAGGCTGGTCATCTGGCGCACGCCCTGATCAACGCCTGCGCCGAGATCAATCAGCACCTTGTCATAGCTTTTGCCGGTCTGGATCAGATCATCGGACAGGGCCTGAAGGCGGGTGACCGGCAGATTGGCAAGACTGCCCGATCCGCTGCGCCCCGCAATGATATCAAAGCCGCCATCAGGGAACGGAGTTACAGCTTCGCGCAGGCCGATCCGGCCGGAAATCACGCCGCCCAGATCATGTTTGGGCATCAGGCCAAGCTGGATGTCGATGTTGGCAAGGCCAAGATCACCATCAAACAACAGGGCTTTTTTGCCTTCGCGCACCAGCGAATGGGTCAGGGTAATGGCAAACCAGGTCTTGCCCACGCCCCCCTTGCCAGATGCGATGGCAAGGACGTTGCGGCCTTTGGCGCGCGGAGCAGTTTTGGATACTTCATCAGACTTGGCAGTCATTTCACGACCTCGGAGAAACTCGGTTTCGCGTTCTCGGCGCGATGGGACGGTATCAGAAGTTTGGCCAGAGCGACGGGGCTGATCGCGGTCAGTCCGTCTGCAACCTGTGCGGTCATACTGACATTGCAAAGGGAAAGATTTCCTGAATCCGCACCGTATAGCGCGCCGCCAAGGCGCGATGCAACATCCAGTCTGGAAATCACCATGCGCGAAACACCGCAATCGGCAAAGGCACTGGCGATATCGGCACATTCATCGGCGTCGACCCCTGCGGGATTGACCAGTACGGGTTCGCTGGGAACGGCTGTCATGAAATCGCCCAAAGCCTTTATGTCAGCATCGACATAGGGATTGCAGCTTGCCGTGTCGACCAGAACCATATCGGCATCCCGCATGCGGGAAAATTGCGATTTGAATTCTTCGGGGGTTCTGACCAGTGACAGATTGATGTTCAGAATACGCGTGAAGGCTTCAAGCTGTGCGACACCACCCGCGCGTTTGTAATCGGTGGTCAGTACCGCAACCTTGCGTTTTTTCATCACGGCACGTGCAGCGGTTTTGGCAACGGCCAATGTTTTGCCACAACCGGGCGGGCCGACAAAGGCAAGGGCGCGCGGCGTGTTTTTTTCCGGTAGCGGTGAAAAATCGAAAATCTCGTCAAGGGCGGATGCCAGAAGCTGCTGGGCATTGGTGGCACCGCTTTCACGGCCCATAAGATCGGTCAAACGCAGTCGCAGCCGTTCAGGCAGATTATGGCGCAGCAGGGCCTTCTCGGCGTGATCAAGCAGTTCCTGATGGCCCGGCGGGCCCGCATCGACAATATCGAAATCAAGATCGGGGTCGCGGTCAAGGGCCGCGGTAAGGCGAACACCCGTGCCCGGGATATCCTGTGTCGACACGATAATGGCGTCCGATCCCATATGCTCTTTGACCAGTGCCATCGCCTCGGTCATGGTCGGGGCGCTGAAGGTCTTAAGGCGCATATGCTGTCCCCTCGCAACGGATCATCATATTTGCCCCATGGTTTTGAGTTGGGCCTTGGGATGGATTTCGTTCTGGGACATCACAACCGTGGTTGGCCGGAACCGTTCGACAATGGATCGGACATAGGGACGAATACCCGGGCTTGTCAGCAGAACCGGACTTTCACCCATCATGCCTAGCCGCTCGAACGTGGTACGCACCTTGTTGATGAATTCCTGAAGCTGGCTTGGCGGGATCGAGAGTTGCTTTTCCTCGCCAGAACCAACCAGACTTTCGGCAAAGATCTGCTCCCACTGCGGTGACAGGGTCACCAGCGGGATGACGCCATCATGGTTGGTATTCACATCCGACAATTGGCGCGCCAGACGGGACCGCACATGTTCGGTCATGAAGGTTGGATTGCGGGTAAAGGCGGTTGATTCTGCAATCCCTTCGAGGATGGTCGGCAGATCGCGGATCGATATGCGTTCGGTCAGAAGGTTTTGCAGAACGCGCTGAACCCCACCAACGGAAACCTGACCCGGCACGATATCCTCGACCAGCTTTTTCTGGTCGTCGTCGAGTTCGTCCAGAAGCTTCTGTGTTTCGGCATAGGACAGCAGTTCGGGCATATGGTCCTTGATCACCTCGGTAATGTGGGTGGTGATCACGGTTTGCGGGTCCACAACGGTATAGCCGCGGAACATGGCCTCTTCCTTCATGCCTTGTTCTATCCACATGGCCGGCAGGTTGAAGGTCGGTTCCATGGTCTTTTCACCGGCAAGGGTGATTTCCTCGCCGCGGGGGTCCATGACCAGCAGCATGTTGGGGCGAAGGTCGCCACGGCCAGCCTCTATCTCCTTGACGCGCAGCACATAGGTATTGGCGGGCAGTTGCATATTGTCCTGAATGCGCACGCTGGGCATGACAAAGCCCATATCGGTCGCCAGCTGCCGACGCAGGGCCTTGATCTGATCTGTCAGCTTCTGGCCGCGTTCGGTACTGATCAGTGACAGCAGGCCGTATCCCAGTTCAAGCCGCACATAATCCATGCGAAGCGCATTGGCGATCGGTTCTTCGGGCGGCGGGCCTGCGGCGTCGGCGGCGGTCTGGGCTTCTTCCATCTGGGCGTTGGCAGCAGCTTCTTTCTGCTTTTTGCCAAGATGCCATGCCAGATATCCGAGCACGATCGCCAGACCAAGGAACCAGACCATCGGAATGCCGGGCAAAAGCGACATGCCCGCCATCATCGCGGCCGCAACACCAAGGGCGGCGGGGTAATTGCTGACCTGTCCGAAAACGGCTTTTTCGGTTGCGCCGTCAAGGCCACCCTTGGTGACCAGAAGGCCCGCAGCCGTCGACACGATCAGGGCGGGAATCTGGGATACCAGACCGTCACCAACGGTCAGGATGGTATAGGTTTCGGTGGCCTCAGCCAGTGACAGGCCCATCTGGGCGGTACCGATGATGATACCACCGATCACGTTGATGAAGGTGATCAGGATACCGGCAACCGCATCGCCGCGGACAAATTTGGATGCACCATCCATGGAACCGAAGAAAGAGCTTTCGTCTTCCAGTTCCTTGCGGCGTGCCTTTGCCTGCGCCTCGTTGATCAGGCCCGATGACAGATCGGCGTCAATCGCCATCTGTTTGCCGGGCATGGCATCAAGGGTAAAGCGTGCCGCGACCTCGGCAATACGTCCCGAACCCTTGGTGATAACGACAAAGTTGATGATCACGAGGATGGCAAAAACAATAATCCCGATCACGAAATTGCCCGAGATCAGGAAACTGCCGAACGCCTCGATCACGGCACCGGCAGCATGGGTACCTTCGTGGCCATGGCCCAGAATCAGACGTGTGGTGGCGATGTTCAATGCCAGCCGCAGCGACGTCGCCACCAGCAGGATCATCGGGAAAGAGTTGAATTCAAGCGGCTTCTGAATGAACAGGGATGTCATCAGAATCAGCACGGAGAAGCTGATCGACAATGCCAGCAGAAAATCAAGCAACCACGGCGGCATCGGGAACATCATGACCACAAGGATCAGGATGAAGCCAAGCGCCATGGCGATGTCGCCGCGTTTCATGGCCGAGCGGACGCGCGACTGGATACCGGCCATATTCAGGCCGCCTGCGCCGCCCGATCCTTCCGATCCGTCAGATCCTGCCGGTGTGATGTCTCGACCGTCGGCCATGTTGCCTGTTGGTTACCCTATTGTTGTTCGATCCCGGGAATGCATCCTTTAGTTCTGATATGGGGTGCACCGGTCGTTTTGTAATATTCAGTCCTGGCCATTGCCGGGTTGTGGCACGGCAAGACCTTCATCGGTATATTGACGCAGTTTGTTGCGTAGCGTGCGGATCGAAATGCCCAGAATGTTGGCCGCATGCGTACGGTTACCAAAGCAATGTTTCAGCGTATCAATAATCAGATCGCGTTCGACATCGGCAACAGTTCGACCGACCAGTGCCGCGGTTACCGAAGAGTCTCCGTAGGTTTGATCTGTGGAACCGGCATCATGGTCGACAGGCTCAGCCGGGCAGGGCGATGCGTAATCTTCGTGATGATGAGGCTGCGGTGCAGGCGCCTGTGGCGCCTGATGTGCGGGAGGAACCGGACGATAGGCGGCACCACCATAAGCTGCGTTGGCATTTGCATAGGCCGAACTTGCGCGTGACGGGGCACTTGGTGCCGGTTGTGCCGGGGCAGGTGCCGATGTCGGCGCGGGCGCTGCTTCGGGTGTCGGAGCTGATTGCCAGCCTGGTTCGCTACTACCCGCGCCGGAAAGCATGATGGCTTCGGGGCCGATTTCGGTTGGACCGGCAATCAGGACCGCTCGATGCATGGTGTTTTCCAGTTCTCGAACGTTGCCGCGCCAATGGTGACTGCGCAAACGTGCAATTGCCAGCGGGCTGATCGGGCGGATCGGCACATCATTAGCTTCGGAATATTTTTTCACAAAGAATTCCGCCAGAACCGGAATATCGTCGGGCCGCTCGCGCAGCGAGGGAATATCAAGATTGACGACGTTCAGTCGGAAATACAAATCCTCGCGGAAGTTGCCGGCATTGACTTCGGCCTCGAGATTACGGTTGGAGGTTGCCAGAATGCGGACATCAACCTTGACCGGGCTTTTACCGCCCAAACGGTCGATTTCCTTTTCCTGAATGGCGCGCAGCAGTTTTGCCTGCAGGCGAACATCCATTTCGCTGATTTCATCAAGCAAAAGGGTACCGTTATTGGCTTCTTCGAACTTGCCGATACGCCGGGCCTGTGCGCCGGTAAAGGCACCTTTTTCATGACCAAACAGTTCGGATTCCAGAAGGTTATCGGGAATGGCCGCACAGTTGACCGCAACGAACGGTTTATCTGCGCGGTTGGATTTCCGATGTACGAAGCGCGAGATGATTTCCTTGCCGGTTCCGCTTTCGCCTGTGATCAGGATGGATGCGCTGCTTTTGGCAACCTGTTCGGCAAGACGCAGGGTTTCGGCCATGCGGGCATCGCGATGGATCAGGGCATGGCTTTCTTCGGTAACGGCTTCGAGGATGGCGGCAATCAGATCTGCTTCGGGTGGCAGCGGGATGAATTCCTGTGCACCGGCCTTGATTGCATTGACCGCACCATTGACGTCATTTCCGATACCGCAGGCCACCACCGGAACATTGATCCGTTCACGGTGCATTGCCTCGATCAGGGCGGCGACATCAAGGGTGATGTCGGCCATGACCAGATCAATACGGTTGCCTGCGCGCAGGATATTCAGCGATGTCGTGACACTTTCGGCCAACTGGACTGTTGCGCCGCGTGCCATCGCGATCTTGCTGGCTGCGCCGATCTGACCGCCCAGTCCACCAACGATCAATACCTGCATAGTCTCATCTCTTTCCGCTTCGTTCCCAATGGCAATTTCAATTGGTGGCTTTCACCGATCAATCGAAATAGCTGACCCGTTTTGACGGGGGCAGGATGGAGTTGATCAGCATTTCCAGACGACGGGGGTTTTCCTGTCGCCCGATGGAGACGGCCCCCACCATATAGACCGAATTCAAAAGTTCTTCTTCGCCCGAGTTACGTTCGAGTTTGGCCGCAAGCGGCATAAACACCATGTTTGCCAGAACCGCACCGTAGAAAGTCGTCAGAAGCGCAACCGCCATGGACGGGCCGATCGAAGACGGGTCATCAAGGTTGCCAAGCATCTGCACCAGACCGATCAGCGTCCCGATCAGGCCCATGGCCGGCGCGATATCGCCAGCCTTTTTCATGATGTTCGCACCTTTCTGGTGGCGTCCGATGGTGGCGTTCATGTCCTTGCGCATGATGGCTTCGACTTCTTCGGGAGGCGTGCCGTCGACAACAAGTGACAGACCCTTCCAGAGATATTCTTCGCTTTGCAGGCTATCAAGATGGCCCTGAAGCGACAGAACCCCGCCTTTACGCGCAATTTCAGCCAGTTGCAAAATCTGTAGGGCGGCATCGGCCGGGTTGCGCGATCTGTGAAAAATCGTGCGCATCAGGACTTTGCCGGCGCCAAGAAATTCGCCCAAAGCAAAACAGACAGCGGTAATCGCAGCCGTCCCGCCGATCACGATCAGAACGGACGGAATATCGATAAATGCCCCGGGCGATCCCCCCAATACGATCGCCGCAATCACAAGTGCGAAGCCGATAGCCAACCCCGCAACCGTCGCGATATCAAACGACGTTTTAGTCCCCCCGTCCGCCATACCCGCTCATCCTCTCAAAAGACTAGTTTTTCTCGGACTTGATGATTTCCGTCATGGTTACCCCCAGACGGTCTTCGACAACCACCACTTCGCCGCGTGCGACCAGACGGTTGTTTACATAAATATCAATAGCTTCCCCAACCTTGCGGTCAAGCTCTACGACGGCACCACGCCCCAGTTTTAGCAACTGGCTCACCTGCATGGTTGCTTTTCCAAGGACTGCCGAAACCTGAACGGGAATATCATAAACCGCTTCGAGATCCTTGGAAGTCTTCATAGCATCGCTGCCGATCTCGGCGGCGGCCAGAAGTTCGGTGCCTTCGCCCTCTAGCTCGATATCGTCATTGTCGAGTTCCGAGAGTTCAAGATCGTCATCATCGGCCATTTTCGTCTCCTGGTCCTTGAGCTTCCTGCGTCACATCGACTTTTGTTTCGTTTTCGACATCGGGTTTGTGATCCGGCTGCAACGGGTCCCCATCCTGTTGTAGCTGATCATCTTTATCGTTGATCCCGATTTCTGTGTGCGACGCATCATCCTGGGGGGATGTTGGCATATTAACCCGTTCTGTGCCATGACCTTCTTCGGTCTGACCGGTCGATACAGGCGTGTCGTGTGATCCTGTTCCCTCGGCGTCAAGCCGGTTTCCAGGTGCCGGTTCTGGGTCGGAAGCCGGTACCTCGGACCTTGCCGGGGGCTGTTTGGGCGGCAGGTCGGCCAGACTGGTGTCTTGTATGACAGGATCGCCCATATCGCTGCCGTCGAGCTCATACTCCTCGCCATGGCCTTGAAGGGCGCGCTCCACGATATCGTTGATCTCGGCCCAAATGCGTTTGGTATCGCGAACCGCTGTTCCATCGCCCCATGAAACATGGCAATCACCAAGATCGATATCGGGTTCGCCAACCACACCGACCTTGCCCGAGAACCCCCGCGACTGCGCGATTTTTTCAACACTTTCCGAAACCATATGGCTGATATCGGGATGGACCTGCACAATCACCTTGGGCGCGTCAAACAGGTTTGCCAGACATTGACGTACGATGCTTTCGATTTCGATGAGTTCGAACTGTTTCGACCAGGCCGGCGCAATTTTGCGCATCACGCCGATAGCAACATGAATGGCGTCCTCGTTGATGCGGGCGTTGGCGCGTTTTTGCTGTTCGTCAATCCGGGCAAGGGTCTCGGCAAGACGTGCCGAAGTATCTGCCATCGCCTGTTCAAGGGATGATCGAATTTCAGCATGTCCCTGTCCAAGGCCGCGGGCAAAACCTTCGGCATCGGCGGCTTCACGGGCCGCGGCCTCAGCTTCGGCTACCATTTGGGCGGCCTGTTCTTCGGTGTAAATTGCCGGAGGAGGGGGCGGGGCCTCTTCCTCTTTTTTCTTTTTCTTTTTGCCCAGAGAATAATGTTCATCATCCGAACCGGACGAACGAATGACGTTATCGGCATCATCGAAACTGAGCGAGAATTTGAATTTTTCAATGGCCGTCATATCGAACCGCTGGTTTGGTTTGGGCGACAAGCGGGCCGGTGGCCTTACGCCACCCTGCCCATGAATGAACCGTCAAGCATATCAGGTTTCCTGATAAAGCCAGTTGCGAATGATCGCCAAAGCTTCTTCCGGGTGCTTCTCGACAATCTCGCCGATCTTCTTGACCGAGGAGGCTTTCACACGACCTTCGACCTGCGACAGGTTGATCAGTTCTTCGCCATCTTCCATGCCCGGTGCCATCGGAACCGGTGATGGTCCTGTCAGGGCAGGGGTGCCTTCTGCCGTCATGTCCTCGGCCAGCAGCTGACGCTGTGCCATATCGGCGGCACTTGGCAGTGTTTCGAAGGCACGGGTCAGAAGCGGGCGAACCACCAGAAGGATGACCAGGATCGCAACGATGGCAAGGACCAGCATCTCGGCGATACGGAAGATCTCGGCTTTGTCGAGACCAAGGAACGTTTCGACATCTTCATCCGGGAACAGGTCTGCCGTGTCGGCAAATCTCATATTGATCACTTCGACCTGATCGCTGCGTGCAGGGTCATAGCCGATTGCACTGCGAACAAGGGCTGCGATCTTCTCCAGATCCTCCGGGGAACGTTCCTGATAAAGCCGTTCACCGTTCTCATCTGTCGTGTAGGTACCATCAACCAGAACCGCAACGGTCACACGGGAAATTTCGCCAATTTCCTTGACCTTTGTCGTGGTGGTTTTGGAAATCTCGTAATTGACGGTTTCCTCGGACCGGGTTTCCTGGCTGCTGGTGCCTGCTCCCTGTCCGGCGTCAAAGTTGGCGTCAGGCAGATTGTTTTGCAGCGTTACCGGGTCGGTACCCTCGGTTTCGCTGTTGGTGGAATTTTCGTCGATCGTCTGGCTGGAGCGTACAACCCGTTCGTCCGGGTTAAACCGTTCATCCGCCGTTGTGACCTTGTTGAAATCCATTTCAACCGAAACTTCGGCACGGACTTCGCCATAACCAAGGGAACGCGACAGAAGATCTTCGATCGTATTGCGCAGGCGCGTTTCGTTGCGGATGCGCATTTCATCGGCGGTCTGGGTCAGGAAGGTTGATGATTGCTCTTCACCCTGACCGCGAGCCAGAAGGCGACCGCGTTCATCAATGATCGAAACCTTGCTTGGGGTCAGTTGGGGCACCGCCGCTGCAACAAGATGCTGGATGGCAATGACCTGTTCGGGTTTCAATTCTCCGCCAGCCATTTTAACGGCGATGGATGCGCTTGCTTCCTGTGTTTCACGCGAGAACATCTGGCGTTTGGGCAAGACAAGATGAACACGCGCCTGCTGCACGGACTGTATGGCCGTGATGGTACGTGCCAACTCGCCCTCAAGGGCGCGGACATGGTTGATATTCTGCTCAAAGCTGGTCGCGCCAAGGCCGCTGCCATTGTCGAAAACTTCATAGCCGACGGAACCACCCGTCGGCAAACCGCTTTCGGCCATCGACAGGCGCATGCGGTTGACCTGATCGGCCGGGACCAGAATTTCGGTGCCGTTATTCAAAAGCTGGTAGGAAACCTGCTGTTCTTCTAGCCGGTTGACGATCTGGCTGGCGTCCGCAGGATTAAGATCGCGATAAAGCAATTCCATATTCGGTGCCGAGACACGCAGAATAAGGAATGCAAAAAACACAAGCAGCAACACCCCGACGCCACTGATGGCCATCAGGCGTGTCGGTCCAAGACCTTTAAGCGTTTGCAATAAACCGCCCACGTTCGACTGCTCCGGATCGATTGTTACCACTGTCCCCAACACCGGCAGATGTCCGCACAATAGCTACCGGTATCATCAACGAATAGAAGCGCATATTGAAGAACAGGTTAACGACCGGCAATTATTGCCCAGTAATGTGTCCAAAATTCGCCAGTGATTTGAATCATTTGCATCTTTGGCGAGATCAATATGCTGCCCAATATGTAGGTATTGCGTGCCCCAAAAAGAAGCCCGGCTGAAAAAGCCGGGCGAGTCCCTGTAAATATGCAGTCCATCGGGGCGGAAAGCCCGCCCCGATGGTATCAATCAGTTACCGTTTGATCCGGATCAGCTCGTCGAGCATTTCGTCAGTCGTGGTGATCGTCTTGGTGTTCGCCGAATAGGCGCGCTGGGTGATGATCATGTTGGTAAATTCCTCACCAAGATCGACGTTCGACCCTTCAAGAGCAGAAGCCACAACGTTACCCGCACCGTTCAGGCCCGGTTCACGCAACAGATAGTCACCTGACTCACGGGTTTGGCGATAAACGTTACCAGTGTGGTTTTCCATTTCATCAGGGGCTTCGAAGGTAGCAATCGCCAGTTTGTAGACCGGACGTTTCACGCCGTTGGCGAATTCAACCTGAAGGAAACCTTCTTCGGTGAAGGCATAGTTCACCATGGTGCCGGCCTGAGCGCCATTCTGGTTGATGAAGTGAGTGGTGTATTCGACCAAGTTGCCGTTGGCATCCGAGCCGGCTGCAAACTGGGTGATGCCGTTACCAAGACCCAGTGTCCCGAAATCAAGGGTAAAGGCGGAGTTTGCCGAACCGTTGGTCCAGGTGGCCGAGATGTCCTGATCGACAAGGCTGGTACCGGCGTCATCGGTAAAGGTCTGAAGGTTGCCCGCACCGTCAAAGGTCATGATACCGGACTGGATCAGGCCATTCGGATGTGTTGCGGCATCAAGTTCACCGGTGCCGGTGGTGCCGATAAGTTCAAATGCCCAGCGATTCTGACCGAGTTTAAGGACCTGAAGGTTGACGGTATGGGCCGAACCCAGCGAGTCATAGATCGTGACCGGCATGGAGTTGTTTTCGGCGGTCGCACCGGAAGCCAGATCACCACTGTTATAGGTTCCGGCCAGCGTCGCCGGGAAAGGTCCGGTGAAGCCAAGTGCGGTCAGCGGGGTATTGGTGTTGTTGGTAATAACAACGTCTTGATCCGCGAACGAACCGGTAATGGTCAGGGTGTCGTTGGTGCCGGTGGTCGTCGCAGTTGCTGTAACGCCTGTGACGGCGCTGATTTCAGCTGCGATATCGGCAAGTGTTTCACCCGCGTTGATCGTGATTGTTGTGGTGGTACCGTTATAGGTGATGTCGAAAGAATCTCCGGCAGCAATACCAGCCTGACCTGCAAGAGCGGCTGTGCCGTCAACACCAAGCGTTGTCGAAACGTTGGTTCCGCCCGCCAAAGGTGTTTCATCCGAGTTCAGGTTTGCACCGAATTCGATCGTCGTCGTCGACGCGGCTGCGGTCAGGATTGAGTTGATATCAAGAACCTGAAGGTCGGTAACGGCTGAGCTGTTCGAAGAGGTAACAACACCGTTCCGGTTCAGAAGCTGCCCGTCACGGTCGGTTGCCCAACCCTGAACATAATAACCTGCCGTGTTGCGCAGGAAGCCGTCATCGTCAGGCTTGAAGTCGCCAGCACGGGTAAAGAACAATTCGTCATTGGTTCCCGGCGCGGCGGTATCGCGCACGATGAAGAAACCGTCGCCGGAAATTGCGGCTGCTGTATTTGACGAGGTCGCCTGCAGCAAGCCTTGCTTGCTGATCAATGCGGTCGGGTGAAACCGAACACCACCGGGGGTGTAACGGGTGTCGGTCGCGGATTCCGTAACAAGCGTCGAGAAACGCCCGATTGTACCCTTGTAACCGATCGTGTTGAGGTTCGAGATGTTGTCCGAAATGACGCCCAGGTTTTGCGACTGGGCATTCAGGCCGGATACACCGGAAATCATAGCACCAAAAAGGCTCATTGTATTTCTCCTGCACCTACAGGGTGTTGATCAAAATCCGGATGAAAGCCCTCAGGCTGCTTCGTCCTGTTCGTCAGTTCCGGGATTATTATTGTCGCCATTATTATCGCCGGTCTCGGTTCCGGTATCCGTACTGTTCGCGCCCAGTTTGACGTTGGTCAGGGTTCCGAACGGTACAGAAACGTCACCGATACGCAGATAAATGTCGTCATCACCAATATCGACACTGTCGACATTACCGATGATGCCAATCGCCATTGAGGCCGGTTTACCTTTGTCGTCCTTGAAGGTGTCACCGTTGGCGGCCATCGGCTTAAGCACAAGGGTGTAGGCACCCTCGGCCTGTGCGACGCCACTATTGTTCTTGCCATCCCAGGTAAAGTTCTGGAGACCGGAAACATCGGTGAGATCTTCGGAATAAACCGTCTTGCCGCTCTGATCCTGAACCTGCAATTGCAGACGCGGAACTTCCGGCGAGATATTGTATTTGTATTGGAGCTCGCCACCATCTTCGAGCCAGTTGGTATCGCCAACCGCCTCGATCTCGGCCCCGACATAAGACAGGGCGGAGAGCTGGCGCTGCTGGCTTTGCATTGCAAGCAGGTTTTCAAGGTTCTTGTTACTCTGGATCCCTTGCTCGACCTGGGCGAACTGGCTTAGCTGGTCGGTGAATTTGTCACTTTCCATCGGCGAGGTCGGATCCTGATTCTTGAGCTGGGTGGTCAACAGCGTCAGGAACGTGTCAAAGTTTTGCGCCAACTGGCTGGCGGAGCTGCTGGAGGCCGCATTCGTGTTATTGGCTGCGACACCAATATTGGTAGTTGATGAAACGGTCATAGTCCTGTTCCCCTACCTTTCCTAAATCCGGATATCGACGAGGCCGTTGGGATTGATCCCGTAGCCAATGGCGACATGTTCTGCGAGTTCGGCACCGCTCATGACATCGCCTTCTTCAGGCGCGCTGCCAGAATTGTTTGCCATACGGGATTGGCCGTTGCCTTCCTGGTTTTGGCCGCCTTCGTTCCGATGTTCGAAGGTAAAGCTTTGGCTGTCCGCATTCAGGCCCGCGTCCTTGAGTGCCTGTTGCAGGGCGCGGGAATCCTGTCGCAGCATATCGAGAGTCTCGCGCGTATCGGCCTGGATGACACCCTGAACACGCCCGTCATGGCTGATTTCAAGTTTGACATCGACCCGGCCAAGATGCTCCGGACGAAGCTGAACCGAAATCTTGTCAACGCCTTCGCTGGCAGCATTACGGATATGGACTGCGACCTGCTGCTGAACCTGCTGTGCGGGAGCACTGCGGGCTGTATGTGCGGTTTGCCCGGTGGCATTACTTTGGGTCAGACTGCTGTTGCCGGTAAGCGACCCATTGGCGGTTTGTGTGGTGCTGCCTTCGACCGTTCCGGTTGCGCTGACGGCTGCTTTGGCATCACCGGTCACGGTGGTTTGCACGCCAGGCTGCATGTTCTGGATATTTGCGGCACCGGCCATTGACTGCTGCGCGGCCTGAGCGGTGGCGTTGGCAGGGGTAGAGGTACCGGCATTTGCAGTGGATTGCGCCGCAGCATTATTGCCCGCATTCACAGCGTTGCCGACGTTACCCGAATTTGCTGTTTCTGGGCCCGATTTGATGGTGCCTTCGCCGCTCATGGCATCCACAACCTTCGAGATGAAGCTGTGATAGCTGGCCGTGGTGGTGCCGGTTTCCTTACCGTTCAGGGCCGACTTGGCCGTCGCGCCTGTTGCGGGCTGCGACAGGGCCGTGGAATTCAGCAGGCCGTCGGTTGTGCCCTCGGCATTTTGCACCGGTGTATCGGTAACGGGCTGGGCGGTTGTCCCTGCTGCGGTCGGGGAGGCCGCATTTACATTGGCAGCAACATTGGATTGCTGAGAGGCCGGATTACTACCAGGTACTGCTGCCATGCCAGTCGCAATTGTCTGATCAACGGCCAAGGCAGGATCGGCAACAGCGACAGTTTCATTCTGTGTTGCGGCAGGCTGGTCTGCATGAACCACTTCTTCGCTTGGATCGGCAGAGGCTTCTTTCTGCCCATCCGCAGAAGCGGTTTCGGTTTCGCTGACATCATCGCCTGCATGCTCGCTCTCGCGATCGGCAACATCAGAATGCTCGTCTGTCGGACGCGGATCGTCATGGGGCTCGGCAGTATCGACATCATCGACATCATCGTAGCGGTCATGATCATCGCGATCATTGTTGGAGCGCGTGTCGGTTCGCGGTGCATCGGATTTGGTATAGTCGTCTTGTGTAGATGTGGACGCAGTGTCGTTGCGTTTCGCATCAGCATTTTCGCGAATCTGCGTCTGGGCATTTTTTGCCGCGTCATGACGTGCCTGGGAATTGCGTTCTGCCCAGCTGTCTGTGATCTGCTCCATGATGTCGCCAAAGGACACATCACTGCTGGCAGGCGCGGTCTGGCCCGGAATGGATATGGTAGGTGATGCCGATTTGATAATCGCAGAGCTGTTCATGACATGGTCCTTCTCAAAACAGTGTCAGAACATCTGCAAGAGACGGGCCAGTTTTGGGTGTCCCGGATTCGTATAAAGAATCAGCTACTTAATCGCTGGTTGCGGGCAAAGGCATTTTTTGCCGGGCTTTCCATGCCGACAAAGCATGAAGAAAGCTCCCGTCAGAAGAGGCGGGAGCTTTGGTCTTTGAAAATTGATGGTTCAGGCAGAAATCGAAAGGCCGGATTTGGGACGTTGTTCCTTGTCTTCTGCGTCCTGTCGACCTGCTTGTGGATAAGATTGCGCGCGAGGCTGCTGGCCCTGTTGTGCCGTAAGGATTGCCTGGCGCATTTCGTTCTCGCTTCTTTCGGCAAGGGTTGCCCAAGAATCGCGAAGAGGTGTCAAAAGCTGGATAACATCAAGTGCTGCCTGCGGATCGTTATGGCGATCAACATCCATTAACCGCAGCATGCAATGAGTATAAAGCCGTTCCAGATTGGTCGCGATCTCACCACCCTGATCCATATCCAGTGTATTGGAGAGATGGGCAATCAGGTCAAGAGCGCGACAATTGGCATTACAGCGGCTTTGGATATCCCGGGCATCAATCGCTCGCAGGGCTTCCTGCAAGCAGGACAGCGTTTTCTCGTACAGCATAAAAACCATTTTGGCTGGCGAGGCTGTATTGACTTGCTGGTTTCTATATATGTGTGCTGCATGCTCTTTCACGCTACACTCCTTGGTCTGCTAGGCGTCCTGTCAGTGTGCATGTCTGAGTATTAAATGTTAATCACTATCTTTGCCAGCAGCCATCAATTCATCGAGAGAACTCTGGATATTTTTCATTCGGGCAAGTGCGGCTTCCATGGCAATGAAGCGATCCATAAGATTTTCGCGCTGCCTTACAAGGCGTTCGTCAATGCGATCAATCTTGTCTTCATAGGAGGCATTCTGCGTTTCGATGGACTCGATTTCCTGCGAAAGAACACCTTCATCCTCGTCAAGGAAGCTATCAAGTTCAAAATAGAACTGGGTGCCGAGACCAACACTGGTATTTACCGTTGCATTTTCAACAGCAGTTCCGTCGCCAGTGTAAATCAGGCGCAAACCATCCGCTGTGGTGATGCTGTTGCCTGACACGGTGGCATTTTTTCCCGATGTGGTAACGCCATCAATCGTGACGTCATAAGTCACACTGGTGATGGTTCCACCAGCAGCATTGATCGTGAAATCATACTGACCGCCGCCTGTGTTACCGTTGAAACCGGTCATGGTCAGGTTGGCGTTATCGGTTTTTGCCTGGAAATTGAAGAGCTCCATAACCTCGGTCGATTGATTAAGAAGCGCCTCATCAAGCTTGGTTTCATCAAGCTCCAGCGTTTTATTCAACAGCGGATCTTCCGATGTTCCATAAGGAACAAAGTCGATACCAATTTCGGCCAGAACCGAATAATCGGTCTCTCCGGCACGGTCGGTAACGTTTTTGGCAAACGAACCGGCGATCTGTTGCAGGGACGATTCGATATTCTTGACAGCCGAGTTGCCAAGCAGAATGGCATCTTCGGATTTTTCGCCGGTTATCGGGTCAACGAACGTCTTCTCGTTTACAAATGTCTGAACAGCGTTATAGGCCTCGACAAATCCGACAATGGCGGACTTGGCCTGATTAAGGTCCTGTTCGACTTCGATCTTGATCGTTGTGCCCGGTTCGGCGTCATAAAGGCTGATGCTCAGCCCGTCGATCAGATCGGAAATTTCGTTTGACGACCGCGAGACAGCGATGCCATCCAGCGTAAATTCGGCGTTATTACCCGGATCAATTTCATTGGCGCCAAGATCGGCCAATACCGTCCCACTGACATCACTCAATGTCATGCGGTTGTCTTCGCCTTCTGCGGTTGAAGTGAAAATCAGGGTAGACTGTCCGTCGGCAACCTTGACAACAGATGCCTGAACGCCGGTATTCGATGTCACCGCGTTAATTTTATCACGGATATCAAGCAGCGAATCATCAGCCGCAACCGTGATGTCGGCATTGCCGGTTGCCGTCGCGATATTGAAGGTACCTGCGCCAACAGGCGCATCGTCGGTCGGGTTTACGGCCTGGGTGTTGCTGGCTATCTTGTGTTTTGATGCGACCTGGCTGATCTCGAAGCTATAAGTACCGGCTGCTGCCGCGTTTTTGGCCGTTACACCCATCAACTGCCCGACGGGGGATGAGGTGCCGGCACCGTTCGATGCGGATGCAAAAATCTGCTTGGCTTCAAAGATGTTTTTCGATTTGTCGAAACTTGTGGCCCCATAAAGGTTGGCCATTGCATCCTTGAGTGTGCCGACAAGGGTCTGCAATTCTTTTAACGCGGCAAGCTTCTCATCGTTGGCTTCAACACGTTTTTCAAGGGAATCTGCGGGCAAACGACGTGCGGCGATCATTTTGTCGACGACATCGACGAAATCGATATTCGAAGAGCCGCCCGAAAGCTGAATTCGACCGTTCTCTCCGACATAGATGTTATTAAGGTTTACGCCGCTCATTTGCCTTGCTCCCTGGGCTTTGTCGGTCGGCAAATTTTACACGTCTTGCCTGAACACGATCTTTTACGCAAGAAGCGTGCCTTTTCCGAAAGGCCCAAATGCTAAATCAGATTTCTTCGTCCACAACACTGCCAAGATATTCGCGAATTTGCGCGAAAAGATGTTGCAGTTCCTTGGACGGAATTTCCCGAAGAACTTCACCGCTGTAACGGTCTGTAACCTTGGCGATAACCCGACCTGTATCCTGATTGAAGTTCAGTTCGATACGCGAATTATCGTCGGACAGTTCGGGAATGTCGAGCTTGGCCAGTGCCTGCTGAAGTCTGTGCCCGGCATCGGCCTTGTAATGGTTTGCGTCAGAAGATGTGGCCGCACTTTTTGCGGATGCAGATTGGCCGGTCGTATTGAGTGACGCAGAAACTGCAGAACCCGACGAAGAGCCGGAAGAACGCTGGGATTGATATGCGCCGATTACGATTTCCATCTGACCCTCCTATGCCGCCTTTGCGGCAAAGGATAATCCGGATGAAGGATGGGAGGTTAGCTCCCATCCTTCCTCGGATATCCGGATTACTGCAGCAGACGCAGCAGGTTCTGCGGCATCTGGTTTGCCTGTGCCAGCATGGCGACACCGGACTGCACCAGAATCTGCTTCGAGGTGAAGTTGGTCATTTCAGACGCGACATCAAGGTCGAGCAGAACAGACCGGGCAGATTCGGTGTTTTCCTGAGTGGTTGCCAGGTTCTGACCAGCGAAGTCGAGGCGGTTCTGGAACGTACCGATCGACGCACGGGCAGCCTGCAGGGTATCGATCGCCGAGTTGACGTTCTCAATTGCAGTCTGTGCACCGGCCTGGGTGCTGATCACGTCGGCATCAACGCCAAGGCTGGTCAGGTCAACACGGCTCAGCGTTACCGACAGACGGTCCGCCGCAGTGTTGTTTGAGCCAATCTGGAAGTTGATATCAGCCTGGAAGGACTGACCGCTGTCGGCAAGCATGGTGGCGGTTGCGTTTTCACCGTTTGCTGCACCCCAGTCAGCACCACCAACACCCGCGTCGATGGTTGCGGTCAAACCGGAGTTGATCGAAATCGACAGACCAACTTCGTCAAAGTTCAGCGAAGCCTGTTCGCCAACGCCGACTTCATTGGCGCCACCGGTCTGATAGCTGGTGAGATCAAGGCTCTGGGTTGTTGCAGTGCCATCGACCGTTGCTGTAACGGTCATGATGACCGAGTTGCCCGGGCCAGAAGTGATATCAATGGCAAAGCTGTTGTCCGTAACGCCATCAGCGGAGACCGCATCCGTTGCCCAGAAGTTGTTATCGGTGATCGCAAAGCCGGAGAAACCGTTGGCATTGCTGAGATCGGTAGCGTCCGATGCTGCGCCGGTACCTGCGCCGCCATCAACGATGTTCTGGAAGTTGATATCAACATCGCCACCATCGCCCATCAACTGAATGCCGTTGAAGTTGGTCGAGGATGAAACGCGATCAATCTCGTCTTTCAGAAGCTGGAATTCGTCGTCGAGGAAGCCACGTTCGGTATCCGAAAGGTTGCCGGAAGCAGCCTGGGTTGCCAGCGTTTTCATACGAACGAGAACGTCATCAACCGTTGCCATCGAGCCATCGGCAATCTGCAACATCGCGTTGGCCTGGCCAACGTTGACGGTTGCAGTTTTGAGGGCCTGGGTGGTTGCGTTAAGACGGGCACCGATGGCCATCGAGGCAGCATCGTCACGAGCCGAAACAACACGGGTACCCGACGACAGTTTCGACAGGGAACGGGTTGCCATCTCGTCCGAGTTGGTCAGGTTGCGATGTGCAACGTTGGCAGCATAGTTGGAAATGATATTGAGAGCCATTTTATATCTCCTACATGGATAGCTCAAACGGCGTCATGCCGTTCTGAAACCTGGCGACATTGCCAGATATGCTTTTGACGTTCTTCCTGATCACCAAAAGCAAAAATTTGTACTACGGAATATACCTATGGATGATATGGATGTCCAGTAGTTTGTTGATTGATAAAAGTGTATTATAAATCAACGATTTAATATGGGTATGCTGTCGATGTTCCAAATATTTGAGGTTGTTTTCAAGGGGGGGATGATAGCGTTTTTGCCCCGAAAGGCTTGAAAAGCACGAATCGGTTCGAATCAAAAGTACCGCAATGTCATCAGGGAAAAACAGCGGCCCTGGAGGTCGGCCCCCGGATTGTTGGCCAAGTGCGAAATGGCGCAAGATCGTTATTCCGGGCGAAGCGGAGCGTTGATCTGAAAGCAGTATGATATTGAAATATAACGAATTATTTCCTTCGTGAGAATGACAGCCTGCTTGAAGAAATTTTGTCTACTGCCTCATGTCGTTTTTTTTAGAAAGTTCTTGATTTGTTCTTTTTCTTGTGGCATAAGAGAAAAGTCAACGGGGGGAATGCACCCGGACCGAAACCCGCAAAGCCTTGTGCTTTGCGGGTTTTTGCGTTCGGGGCCAGATCAAAGAGGTTATCAGGGTGCAGGGACAAAAACACAGGCAGGGTTGGGGACGGGGCGGCGAGGCGATCCGCAGGATAATGACCGGCGGGTGGCGGAGCCATTATGGCGGCATTCTGCGTCGGTTCTAATACGCTTCTGATGCGGTTCAAAACGCTTGTTGGTCATGACGGGAGAAGTGCGTCTTTTCGGGGAGGGGACCCCGTATTTGCCGGAAGTGGCGGCAATGGCAGTAGTGGATTATGGCCGCCGGTGGTGGACAGGTGGCGGCCGTAAGCCCGAAGCATGTCCGGACTTCATCGGTTGTCGGGTTTGCTGTCATGGCTGGAAGGGGCAAGCGGGCAACAGGGCCGTGGACCCGAAGACCGTCCACCCGGTTGGTAGGAGTTTAGAAAGCCAAAAGGCCCCGGATTATTGACAAAACCCGGAATGGAGCGAAATCGTCATTCCGGGCGGAGCGGTGCGCCGACCCGGAATCGATATCCCATTAAAATATAATGGATTCCCGTCTTCGCAGGGATGACCATCTGCTTGGGGAGTGCCTTGTCGGCAGCCTGAGGTGCGCCTCTAATGAGGGCGCACCTTTTGTGGGCTGCCTTGCTGATCGTTTACTGTTGCAGCAGACGCAGCAGGTTCTGCGGCATCTGGTTGGCCTGTGCCAGCATGGCGACACCGGACTGCACCAGGATCTGCTTCGAGGTGAAGTTGGTCATTTCAGACGCGACATCAAGGTCGAGCAGAACAGACCGGGCAGATTCGGTGTTTTCCGTGGTGGTTGACAGGTTCTGGCCTGCGAAGTCGAGGCGGTTCTGGAACGTACCGATCGACGCGCGGGCAGCCTGCAGGGTATCAATTGCGGTGTTGACACTTTCGATACCCGCCTGAGCCCCTGCCTGATTGCCAATTACCGTATTCGCGAGATCAAGGGTATCAAGGTCCACCCGAGTCAGGCTAACCGAAAGGCGGTCGGCAGCAGTGTTGTTTGCGCCGATCTGGAAATTAACATCGGTCTGGAAGGTCTGACCGTTGTCGGCAAGCATGGTGGCGGTTGTGTTTTCACCGTTTGCAGCACCCCAGTCAGCACCACCAACAGCCGCGTCGATGGTTGCGGTCAGTCCGGAGTTGATCGAAATCGACAGGCCAACTTCGTCAAAGTTCAGCGAAGCCTGTTCGCCAACGCCGACTTCATTTGCACCACCGGTCTGATAGCTGGTGAGATCGATGCTTTGGGTGTAGGTGGTCGGGACAGCCGCATCATCAACGGTTGCCGAAATGGTCATGATAACCGAGTTACCAGGGCCGGAGGTAATGTCGACGGAAAAACTGTTGTCCGTGACGACAGGATTGCCATCCACATCCACCGTGCCGGAGAAGTTTTGAGCCCAGAAATTGTTATCAGTGATCGCAAAGCCGGAGAACCCGTTGGCATTGCTGAGATCGGTTGCGTCAGAAGCAAGACCGTCGCCAGCTCCACCGTCCAGAATGTTCTGGAAGTTGATGTCCACATCGCCACCATCGCCCAGCAACTGAACGCCGTTGAAGTTGGTTGATGATGCGATGCGATCAATTTCGTCTTTCAGAAGCTGGAATTCATCGTCGAGGAAGCCGCGTTCGGTGTCTGACAGGTTGCCAGAGGCAGCCTGGGTTGCCAGTGTTTTCATGCGAACGAGAACATCGTCGATGGTTGCCATCGCACCATCGGCAATCTGTAGCATCGAGTTGGCCTGGCCAACGTTGACGGTTGCCGTTTTAAGGGCCTGGGTGGTTGCGTTCAGACGGGCACCGATGGCCATCGAGGCGGCATCGTCACGAGCGGAAACAACACGGGTACCCGACGACAGTTTTGAAAGCGACCGGGTCGCCATGGTGTCGGATTCCTGCAGGTTGCGGTGTGCAACGTTTGCTGCATAGTTCGAGATAATATTAAGAGCCATACTTCCCTCCTACATGGATGGCCCCATCGGAGCCTGTGTAGTCTGAAAAAATGCTCTCGAAGCCCGTGTCCCATCACGGATATCGTGTGTTTCGTTTGCTCGAGAGCCTGAATACCAGAGTATTAAGCAACGAGCGTGCCAGTTTTGGGCCGTGATTTGAGGGGAATAAAAGGATTGCCCGGCAATATCTGCCGGGCGGGTAGGCAACTTCCGGTTTTACAGGTCGTGCTGAACGGAATATTTGTCGTTGGGAATAATGTGCTGCCAGGCAATCTGGCGTTCGGTGTCAATAAATACCGGTGCCCGCAGATTGGTCGACATGGTGATGCCTTTGCCATCCGGGGCACTGCGCACGGTAACGACCATCAGTACCGCCAGATTTTTTGCTTCGATTGCAAGGCTGGAAAGCGCGAGGTCAATGTCTTTCTGATCAATCATCTGGCTATCCATATTGTAGGGTGCCACGATGAAGGACAGGTTTGCATCGGTCAGGCTCTGATAAAGCTTGAACTGATCCAGATTGGTATTGGGGATGTTTGCCAGACCAAAGACGTGATGGTCAGGAAAGCCCAGAAGGCCAATCGGCATATAGATGCCCTTGTCCCAGCTAAACTCGATATTGCCAAACCGGGTTTCAACAACCACGGACTCGGGTACGGTCTTGTCGGTGGCCTTTTCGGGGTCCATTGCCATTCTAACTCCGGCGCGCTGATGTTTGACTGATTGCATGTGTGTGTATTTGAAAAGCTGAATGCAAGAAGGCTTTTCGCAAATTATCGCAGATAGTTCACCAGACTGAGGTCGGATGAGCGCGAAATGGTCATGAAGCTTGCCTGTAATGCTGTTTCGTGCTGGGCCAGTTCGGCAAGGGTCAGGGGAACGTCAACGCTTTCGATTTCTGTAATGGCCTGACTTGCGAAAACCTTGAAATCAGCGTGATTGCCCTCAAAACGTTCAAGGTTGGCAATGTCGAGGCCAATTTCGCCCTGAATATTGGGCAGGCTTTCGATCGCATCGTTGATATGATCAAGCGCCTGACCAAGCGCTTCCTGGTCGGTTGTTCCCGCAGCAATTCCCAGCCCCTGAATAAGGCTTTGGAAAGCGGGGGCGTCGGCCAGAATTCCGTATGAAATATCATAATTCTTGTCGACGCGGGTGTTCAGAACCTGCTGGTCGCCGGCATAATAGGCCGTATCGTTCCGAGGGTTCGGGATTTTGGTCAAACCAAGGGCCTGCAGTATATTTCCGCCGCCGATTTCGTTCAGTGTAATTGAGCCGTTACCGACATTCTCGATATTCAGCCGGGGCGATCCACCAGAAGAAACCGCACGAAGGCTTGACGTTGCGCCATTGGCGGTATTGCCATTAATGGTATTAATCAGGTCGCCAATGGTCGTTGTCGCAGCAACATAGGGGATGTTTGTCGTGAGCGTATTGCCATCGCTGTCGGAGCTGACAATCTCGATCGTGCCGTCGGTAACCCCCAGCGAGGCGAGCGTATCTGTTGCGCTGATGGAGGTTTCTCCGCTGGCATAGTTATCCGCAGGATAGATTTTGTCGATATCGACCGCGGGCTGATCGGATCGTCCGCCAGCAAAGAGGAAACGCCCATCCAGATTGGTGTTAAGCAAACCGGCAAGCTGTTGCATCGCCTGTGTGGCTTCATTGTCAAGATTGACATCGTCGGATTGCTCGGCGCTGAGCGCCTGAATGAGCAGGGTCTTCATCTTGACGGCAATGGATGTCATTTCATCGACGGCTGTTTCCATCGATTGCAGGCGGAGCTTGGCCTGAGTCGTATTTCGCAGATATTGTTCTGTGCGGGTATATTCCGCTTCAAGATTCAGTAAACGCTGTGTGCTGTCTGCAATACCCGAATATTGGCGCGATTTATAACCGCTTGATGCCTGGGTATTCAAATCCGCGACCTTTGATGCGTTCTTCAACGCCAAGTTCGCGAGCAATGTGTGGCTTGTGTAAGTTGCAACGCGCGTCACCATCTTACTGTCTCCATTTCATGCGGTAGTTTAAACCGCATTCAGCAGCGTATCAAACAATTCATCCACGGTCGAAATAACCCGTGCGGATGCACTGTAAGCCCGCTGGAAAATGATCAAATCGGACATTTCTTCGTCAAGGTTGACCCCGGCCTCATTCTGGATGCGGGTATCGAGATCCGTTACCAGAGAGGACTGGAACTCATAGTTGCTCGCGGCAACGGACGCCTTGGTCGCAGAAGTTGCAATAATCCCGGCAGCAAAATCGGTCAGTGATGTCCGTTCGGCAGATAGGCCACCCGCAGATTCGAAATCGATATCGGTACGTTCGAACGTGTTGCTAAGTGCAAGGGCGGCACTATTGTCACCTTCGTGAATACCGTAATTGATACCCAATCCCAGAACCGTTGTCAGGCTGTCTGCAGAAGGAAGGCCGCTATCCTGGAAAAAGAACGGATCACCATCGGCGTCGGTTACCTGCAATTTATAACCGCCGATGCTGCTGTCATAGATAACGTCGGCCGTGATATTGTTGTCGGACAGGATTGCGCTGTTATTAATCGCATTTGCAATATCATCCAGTGACGAACCGCTGTCATAATCGATATTAACGTCGGAAAAAGGGCCGCTGACGGTCAGCGTATAGTTTAGCGGCGGCGGTACCAGTGGGCCCAGATTGGGGATAGCTGCCGAAGAATCCACAACCGCATTTGATGTTCCATAGACATCGGCATTCATCTGTCCGCGTACGATGCGGGCCGGATCGTTTTTGATCACACTGTCGACATCCATATTGCCAGCCAGTGTAGGCATGTCTTCGGTCATGCCGATTGTTTGGGCCATGTCACCATTGTCGGTTATCGTCATGTTTGCCGTATAGCTCAGCACCAGACGAGAACGATCACCGTCTTCGACAATATATGCCATTTCGGCAGCATCTTCTGCGGTCATGCCCGCACCTTCCAGAGCGGTGCGGATGGCATCGCGCACGTCGGTTAGGCTGTCGGTTGCCGCATAGTTGACGGTAATGCCCGGTGTTGTCAGAACACCGCTACCGGCACTGATGACCATTGAATTCGCCGTGACATTCAACGCTGTGGTCGCACTGTCCTGCGGGGACGACGTCATGGTGTCGGAGCGTTTTGTCGTAGCTACAAAGTCGTTCAGACCGAAATAGTGGGAGAAGCCCTGTTCTCGACCGTCGCTGGTGGTAATCGCGCTGGTCATTTCATTGATTGAGATGCGGCTGCCATCAATGCCCTCGATCACCATCTGGCCATCAACCAGCGATGCGGTCAGGTAGCCACCTGCATCGGATGCGTTGATTGCATCAATAACGCCCTGTACCGTTGCGGGCACCGTTGGCAATGTGATGTCAGCCCAGCTGTCATCGGCAGATAATTCACCATTGGCAGTTAACGCGGCAATCCGAAATGTCCCGGATGCCGTCAGCGGGTCCGATGCCGCGACCATGCGATTGCCGGACAGGTTGGTTGGTGGCGGGAAGGCTGTTCCCTTGTTGTGTTCTTCGTTAATGGCATCGCGCAGTTCACCGGCCAGTTCGTTGATCTGGTCATTCAGGCGCGGCAGTTCCGTGTCGCGCATTTCAAGCAAACCCTTGATCGAGCCGGTTTGCGTGACATCCGTAATGTCCTCACCGTTCAACATGATGCCCGACCCGCCTGTGCCGGGTTCAAAGCCGGCAGTCGGGTTGAATGTAAGGCTTGCCGGGGTTCTGTCCAGAAGGGTCCGGTTACCATTGGCTGTAAACAGGACCATGGATCCGTCGCCACGATTATACGTGGTGACGTTCATGATCTTGGACAGTTCGTTAATTTTCTGGTCGCGCTGGTCTTCAATCTCGGTCGTCGGCTGCCCAAGGTTCTTCTGGCGGACGACATCCGTATTGAGTTCGGCGATTTCGTTGAGCAGGGCATTGGCGCGGTCGACTTCGTCAGAGATTTTTTTGTCGATATCGCTGCGCATATGCTGAATCTGCTCGGACAGGTTTTCGAACGCATCCATAACCTGAATGGCGCTTTCGATAACTTCCACCTTCGGGGAGTTCTGTTCAGGGGTGTTGCCAAGCTGTTCGAAGGCATCGGCAAGATCGCTGATACGCTGGCTTATGGCGGCGTCTGACTGCGGTGTTCCGAACAGGGTCTGGATGCGCTGAAAGAATTCAAAGCGTACTTCTTCCCGGCCTGCTTTTCCCAGTTCACCGCGCATTTCGCGCACAAGACCCTCGTTGACATTTCGATAAATGTCACCGATCTGCGAACCCGAACCGACCCCGTCAAGCACCAGGGTTTCCTGCCCGGCGATCTTTTTCGAATAGCCGGGGGTATTCACGTTCGAGATGTTCGAAGACGTGATGGAAATACGGGCCTGTGCGGTATTGAGGCCGGAAATTGCGCTGTTAAGTGCCTGGGTCAGTGACATGATCTTCGCCTTTACCCCTAGAGCGTTTCGTTAACGCTGTAAGACGTGCCGGGTTTGCTGGTCGGGCGGCCGTAGCCACCAAGGGATGCCTTGCCGGTCTGGCCGGAACGGTTATAGGTCGTGCAGTCTTCCTTGGCCTTATCGTTCACCGCACGAACGATGGCATTGACCATGCGTTCGTTGGTGGCCTTGGCGGCCTGGAGGGCGGTCATGTTGCGGCGGGCGGCCTGCTGGAATTCGGCTTGCAGGTCTCGAAGCTCAGCCTTGTCGTCCTCGTGCAACTGGCGGAGCTCTGAGCCGCGTGCACGCAATTTGACGACAAGCTGTTCGTACTGCATCGACAGGGCAGATTTTTCCGACACGAATTGCTCATACTCGGCAATTTCGAGCTTGCGCAGCCCCTGGGTTTCACGCTCCAGCAGGGAAATAAGGTCATATGTGACGCTTTTAAGCTCGATAACCATCTGTTCGGTGGTCATGGTCATTATCCTTCCTGCACCTTGAGAATTTCGCGTGTAACGGCATCTGCAATTCCGATGCCACCTGCGCGGGTCATTTCTTTGGCGTATTCGTCAACCAGCAGGGAGCGCATCATGGTCTCGCCGTGACCGCCACCAAACATTTCGTTGGTTTCGATCCCGGCAAACATGTGGCTCAGCATCTGGCCAAGAAACATGGACTCAAATTCTTCACCGGCTTTACTGGCCTGTGCTTCGGTTTTGATGTGACCATCCGTCAACTGGCTGGCACGGCTGGCTAGGTTATTCTGTGCGCCATACTGGGCGGAGGCCTGGGCTTGCGCCATCAGGGCGCTGGTGCTGTCGATCATCATCACATCACCTCGATTTCGGCCTGGAGGGCGCCGGACGTTTTGATCGCCTGAAGGATGGTGATCATGTCGCGCGGGCCAACACCAAGACTGTTCAGGCCGTTGACCAGTTCCTGCAGGCTGACGCCACTTTCAAGCACGCCAAGCTGGTTATCCTCGCCTTCATCCACTTCGATATTGGTCCGGTCGACAGTTTCGGTCGTGCCGGTCTGAGAGAACGGGGAAGGTTGCGATACCTGCGGGGTCTCGGTGACACGGATGGTCAGATTGCCCTGTGCGATTGCAACGCGGTTGATGCGTACATTTTCGCCCATCACGATCGTGCCGGTGTTTTCGTCAATGACAACGCGTGCGATCTGATCCGGTTCGACGCGAAGCTGCTCGATGTCGGTCAAAAGAGCCACAACATCCTGATTGTAGCGTTCCGGAATGTTGATGCGAACGGTGCCCGGGTCGCTTGGACGGGCTGCGACTTCACCAAGATAGGCATTAACGGCTTCGGCGATGCGGCTGGCCGTTGTGAAATCTGGGTTGCGAAGAACAACGGACATGTTCTGCATGGAATTCAGGTTGAAGTCGATTTCGCGCTCAACGATACCGCCATTGGCGATGCGTGCTGATGTCGGAACTCCCTTGACCACAGTCTGCGCATTGCCGCCGGCAGAAAATCCACCAACTGCAAGATTGCCCTGGGCAACAGCGTACACTTCGCCATCCGCGCCCACCATCGGGGTGACAAGAAGCGTACCACCCTGAAGACTTTCGGCGGTGCCGATTGCGCTGATGGAAACATCAAGGCGCGAACCCTGACGAGAGAAGGGGGGCAGGGTGGCGGTGACCATTACTGCCGCGATATTTTCTGAATCAATGTCGTCGATCTGACTGCGTACATTGATACCAAGGCGTTCAAGCATGGCCACAAGGCTTTGGCGGGTGAAGTCGGCATCGCCAAGGTCGTCACCTGTGCCGTTCAGGCCGACAACAAGGCCGTAACCGACCAGCATGTTGTCACGAACGCCTTCGAAGTCCGCGATATCCTTGATACGCGACTGGGCATTCGCCGGAGCAACCTGCATCAGGGCAACCATGCCAAGAATGCCAAGTGCTGCTGCCTTCACTACATATTTGCCAAGACCTGTGATCATATTCTTTGTTCCGCTTCCGGGGATGGGAGCCATCCGATACAATTCGGAAACCACTTCTGCGAAAACCGTGCCAGATGACAGAAAGCGGTCGCTTTGGATCGTGGATTGCGCAAGTTGCCGGAAAATCGGTGCTTGTTTGATGCGCAGAAGAGCTGCACGGCGATAGAAGCATGACGACCCGGCATTTTTTTCCCGTTGCGCCAGGCTGCGCTTTGGGGGAGACTCGATCCGGCCCGGTTCACTGCCAAAAGGCTATCCGGATCGGGCCTACGAGCTTTGCAGTGTAGATTGACATTATCAAGGCTGCAGGTTCGACCCGGGAAAGCTTACCACATAGCAGGCGGAAGTTAAAAATGAAGGTCAGCGGATCCAAGGCAACAGGTACAAACAGCACGTCACGCAAGAAAACATCTGGCGGTGGCGGTGCTGGTGGTTTTGTCGATGCCATTCGCTCCCTCGATTCCAGCGGCGGAGCAAGCGGAGCCGGTGGTGTGCATAGTGCGGGCACTGTCAGTGCGCTTGATGCCCTGCTGGCTTTGCAGCAAAGTGGTGATGCGCTTGACTCCCCGAAAAAACACGCGGTTCTAAGAGCCGAAAGCCTGCTTGAGCAGCTTGAGGGAGTGCGTGACGCGCTGCTGAGCGGGACTCTGCCTGCCAACCGGTTGCGCCAGCTTGTCGGGCTGCTGGATCAACAACGCGAAAACATTTCCGATCCTGCTCTTTCTTCTGTGCTGGACGAGATTGATCTGCGTGCGCAGGTGGAACTGGCAAAGCTTGAGGTTTCGGGATTAGCTTGAAATCAGCGGTTTCGAGAATGATTTTGGTCGTGAAACCCAAGGTTTCGAAGGCTTTCTCACTAATTCAGATTTATTTGTTCAATCAGCTTGCACCCATTGCGCGCGCCCTCTATATTGCCGCGCGTTCGATGAGTCCTGTATAGAGGGCGTACATGACTATCACGCTACCACCAGACTATCGTCCTGCTGAGGACGAAGAGTTTATGAACCCGCGCCAGCGGGAATATTTCCGGCAGAAGCTTTTGGCCTGGCGGGCTGAACTGCTGCAAGAATCTTCGGAAACATTAGCGAGCCTGCAGGATGGCGGGGGACTTCAGGAACCGGATCTGACCGACCGTGCTTCGGCCGAAACAGATCGGGCCTTGGAACTCCGCACTCGTGACAGGGCGCGTAAGCTGATTTCAAAAATTGATGCTGCTTTGCGTCGAATTGAAGACGGATCATATGGTTACTGCGAAGAAACCGACGAGCCGATCAGCCTTAAAAGACTTGAAGCTCGTCCGATTGCGACCCTGAGCATTGAAGCCCAGGAACGCCACGAACGGATGGAGCGCACTCGCCGCGACGACTGATCGCGTCGGGAACAAACAAGGGTCGCGCTTGCGTAGATCCGGCCAAAAGGCAAAAGCCAAGGCTCTGTGGGGGAATACTGGTTAGGGATAACCAAAATCAAAGGTCCGGTTGCGATGCGCAGCCGGACCTTTTTTCTTTTCGGCATGTCTGGGAACAATAAAACCGGCCTTCGGGAAGGCCGGTTTTGATTGATGGGGACTGCCTGCGGAAACCCAGGAAAATGCAGGCGATCAGGTTTGGTCAGAAGGGCAGGATGACATCCATGATTTCACTGCCGTAGCGCGGCTGTTGAACATCGGAAATCGTACCGCGCCCACCGTAAGAAATACGTGCTTCGGCGATTTTGTCATATTCGACTTCGTTAGCGGAGCTGATGTCGGCTGCGCGGATAACGCCCGCGATCTGAACCTCACGTACTTCGCTGTTGACCCGGATTTCCTGACGGCCATGAATGACATAGTTGCCGTTCGGAAGAACCTGAATAACGATGGCTGCTACACGCAGATCAATTGCTTCGTTACGGTCAAGCGTGCCACTGCCTCTGTTGGATGTCGCGCTGTCCATATCGAACATTGACGACGGGTTGATCGTTTCCGGCAATACTTTGGTGAATTCAGACTCGAGGCCGAAAAGGTTCGGTACTGCAAGGTCCTCGCTATTGGTGCGCGACCGTGCAGTTGTGTTGGCCAAGGCGGCACTATCCTGCATGTCTACGACAACTGTCAGGATGTCACCGACCTGGTTGGCGCGCTGATCCTTGAAGAATGAGCGCGCACCGGACCGCCAAAGCGAGTTCGGGTTGCTTTCCGCGACCTGCGGGGCCGGCATTGGCAGGCTCACCGGTCGGTAGGTCTCGGATTGGGTCGGGTTGTCGATTGCCGACAGTTTTGGTGCTTCGCCAACTTCGGAAAGACGCTTCATGGCATTGCAGCCAGAAAGCAGCGCTGTTGCACCAACCAAACTGGTTACGAGCACCAGACGGCGCATCGAAATCTGGAAATGATTACCGGGCATTTATTCCTCCTGGGATTCCTGCCGGTAATTACGCAATCCTCATGCCAGATTTCTTGGGTGATTAGGGCAAAGCTTGCCGGGTGTGCAAGTCTTTGAATTTGATTGGGATTGGTTGGTAATTATCTCGTTACTGCGACATTGCGGGCAGGGCGCGAACCTCATTCTCGGCAACAACTTCCACCTGAATGGTTTTGTTGCTGGTCATGTTCATGACGCGAATGACTGATCCTTTTGCACCATCTTCCAGGGCCTTGCCCCGCGCCGTCAGGGACATATTTTCTGTCACCAGCCGGATTGTGACCAGTGCCCCGCGCCTGACCAGGATCGGGTTGGAAAAATCGCGAAACATCAGGGGTTCGTCGGGTTTGACCGGGCGTAATGCTTCCTTGCCGACGACATCATCAATGTCACTGATGGTACCGCCGGGAAGACGTTCAGTCCGGATATTCCTGTATTCAACCTGATCGGGGCGAACGACAGCGCCCCGCCGGATTGGTTCCACAACAACGGGTATCTGGGCCAGCGGGAAATATCTGCCGCTCATGCGGTAGGTGCGGCGCTGCGCGGTTTGCGAACCGGTTGTGACATTCGCGATGAACCGGTTGGTTCGCTGATTGACATCCAATCCGGTAATTTCGACTGCGGCCGGGACGTCAACAGGCAGGTGGATTTGAAATGTTTCGCCCGACAGGTCAACATTAAAGGGGGGCTTTATACCGTGATCAACGAGGGCATCTTTGATGGCATCGGCTATCTCGTCTATCGAGATTGTCTGGCTGGCACGTGTGATCACGATCTGGTCGGCTGCTGTGCGCGGGCGCCATTGCACCTTGTGTCGTTGGGCAATTCCATAAAGCCAGCGATAATCAAGAACGGTTTGACGTCCCGGTTGCGGAGAGTGGGCGACAGGAATGTCGCTTTGTTCAAGGTCGATGCCGCTGAAAATATCCCCAAGGGTTACATATTGCCCCTCAACGATCGCATCCGGACGCAAAAGGATATTTACATCCATTTCCCGTGTGCCGGATGATGATTGTGCGTGCGGCTGTCCGGGATTGCTAAGCAACACCGGGAGCAGCAATGCAAGGATAGGGAATATTTTCTGTATTTTCATGCGACAACCATAGCACGGAACTGTGTAAATCGCGTAAATGCAGTTTACGCGGGTAACCGGTTTTTCGGTTACCCGCGCAATTTCTGTCCGAACAGTCCTGTTATCCCTGAGACGAACCGAATTAACGCAGGTTACTGACCGCGCTCATCATTTCGTCGGTGGTCGAAATCGATTTCGAGTTCATTTCGTAAGCGCGCTGTGCCTTGATCAGGTTGGTTATTTCCTGAACCACGTTGACGTTTGAGGATTCCAGATAACCCTGTAGAAGAGTTCCAAAGCCAACTCCGCCCGGAACACCTGTAGCGGCATCGCCTGAAGCCTCGGTTTCAAGGAATAGGTTATCGCCCAAGGCGTCTAAACCTGCCGGATTTATGAACGTGGCTAGCTGGATCTGACCAAGATTCTGAAGGGCAACCTGACCATCAATTTCAGCGAAAACCTCGCCCGAAGTGTTGATGGTGACCGACGTCGCGTTATCGGGCACGGTAATGCCCGGTTGCACGGCAAAGCCGTCTTTGGTGACCAGCTGACCATCGGCGTCAAGTTTCAGTGTGCCATCGCGGGTATATGCCGTGTCGCCGCTTGGCATATCAATCTGCAAGTAACCGCGTCCCTGAATCGCGACATCAAGTTCGTTTTCGGTCAATGTCAGGGTGCCTTGGCCCATATAGCGGCCAATCGCCGCGGTTTTTACACCAAGGCCAACCTGTACGCCGACAGGAACAATAGTTCCCGTATCTGAGGACGGGGACCCGGCACGGCGCAAATCCTGATACAGCAGGTCCTGAAATTCTGCACGCTGGCGTTTATAGCCGGTGGTGGTCATGTTGGCGATGTTGTGAGAGGTCACATCCACGTTGGTGGATTGTGCCTGCATGCCAAGAGCTCCAATATCAAGTGACCGCATCTTTTGTCTCCTGAGTCTGCGCCACAAGCGCATTTGAATTCATTATCGCAGGGCGGGGCGCCCGCTTAGTTAGGCGCGAACATCGCCTAACTTGCTGATCATGTTGCGCTGACGTTCGTTCTCGCTTTCAAGTGATCGCGTTACTGATTGATAGGTGCGCAACACATCGATCATCTGTGTCATTGAACTGATCGGGTTGACGTTGGATTTTTCCAGTGCACCCTGAACAACACTGGGATTGTCAACCGGCTGGGCGCCATCGGGATCGTTTGGGTTTTCTTTAACTATGCTGTAAAGTGAGCTTCCGGCAGCATTCATCGCCTGCACATTGTCAAACGTGACGACCTGCAGTTTTCCAATCTGGCCGATGTCGGTTGTAACGGTGCCGTCACCTTTGATCTCGATCTGGTTGTCGGCTTCGTTAAAGAAGATCGGCTGGCCGGCATCGCTTAAAACCGGGTAACCTTCGTTTGTGATCAACTGACCACCAGGATCGAGGCTAAAATTGCCGTTTCGGGTATATTGGGTTCCGTTCGGGGTCTGAACCGCAAAAAACATGTTCGGCTGGCTCAGCGCGACATCAAGTGGACGTTCGGTGTGTTCAATGTTACCCACGCGTGTATCGCGGAATTGCGCGATATCCTGGACAAGCGAGATTTCACGCTCTCCCCGGAACGGCGCATCCTTGTTCTTCGCGATCCAGTCCGTGAACATCATTTTCTCTTCCTTGTACCCGGTCGTGTTCATGTTCGCCAGGTTCTGGGAGATGTTGTTCATCATGCTGCGAAGCGTCTTTTGGCGCGACAAAGCGATGTAGGTAACGTTTTCCATATTCTCAGTTTCCCAAATCGGGTCAGTGATCTGGGCAAGCTATTTGCGAAAGGTGTGCCAGTTGATATAACATATTGAAATTAGGGAAATAATTTGGGGGCGGCATTTGTTGCCCTGCGGAAAGGTTGGGCTTTTTGGAAGAACTTGCCGTGCTATCAGGTCGGGTTGGTCCCTGGAAGGGGTGGCAACCCCAGGTACGTATATTAGATTGATAACCATGCCCGCTATTCTGTTGGATGCGGGAAACGGAATTTTAACGTCGAGGCGTTATGCCTCATCATTCCGGCATAGTGTTTGCTGGACATTGTAACGGGTGTGAAGACGGGATAGTGCAGGCCGATGGGTGATGATGTCGACGAAATAGAAATGGATGGTGGCGGCGGGCGCAGTAAAAAGCTGCTGGTTGTTGTTATCTTGCTGGTATTATTGCTTTTGGGTGGTGCTGCGGCTGCGTATTTTACCGGGCTTTTGCAGCCGGTGATCGATATGCTTACCGGTGGTGGAGGCACGCAGACCGAGGAAGTCATTTCGGAAAGCGCAATCGAGGAAGCACCGGGGGTTCCGGAAAATGTCGGCTTTGTTGATCTTCCTGAAATTCTGGTGAACCTCAATGCCGGTGGTGGCAAGCAAAGCTATCTTAAAATACGTGTCAGTCTGGAAGTGGCCGATCAGGCCATGTTGCCGCAGATCGAACAAATGATGCCGCGTATTGTCGACAACTTTCAGGTTTATCTTCGCGAGTTGCGCCCGGAAGACCTGGCCGGATCCGAGGGGATGTTCCGCCTGCGCGAGGAATTGCTGATCCGGGTTAGTGCAGCCGCCAAGCCGGCAAAAATTAACGACGTTCTGTTCAAGGAAATGCTGGTACAATAGGGTGCCGGCGACAATGCCAGAGCTACCATCAAGAAGGTAACGGGCCAAAGAGCCAGGGACAAATCGCCGATGGCAGATGAAGATGATGATGACGCACTCGCCGCCGAATGGGAAGCCATGGCCGGTGGTGACGAGGATGGAGATGACGGCGGCGAGGATATGGCCGCCGAATGGGAATCCATGCTTGGTGACGAAGATGGCGGTGGCGAAGACGAAGATGTCGGCCCCGGATCCGCGCGTGTTCTGAACCAGGACGAAATTGACAGTCTTCTGGGCTTTGATGACGGATCAGGCTCAGGCGACCAGTCAGGTATTCAGGCGATCATCAACTCATCAATGGTCGCCTATGAACGCCTGCCGATGCTCGAAGTTGTTTTCGACCGGCTGGTCCGCATGATGTCAACTTCGTTGCGTAACTTTACATCGGATAACGTCGAAGTGTCGCTCGATAACATCCTGTCGCTACGCTTCGGGGACTATCTGAACTCGATCCCGTTGCCCGCGATGCTGGGTGTTTTCAAGGCCGAGGAATGGGATAACTATGGGCTGCTGACGGTTGATTCAGCGCTGATTTATTCCATCGTGGACGTGTTGCTTGGCGGGCGTCGCGGGACCGCAGCAATGCGTATCGAAGGCCGTCCCTATACCACGATTGAACGCAACCTTGTTGAGCGCATGATTCATGTGGTTCTTGGAGATTTGTCGGCTGCGTTTGATCCGCTGAGCCCGGTGACGTTCCGGTTCGAACGCCTTGAAACCAACCCGCGTTTTGCGACCATTGCACGACATGCCAACGCCGCCATCGTGGCGAAGCTGCGCATTGATATGGAAGATCGTGGTGGTCGTCTGGAGCTGCTGATCCCATATGCAACACTGGAGCCGGTTCGTGAACTGCTGCTTCAGATGTTCATGGGGGAAAAGTTCGGTCGTGACTCGATTTGGGAAAACCACCTGGCGAACGAGTTGTGGCAAACCCACGTCAACCTTCTTGCCGTACTTGATGAACAGATCATGTCGCTGGGTGATGTGATTAATCTGGAAGTTGGCAACCGTTTGGTTCTTAATACCAGCCCGACGTCGCCTGTCGAGGTACGGTGCGGCGATGTGCCCCTGTTCAAGGGGATGATGGGGCGCAAGGGGGACAGGATCGCGATCCAGGTACGTGACCGGGCGCGGCATAATGAGGAAGACAGTTGATGGACTATGCCATCTATCTTGATCTGGTAATGATTGTCCTGCTTGTGGCAACAATCATATATGCCATGATCCTCAGCCGTCGTTTGGCGGCCTTCCGCCGTAATCGTGAGGAAATGCAGAATTTTTTGACGGCTTTCAACGCTGCCAACGAACGTGCCGAAATATCGATCCGCGCATTAAAGGAAATGGCAGAGCAATCCGGTGAGAAACTGCGCGAGGATATTGAAAAGGCAAATGCGTTGAACGAAGATCTTTCTTTCATGGTCGACCGTGGAGAAAGCATTGCCAACCGGCTGGAAAAGGCGGCAAGTGATGCCAATGCAACCCGGCGTGGCGGGGGCGGAGCAAAGTTTGCTGGGGCAGGAAATTCCGCCGGACATGAACGCAGTGATATGGTTGATGACCGGCAGGGTGTCGAAACCCGCGCCGAAGAACTTGCCGCCCGTCTGATGCGTGATGTCGAACGCGGCACGGGGCCGACAGCGTCTTCGCCAGCCGAACCGGCAGGTGACAGATATGGTTCAGGTGCGCGTTCTGGCGGATCATCCGTACCGGAAACTGAGACCGATCCTTACGGGCAGGATGAGGATGCGGGGCGGTCGGAAGCCGAACGCGAACTTCTTGCCGCGTTACGTTCTGTTCGGTAAGGGCGCATCTGTATCGAGAAACAGATAAGATCGTTATGTTTGCGGAAAAACAGGATTGGCGTCTTTTTTCGACAAATTTGGTACCTACCTGTTAGTATATGATTTGAAATTCAATGTGGACGCGAAAGCGTTCCGTCTACCGGGTGAATGAATGTCTGCTGTGCGTATCCTGCCGTTGGTGGTCGTAGTCGGTTTTATCGTTTTGACGGTCAAAATCGTCGGGCTGTTTTCGGATGAACCGAAAGGCAATGACGCCACTGATGCCTCAGGTGTCAGTGTGATGCAGGTTGCGCGTGCGCAGGCCCAGGAGCAGCCGGCACCAGCAACCGACCCGGCGACCACGGAAGGGACCCCGGGCCCTGGACTGGACGATCCTCTGGGGATGATGGAAGGCGACGGGGCTTCCGGTCTGCCTGAAGATGCGGGTGATACTCCGCCGATGCTTGGCGGGGACCCGACCCTGTTTACCCAAGAAGAGATCGATCTTTTGCAGAACCTGTCCGTCCGGCGTTCAGAGCTGGATCGCAAAGAGCAGCGCCTTGATGAACGCGAGAGCCTGCTGGCAGCCGCCGAAGCCCGGATTGACGCCAAGATCGAGGAAATGAAATCGCTGAAAACGGCCATCGAAGGTCTGGTCGAGACGAAGGAAGAGCAGGAAAACGAACGGATCACCAAGCTGATCAGCGTTTATGAAAAAATGAAACCAAAGGATGCCGCTCGCATCTGGAACGATCTTGATATGGATATATTGTTGCAGGTCGCACTTGGCATGCGCGAGGCAAATACTGCCGCTGTTCTTGCTGAAATGTCCGCAGACCGCGCCCGTGCCCTGACAACAGAACTGGCCTACAAGCAGGATATCAACATGTTGCCGCTTCAATAATACCTAATATGCAGCTTCGGGTAAAATCCCGTCTGTATCAAAGGCTGTCAGCCGGGGGATTATTCAAGCATCATCAACATGATGGACGTTATTAGGGAATTGTGAAAAGCCTTGATTAACCATTGTTAAATAGGTACATCACGATTATAGGGGCCTTACCCTTATGCACAGGGAATACAGGGGTAAGGGTGAGAGATTTGATAGCATGATGGAGTGGTGAATGGCCGTCGATCCGAATATGCCGATCCTGATTGTGGATGACTACAAAACCATGTTGCGTATCATCCGCAATCTCCTGCGGCAGCTGAACTTTACCAATATCGAAGAAGCGACGGATGGCAGCATGGCGTTGCGCAAACTGCGCGAAAAGCCGTTCAGCCTTGTGATTTCCGACTGGAACATGGAGCCGATGACCGGTCTTCAGCTTCTGAAGGAAGTTCGCGCTGATACAAAGCTGAAGGATCTGCCCTTCATCATGATCACCGCTGAGGCGAAAACCGAAAACGTTGTAATGGCAAAAAAAGCCGGCGTTTCGAATTATATCGTCAAGCCGTTCAACGCAGAGACGTTGAAGGGCAAACTCACCACCGTTATCGGTGAGTTCTGATTAGGGGCGCGGGGCATTAGTCCCGCGATACCATGATGTCCAAAACGTCCAAAGACGAACTGCGGCAATTGTTGCTGGACCTGAAGGCGCGCCTTGATGGTGACGAGCTTAAGGTCGAACAATTGTCCGATCTGATGGATCAGCTTTCCCGCTTTGTGTCGGAAGGTGACAAGCCATCGGATGACCAGAAACGCCTGTTTGGTGAACTGGATGAACTTTCGGGCATCATTCGCAAGATGAAATCCGAAATCGCATCTTTGCGGCCGGACGATATCAAGGCGGAATATATCCCCAATGCCACGGACGAGCTCGACGCGATTGTCGATGCGACAGCCGGGGCAACGCATGAAATTCTTGATGCGATGGATACGCTTGAGGAGTTCGCGGCAACTCTCCCCCCCGAGCAGGCGGAAATCGTTACCAGTGCAACGATGCGTGTTTACGAAGCCTGTAACTTCCAAGATATCACAGGTCAACGTACCACCAAGGTGATCAAGGCCCTGAAATCTATTGAGGAACGGGTCGAAGGACTGGTCAAGGCATTTGGTGACGAGATTGCCAAATACGCCGCGTCCAATCCCCGGAAGAAGAAGGAACCCGAAGGCGAAGCGGCCTTGCTGAACGGGCCGCAGCTCGACGGTAAAGGTGTCTCGCAGGCTGACATCGACGCGATGTTTAGCTAAATGGGACGGTTATGGCGGAAATAGAGGACGACGGACCAAGACCACCAAGCCCGCCTACAAACGGGGCGGTTGCGCTGTTCCTCGCTCTCTATCTGCTGCTACTGGCTTTCTTTATTCTGCTGAATACCATTTCGACCTTCGAGGAAGTCAAAACCCGCGAAGTTCAGGAAAGCCTCTCTTCTGCCTTCGCTGCCATTCTGCCACCGACCACCAGCCTGCAAACTGTCACCTCAATCGAGGGACCGGTTGTTGCGGCCGAAGATACCCAGGACAAACTGGGTTCCCTGTTCCAGACTGCAATCAAGGTTGTTCGGGTTCAGGTCATCCAGCCGGGCACGCTGATGGAAGTCATCATGCATGTCGAACAGCTGTTTGATCCAAATTCCATTTTGATCCGAGAACGTCAGAACGAATTCATGGACCAGCTTGCAGAAGTGCTGGCCGATGAAAGCGGTTATGCGTCTTATGAGATGGAAATGGTGATGGGCAGCGAAGTCGGGTCAAAGGGGACCGTCGAGATTGAAAACAATCTTCAGATCGGTCGCGCAGGGGCGTTTGCCCGGGACCTGATTGATCGCGGTGCACCTGAAAACAATCTTTATGTCGGTATTGATCCCGGGGCTGATCCGTTCATCGTCACCTTCCGCTTTTTCTGGGATTTCGGCCCGAAAGAGCCACCTGTTCCGATCACGACACCGGCGCAATCGGATAGTACGGATAACGGCGCGATACCTGCACCGGCATCAAGTGGTCCGGGGAATGGAAATAGTGGCAAAATGCTGATCCCGCTTCCGGGGGGCAATCGACCGGGAATTAACGCGCCCATTCCGTTGGCTCCGCAAACGGGGGGGGATGGCTGATGGACGAGATGAAGCGTAATGATAGTCCGAAGGGGCCGCCGCCGTGGATGCTAAGCCTTGCGGATTTGATTTCGCTGTTGCTGACATTCTTTGTGATGTTATTTGCCATGTCCAAGGTCAAAATTGACCGTTGGGACGAGGTCGTCGACTCTTTGTCGCAATCAATCAAGCCATCCCCGGTCGAAGAGAGTGATGAACCAACCGCGCAGCTGAACATTCCACGGGTCTATCGCAAACCTGCGATGAACCTTGATTACCTTAGCGCCGTGATTGATGACGCGATTGATGACAACGATGTCCTGGGCGACGCGACACTTAGTCGTGATGCTGACAAACTTGTCATTTCTTTGCCGGGCGATATCCTGTTTATCAGTGGTAGTTCCGATATGACGGATAAGGCCCGTCAGGCTTTGTTTGTTCTAGGTGGTGTCCTGAGGAATATCGGAAACCGGATTGGCGTTCAGGGGCATACTGATCCCCGACCGGTTAGCGGGCGGGGCCTTTATGCCTCCAACTGGGAACTTTCCCTTGCCCGTGCTGCTGCCGTTGCCAACGAACTTAAAAGATCCGGTTACACGGATTACATAAATATTTACGGATTTGCGGCATCAAGATACGACCAGCTTCCGATTATGGCAGACGAGCAAGCACGTTTTACAATGGCTCGTCGGGTCGACATTGTGATTGAACCCCATAGCGGAAGCGGGATCGGAGGTTCGTAAGAATGCTTTTGGTCGTAGCGCGTCTCCTGCTGGCTGCCGTTATTGTGGTAGCCGGTCTGGCAGTATTGCCGGTCATGGGAACGCGCCCCGCACTCGCCCAAGCGGCAGATCCGGTGATCATCCGCTCGGGCGCACATAGTGGCTATGGACGTATCGTTCTGCAATGGAACAAGCCCGTCAATTACACCGCTGAAATCATCGGTGATCAACTTGTTGTGCGTTTTGACCAGCCGCTTGTTGCCTCAATGCGTGGGGTTCTCGGACCTGTTTCCGACTATGTGAGTGACGGTTTTTTTGATCCTGACGGACGTACGGTTGCTTTTGTTCTGCGTGACGATTTTGAAGCCCGGGTTTTTAATGTCGGGAACAATGTGGTTCTTGATATTCTGGATAAACCAGCCCCAGCCCCCGTACAGCCTGCATCGCCGGAACCGACACCACCCCGTCCGGCACCCAACCCCCCGGCCGAAGTTGCATCCGAACCGTTGCCCACGCCGCAAGCCCGACCAAACACGTCATCGGCACCAGAGGCTGCAGTCACACCGGCTGCCGCCACACCTGACCTTGAAGTCCGGGTCGGGCGGCATCCAACATTCTATCGACTGGTCTTTGATTGGCCCAATCGTACCGACTACGCGTTAAATGGTGATCAGGGCAACCAGACACTGGCCTTTACCAGTCCTGCCCGTATTGATGCGACTGGCGTGACACGCCGTTTACCCGAAGGGGTCACGCTTCGCCAAAGTGCAACAGATCCCTTATCTGTTGGTATCGAGACCAATCCGCCGCGCGCACTGAGACATTTCAGGTCCGGTAACAAAGTCGTCGTTGATTTGATGGGGGTTCAGGGTGATCCCGCCGATACGGGAGGCCCCGGAACAACGACGGCGACCCGGTCTGCGTCCCCGACGCCATCTGTCCCGGTGGCACCTGCGGCACCACCAGCACCAAGCCAAACTGCATCCGATGCATCATCTTCCGTTGGTTCACCGAGTTCCGGCGCGGCTTCAGAAAGCGCATCGGTACCTTCGCCGACCGCACCAACGGATGATCCGATTGCACGCGGACTTTCAGAGCAGGCCGGTACCCCGGCTTCACCAGAGGCCGTTGCACCGGCGCGCGAAAGCATCGGGACTTTGGAAGTCACGGTGACACAGGACCCGACGAGACTTACACTTGGCTTCCCGTTCGGGCAGCCGGGGGGAGCCGCAATTTGGTCGCGTGCCGGTTTCCTGTGGATGGTGTTTGATGTGCGGGCAAATCTTGATCTTGATGCCGTGCGTCAGGATGCAGCCCAAATCGTCGGGGTCATAGAGCAGATCGACAGCCCCTATGCGACGGTGTTGCGCATGACCATCCCGGAAGGGATTGGGCTTTACACCACACCTTCTGAAAACGGCGACTGGAACGTCACCCTTCAGCAGGGAACCATGCAGCCGATAGAACGGTTAGGCCCGTCCATCGAACTGGATAATCAAACACGTGCCCGTCTTGTCGTGCCGCTGATAAATATCAGCCCGACAATTCCTATCGAAGATCCGGAAGTCGGAGATTCGCTGCGTGTCGTGCCAACCCGCGAGATGGGTTACGGTATCGAGACGGCATTGCGCTATCCCGATTTCGAAGTTCTGCCGTCCGTCCAGGGGGTGGTTGTTGCCCCCGTCAACGAAACCGTCCAGGTTACCAATCGCGATGATGGTCAGGCTGTTGTGGTGACGGCGGCGGATGGTTTGAACATTTCGCCGGAAGGTGCCCGTCTTCTGGCTTCTGCGACCGGCGTGCGCGCCCGTGCGGGAGAGGGCCGCGAAGGTCTGATTTTCGAGCTTGATGACTGGCGTCGCGGTGGTCTTGATAATTACAACAAGGCGATCCATCAATTGCGTCGGGAACTGGCGCAAAGCGGTGACGAACACCGCAACAAGGCCCGCCTTGAACTCGCGCAATATTACATGGCCAACGGGTTGGGCCCCGAAGCCGATGCGGTTGCTTCGACCATGGAAGATGACGACCCGCTGATTGCACAGAAACTGCAATTCCGCGCCCTCAAGGCGGCGATCAAATTCCTTGACCGAGAATATGATGAGGCAGCTCGTCTGCTGGAGGACGAGCGCCTTCGCGCCATTCCCGAAATGCAATTGTGGCGAGCGGTCACATCGGCCGCACGCGGTCGACCGAATGATGGTGCGCGGGACCTTCTTGAAAGCGTGCATATCCTTGATAATTATCCGCCGGAACTGCTGTCGCGACTGGGGCCACTTGCTGCGGAACAGGCTCTGATCGTCGGTAATCCCGAAGCCGGCATGGACCTGATCGAAAAAATGCTTGTGGCCAAGGGGCTTGGCGAAAGCAAGATCAAGGATGTCGAATATCTGAAAGGCATCTTTGAAGAAGAAGCTGGCGAGTTCGAACAGGCCGTCGCCACGTGGGACGAAGTTGCCGAAGGCGACAATCGCAAGGCACGCGCGCATGCCATTTTTGATCGCACCGAACTTTTGATGCGCCTTGAACGTTTGACCCTTGATGATGCCATCGAGCAACTGGAAAAGCTGCGCTTTGCGTGGCGCGGGGATGGCTTCGAAATGGCGCTGTTGCGCCGTTTGGGCGAATTGCAGATCAAAAACAAGCAATATCGCGAAGGGTTGAATACCTTGCGTCAGGCGGCAATTTTCTTCCCCAATAGTCCATCGGCGACAGAAGTCACCGACATGATGCATGACACGTTCGAATCGATTTATCTTGGTGACGAGATCAACAATATTTCAGCTATAAAGGCGGTTGCGCTGTATGACGAGTTCCGCGAACTGACACCGGCAGGCGAAAAGGGTGACGAACTGATCCGCCGTCTGGCCGACCGTATGGTGGATGTTGAATTGTTTGACCGGGCTGAAACCCTTTTGGAACATCAGGTTGATTTCCGCCTGAACGGCACGGAAAAGGCGCGTGTCGGGGCCAGACTGGCGCTGGTGTATCTGCTTGACAGTAAGCCCGAAGAAACCATTCGCGTGCTTGATAACAGCGAGGTGGCTGGCATATCTGACGAGCTGGAAACGCAACGCCGGCATCTGCGCGCACGTGCCTTGCTTGACACTGATCGCGGTCCCGAAGCCATGGCATCCCTTGAAGGCGATCTTTCGAAGGATGCGGAATTGCTGCGTGTGGAATATTACCGGGATACCCGTGATTATCTCTCGGCGGCCGAAACCTTCCAGCGTCTCGTTGGTGAGGATCAGGGCAATATGATCGAGAATTTTGGCGACGAACGTGCGCGCTATGTCCTGAACTGGGCAGTTAATCTTGCGATGGGCGGCCAGGAACGGACGCTTAATATGCTCAAACGCCGCTATGGCATTGTCATGGCGCAAAGCCCTTATGCCGAAGCATTTAGCCTGATCACATCAAGCCCGTCTCAAGGTTTGATCGACTACCGGACCCTTGCAAGCAAGGTTGACGAGGTCGAGAGTTTCCAGGGATTTTTGGGCAATTATCGTGATCAGTTGGAAAAGTCGCAGCTTAGTGCTATAAACTAATAGTCATATTTATGTTTTGATTGGATTGGTGCGCCTCTAAGGTGTGAAAATTCAGTCTTTTTCTATTGGTGGAAGCAGTGCTGTGATGGATCGTGCACTTAAAATGGTCTATTACGATGAGGCGAAGGTTGAGCGTGATATCTTCGCGCAGCTTTCGCTTGCGCTCAGGCATTTTCGTGGCGTTGGCATGCCGCGGGATGAGGGCGCCACGCGCAAGATCCTTGACCAGATTCACCGTCAAAGCCGCGCCTTTGCTGCCATCTGCTATGGCTTCATGCGTTCCAAGGGGATCGGTGTTGCCGAGGATCAGGGCGAAGGTGATCAGTGGTACCGCGAGGCAGCTTACTGGTTCCGCGAAGAGGCACTCGGCGGCGAAGGTATTTCGGCCAACAATCTCGGCTATCTGTATGCCAAGGGGCTGGGGGTGCCGGAAAACCCGGAAACTGCGGCCGAATGGTTCGAGCAGGCATCTGAAAACGGATCAATCGCCGCCCTTTATAATCTTGGGGTGTGTTACCTCAATGGATGGGGCGTGGATCAGAGCGATGAGATGGCGGTGGAATATCTGCGCCGCGCGAGCGAGGCGAATGACCCCTCTGCTGCCAGCGTACTTGCCTATCTTTACCTTGAAGGGCGCGGTGTAAAACGCGATCCGTCAAAATCGTTTGAATATAATCTGCGCGCGGCCCGTGCTGGTAGTGTCGAAGCGGCATCTGCTCTTGGCTATGCCCTTGGTGTTGGCTTGGGGGCAGAACGCAATATTGCCGAAAGCATCAGCTGGTTTGAAATGGCCGCGAACGAGGGCGATACCTATGCCCAGGCCAATCTGGCGATGTATTTCTGCCATTCATCCGATTTGAAGCTGTTTAACCGCGGCTGGACAATGTTGATGAATGCGTGTGATCAGGGCGATATTTCTGCCAAATACCAGATGACGCAAATTCTGATCTTTGGTGTTGCGCATCGCGAACCCGATTATGCTGCGGCACTCGATCTTGCGATGGATTTGGCCGAACTCAGCCATCCGGGCGGATATCACCTGATTGGTGTGATGTATGAACATGGCCTTGGCGTGCCGGTTGATATGGTCCGTTCAGCAAGCTGGTATGAACGGGCGGCGCGCAAAGGATCAGCCAATGGGCAAGCTGCCCTGGGACGGCTTTACGCGATTGGTAGCGGGGTCGATCAGGACAATATCATGGCCTATTACTGGCTCAGGATGTCTGCGCCGTCGGCGGGAAGCCAGGCATACCGAGAAATGGAAGCTGTGCGGGCGCGTATGAATGACCGTGAACGCCTGCAGGCGGATCGTTATGTTGCGGATAATCCTGCACCACGTCGTGGCGGCTTTGGCCTGAAGCCGCTTGAAAAGAATGTTTTCAAGACGGGTAAAAGGCCAGTCTGACCTGAAAGCCGTGATAATCAGAAAAGCCGCCTGCTTATGCAAGGCGGCTTTTATTTTTGGAGTTTGCGCTAATGGTCGCTAACCGCCGAAACTCTCTACCAGCGATCCGGATATCAGATACCATCCATCGACCATCACAAAGAAAATCAGTTTGAATGGTAACGAGATGATGACCGGTGGCAACATCATCATACCCATTGACATCAGGATACTGGCAACCACCATGTCGATGATCAGGAACGGGATAAACAGCAGGAAGCCGATTTCAAACGCACGGCGCAATTCGCTTATCATGAAGGCCGGGATCAGTGCGCGCAGCGGGATGGTTTCCGGGCCGGTTACTTCGACATTGGCAAGATTAACGAAGAGCTCAAGATCGCGGTCGCGCACCTGCGTCATCATGAAATCATGAACCGGTCTGACGGATCTTTCCATGCCTTCGAATTCGTCGATATCGCCGTTGATCATCGGCTGCAGGCCTTCGTCCCAAACGCGTTCCATCGTTGGCATCATAATGAACAATGTCAGAAACAGCGCCAGACTGACCATGACCTGATTGGGCGGTGATTGCTGAATGCCAAGGGCTGTGCGCAGCAGGCTGAGTACCACAACAATCCGGGTAAAGGACGTCACCATCATCAGGATGGCAGGGGCAAGGCTCAGTACCGTGATCAGGCCAATAAGCTGGATCATCCGACCCGATGAAGTCACGCCGGGTCCTTCGCCAAGATCGAAATTGAATGTTTGGGCATGGACAGTGTCGCCGCCAAATCCGATAGCGATCAGTGGTACCAGCGACCACACAGCCGATAGTGCCAACCAGCGCGGCACGTTACCGCTGTTGTGCGCGGTTTGTTTATGCCTGACCTGTTCTTGTCGGGAATGTGAAGCGGGCGCGATGCTCATGCGGGTTGTTTCCCGTTGGTCTTTGTCGGTTCTGTCCCGGTGGTCGAAAGCGGTGTTTCTTCGGAGAGGCCATCATCGCCGTGAATGCGCATATCGTTACCAAGGACTTCGGAAAAATGTGTGCCGATATTGCGCTCTATCACGCAATCTCCGGCAGGTCCCAGCAAGACCAGATGTTCCGTATCGTCACGTTTGAAAAGAACCAGTCGACGTTTGGTATCAACCGGAACAACTTCGACGATTGAAAGTCGGCGTTCCTTATTGCGGCGATTGATGTTTCGCGCGCCGGGAATAAAACGCCGTGCAACCAGCGCCAAAATCCCGATCATGCCCAGCACAAAGACAAGGGCAGCCACAAACCGGAAATAAGCGCTAAATTCCATCAGGTTACCTTCCCCGCGACGGACCTGTGATGTTGTCCGGTTTTATGATCCGGACCCCGTTCTGTTTACCGTGCACAGGCGATACAGGCAAGCCACCATCGGATTTCGCGATCCGCGTTGCGCCGCAAAACGGTGTGACGGAACTTGCTCAGCGGGTGGTCCGGGCTGCATGCGCATAGGCATTGGTTGCCTGTGCGTTATTGCTAAGACCGCGCAACTGGCGTTGCAGTTCGGAATATTCCTTGTGCATCGTGGTTTCGAGACGTGCCAGATCGTCGGTCAGAGCCGCCAGAAGTGGTGCGATCTCGCGGCGCTGTTCACCATTCATTGCACGTGCCTGCACACACAGATCGGAAATTTTGGTTTCCAGCGTGTTAAGCTCGACCACTTTGCCGTCATCGACAAATCGCTGACTGGCCGTGATCAGGGATAAAACACGCTTGAGATCTTTTTTGAACTGATCGGGTTTGAATTGTTCAGGGCTCATTTGGATCTTCCCGGTTGCGATCTGCAAAACTGTTTGCCGACACTTGGTCGATATTCGACGTTGTCGGTCGTTTCTTCGCCGGATCACCGTAAATCCGGTTGATACGGTATATATAGTTCAGAATCTCGGCGACGGCAGCGAATGCTTCGAGCGGTATCTCGCTATCGACGTCCACAGCCATCAGAATTTCTGCAAGATCGCTGTCTTTGCGGACTTTGATCCCGTTGGCAAAAGCGAGTTGCAATATCTGTTCCGCAACACTGCCTTCGCCCTTCGCGCTTAATATCGGCGCGTTATCCCGGCCATGGGCATAGCTTAGCGCCACGGCTTTTTGGTCGTTGGAACCGGGCGCGGCAAGATTTTCCGTGCGGATTTCGCGCGGATCGGTGATGTCGACCTTGGGTCGGTTACCGGTCATTCTTGCCCATCTCGTCAAGTTCCCGCATTTTGCGCGGCTCTATCGCCCTTCACAAGCCTCGACCATAGCCAGAAGATGGTCAACAAATCGTTGCCGTCATATGCAACCGGTCAGAATGTTGATGATGCTGTAACGGAGCAGGTAGGGGACGGCATAGGCAAATCCGACAGATGGGGTCAATATCCCGGCTACCTGCCAGGAGGATGACGAGATTGCCTGTCGTATGTCGGTAGTCTTGCATCCCCGGCCCATGCCGGTGATTGCGCGACCGGAAAATCAGTCTTTACCGTCGTCTTTGTCGGCGTCAGGACTGTTTTTCATATTGTCGGCGACCGCATTGGCCACCTGCCCCAACTGACGCACAAGATCCGCACTGGCCGCAGCCGAACGGTTTTCTTCCTGAATGCGATCATAAAGTTCGCGCCGCAGGACCTGCACATCTTCGGGAAAGGTGAAGCCCAGCTTCACGGTTTTGCCGCGAACCTCAACGACGGTAACTTCGATGTTGTCGTCAATAACAACGGAGTCGCCAACTTTTCGTGTGAGATAGAGCATGAAATGTCCCGGTTTCGATAGATGGCGAAAGAAATTCGCCAGACGCGACACAATATGCCCGCTTTGTCCGTCGCGGTCCAGTGCCACCGATAGTAACCCGGCCTGGCATTGTAATTTAACGCTTTTCCGGCTTTTGGCACGCCTCATGCAACGTAGTTTTCAGGATCGAGCCGGGCGGCAAAAATCACCTTTCGCGAGATCCTGGGCCCGATCCGGGCACGGCGTTAACTTCGACTTTACCGGCCCGCCCAATACTGGGGTCGCGATAACAGGAGCAGGCAATGGATATCGGCAAACTTGGCATGTTCGCCAATCTGAAAGAAAAGATGGACTGGCTGACGCAGCGTCAGGAAGTCATCGCGCAGAATATTGCCAACTCCGATACGCCGAATTACCGCGCCAACGACCTTAAAGAATTCGACCCGAAGACCATCGGTCGCGACCGCCAGTTCATTCTGGCGATGCAGGCGACCGCGCCGGGTCACAGCCAGGGCCTGCACAAACCGCAGAACTTCAAGGACGAGGAAGTGCGCAAGAACTATGAGGTCGCGCCCGGCAAAAACGCAGTCATCCTTGAAGAGCAGATGGTCAAGATGAACGAAAACCAGGTCGATTATCAGACCATGACCCGACTTTATGCCAAGCATAAGTCAATGATGATTTCGGCTTTGGGCCGCGCATAAGCAGCGTTGAAGGAATAAGCGATCATGGAACTTTACAAAGCTTTTAAAATTTCCGCTGCCGGCATGCGCGCACAGGGTACCCGACTTCGTATCGCGGCTGAAAACGTTGCCAACGCAGACAGCCTTCCAACCGCACAGGGGCAGGACCCGTATCGCCGCAAGCTGCTGACTTTCAAGAATGTGATGGATCGCGAAATCGGCGTCGAGCTAGTCAAGGTCAATAAAGTCATGACGGACAAGTCCGATTTTGGTATGAAATACGAACCGAGCCATCCGGCCGCCAATGATCAGGGTTATGTTCAGACCCCGAATGTTGAAACGCTGGTCGAAATGATGGATTTGCGCGAAGCACAGAGAAGTTATGAAGCCAACCTCAATGTGATACAGTCTTCGCGCAGCATGCTGCTCAAGACCCTTGATATTCTGCAGTAAGTCACAAAATATCAGGTCTGGGAACGACGCTTTAAGGATACGAACCGATGGTTGCCAGTTTCAACGATGCCATTTCTGCCTACCGTAACGCTGCAAGCGGTAAAACCGCGAGCGTGGCCGAGCGTGTTGGCGGTAACGGTCAGACCGTCAACCCGGGGGAAAGTTTTGCCGACATGGTGAAGGGGGCGGCAATTGATGCCCGTGCAACCATGGTGAACAGCGAACAGATGACCCAGAAGGCCATCGTTGGTGACGCGGAACTGCATGAAGTGGTGACCGCTGTTTCGGCTGCCGAAGTCACGCTTCGTACTGTGGTCAGTGTTCGTGACAAGGCCGTTGAAGCCTATCAGAGTGTATTGAGCATGCCGATCTGACGGTTGATTGAATTGTCAGATGGATGTTTTGGACAAGCCGCACGATATTCGTGCGGTTTTTTGTTTTTGCGGCGACCGAATTGAAATTGCAGGAAATCATGGCCCATCACCGGTCTTATCCTGTATGAATGATGTAACGTGACGGAAGACGAGGCAGGAAGACCAGATGGATCAAGCGGAAATCATGGACGTGGCCTATGATGCCGTATGGACTCTTCTGAAGGTCAGTACACCCTTGATGCTGATTGCATTGGGGGTTGGTTTGGTTATCGCGCTGTTTCAGGCTTTGACCCAAATCCAGGAAATGACCCTGACTTTTGTACCCAAAATCCTCGTGATTTTTATCGCGCTGCTGGTGCTTTTGCCGTTCATGATGACGGAAATGACCGAATTCATGGGACGAATGGTCGATCACTTTATTGGCCTGCCGAATTAGCGAAACAAACCCAATAACAGGACATCCTGAAAGAAGATGAATCTCGATGATCTTCTGACACTTAATGTCTATGTGGTCCTGATGAGCTTTGCCAGGGTCGGGGCGGCCTTTGCCTTTATGCCTGGAATCGGGGCAAGGGTTGTACCCGCAAGGGTTCGGCTGGTTTTTGCTTTTTGGGTGGCAGTGGTGATTTCACCGCTGGCGGGTCCGTTGATCCCCGAACAGCCTGCTGATGCGCCGACGCTTTTTGTACATCTGGCCTATGAACTGACCATCGGAGCATTTTTTGGTTTGTTTGGGCAGGTCATGATGGCGGGTTTGCAAACGGCCGGTTCGATTATTGCCTATAGTTCTTCGATGGCAAACGCCTTCAGCGGTGATGCGCTGTCGGGCGCGCAAAGTGCGGTAACAGGCAACTTCATTACGCAGATCGGCATGGTTTTGATTTTTGTAACCGGCCTTGATCATCTGATGATACAGGCCGTGTTTGAGAGCTATTCCCTGTTTCCGCCGGGTGGCGCCTTGCCGGTTGGTGATATGAGCGAATTTTTCGCACGTGCGATCAATGAGAGTTTTGTCATCGCGATGAAAATCTCGGCTCCGTTCCTGATCGTTGCGATCGTGCTGCAGGTGGCGTTGGGTATTTTGAACAAGCTGATGCCCCAGTTGCCGGTGTTCTTTGTCGCCATGCCGGTTCAGATCGGGTTGGCTTTTGTGCTTCTGGCACTGGCATTGCCGACCATGATGATGGTATTTTTGGAATATTACGAGAACGGGTTGGAAAGTTTCGTCAACCCCTAGGGACCACCAACCTTTCGGCATAATGCCGGGCAATCCGGAATGGTATGGGAATGGCCGACGAAGACGACAGCCAAAAGACAGAAGACCCCACAAGTAAAAAGCTTGAGGACGCCCGAAAGAAAGGGCAGGTACCGGTTTCCAAGGAAGTCGGTAACTTCATGTTGCTATTTGGTGGTGGTCTGGTGATGACCATGATGGCGCCCGGTATGGCGCAGTCCGTCCGGGATCTTGCGGTTGGATTTATCGAACATCCGCATATGTATGATGTCAGCCAGGCAGGCCTGCCGGTACTTATGAAGGATGTGCTGTTGGGAATGCTTTATGTGTTGGGCATTCCTTTTGTTCTTTTGATGTTTTTTGCTGCTGCCGGGCATTTGCTGCAAAACGGCTTGGTCATCGCCGTTGAGCGTATTTCTCCCAAACCGGATAAACTTAACCCTCTGAATGGGGCGAAGAACCTGTTCTCGATGAAGAACATGGTCGAATTCGTCAAAAACGTTTTCAAGATTGTTCTGGTCGGTGCAGTCCTGGGATTTGTGATTGTTCCCGAACTGATGGATGTTGAGCTTTATCCTCAGATGCCGATCGAAATGGCGCTGGAACGGCTTTACGATATGATCATTATTCTGATGATCGCAGCTATTTCGCTGACAGCCGTGATTGCGGGGCTCGATTTTGCCTATCAGCGCTATGAATTCACCAAGCAAATGAAAATGTCCAAGCAGGAGATCAAGGACGAATACAAACAGACCGAGGGCAGCCCGGAAATCAAGGCCAAGGTCCGCCAGATCAGGATGCAGCGCGCCCAGCAGCGCATGATGCAAAATGTGCCCAGTGCCGACGTCGTGATCACCAACCCGACGCACTATGCGGTGGCGCTGAAATATGATGTCGGTGTAATGGAAGCCCCGATGTGCGTTGCCAAGGGGCAGGACAATATCGCGCTTAAAATCCGTGAAGTAGCCGAAGAAAACAACGTCACCATTATGGAAAATCCACCAGTTGCGCGTGCCCTGTTTGCAACAGTGGAAGTCGATCAGGAAATCCCGCCCGAACATTACAAGGCGGTTGCCGAAATCATCTCGTTCGTTTTCCGCCAGCGCGGCAAGAAGCTGGGCTGAGTGCAGGCCCAGATGGCCACTCGCAAGTTCGACCTTTCGACATTATTGCGCCAAAATTCGGCCGTTAATCCCGGTAACAAGCAGCCTGCCTCGTTATCTGTTTGTTTTTGTTTCCGGGAAGTCTGCAAAATATGTCTGCGTTTAAAAAAGCCGTTCTGGTAACTGCTACCGTTCTATCGTTGCTGGTGCCGTTCGGGATGCCGATGGCTGCATCGGCTAATGATCGCCTGACGGATGCCATTCACGCGGTTGAAACCCGGCTTGATGCGCGGGTTGGCGTCAGTATTCTGAATGTGGAAAACGGCCGGGAATGGCAATATCGTGCAGATGAACGTTTCCCGCTGACAAGCACGTTCAAACTTCTTGCCTGTGCGGCGATACTCCACAAGGTCGACCTTGGAACAGAAACGCTTGATCGCCGGATTATCTACAGCGTCGAAGATCTGGTGACTTATTCACCGACAACCGAAAAGCACGTTGATAACGGGATGACGATCGGGGAATTGTGCGAAGCTACCCTGCATCTGAGTGATAATACAGCAGCCAACCTTATCCTTGATGCTTTGGGCGGGCCGGATGAACTGACTGCCTATTTGCGTGATATTGGTGATGATGTGACCCGACTTGACCGGATCGAACCCGATCTGAATACAGCAAAACCGGGCGATCCGCGCGATACCACAACACCCGATGCCATGCGCGCTTCGCTTGCCTATCTATTGCTTGGCGATGCCCTGTCTGCAGATTCCCGGCAGCTTCTTGAAGACTGGCTAACGGGTAATCAGGTCGGTGGTCCGTTGCTGCGGGCTGGTTTGCCCGACGACTGGAAGATTGCGGACCGAACGGGGGCAGGCGGGTTTGGATCGCGTGCGATTGTGGCAGTGATCTGGCCACCGGAACAAAAGCCGGTGATTGTTGCGATCTATATAACCCAAACATCTGCATCAATGGATGAACGCAATGCTGCGATTGCCGATTTGGGGCAGGAAATTGCGGCTGCGATCATGCGCTAGGTCTGGGGTCCGGGCAGAGTACATTATGTCTTCCGACTAATGTAAAACTTGCCGGTAGCCAGTCAGCCCAATAGCAGCTAAAAGTATAGAGCAATATTGTAAGTTATTGGCGTTAAAGGCGGTCGCGTGCTGTTTCGGGGAATTATCCTTGCTGTAAGTGTCGCATTTGTCGCTTTTGTTTATGTCCTGTTGCAGGTCATGGCAAAGGCTGGCCTTGATGTGCGTATCATGTGGATCATCGGGTCCATGGTAACGGGGGTGGCGATCGTTGCGGTGGCCGCCTTGTCACTGTCTGCACGCTGGCGATCAGCCGGTGATCGTGATCTGGCACCATTACTGAATGGTCTGGCGCATTCCGATATTGGTGTTGCTCTGATCGATGCCTATGGCCGCACGCTTTATGCCAATCCTGCCTTTCCCCGCAAACTCGGTATCGAACCGGGCGAAGACATGCTTGCCGCACTTGAGGCACGCCTGAGCTATCTGGATGTCGGCAGTTCCGAACTGGCCGATTTGCGTACGCGTGCAATGCGCGGCGAGGCCGGTGAGATTTATGTCGATTTTTCCCGGTCCCAAAAGCCCGAGCAACTGGCCCTTGCGGCTCCTGCCGAGCCTGCGGACAGTGACGCAATCGGGAATGATACCGGTAACGACGACGCATCGTCAGAACACATTGCTGAAGAAACCTACGAAGCCGGAACGGCCTGTCTTCGCATTTCAGTGACGGCGGCAAATGCCCGTGCGGGTCAGATGCTTTGGACTGTTGACGGTATTGATCCCTCTGCCATGCCAGAACCGGGTCGTTCACTTGTTATTGCAGAACAGTCTGCTGCTTTTGGTGCGTTTGTTACCGGTTCGGATGATGAAATGACCGTCGGCGGAGTGGCCTCGCGGATGGCTGATGGTGCCGGAAGCGAACAGGCCGACCAGATGATTGAACGTCTGCCTGTCGGTGTCTGCGGTCTGGATGAAGAAGGCCGCATTCTTTACCTGAACCGGCGTCTGGCAAGCTGGCTTGGCGGTGAACCCGAAGATTTTGCCAGCGGCACGCTGGAACTGGCTGATCTTATTGTCGGCGATGGCATGAATGGCGAGGTAAAGCTCAAGGTCAAGGGCGGCGAGCCCATCAAATGCTTTGTCACCCATTCGATCAATGCACCCGGCACCGGCCCGATCCGAAGCCAGGCGGTGGTCTTCCCTGATCCGATGCCGGCTCATGAATGGGAACATGCGCTTGCGGAAACTGAACGGCGGGTGCGCTGGTTCTTTGATGACAGCCCGCTTTCGATTGTTCTGGCCGATATGTCCGGTACCGTCACCGACGCCAACCGCGCTTTTATCGAGACGGCGGGGCAGCGTCATGAACGGGTGATCGGTCGATCCATTCTTGAACTGATCGTTCCCGAGGATCGTGACGAGGTCGCGCGCTATCTGTCCAAGGCTGTCATGGGTATGGGCAAGGGCGGTCAGATCGAGGCCCGTCTGCAGGGTTCGCGTGGGGTGGCCGCACAGATTTACCTGCAACGTGTGGCCGGACGGTCGGGTGAAGCAGGTGCGCTTCTGCTGAACTTCCTTGATACGACCGAACAAAAGAACCTTGAGGAACAATTTGCCCAGTCGCAGAAAATGCAGGCCGTCGGCCAGCTTGCGGGCGGGGTTGCGCATGATTTCAATAATCTGCTGACTGCGATGATCGGTTTCTGCGATCTGTTACTGTCGCGGCACGGGCCAGGTGACCCCAGCTTCGCCGACATCATGCAGATCAAACAGAATGCCAATCGTGCTGCCAATCTCGTCCGGCAGCTTTTGGCGTTTTCGCGCCGTCAGACATTGCAGCCGAAAATCATCAATATTACCGATGCGCTGGCAGAAATGTCGAACCTGCTGCGCCGCCTGATTGGTGAAAAGATTGATCTGAAGGTCAGTCACGGGCGCGATATCGGGTTGGTAAAGGTTGACCCGGGGCAGCTTGACCAGGTGATTATCAACCTTGTTGTCAATGCGCGCGATGCCATGGCGGCCAATGGCGGGACATTGACGGTTCAGACCGGTACCGAGATTGTCGACGAGGCGCGTAATACCGGCACCGAACTGATCCCGCCGGGGGATTACATCCGGATCGAGGTTTCCGATACTGGTATCGGTATTCCCAAGGATAACCTGACGCGTATTTTCGAACCCTTCTTCTCGACCAAACAGCGCGGTGAAGGAACGGGGCTTGGTCTTTCGACCGTTTACGGGATCGTCAAACAGACCGGTGGTTTTGTGGCCGTTCAGTCGGAACCCGGTGTTGGAACGACCTTTACGATCTATCTGCCGCGCTACGAAGCGACCGAGGAAGAACTGGCCGAAACCCGTGCGGTGGCCGAAGAAGCCCCGTCACGCGATCTGACCGGTACCGGTGCTATCCTTCTGGTCGAGGACGAGGATGCGGTGCGGACATTCGGCGCCCGCGCACTTCGCGGCAAGGGTTATGACGTGCTTGAAGCCAATAATGGCGATAACGCGCTTGAGGTTCTGGCCAAAACCGACAAGACCATTGATCTGGTCATTTCCGATGTGGTGATGCCGGGGATCGATGGCCCGACATTGATCCGGATGCTGCGCGAAAAGCGTCCGGATTTGCGGGTCATCTTTATTTCGGGCTATGCCGAAGATACCTATCGTGACGAACTTGACGAAGAAAACGGTGTTCACTTCCTACCCAAACCCTTTTCGCTCAAGGATCTTGCGACCAAGGTCAAGGAAGTCCTGTAATCGATATTCCGTTGGCTTGTTTACACAGTCTTTTGGTCTCAGAAGTGAACAGCTGAGTATTCCTCGGCGACCATATCGGTGAACAGGCGTACTTTTGATGACAGATGCCGGGTCGGCGGATAGATGACCTGCAGGCAAAGCTTCGGCAGTTCGTAATCCTCAAGCAGCTTTACCAATCTTTTGTATTTGAAAGCATCACGAAGAGCATATTCCGGAAGCACGGATATGCCCAGGCCGTTTTCGACCCAGACCATCAATGCTTCCATATTGTTGGTCTTCATCGCAGATTCTGCTTTGATTTCGACCCGGCCATTGGCTGTCTGATAGACCCAGTTCCGCATGCGATTGCGGTTTGCGTAGACAATCAGCTTGTGATTGCGCAGATCGGCCGGGGTTTGTGGCATTCCGTATTTCCGAACATACATCGGCGCCGCACAGGTGACATATTTCAGCGTCGCGATGCGGTGATCAACCAGATTGGTTTCTTCATCCGGGCGGGCGATTCGCACGATCAGGTCATAGCCTTCCGATACCGGATCGACCAGTCGGGTTTCCAAATCCATTGAAACCGTCATATCCGGATAGACTTTTACAAAATTCGCCACGGTTTGGGCGAAGTTGATGCCCTGAAAGGGCAGGGGCGCACTAATGCGCAAATGTCCTGACGGTGTCGAAGACGTTGTCGTAACGGCAAGGTCAATCTCGTCAAGATCATCAAGCACCTGCCGGGCACGTTCATAATAAACCTGACCCGTGCTGGTGGTTGCGACACTTCGTGTCGATCGCTGAAGAAGCTGCGTATTCAACCTTTCTTCAAGACCCATAACCAATCGGCTTACCGTAGACCGGGGCAGGCGTGATGCCCGTGCCGCTGCGGTAAAGCCGGAATTCTCAACCACTGCGACAAAAGCGCGCAGTTCAGCAAAACGATCCATCGTTAATTTGTCTCAAATTTGGGATAATTTGTCTCAAAATAACAGAATTGTTCCATTTTTAAAAGATGTCATTATCTCCTCATCACCCGAGCACAGATGAAAACGGGTGGGGATCAACAGGCAAGACTTACGTCATTAACAGGAGAATTATCATGTCAAAGCTCGAACTTCTTACTCCGAAAAATTCGCAGATCATCTTCATCGATCACCAGCCGCAAATGGCATTCGGCGTTCAGTCGATTGACCGCCAGGTTCTGAAAAACAACACCGTTGGTCTGGCGAAGGCTGCCAAGATTTTCAACATCCCGACCACGATCACGACCGTCGAAACAGAGAGCTTTTCGGGCCATACCTATCCGGAACTTCTGGCAGTATTTCCTGAAAATCCGCTTCTTGAACGTACCTCAATGAATTCCTGGGACGATCAGAAAGTACGCGATGCACTGGCTGCAAACGGCCGCAAAAAAGTGATCGTTTCTGGCCTGTGGACCGAAGTCTGTAACAACTCCTTCGCGTTCTGTGCAATGCTTGAAGGCGGTTATGAAATCTATATGGTCGCCGATGCATCCGGCGGTACGTCGGTCGATGCGCATAATTATGCGATGGATCGTATGGTGCAGGCCGGTGTCGTACCGGTCACCTGGCAGCAGGTTCTGCTGGAATGGCAGCGCGACTGGGCACACCGTGAAACCTACAACGATGTAATGGCACTCGTGAAAGAACATTCCGGCGCATATGGCATGGGCGTCGATTATGCCTACACCATGGTTCACAAGGCACCGGAACGTGTCGAACACGGTCCGCGCCTCGCACCGCAGGCTGCTTCCTGATGTGAGGGCACGACGGAAAGGGGATCTCCGTCGTGCCTTTTCTTTTTGGCAGTGGACCGGTCAATCGCTTGTCTCAGGCTGCCTTTTTTGCAGGGATCAAATCAATGAAACGCCGGACTTTCGTGAAAGGTGTTGCCGCCACGGCCGCCTTGTCGACTTTGCCGATTACAGGGATCAGGAGCCAGCAAATGAAAGACACCGCCGACACCATCATTTACAACGCCAAGGTCACGACACTCGACCCAAAGACCCCGGAAGCCGAAGCCATCGCAATTGCCGATGGCAAGGTTCTTGCGGTCGTTGACGAAGCCGGGATACGCAAACTGGCCGATCGCAAAACCAAAATGATCAATGGCGGCGGCCGTCGCATCATCCCGGGACTTAATGACAGCCATACCCACCTTATTCGCGGCGGGTTGAACTACAATATGGAATTGCGCTGGGAAAACGTGCCCTCTGTGGCCGATGCTCTTCGCATGCTTAAAGCGCAAGCTGCCGTCACGCCTGCACCGCAATGGGTGCGTGTCGTTGGTGGCTGGTCGGAATTCCAGTTTGCTGAACGTCGTCTGCCGACGCTTGATGAAATCAATGCTGCCGCCCCCGAAACCCCGGTCTTTATCCTGCATCTTTATGGGCAGGCCCTGCTTAATCAGGCCGCCATCAAGGTTCTTGGTTTTGATAAGAACACGCCAAACCCGCCCGGTGGCGTGATTGAAAAGGATGCCAAGGGCAATCCGACCGGACTCCTGGTCGCCAAGCCATCCGCGCTGATCCTTTACTCCACGCTGGCCAAGGGACCGAAGCTGCCGATCGACGATCAGATCAATTCCACCCGTCACTATATGCGCGAAATGAACCGTCTTGGCATCACCAGCGTCATTGATGCGGGCGGCGGCGGGCAGAATTATCCCGAAGATTACGATGTCATTCGCCGTCTGCATGATGACGGGCAGATGACTGTCCGCATCGCCTATAATCTGTTTGCGCAAAACGCCGGAAACGAGCTTAGCGATTATGAACGCTGGGTAGGAATGACCGAACCGGGTGCTGGCGATGATATGTTGCGGATGAACGGCGCCGGTGAAAACCTTGCCTGGTCGGCAGCAGATTTTGAAAACTTCCTTGAACCGCGCCCCGATCTGGCACCGGTCATGGAAAGCGAACTCGAACCTATCGTCGAATTGCTGGCCGAACGCGAATGGCCGTTCCGCATTCATGCGACCTATGACGAAACCATCGACCGTTTCCTTGGTGTGTTCGAACGGGTGAATGGCAAACAGCCGTTCAAGACGCGGTTTATCATTGATCATGCAGAGACAGTTTCCGAACGCAATATCGAACGGATCAAGGCACTGGGCGGCGGGATCGCGATCCAGCATCGCATGGCATTCCAGGGCGAATATTTTGTCGACCGTTACGGCAAGGATGCCGCCATGGCGACCCCGCCTGTCTCCAAAATGCTGGAATATGGTCTTCCGGTCGGGGCGGGAACGGATGCGACCCGCGTTGCATCCTATGACCCGTGGGTCGGTCTTTACTGGCTTACTACCGGCAAGACGGTTGGCGGTATGTCGCTTTACGACAATGACAACGTTCTTGATCGTGAAACTGCGCTCATGCTGTGGACAAAAGGGTCGGCATGGTTCTCGGGCGAGGCGGATGTCAAAGGTACGCTGGCACCTGGACAATATGCCGATCTGGCCATCCTTTCCGCTGACTATCTAAGCGTCCCGCCCGAAGAAATCCGCCGGATCAACTCGGTCATGACCATGGTTGGCGGAAAAGTGGTTTACGGCGAAGGCAACTATCAGTCCCTTTCACCGGAGCTGCCACCAGCATCGCCATCCTGGAGTCCGGTTTTGCATCAACAAAGCCCCGGACAGCGCCCGGAATCCCATGCTCATCACGCGGAGCGCGCATGCCATGACGCATGTAACCATGGTTGCGGTGTCCACGGACATGATCACGGGATTGCCTGGAATAATCCTGTGCCGGTTGCGGATGCGAAATCGTTCTGGGGCGCGCTGGGTTGCTCCTGCTTTGCCGTCTAGCGCCGTTATGGGCCGGGCGGGTCACGTTACCCGCCCGGTTCACTGAAAGACAAACAGGCAGGGCTTCGATGGGCCGGATGCCGCAACGGATTGAAAATCATGAAAATCGTATTTGGACTTTTGCTGGCGATCCTGATTGGCATCGGTTGCCGGGTGATCGATATCCCGGTTCCTGCCCCGCCTGCCATGACAGGTGCGCTTCTGGTACTTGCCATGACGATTGGCTATCTGGCGGTGGATCGCTGGTTCCCGCATCGTCGCTGCGACAATCGTAAAAATTGCGCTGGTCCGATTGGACACGTGCCCAAGGCTGGAGAGTAGGACCATGTGGCAACTTCTGACCGGGATTGGACTGGGACTTGCGATTGGTGGCGGATGTCGCTGGCTTGATTTGCCTTTGCCGGCTCCTCCGAAAATTGTCGGTGCACTTTTGGTGGTAGCGATGACGGCTGGGTTTGTGATTACCGATCACATCCTGACCGTGCAATAGGGGAAGCTTAAGATGAATACGCAAAAATCAGAAAACACCCCCGGAACCGCAGCGGGCCCGTGGTCGCCTTTCCGCCATCGTGCTTTTGCCTTCCTCTGGATCGCAACCGTTGTTTCAAATATCGGAACATGGATGCATGACGTTGGTGCGGGTTGGTTGATGACGGAACTGTCACCATCCCCCTTCGTCGTCGCACTGGTACAGGCGGCAACCACCTTGCCGGTGTTTCTGTTCGCGATATTTGCCGGTGCTCTGGCCGATCTGATGGATCGTCGCAAGTTGCTGCTTGCAGTCAACCTCGTGATGGCGGGATTGGCGGCGGCTTTGTCATCACTTGTTTATCTGCAACTGGTAACGCCGTCGATCCTGATTGCCTTTACCTTCATGATGGGAACCTGCGCGGCACTTATGGCACCTGCCTGGCAGGCAATTGTCCCGTCGCTGGTTGATAAATCGCGTTTGGCGCCTGCTATCGCGCTGAATTCGATGGGGATCAATGTCAGTCGTGCAATCGGTCCGGCATTGGCCGGCTTCCTGATTGTGTCTGCCGGGCTGGTTGCACCTTTTGCACTTAACGCGATCAGCTTCGTCGGCATTCTGGTTGTGTTGTTCTTCTGGAAACCGGCAAAGCCCGAACAGATTATGCCGCGTGAAAAGGTTTTCGGGGCGATGCGCGCGGGGCTTCGTTATGTATTTAACAGCCCGCCGGTCATTGCGACGCTGGTGCGCGCGGTGGCGTTCTTTGTCTTTGCAAGTGCCTATTGGGCGATGCTGCCGCTGATTGCGCGTGAGGTGTTGGCAGGCGGTCCGCAGCTTTATGGCATCCTGCTTGCCAGTGTGGGTGCCGGGGCGGTTATCGGGGCCATTGTTTTGCCCCGGATCAAGGCGCGTCTGGGGGCGGATAAAACCGTCATGGCCGGAACGATCGGCACGGCGTCGGTTCTTGTTGCCTTTGCCCTGATCCAGCAGCCGGTTGTTGCGGTGATCGCATCCTTTATTGCCGGGGCATCGTGGATTGCCGTTCTGTCATCCTTCAATGTTTCCGCACAGACGGCATTGCCTGATTGGGTTCGGGCGCGTGGTTTGTCCGTCTTTCTGACGCTGTTTTTCGGTGCGATGTCGGGTGGCAGTATCCTTTGGGGCTGGGTTGCAGATCAGTTTTCGATTGAAACGGCGCTATTATGTGCGGCAGCCGGGGCGATTGTTCTGATGTTTGCCACCATGCGGTTTGCCCTTAACCAGGGGGCGGACCTTGATCTTGCACCATCGATGCATTGGCCCGAACCGATAATCGGTGAGGATGTCGAACATGATCGCGGCCCTGTCATGATCCGGATTTCCTATCGCATTGCCGATACGGACTGCGAGACTTTTGGTGATCTGATGAAAGCCATGCGCAAGGCGCGCCAGCGTCATGGTGCCTATCATTGGAACCTGTATCAGGACAGCAAGCAGGCTGATCTGTTTACCGAGGTCTGGTCTGAAGGCTCATGGATAGAACATCTGCGCCATCATAAACGGGTAACCGGCACCGATCGTGTCCTTCAGGAACAGGTCAACAAACTGCATCAGGGAGAAGACAAGCCTTTGGTCGAACATCTGATCGCCGCACGGTGAAACCAATGCGATTTGTGCTTGTTTTCGAAATCTTGAATTCCCCCATGCCCCGAATTTGAAGTAAGTATCATGATAACAGGCCGGGCCCTTATGTTGGGTGCCCGGTCTGTTTGATTTGGACGCCGTTGGCGTCCCGGGGTGCTCTGGGAAAGTGGTGATGACGTTTTGCGGAAAGTTCAGGTCAGGTGCATCCGGCCTGACCATTTTGGTTTTGATTTCGATCCTGAGCCATTCGACATTAGCCGGCGCCACTGAAAAGTGCCTGATTATTGCCATGCCCGAAGTCCGAATGACCGGGGATGGGATCGAACCCTATCGCGATGCCATGCAAAAGGCGGGTGTATGCGTCAAACCGATACGCATGCCGCTAGCACGGGTTGGACAAGCCTTGTCGCATGGTGAAATTGATGGTGCGCTCGCCGAACTTGAAGGATTTCAACAACGCGTTGACCGCCCGATCATAAGGGGAAATGTCCGCGTTGGACTGGTTGACGGAATGCTGGTGGTGCGGTCCGGAAAGATATCGGGGATAAGCGATCTGACAGATGAGAGTGTTGGTGTCTGGCTTGGTTCCGACTGGTCTGATGTACTATTGGCTGATCATCCCAAAGTCGTGCGTGTTCCGCGCGGGCCCGAAATGATGCAGAAGATGCTGCGGTACGGGCGATTGGACGCAATGCTGCTGGATAGCTATTCGTTGTCGGTCACTGGTGGCACCCCGGACGGATTCCAGGCAATTCCCGTTACGAGCCTTTCGGTCTACAGCTGGCTTGCCGTCGACCATGCCGATTTGCTTCCTGCCTTTGATGAAGGCACGTCATTGTTTTTGAAAATGATTATTGAGTGGCGCCAAAAGTAAGGTGACTTGCCCGGTGTTATCTGCAGCCTATCCCGAAAGATAAAATATCGACATGCCATAAAGGCACAGGATTGAAACGCTCTCCCAGCCGATATTGGCAAGTCCCCTGCGTTCGCGGTTGAGCATCCCCAACAGAAGGATGCCTGTCATCAGGATGACAAGGGCGATGGTAAACAGGTGCTGCGGACTGAATGCGGCGTAAATCGATCCATCGCGATAGGCGAAGTCCGATGCGGCCAGAAACAGAACATCAAACGCATTGCCGCCGATAATATCCCCAACTGCCAGATTGACCGCTCCCATGCGGACAGCTGCAATTGCCGAAACAAGTTCGGGCAGCGATGTCGCAATCGCGGTCAGGAAGGTGCCAACTGCTGTCTCGCTAATGCCGGTTTTATCGACGATGGCCAGTCCGCTTTCGCCAATAGTGTAACCGGCGACGGCTGTTATTGCGGCAAAGGCCAGAAACTCTGCCCACAGACGAAGCGTGCTTTCGGGATGGTAATCTGCGTCGTCTTCCTTGGCATCCTCGTCGGTCAGGTCGGTTTTGCGCGGTCGCCACATTGGCTGATGCCTGATTTCGGCGAGCAGTGACAGGCCAAAGCCATACAGAATGAACAACAGGATCGATACCGGATGGATATGCAATATTGTCCAGTCTGGACCAGCATAGGCCAGAAGCGGCAGGGCAAGCATGCTGACCAGCAGGGTTGCCTGCGCCAAGCCGGTTGCGCTGGCCGCGGCATGTTCCAGATTACCCTTGCGATACAGAAAATCGGCGATTGCCAGAAAGGTCGTCTGGGCAGCAATGCCACCCAGCGCATTACCGATGGCAAGATCGGTGTGTCCTTGCCACGCCGTCGTTACCGAAAGCACACTTCCGGGCAAACTGGTCGACATGCCGACAAAAACCGCACCGGCTATGATTTGTCCCATGCCGGTCCGTTCGGCGAGCTTAAGGGCAATCGTTGCCAACCGAGTTCCGGCGAAGCCGATCACCACTGCACAGATTGAAAACAGTCCGATAATGGACCAAAGCGGAAGGGTTGCAATTGCAGGCAGCATCAAAACGTCTTTTGTTCGGATCTGGCCGCATTTGCACCGGGGCGGCTTTACCTGCCCTTTATGACGCGTCGGGCGCCGTCATGTTCCCTGATTGTGTAAAAGTTAAAACACTTCCCCTTCCGGACGTGCCAGCGGCTTGTTTTCGTTGTGTTCAATCGCTTCTTCACGGGCGCGATGCGTGATATCAATCGGCTCGCCGTTACGATTATCGGGGCGGACACGGCCAAAGAAATCGGAAAGTTCCTTTGCGACGGTTTCCGGACCTGTCACCTGACGCAGCGTAAAGCTGTGCCCCAGCCGGTCGGTAATATGCAGGTCACCATAATCAAAGATATTGCCGATTACACTTTTGCTGATCTGGGTGCTTTTGATGGACTCAAACCCGCGATCATCCTGATCTTTTCGCAGAACGCCGCTGCGTGTGACGATCCGGTTATTGGTGATGACACGTTCAAAGAAAAACAGATCGCGAATGGCCGTAAGCGGCAAGAGAATGCTGTCGCGTGCAGCGCGCGTTGAAACGCCAAGGGCACGTTTCAAAAGTTTCCAGACAATCGAAATCAGCGCAATGATCACCCCGAACAGGGCAATTGAAAACACGAATTCATATTCTTCCCAAACGCGATCCAGCGCGGCAAAGGCTTCAGGTCCGGTCAGAAGGGCGCGTGCCTGCGGCATCAGGAAATCGTAAATTGCCCGCCAGTGATAGGATGCGTAAATCAGAATCGCAATCCAGATGATCTTGATGAAACCGGGGACAAGGATCGAAACCGGTGAAATCGGCAAATCCATGATGACCACCTCGCCGTCATGCAGATGGCGGCGGATGCCCTTGAAGGGTTTGCTTTCCGCATTGGTGTCGTTTTTCCGGCTCATGCAGTCTGTCCTGTTTTATGCAATCGGTCCAACATAGGCCGCGATCCGAAATTGGCAAGATACAGAAGGATTTACCCGGTCAAAAGGCACCGTCTGTTGCAAAATATTCGGCCAAAAACTTATCGCGTGCAGCAAAACCGGGCGATTTTGCCGGGCGTGTGCTGTCATGGGTCAGTCTGGCAAATGTGATGGTTTGCTCGCCGCGGGTTGCCCAACCCACAAACCAGCCCCACGGTTGCCCCTTGATCGTGCGGCCATCGGCATTTTGCGACAGGCCAGCACCGGTTTTGCCAAATACATGCCAGCCATTTGCCTGAACACCCATGTCAAACAGCCCCATTGCCATTTCGCGGGCCTGTTTGCCGATGGGCAACTCGCCCCGGATCATTTTTGAAATGAATTCGATCTGTTCGGCAGGCGAGATTTGCAAGGACGAGCTTAGCCATGATCGCGTCAGGCCGTTCTGTTTTCCGGCATCCCCGGATACATCGGCATTTCCGTAATCAAAGGATGTGACATAGTTGCGAAACCTTGCCTCTCCCAGTCTGATATTGATCTGTTGCGAATACCAGACGACGGATTGTTCGATCCAGTATTGCGGATCCGTATCCTTGCGCCATGCGATGCGCCAGTCTGGATAGCCTTCCTTGAACGACCATACGGGATGATGGGAATCGGTCAGGATGCCACTATCAAATCCCATCAGACTGATGGCGATCTTGAAGGTCGAGGCCGCCGTTGCGCGGGTTTTACATTCGCCCTCCTCAACAATGGTCTTGCCGGTTTTGGTATCCGAAATCAGGGTACAAACCGTTTTGGTTTCCGCCGTGGCATTGAAGGGGGCGAACATTACGCCAAGAAGAAAAATCAGGCTGGTACGTTGCAAAACGCGATCCTTGTGGATGGGTAAAGGTCGAAGGGTAGGGACGAATGCTGAAGGTTCATTTAATCGTTTAACCCATGTTGTCCTGGCCTTTATCTACGGGCGGAAATTCAGATTGCCAAAATGCGGCAAAGCGGGTTTATGTTCCCGGTCCGGTTGCGCCACAATCCGGCAGCCAAAAAACAACAACGTCCAAGCAAGAGCCCCGCATGATCCCGTTCTTCGGTGAAGCCGCCGCCTTTACTGCCGCTATGGCCTGGGCGACGTCGAGCATGATTTTCTCCAACATTGGCGGCAAGGTCGGTGCGCAGACAGTCAATCGCGGGCGTCTTGCCTGCTCGATCACGTGTCTTACATTGCTGCATTGGCTGCTTGAAGGGCAGCCATGGCCGAATGCCGTGACATGGGAACAGCTTGGCTGGCTGTCACTGTCTTCGGTTCTGGGGCTTGTGATCGGCGATGCCATGCTGTTTCAGGCCTTTGTGACCCTGGGGGCGCGGCTATCGATGCTGATGATGTCGACCGTGCCGATCATGGGGGCGGTGTTGGGCTGGGTTCTGTTTGACGAAGTCCTCAGCCTTCAGGAAATGTCAGGTATTGCACTTGGCATTGGTGGCATCCTTTTGGTCATCATGATGAAAAAGGGGCGCCCTGTCGGGCAGGAGGGACGCAAATATCTGGTCGGTATTCTGTTTGGACTTGGTGGCGCCATTGGACAGGTCGCCAATCTGGTGACGGCGAAATATGCACTGATCGGCGGCTATTCCGCACTGTCGGCAACATGGATCAGAACTTTTGTCGCGGTTGTGATCATGTGGGGAATTGCGATTGCCATGGGGCGTGCCCGACGCACGATCGTGGCGTGTAGTGCGCCGGATGTCGGGCGTTGGCTGTTTCTTGGTGCCTTTATCGGTCCTGCTTTGGGGGTATGGCTTTCGATGGTGGCGGTTCAGAATGCCAATGTTGGCATTGCCTCGACCCTGATGGCGTTGCCGCCGGTTCTGCTGATTGTTTACGAAGGTCTGATTTTGCGCCGCCCGGTCGGCCCGCAGGCCATCATCGGGACCTGCATGGCCTTTGGCGGGGTTGCCCTTTTATTCCTGCATTGATCGTTGTTTTTGCCGCTGCCTGAACCAGATCGGGATGAATGCCAGATTGGCAATCAGGCTCACGCCGAACAGGATTGCTGCCCATAGCGGAAGATCAAGCAAGGCTCCTGTGCCGCGAAGGCCCGGCGTTGCCTGTTCGGGCGTTGGTGATGCGTCTATTGTGTTTGGCGTATCTGTCATATCTGACGAATGGGTTAGGGTGACCTGATGCCCCATGCCGTCCGACACCAGGATTTTCCAATGCGAACCGGTTTGCCCGTCACGTGGCTGGGATGGCGTTGCAAGGGCAAAACGACCTGCACGATCCGTCCGGCCCTTTTGCCAAACCTTGCTATCCGGACCGGTTATCGTGACTTCGGCAAACATCATTGCCGTGCCATCGGTATATCCAAACTGATAGACGGTGGCGGACTGGCTTTGGTCGATTTGCCATCCGGCACCGTGGGCAAACGCAGGCAAGGGCCCCGCCAACAGCAGGGCCAAAGCCAGAATTCTGGGGCGAATAAATGCCATCATGACGGAATGTTATTGCGCAATGTCAAAGGTCATCGTGGCACGCAGATTGTGCACGCCCACACCTTCCTCGACATCGGGAAGATCAGCGGCAACACGGACCACCCATAGACCCGGCGCACTGATGCGGATTTTGGCAATGCCGCTGCCGCGATCGTCGCTCATGGTTTCGGTATAATAAGCATAGGAAGACGGTGTTTCGGTAAATCCGGCATAGGTTGCCAGAACGCTGGTCGAATAGGGCTGCCCGTTCAGCAGGACCTGAACATCGATATCATCCCCGATGCCTGTCGCGCGCGGATCGCTTAGGGGCACGATCTCAAGCGTGTGGCCGAGTGGTGTTGAAGCAAACGCTGCATTTCCGTCACCGCCGGTCAGGTTTTTGGAAAACTTTTCAAAGCGCGAGGATGCAACGGCATCCGGGTTCACATCCGACCCGCCTTCTTTCCAGCCATCGGGTGTCTGTGACCAGATCACCGGAAGGCGATGTCCGACAAGCCATGCCGGTTCGTCGGAAAGGATAAAGGTACCGGTCAGATTGGGGGCATCCGCATTTTCGCTAACATCAAGATCGGTGGCGGCCGAGGGAGTGATTAATTGTGCGGCTACATGTTTTGGGGCTTCGGCTTCTTCGGCGGAGCCGAAAACATGGGTCGAATCGAGGATGAATACAGCAGTGTTTTTGTTTTTTGCGGGGTCGGTTTTGCTGCTGGCGATGAATTCGTGGGCCGTTGCACCATAACCAATCAGGCACCCCAGCGCGGCAATTGCAAGCGGGGTTGTGAACTTTGATTGAAACATCTGCTATCCTTTGGGAGATTAAGGGAGTTGAAAGGCTGTGTGAACTTTTCAAAATTGTTCATACGAGTCAAGCTGATGATTCTGAAAGGGAATTCGTATGACCCGCGTGACCGTATCGATCGAAGACGATTTGATGGAGGCATTCGATGCCTTCCTTGAACATCGCGGCTATACCAACCGTTCCGAAGGTTTTCGTGACCTGATTCGGGAAAAGCTTCAGAACACCAAGCTTGACGAAGACACTGGCGGCGTTGGCATTGCGGTTCTGAATTACGTGTATGATCATGAAGAACGCATGCTGGCGTCACGCTTGATGAGTGCGCAGCACGAACATCATGACCTGACGGTCTCGACCGTGCATTTCCACATCGATCATGATACCTGCCTTGAAAGTGTTACCCTGCGCGGCAAGCTTGCCGATATCCGCAGATTTGCCGATCAGGTTCTGGCACAGCCGGGGGTTCGCCATGGGCAGCTTTATTCCGTTCCGGGCGAACTGCATGTCGAAGCCCATCACCATGGCGATGACGATCATGGTCACGCCCATCGTCACGAACACCTGAAAATAACCACGTGAAACAGGATTTCGGCTGAATTGTTTTCTGAGGTGCTGCGCGGGTGTCGTGATCGTTCCTGTTCGCTGTGTGTGAATTCTCTATCGCTGAAATGAGAACAAACTTGCAACATCCATTTTTTTATGAGAGTGTTCGCATTATGTTCTCAATGCGTTTGCCGGAAAATGGTTGGCGTGATGCCAGTTATCCGGCGGGGCACCTAGCGGTGGCGTTCCGCATTTAGGACCGGGGAACCGCCTGCGTTGCATCCTACCCGGCCCTGTGGAATAAGAGAGTTCGGAAAATGATTCAGACCGCGCTGCATTTGGTGGATAAAGATACGATGGATAAGCAGAAGGCACTCGAAGCCGCCCTTGGGCAGATCGAACGCGCATTTGGCAAGGGCTCGATCATGAAGCTCGGCCAGCGCGATAGTGCGGTGGATATTTCAGCCATTTCGACCGGATCACTTGGCCTTGATATCGGGTTGGGGATTGGCGGTCTGCCGCGTGGCCGCATCGTCGAAATTTACGGGCCGGAAAGTTCGGGTAAAACCACACTGGCCCTGCACACCATTGCCGAGGCACAGAAACTTGGCGGGACCTGCGCCTTTGTCGATGCCGAACACGCGCTTGACCCGGGTTACGCCCGCAAGCTCGGTGTGAATACCGACGAACTCCTGATTTCTCAGCCCGATGCGGGTGAACAGGCGCTTGAAATCGCCGATACTCTGGTGCGTTCCGGTGCGATTGATGTTCTGGTCGTCGATTCGGTTGCTGCCCTTGTGCCGCGTGCCGAACTTGAAGGCGAAATGGGCGATACCCACGTTGGTTTGCAGGCTCGCCTGATGAGCCAGGCATTGCGCAAGCTGACCAGCTCGGTCTCGCGTTCGAACTGCATGGTCATCTTCATCAACCAGATCCGTATGAAGATCGGTGTGATGTTTGGCAGCCCGGAAACCACCACGGGTGGCAACGCGCTTAAATTCTATGCGTCGGTTCGTCTTGATATCCGTCGTATCGGTCAGATCAAGGACCGTGACGAGGTCGTCGGCAACCAGACCCGTGTGAAGGTAGTCAAAAACAAGATGGCCCCGCCGTTCAAACAGGTCGAATTTGACATCATGTATGGTGAAGGCGTTTCCAAGATGGGTGAAATCCTTGATCTTGGCGTCAAGGCCGGGATCGTTGAGAAATCCGGTTCGTGGTTCTCGTATAACTCGACCCGGATCGGTCAAGGCCGCGAGAATGCCAAAACCTTCCTGCGTGAAAATCCGGAAATGACCGCCGAAATCGAACGCAGCATCCGCGAAAGTGCCGGCCTGATAGCCGAAGCAATGACCAGCATGAGCGATGATGAACCGTCGAATGACGATGATGCGTGATCGCTGATTGCCGATTTTTCTGAACACATCAAACGGGCTCTTCGGGGCCCGTTTTTTGTTGCGAGGTGGGGCAAATTAGCAATTGCCCCAAAATGATCAATATTGGCCGGAACCTGCAAAAACAAAGGCATTCAGGTTGCCTTAATTGTGCCAAATCAGGGGTTTGGCAACGTGTGAGGGAACTTTGTCTTTTCGGCTCCGTTATGGATGGTGTGAACAAAATCACGTCGAGCAAACAGGAGAAACCGAAATGTCCGATTTTTGGAAAAAGATTTTCGCCGTTGCGATGATTTCCGGCATGGGCCTTGGCCTTGCCGCTTGTGAAACCGCCGAAGGGTTTGGCCAGGATATGGAAAATGCTGGTGAAGCCATTCAGGATGAAGCCAGCGAGTAAGGCATCATCGCGGATTTTCGTTCGCTGACGGGACTTTTGGATCAACTCCATCACCCGCAAGCAGCCAAAGCCTAAAAAGGAGATAACATCATGTTGGGTTGGGCAGTCTTTTGTCTCATTCTGGCGCTTGTCGCCGCCGTCCTTGGTTTTGGCGGCTTGGCAGGTACGTTTGTCGGGATCGCGAAGATCCTGTTCTTCGTCTTCCTCGTACTGTTCGTTGTTTCGCTTCTGGTCAACGCACTGCGTGGTCGTCGTCCACCGATCTGATCGCGGTATAGACAATAATACGAGCAAACGGAAACGGGCGTGCTGCGGCACGCCCGTTTTTATGCGTGACTTTTAAATCGTCGATGCAGGAAAGAGTTGCCAGCCGGACGTGACCCCGACAAGATAGCAACCGATTTCGGAAGCCATATGCCTTGCGTCAGAAGCAGGCCGCGGCCGCCTTCAAAATCAACATGTCGTTAAAGGCAGGAGCATTCAAACGATGACTATTTTTGTGAAACGTATTCTGGCACTGGCCCTGATTGCGGGCTTTGGCATGTCGCTTGCCGCGTGTGAAACCGCCGCCGGATTTGGCCGCGATGTTGAAAAACTTGGCGAACAGATTCAGGAAGGCGTCGACAAATAACCATCACGCGTTTCGGAATTTACGAAAGCTCCCACCGTGATCACCTGTTATCTCAAATATATTGTCGATATGCATAAAATCCCCGAGTTCGAGGATTATGCCCGTCGCTGGATTCCCATCGTCAACCGGATGGGCGGGACGCATCACGGCTATTTCCTGCCCCATGAGGGTGCCAGCAACATTGCATATGCCCTATTCAGCTTCCCAAGCCTTGCGGCATACGAAGATTACCGAAACCGCATGGCGCATGATCACGAGTGTGTTGCGACACTCGAACTTGAAAAACGTAACCGCAGCATCATCAGTTACGAGCGCAGTTTCATGCGCCCGGTTCTTGATTAGGCAGGCATACCCGATCATGCCGTTGTGGTGTTCCGGTGCAAAGCCGGATGCAGAAATCGTCACTTAAACACCGCAAAGCCTTTCCCCGACTGGACAGCACAGAGCCGAGCCGCTAAATAGGGCAGTCGCGCCGTAGGTTTGCGGCAGCGATTGTTCCGCGTTTTCCGGGTTGGAGAGAGATGCAGACCGTTAACGATATCCGCACCACGTTTCTGGAATTCTTCCGCAAGAACGGCCACGAGGTCGTGTCTTCCAGCCCGCTGGTACCGCGTAATGACCCGACCCTGATGTTCACCAACGCAGGGATGGTCCAGTTCAAGAATGTTTTCACAGGTCAGGAACAGCGCGATTATTCACGCGCGACCACCTCGCAGAAATGCGTGCGTGCCGGTGGCAAGCATAACGATCTTGAAAATGTCGGTCATACCGCCCGTCACCACACCTTCTTTGAAATGCTCGGCAACTTTTCGTTCGGCGACTATTTCAAGGAAAACGCGATTGAATTCGCCTGGAACCTGATCACCAGGGAATACGGCCTCCCGGCAGACAAGCTGCTGGTTACCGTCTATCACACCGATGACGAGGCCCATGGTCTTTGGAAAAAGATCGCTGGTCTGTCCGATGACCGCATCATTCGCATTCCGACTTCGGATAACTTTTGGTCGATGGGCGATACTGGTCCGTGCGGCCCTTGTTCGGAAATCTTCTTTGACCATGGCGACAAAATCTGGGGTGGTCCTCCGGGCAGCGCCGACGAAGACGGCGACCGGTTCATCGAAATCTGGAACCTCGTCTTCATGCAGTACGAGCAGATGGCGAATGGCGAACGCGTCAATCTGCCAAAGCCGTCGATTGATACCGGCATGGGCCTTGAACGTATTGCCGCCGTCCTTCAGGGCAAGCACGACAACTATGACATCGACCTGATGCGGGCCCTGATCGAAGCATCGGCGGATGCCACCAGCACCGATCCCGATGGTCCGCATAATGTGTCGCACCGCGTGGTTGCCGACCATCTGCGTTCGACCAGCTTCCTGATTGCGGATGGCGTTCTGCCGTCCAATGCCGGGCGTGGTAACGTTCTGCGTCGTATCATGCGTCGCGCCATGCGCCATCTGCACATGATCGGCACGCAAGACCCCGTGATGTATAAACTGGTCCCGGCACTGGTGCGCAAAATGGGCGGTGCCTTCCCGGAACTGGTCCGTGCCCAGGCATTGATCGAAGAAACCCTGAAGCTTGAAGAACAGGGCTTTAAAACCATGCTTGATCGCGGTCTCAAGATGCTTGATGACGCGACCGATGGCATGACCGAGGGCGCGACCCTTTCGGGCGATGTGGCGTTTAAGCTTTATGATACTTACGGCTTCCCGCTTGATCTGACGGCTGATGCGCTTAAACCGCGCAAGATTGGCATCGATGAAAGCGGTTTTACCTCGGCTATGGAAGAACAGAAAGCCAAGGCCCGTGCCGCATGGTCGGGTTCGGGCGAAGCTGCAACCGAGGAAGTCTGGTTTGACATCAATGACCGTGATGGCGCGACCGAGTTCCTAGGCTATGAAACCGAAAATGCCGAGGGCGTTGTCACGGCCCTGATCAAGGATGGTGCGGAAACCAAAACCGCGACCAAGGGCGATGAGGTTGCCATCGTTGCCAACCAGACCCCGTTCTTCGGGGAATCCGGTGGTCAGCAGGGCGATGCCGGCGTGATCAAAACCGAGAAGGGTGCCGTGATTGAAATCACCGACACCCAGAAGAAACTCGGTGCGCTTCATGTGCATCTGGGCAAGGTTGTCGAGGGTGATGTTTCGGTTGGCGATGCCGCCGAATTCCGCGTCGATCATACCCGCCGTTCGTCCTTGCGTGCGAACCATTCGGCGACCCATCTTCTGCATGCGGTCATGCGCAAGCATCTGGGTGATCACGTCACCCAGAAAGGATCGCTGGTTGCCAAGGATCGTCTGCGTTTCGACGTATCGCACCCCAAACCGATCACCGCCGAAGAAGCCGCTATAATCGAATTCGACGTCAACCGTCTGATCCGCGAAAACAGTGAAGTCACCACCCGTCTGATGACCCCGGACGAGGCGATTGAACTGGGCGCGATGGCGCTGTTTGGCGAAAAATACGGTGATGAAGTCCGCGTTGTTTCGATGGGCCTGCCCGAAGCGAACGAACATGCCTATTCGCTTGAACTTTGCGGTGGTACGCATGTCAAACGGACCGGCGATATCGGTATGTTCAAGATCGTATCCGAAGGTGCGGTTTCAAGCGGTGTCCGCCGTATCGAAGCCCTGACCGGTTCGGATGCCGCAAGCTATATGGCGGCCCGCGATCAGCTTCTGCAAACCATTTCGGCCGATCTCAAAGCCGTTCCCGAAGATGTTCCGGCACGCGTCAAAGCCTTGCAGGATGAACGCCGCAAGCTTGAACGCGAAGTTTCCGACCTGCGCAAGAAACTGGCAACAGCCGGTTCGGGCGGGGCATCGGGTGCTGACGCGTTCAAGGAAGTCAATGGTGTCAAACTGGCCCTGCGTGTTCTGGACGGTATCCCGGCCAAGGAACTTAAAGGCATGGTTGATGAATTGCGCGATCAGATGGGATCGGGGATTGTTGCCCTTATCTCGACCGATGGCGGCAAGGCATCAATCGTTGTCGGCCTGACCGAAGACCTCGCCGGTAAATTCAGCGCGGTTGATCTGGTCCGTGTCGGTGTCGAAAAGCTTGGCGGCAAGGGGGGCGGTGGCCGCCCGGATATGGCACAGGGCGGTGGCCCCGACGCCGATCAGGCCGACGCGGCACTTGCCGCGATTGAGGCAACGGTTACTGGATGAGCAGTTGCAGTGCGAATTAAAAAGGGCCCCACAAGGGGCCCTTTTTACTGGCGCTGTGATGAGTTTCAGCCTTGCAGTATATGCTTATTGAGTTGTGCAAGTTTCTGCTGCTTTTCCTCGTCCGTCATTTCTTCATCTTCGTTTACTGTCAGAAGCTCCTCTGCCGATGTTGGCAGCGTGGATTTGGAGGCCTCATCCTGCTGGCCGATCAGTTGGGCTTCAGTCCGTGACTTGGCACCTGCATTTGCCGCAAGCGGGTCAAAAGGCAAAGTATCCGATAGTGGTGCGGCTTTGCCTGAGCTGGCGTCGTCTCCCTGCCGTTGGCGCATGAAGGCGATGGTTTCTTCGGGGACCTGTTTGTTCGCAACGTTGATCCCCAGCTTTTGAAACGATGCAACATTGAACTGGGACGGATTAATGCTGGTCATGCAGTGTTTTCCAAAAGTTTTACCCTGAAAAGTTGCAAGCAATAATCAGACCACCCGTTCATCTATGTGCCGTTGGATTTAACTGTCGTATGATCATTTCTGGATAGCGGCATTTCTTGCCGGGTTGCGTTTTCCACTACGCCAGAGCTGCCAGTCGAGGTTCATGCCGATTGCGGCAATCACAATCGCCACTGCCCCGATGATCTGGGCGGTATCCGGGCGATAGCCAAACGCAATCAGGTCGACCAGGATCGCAACGACCGGATAGATGAAGCTGAGCGATCCTTGCAGATGGGTGGGTAGTTTCTGAACCGCGCCATACATCAGCACATACATGATCCCGGTATGAACCACGCCAACCGTGACAAGCGCACCCCAGCTTGATGGCGTATCGGGCAGGTTATCAAGATTGGCAAGGGGGGCGAGCAGCAGAATGCCGACACAAACCTGAATGAGCGCGATCAGATGCGGTGGGGTACCTTTCAGCTTTTTGGTAATGATGGCAGCCACCGCCCAGAAAAAGGCCGCGACCAATGCCATCGCGATGCCGCCTGCATAATTGGTGCCGGTAAAGCCGCCATCGGGCTTGCCCGATATGATCAGGAGCAGACCGCCAAATGCAATCGCAAGCCATGCAAATTTATTGGCTGTCAGTTTTTCACCAAACAGCAATGCACCGAACATCACCAGCATGAAGGGCTGGGTATTGTAAACGGCTGTTGAAATGGAAATCGATGCCATCGAATAGGACTGGAATAACAGGAACCAGTTTGTCACGATGGCAACACCACCAAGCGCGGCCCAACCCAATATCCGCAGGTTCAAAAGTCCGCGTAAAAACCCCATGCCAGCGCAAACGACAAGCAGGGCCCCGGCCCCGAATACGCACCGCCAGAAAACAACATCAAGAGCGGATTGCCCCGACATCACAACGAACCAGCCAATTGTGCCTAGGATCGTCATGGCCGCGGTCATTTCGACCGTGCCGCGCAGTTTTTCATCCATCGGAATGCTCCGTTAAACTGATTTTATGGATGAAATTTGCGCCTTTTTTCGGCTTTGTTCCATGGTTTGAGATTGAAAATGTCGGCTATTTACTTAATTATATAAAGTTTATGTCGAATGTTTATAGGAAAAGTAAAGTGATCGACGAAATCGACCAGAAGATACTGAAAATCCTGATTGGTGATTCGCGTATCTCGCAAAAGGAACTGGCAGCCCGTGTCGGGCTATCATCCCCCGGCGTGGCGGAACGGGTCCGGCGTCTGGAGGAACGCGGCGTTATTCGGGGCTTTACCATTGATGTAAATCCCGAGGCACTTGGCTATCCGCTGCAGGCGATCGTACGCATTCGTCCGCTGCCGGGCAAATTGCATATCGTTCAGCAGATGATCGAAGAAATTCCAGAATTCGGGGAATGCGACAAGGTCACGGGCGATGATTGTTATATCGCGCGTCTGTATGTTCGCTCGATGGGGGAACTTGATACATTGCTGGACCGCATTGTCGACAAAGCGGAAACCAACACATCCATCGTGAAATCGAAGTCGGTTGAACGACGCATGCCACCGCCGGTCATGCGTTGATGGTTTCCGGTTATCGGTCTGCCGGGTTTTGCGTGGCAAAGGCCACCAGTTCATCTATGAAAACACGTTGGCGTTTGGGCATGAAATCGGTTTCGGGCCAAACAGCAAAGATATCGCGCTGTTCGGTTTCCCAGTCGGGCAGAAGCGCTACAAGTCGTCCAGCCCGCAGCCTATTGCTGATAATGCTGTGTGGTACAAGGCCGATGCCGTGGCCTTCTTCTATCATAAGTGACGCCAGTTCGATCTCGTCGACATCAAACCGGCCATCAACGCTAAATACCTCGTTGCGTCCTGTTTTGCGGTGGGTCAACCGCCAGGTTCGAAGCGGACTTGCGACAATCATCGCATGATAACGCAGTTCTTCAGGCGATGTCGGTGTGCCGAATTTCGCCAGATATTCCGGGGCGGCACAGGCAACCAGATAGGTGTCACACAGCTTGCGCAGAACGAGAGATTGCTGGGTTTGCTTGCCGACGCGGATGGCGACATCAAAATTGAATTCGCCAAGCGGCAATACACGATTGGACAGGGTCAGCCGCAGATCGATATGGGGATGATTACGAAGAAAAGTGCTGAAAAATGGGGCGAGCCAGCTTCGGGCGAGATTGACAGGCAAGGCGATCTTCAAAATCCCGGCAGGCTCGTTATGGCGTGTGTCGATACTTTCAAGCGTTCTGTTCATTTCGGTGACCAGAGGGCGTAACTGGTCGAAATAGGTATGCCCGGCATCAGTCAGGGCGAACCGTCCGTTGCCGCGTAGCAGCAGTTTGCAGCCCAGCTTTTCCTCCAGCTTTTGCAGGCGTCGACTAAGTGTCGCCATCGGAACCTCCAGGGCAATCGATGCCTGTCGGAGGCTGCCAAGTTCGGCTATGCGAATGAAAAGGGCGAAATCGTCCAGTTGCGTATGTTCCATATATGGAAACTCAAATCCCGAAAATATCCACTATTCCCGAAAATGAGATTATCGCATTGTCCGCTCCATGCCCACCGTAAACGGGAACCAAATCAAAGGAGCCTCACATGCTTCCGGCACGTTTTTATCGTTTTGTATTTTCCGGTCTGATGTCGATCTGGCTGTCGACCCTGATGACCGGGCTGGTGACACTGATCAATACTGGTATCGACCCCGAATTTCTGCTGCGCTGGGGGCGGGCATTTGTCATTGCCTGGCCTATTGCCTTTTCGCTGGTTCTGATCAGTGGCGGCACGGTGACGCGCATCGCAAATAACCTGACCCGCCATTCACGTGTTCAGGCCGCTGAATAATCGTCTTTGGCCTGTTGCTGTCGCAGGACACGGTTGACGGCACGTTCAACCGCCCTGCGATCAGCCGCCTCGGCAATGTTTCGCGCGGCCGTCCGTCCGATAAGGCGCGCATGATCGCGCAGGGTGTCCTGCTGTTTAGCTGTTTTGGCCTGTCCGATCAGACTTTCAAGAACTTCTGCCATTGGCAACAATACATAGGGTTTGGTGCTTGCCGATTGTCGGATCTGGTTAAATGCCGCGTCCAGCATCTCGCCGAAATCCGAAAGATGGGCACATATCCGTTCCTGTCCTTGCTCGTCCCGCCAAAGGCCCAACGGGGAATGAAAGTTCATCGCTTGCGGCATGGCCCGGCCCAGACGATAAATCACCGCAATTGCGGTAAACGGGTCATTGATGCCCGGTGACAATGCGCGCAGGGCGACCTCGACCAGCTGGCGCAGGGCGAACTCGATATCAAGCATCGCGGTACGCTGATTGCCAATCAGTATCTGTTCGGTAATGAAATTCCGGTATTCGCCGATGTCGTCTGTTGCATTGGCGGCATTTATGCTGATTTCTCCGATAATGTCTTCGGCAATCACATGCTGTCCGGCGTGGATTGTCAGGGCGATATGAATGTCTGCCTTGGTCGCAACCTCCAGCAAACCTTCATAATCGATGCCCTGTACATAACCAGATTTTGCGGCTTTGATGGCTCTGTCGGGGTTGATTGTTCCCGCATCAGGCAGGGTGCATCCGGCTTCTGCTGCATGGTCGATTGGTCGTGAAAGCGTTTCCAGCGACGATGCAATCGTTTCTTCCAGATTTCCGCCGACTTTCTGGATGACCTGATCCGCCACAATGGATCGGCCCAGATGATGCACAAACAGAATCAGCACAAACAGGCTTACGACAAAAAGGATAATCCCGGTTATGGCGGCAATTTGCGGGACCTGATCCTCCTTGCCCTGGCCCCCCATGATGACAAGGGCGGTGATCAGAAACAGAATGGATCCGACAAAGCTGCCCAGTGCATTTTGTGTTTTGGGATCGCCCATGAAATTGCGAATGGTGCGTGGGCCCAGTGATCCGGCGGCAAGTGTCAGAACCACCATGGTTACGGACAGGGCAAAGGTGGTCATGGTCACAAGGGTGGCAAGAAGGGTCGATGTCAGGTCCTGTACCGTTTGAACTGTTCCGAAACGCGGCCAGAAATCCGGCAGGCTGGCAATCATGTCCTCGCCCGGGAGGCGAATTGCCAGCAAGGCAACAGTGGCACCGCCAATCGCATAAAGCAGCGGAATAAACCACAAGCTGTGACCAAGAAATTCCCATATCCGGATAAATCGGTGAAACATTTACTGCGGTCCTGTTCTTGCCGTGTGCTTTGCGTGGCGACAAATGCCGCCCGTTGGCAAAGCCGAAACCGGGACAGCGATCCAGTGTTAAACGTATAAGGTTAAAGCCGGTTCCCTGTTTTCTGCGTTTGGGTGCATCCGTTGAGTGTTCGGATGAATGCCACCCATGCAAAATTCGCGATTGTTTGGTGTTAAAAAATGAACCAAATTCGATTTCACGTCATTTATTGAAAGGCAGGGATATGGCAGCCCCGAACGACCCGGAAAAGCAGCCGCTGAGACAGCGGCCAAACCGCATTGAAAAACGTCAGCAGCGCGAGGAACTGATCCTTGAACGCGCGGGCGAGCTGATTGCGGAATACGGGTTTTTCGAACTGAAGATGTCTGATCTGGCCCGCGCCTGCGATATTTCGGTTGGCACACTTTATGCCCATTTCGCCAGCAAGGAGGACTTGCTGCTTGGGCTTGCGATTCTGGCGGGGCAAAAACGCGCCGGGTTTTTCGATTATGCCCGTGCTCATGACGGCAGTGCGATGGAAAAGTTCATTGTCGCAAGCCTGCTTGATATCCGCTTTTCCATTGATCACCCGCAATGGTTTGAGGCCGAATATCTCGCTCTGGCCCCTTCGATCTGGCAGCGCGCAACCCCGTCGCACCATCAAAGCCAGCTCGCCGGGATCGGACGCATCACCGAAATGTTCCAAAGCTTCCTGTCCGATGCTGCCAATGAACTGGGGGTATCGGGCGATGTGATCGCGCAGACCCGCAACCTCAATCTTGGCAGTTGGGGGCTTTCATTTGGCATGAATGCCCTGACCCTTTCAGAAATAACCGACCGCCATTACGGCACTGAATTGCGCAGCAATGCGATTGACATCTTCTGCGACAGTCTGGCCGATCTTTTGGCCGGGGCGGGATGGCATGTCGATGACGCTCGCCAGATCGTGCGCGACCTTGCCGCCCGCTATGCCGATCTGAAATAGCCACTGGCGACGCTATCAATTAACCACCACCACCCAAATGCCCCACGGAGTATTCGCCCCATGTCCCAGGAAACCAAAACCATGTCCGCGGTCTTTTTGACCGTGCTGTTCGGTTTTGCCGGGTTCAGCCTGCCTTATCCTGTTTTCAGCCCGATGTTTCTGAAACCCGAACTGGGTTTTCTTGATCCCTCGGTGCCCACAGAATACCGTACGATGCTTTTGGGTGTCGCCATGGCGCTTTATCCCATCGGGCAGTTTATCGGTGCACCGTGGCTGGGGCGGGTATCGGACAAGCTTGGCCGCCGCCCGGTTCTGATGGCGTCGCTGACCGGTGCGGCCCTTGGCTATCTGGTGACCGCCTATGGGGTGGCGACTGCAAATTTGCCGTTGGTTTTGATTGGACGTTTTGTGTCGGGCCTGTGCGAGGGCAATATGGCGATTGCCCAATCGATTGCATCGGATATCAGCCGCCCGGAAACCAAGGTGCGCAATTTTGGTCTGATCACGGTCGCGATCAATGTCGGCTGGATCGTCGGCCCGTTGATGGGCGGTTTTTTCTCGGACCCGACCATTCATCCGTCCTTTAACGTTTCCTGGCCGTTCTATTTTGCCGCAGGTATGTATGCCTTTAACCTGCTGGTGGTATTCGTAATCCTGCGCATTCCTGAATATGCGCGCCGTCGCGGCACGCCAAAGGGCATGACGCCACCCGCCACCCGCTCTGTATGGGCCACGATCAAGGACCCCGACCTTTTGCCGGGTTATGTGATTTCGTTCTTCAGCTATATCGCGGTTTATATCTTCTTTGCCTTTTTCGGGGTCTATCTGGTGCAGAATTACGACGTCACCAGCAGCTTCCTTGGCATGTGTTCGGCAATCATTTCGATCCCGCTGATCCTTGCCGGATTGACGGTTGATCGTGCGCAGAAGATTTGCGGCCTGATCGGTGTCGGAACTCTTGGTCATCTGTTTTTGGGGATCGGCCTGATCACGTTTCTAATTCCCGATGGGCTGGTCTGGATATTTGTGCCCATGTGTCTGGCGGCATTCGGTATTGCCTGGTGCGAGGTGACGACCAGCCTGTTTATTTCCAACGCAGCCGGATCACATGAGCAGGGGCAGGCGCTTGGCGTTTACCGTTCTGCCCATGTTCTCGCCGAAGCCGCAGCCGTTCTGATTGGCGGTGTGCTGGCTGGGATCGCCAGTTACGCGCCCTTCTTCCTTGGCTTTATCGCCGCAATGCTATGCGTCATCGGCATTCTGGGCTGGTTGCGCATTCGGCAGGCAATCGCAGACGTTCCGGCAGCATAAGTTTCAGATATCAATCGGTGTATGGGCGGCACGTGCAATCAGTTTGGCCGCCTTTGCGCTGGTTTTGCGGTCCTTATCCGGCAGTTTGGCAAGGTCATCGGCAAGCGCGCGGGTTTCCTCGATCCCGTCGAGATCGGCACTGATTTCCATGACCCGGTCCCAGATCGCCTTGTCATCCATACCGCCCATTACGGTCAGCGTGATGGCGCGGTTAAGGGCGGCTTCTGCATTTTCGGGATCATGGCTCAGGATCAGTTCGAACGCTTCAAAGGCTGCAATCAGATACCCTTCGCGCAGATTGATAACGCCCAGATCGTTCGAAGCCACCATTGATGCCGGATCGATCCGCAAAAGCTGCTCGATCGCGCGGCGTTCGCTTTCGATATCGTCATTGGCGCGATGTGCGGATGCAATCAGGCGGTGGATATTGGCATTGCCCGGCTGGTGATGGGCGGCGTTCTGAAAGGCGCTTAACGCATATTCGGGCTGCTCAAGTTCCAGAAGGGCCTGTCCGCGTAAAATCAGCAAATCGGGGTCGGTCGGATGATGACGCAAAACGACATCGACATGGTTAAGTGCCGAACGGGCATCCCCGTTTTCAAGCAGCGCGCGTGCAATGTGATGCAGGCATTCCTCGTGGCCTTCATCACATTGCAGCACAGTACGATATTCGCCGAGTGCTTCGGTCAGCGAACCTTTTTCATGAAGGGCGCGGGCCAGCCCGAACCGTGCTTCAAGATTATCCTCATCCTCGCCAAGTGCCTGGCGCAACATATTGATCGCGGCGTCATATTGGCGGCGTTTAAGCGCGGCAAGCCCCATATCCGCAAAGGACATAGTGGTCATGCAAATTCTCCCAACCTTGGTGTCATTCCGTTGCCCGGAACATCAAATTTATCGAATTTCGATGGGATTATAGGCGGTGGGGCAATCATTTCCACCCCCGATCTGCAGAAAGTCAAACCTGCCGCGACGGCAGGTCGCGATCACAAATTATTGTCGCTTGCGCAGGGTTTCAGACGGTAGAACACCGAACTGCCTTGCATAGCTTTGCGAAAAGCGTCCGGCATGGGCAAAGCCCCATTTCATCGCGATTTCGGCAACGCTTGCCCCATCCTCGCTGTCAAGAAGGTCTTTATAGGCATGGCTTAGGCGCACCGATTTTAGATACGCCATCGGCGATATGCCATAGGCGGCATTAAACGCCGTTTGTAACGTCCGATAACCGCAGTCCGCATGCTGTACCAGAGTTTCAAGTGTGATCGGTGTATGGGCGTGGGCGTGGATGTAATCGCGTGCCCGTTTCACATAGTGCGGAACCGCGTTGGATTTCTGGTTCCGATGCAGAAGTTCTGAACAGGAGTTTGGAAACATCATCAGGATATTTGTCAAAAGCAGATCCTGAAGACCATTCAGGACAATGGTATTGTCGCGATTGTGAAGCGGACCATCAAGTGCTTGCGCGATGTAATTCAGGGTATTGCAGACATGACGACCCGCTGTATTGTCCAGATCAAGGCTGATTTCGAACCTCGGATCCATGGTCGGCATATCATTGCCCAAAAGTGTCCGGCAATGTCTGGCGATGATGTCTTTGGGCAAACGGACGCCCAAGCAGGCAAACCGGTCTTCGTCAGCGAAAAGCGGAATGCTCATGTCGCGGATCATTCCGCGCTTGGTCGAAATTGTATAAGCCTGTCCGTGATGCTGCACCGATCCATCCCCTTTGGTCGGGATGATCATGAATAGTGCATTGTTATCGCTTTCAGGTGTCCGAAGCTGAATACGACAATCCCCAAAGGATGAATGCAAAACGTGCAAATCGCCCAAGGCGATGCCCTGAACCGCGACATCGAAAGATGCGGGCCGTTCGATCAGGTCCAGTGTATCAATGGAATTCAACTCGGCCAGAAGAGCGCGGGTCTCACAAAGATCACGCGATGATAGAACCTGATGATTCTCAAGATATGTCACACAAGCTTCCCCCTGACGCACCGCAAAATCGCAATCGCGCAGCTTTGTAACTCCCCCGGGCACCAGAACTTTATAACAGTTTGGAATTTTTATGATTTTCAATGATGGTAAGCTATTGGCTGTAACGGCACAAGCTCGTTGAACCGGGCGGCTCGTGAACTCGTCCCTTGCCCTGCGAGCGGCAACATCCTAGGTTAACGTAAACGTCAACTTATGTTGCAGGGCAAAATGAAGTTTCAGGGTACGGAAAATTACGTCGCGACCGAGGATCTGATGGTGGCGGTCAATGCCGCAATCACCTTGCAGCGGCCGCTTCTGGTCAAGGGCGAACCAGGAACCGGCAAGACCGTTCTGGCCGAGGAAATTGCAAAATCACTTGGCAAGAAACTGATTACCTGGTCGATCAAATCAACCACGCGTGCGCAGCAGGGGCTGTATGAATATGACGCGGTTTCGCGTCTGCGTGACAGTCAGTTGGGTGATGCGCGTGTGCACGATATCGCCAATTACATCGTCAAGGGCAAGCTTTGGGAAGCGTTCGAGGATGAAAGCGCACCGGTGCTGCTGATCGATGAAATCGACAAGGCCGATATCGAGTTTCCCAACGACTTGCTTCAGGAACTCGACCGGATGGAATTCTTTGTTTACGAGACACAGGAAACCATCAAGGCCGCCAACCGCCCGATCGTGATCATCACATCGAACAATGAAAAGGAACTGCCCGACGCGTTCCTGCGCCGGTGTTTTTTCCATTACATCCGCTTCCCTGATGCCGAAACCATGACCGAAATCGTTGCGGTCCATTTCCCCGATATCCAGAAACGTCTGGTGTCGGAGGCATTGAACCTGTTTTACGACATGCGCGATGTCGGCGGGCTCAAGAAAAAACCGTCAACCTCCGAGCTGCTTGATTGGCTTAAACTTCTGATGGCCGAGGACCTGCCACCCGAAGCATTGCGTGCCAAGGATGCCAAAACTGCCGTGCCGCCACTGCACGGGGCGCTTTTGAAAAACGAGCAGGATGTTCACCTGTTCGAACGGCTGGCCTTCATGGCGCGGCGCGAAGGGCGTTAGAGCATCATGTTCTCCGGCTTTTTCTATAAGCTGAAAGAGGCCCGCGTTCCGGTCAGCTTGCGGGAGTATCTGACGCTGCTCGAGGCTGTCGAAAAGGGTCTTGCGAATTGCGCGGTCGAGGATTTCTATTATCTCGCGCGCGCAACGCTGGTGAAAGATGAACGCCATCTTGACCGTTTCGATCAGGTATTTGGCGCTCATTTCAAGGGTGTTATCAATCTGGCTGACGGCATCGACGAAGTTGCCGAGGCCGATATCCCCGAAGAATGGCTGCGCAAGCTTGCCGAAAAATTCCTGACCGACAAGGAAAAGGCCGAGATCGAGGCGCTGGGCGGTTGGGAAAAGCTGATGGAAACCCTCAAACAGCGGCTTGAGGAACAGAAAGGCCGCCATCAGGGCGGCAATAAATGGATCGGCACCGCCGGGACATCGCCCTTTGGGGCCTATGGTTATAACCCCGAAGGGGTGCGGATCGGGCAGGACAAATCCCGCCATCGCCGTGCGGTCAAGGTTTGGGATAAACGCGAGTTCAAGAACCTTGATGACAGTGTCGAAATCGGCACACGCAATATCAAGGTGGCCCTGCGGCGTTTGCGCAAATGGGCCCGGACCGGGGCCGCCGATGAACTTGATCTGCCCGGGACCATTACATCAACCGCCCGTCAGGGATGGCTTGATGTGCAGATGCGGCCCGAACGGCATAATGCGGTCAAGGTTCTGATGCTGTTTGATATCGGCGGGTCGATGGATGACCATATCAAGGTCTGCGAGGAACTGTTTTCCGCAGTCAAAACCGAATTCAAGCATCTTGAATATTATTACTTCCACAATTGCCCCTATGAAGGGCTCTGGAAGGACAATGCGCGCCGCCGTACCGATCAGGTTTCAACATGGGATGTGATCCGGACCTATGGTGCGGATTACAAGCTGGTGATTGTCGGTGATGCCACCATGAGCCCCTATGAAATCACCTATCCCGGTGGTTCGGTCGAACACTGGAATCAGGAAGCCGGGGCGGTCTGGATGCAACGGTTGCTTGATCATTTCGAACATGCCGCCTGGATCAATCCGCAGGCGGAAAACTGGTGGCAGTATCATGGCTCGATCCAGATTATGTACAAGTTGATGGAAGGCCGTATGTATCCGCTGACGCTTGAGGGGCTTGATCGGATGACGGGGGAACTGAACCGCTAGGCACCGGTCTGATAGATCAGGCAGGTCCGAGAAACAGATAGCTTTCAGTTTTGGCGATGCCTTCCATGGCGCGTACGGTCGTGACCACCTGATGAAAATCCGAAAGGGCAGGGACCTGAATTTCCGCGATCAGGTCCCATTCGCCATTGGTGGTGTGAAGGGCGGCAAAGCCAAGATTTTTCCGCAGGCTCGCGACCAGCGTTTTCACATTCTTGCCCGACAGCTCGATCATCATCACGCCCCGGATGGTGCCATCGGCGGCATCGTCGCGCAGGCGCACGGTAAATCCGGCAATCACGCCCTGATCGATCAGGCGGTCCATACGGGTTTTAACCGTCCCGGCCGCCACCCCCAGAAGTTGTGCCAGTTTCGGGACGGAAGCACGCGCATTGACGCGAAGTTCGGCAAGGAGGCGACGGTCAAGATCATCCATGATTTCATCCTGATTTGACGATTTCGTCAATTATCCTGATGAAAACATCAATTTCCAATCGAAAATTGTATCAAACTGGGATTTTAACTGATTTCGGCAAAGCTTATCCTGCTGCCATGTCAGCAGGGAGAAAATAAATGACCATGCCGGAAGATCGATGGGCCCCTTATGCCCGCGCCGCTGAAATCGCCGACCGTCTGACCCGTTTTGGCAGTGTCACCGGCAGTGCCGGGGAAGCAGATATCACCGGCTTGATCGTCGATATCCTGCGCGAAATTCCCTATTTTCAGGACAATCCCGACAATATCGCGGTGATCGACAGCCACCTTGTCGCGGGTGGCAGCCGCATGGCCAAAAGCGTTGTCGCACTTGTGCGGGGAACCGGGCGCAAGACAATGGCAATGGCCGGGCATTTTGATGTGGTTTCGATTGAAAATTATCACGACCTGAAACATCTGGCTTTTGAACCCGATGCACTGTGTGAGGCCCTGATTGACGATCTTTCGAGCCGGGAAAATCTTAGCGATGCCGAGGCACTCGCCCTTCGCGATTTTCAGACCGGCGATTTCATCCCGGGGCGCGGGTTGCTTGATATGAAAAGCGGTGACGCGGCGGGCATCGCGTTTCTGGAACATTTCAGCCAGCAACCAGATCGGCAAGGCAATGTCGTCCTGTTCCTGACCCCTGATGAAGAACGCAATTCATGCGGTATGCGCAGCCTGCGCAATGCGTTGCCTGACCTGATCGGGCGATGGAACCTCGACATTGTCGGCGGTGTTAATCTGGATGCCAGCAGCGATACCGGCAATGGCGAGATCGGGCGGGCGATTTTCCATGGTTCGGTGGGCAAGCTTTTGCCCTTTGCCCTTGTTGCCGGTTTGCCAACCCATGTCGGTTATCCGTTTGACGGCATTTCCGCCCATGCCATCGCATCGGAAATCATGCAGGCGATCGAGGCCAACAGCGAACTGTGTGACCGTGGTATGCGTGAAACCGCACCACCCCCGGTCTGTCTTGAGGCCCGCGATGTACGCGATATTTACGAAGTCACCACGCCCGAACATGTCTGGATGGCGTTTAACTGGCTGGTGATGGGGAAAAGCTGTGCTGAATTGATGGGCGATTTCACCAACATTGTAGAGGATGCCGGAAACCGAGCGCTTGAACGGTTCACAGGTAATGCTGCCCGTTATGCCAAGGCCAACGGGCAAGCCGCCCCGGCAGCTTTGCCTCCCTTGCACATGGTAACGGTTGCCCAATTGCGTGACATGGCGTTTGCATCCGGGGGCAGCGATGCGCTTGACCGGATTGAGGCGGTCGCCCTTGAAACGGCACGGGATAACAATCCGCTGAACCGCACCCGCGTTCTGGTGCGTGCCATGCTGGCCGAGGCACATCTGCGCGGCCCTACCGTGGTAACCGGAATGGCCGGTTTGCATTACCCGGCCGTGCATGTCGATACGACAAAGGATATGGACCGGGAGTTTTTGGATGCGATTGGCCGGGCCCGCACCACGATAGAGGGCCGTCACGAAACGCAAATTTGTGACCGTGGTTATTTCATGGGTATATCGGATATGAGCTTTTTCGGTCATGCAACCGATGCAGGCGATACCGAAATCATCGCTGCCAGCACCCCGATAGCTGAACTGGTGGATCGTCCGGTTGACAATGCCCTGACCTATCCGGTGGTCAATATCGGCCCGTGGGGCAGGGAATATCATCAACGTCATGAACGGCTTTATGCGCCCTATGCATATCATGTGCTGCCCGATTTTCTGGCCGAAATCGCGGGCGAGCTTTTGGGCTGAACAACCCGTTTCAAAGCGATCCATGGAAGGCGATCAGGCGTAACAGTTTCAAGAAACTTTGCGCTATCGCCTTCTGCCTTGTTCCTGCCGCATCGTTTCGTCACTATGCTGGGCAAAACTTATGCGGAAATAAGGAGTTATGGGATGCTGATGAAATCTGCCCGTGCGGCTATTCTGGGAACGGCGCTTGCCATTCTGCCTTTGTCGATCACACCGGCAATAGCACAGGACAGTACCCTTGAACGGGTTGTGATCGCCCATCGCGGGGCATCGGGCTACCTGCCCGAACACACCCTTCCGGCAAAGGCGCTTGCCTATGGCATGGGGGCGGATTTCATCGAGCAGGACGTGGTGATGTCCAAGGACGGTGTGCCGGTTGTCCTGCATGACATCCATATCGATACCACGACTGACGTTGCCAAGAAATTCCCCGACCGCAAACGTGAAGATGGCCGGTACTACGCCATCGACTTCACGCTTGAAGAACTCAAAAGCCTGAATGTTACCGAACGGTTCAAAGCCGATACCGGCGAGCAGGTATATCCGGATCGCTTCCCCGGCGAATATGCGATTTTTAAAATTCCCACACTGGAAGAAGAAATCGCCATGATCCGGGGGCTTAACAAATCAACCGGGCGCGATGTTGGCATTTATCCTGAAATCAAGGACCCGGCCTGGCACAAGGCCGAAGGGCAGGATGTGACCGCTGCGGTCATCAAGATCATGGAGCATTGGGGATATGGCACTCCGGAATCCAATTCCTTTGTTCAGTGCTTTGACTGGGCTGAAACCAAGCGTATTCGGAATGATCTGAAATATCAGGGCAAGCTGGTTCAGTTGCTGGGTGAAAACAAATGGGGTGCGCCCGAAGGCACGGATTACGATTATCTGAAAACCGATGACGGTGTCGCGGAAATGGCAAGCGTCGTCGATGGTATCGGCCCGTGGCTGCCGCAGGTCATCGAAGGTCTTAGTGCCGATGGCAAGGCGATCATGACGCCAACCCTGATCGCAGCCCAGCGCGCGCAGTTGAAAGTCCATCCCTATACCCTGCGGGCGGATCAATTGCCTAAATGGGCGGGGGACATGGATATCGCGCTTAAGGCGATTTTTGACGATGCGGGGATTGATGGCATCTTTACCGACTTCCCCGATCAGGTTGTCGAATATCTGGCGGCAAGACCGCAACAGGACTGACCGGAAGGATCAAATACCGCTGCCCCGGAACAGTTTCGGGGCAGTATGCGTTCTGACCCGGACAGACGGGGCGAAATAGACTGTTTCCAATGTGATCGTTTTCGTAAGGCGGCAATTGTCGCATGCTGGAGGCGACAGTTTTTTAATCAAGGAGGCAAAATTGGCCAAGGTTCTGGTTCTTTATTATTCAATGTACGGGCATATCGAAACCATGGCGAACGCGGTGGCCGAAGGTGCGCGTGGTGTGGCGGGTACACATGTCGATGTAAAACGTGTGCCCGAAATCATGCCCGAAGATGTCGCCAAGGCTGCGGGTGCGAAGCTCGATCAGGTTGCGCCGGTTGCTGCGGTTTCGGATCTTCCAGAATATGATGCGATCATCTTTGGCGTGCCGACACGCTTTGGCAATATGTCGGCCCAGATGCGCAACTTCCTTGATCAGACCGGCGGCCTTTGGGCCAAGGGCGCATTGATCGGCAAGATCGGTTCGGTCTTTGCCTCGACCGGAACCCAGCACGGCGGTCAGGAAACCACCATCACGTCGACCCATACCACGCTTCTGCATCATGGCATGGTCATCGTTGGCGTACCGTACAGCTGTGCGGGATTGACCAATATGGACGAAATCACCGGCGGTTCGCCCTATGGTGCAACAACACTGGCCGGTGCCGACGGTTCGCGTCAGCCATCGCAGAATGAGCTTGATATCGCCAAATTCCAGGGGAAACACGTCGCCGAGCTGACTGCCAAACTGGCCGTTTGACGGATTACAGTATTGATGAAAGGCCGCGCAGATAAGTCTGTGTGGCCTTTTTGTTGACCAGATTGGGGTGAATACGGAAACAATCAGATGCCTGATTGATCATTGTTTCGCGACAGTTTTCTGCCAGATTGAGGGGTATGAAAGTTTCACGGATCGCAGCCGAACGCATTTCCGGTTGCTGACAGGAGGACCCGATGTCTGAACAGGGTAAAACCCCGCGTGGCGTTGCCCGCGTACTTCGCGCGATGGATACATCCGATGGGGCTGGTGTGTCGCTTAAACGATCGGTTGGATCGCCGCAGCTCGATATGCTTGATCCGTTTTTGATGCTCGATTCAATTTCGACCGACAATGCCGATGAATATATTGCCGGTTTCCCCGAGCATCCGCATCGTGGCTTTGAAACCGTGACCTACATGGTCGAAGGTGCCATGCGCCACAAGGACAACATGGGCAATGAAGGTGTCCTGCGTTCGGGTGGTGTGCAATGGATGACCGCAGGCAGCGGGATTTTGCATTCCGAAAGTCCGGAACAGGAAAACGGTCTTTTGCAGGGTTTCCAGCTTTGGATCAATCTTCCGGCCAAGGATAAAATGGTCACCCCGCGTTACCAGAATATCGAAGGTAGCGACGTCGCCGAATTCAGCCCCGAAGACGGTGTTGATCTGCGGCTTGTTGCGGGTGAATTCATGGGTAAAACCGGCCCGGTTAATGGCATTGCTACCAAGCCGGTCTTTATCGATGCCAAACTGGCGGCTGGTCGCGAGGTAACCCTGCCGGTGCCCAAAGGCCATGCCGCGATGGTTTATGTCTTTATCGGGGACGCAATTGTCGCCGATCAGGCTGTCACCACGCATCATCTGGCCGTGCTGGAAGATGGTGATAGCATCGCGCTTAAAGGCGGTCCCGAAGGCGGCCGGATGCTTTTGATCGCGGCCCGTCCGTTGCACGAACCGGTTGTTCGCTATGGCCCGTTCGTCATGAGCAGCAAACAGGAACTGATGCAGGCCTTTGACGATTACCAGCGTGGCCGGTTTGTCCGTGCGGCGGCTGTTTCCTGAAAAATATCTTCATGAAATTCTCACGACCCCGTCAAACTTTTGGCGGGGTTTTTCTTTTGCGAACATCCGTCGATACTGTGGCATGGGCATTTCAATAGCTTACGTGGCTTGAAAGAAATACCTGCGCCCCTAACCTATAAGATGCAGGGGGCAGTAATGCCCTGCGGAGTGGGTCGGGAATGAAAAAACAATGGGTCATGATGCTGGTGTTGACCGCGTCGCTGATGATGGCGACGCAGGCAAAAGCCGATCATGTCCGGATCGTGACCGGGGATTACTTTGCCCCCTTTACCGGTCGTGATCTGCCCGATGGCGGTATCATGACCGAGATTGTCCGCCGCGCATTCGAGATTGCCGGATATGATCATGCTGAAATTATCTGGCGGTCCTGGCGTCAGGGCTATGACATGACGGTAAGGGGCGAGGTTGAAGGCACTTTCCCTTATGCTTATACCCCGTTCCGGGCGCGCTCTGTCTTGTTCTCCGAACCGGTTGCCAGCCTGTCGGCGTTTGGCTGGTATGCGAAATCTCGCCAGAATTTTGCAACCATCGATGATTTGAATGGTGCGGCACTTTGCCTGCCGCTGGGGTATGCCGAACTGGGCAGGACAAGCCAGATGCTTGCAACCGGGCGGGCAACCCGCCATGCACCGCCCGATATGCGTACCTGTTTCAAACTTCTGGGAGCCGGGCGGGTCGATATTGTCGTGGCCCCGCGCTCGGAAGCACGCGATTCCATGCGGGCGGCCGGGTTGGAACTGGATCATTTCGGGCATATCGAAGAACCGCTGTCGACCATGCCATTGCATTTCGTGGTCGGCCTGAACCATCCCAGGGCAGGCAAGATCATGCAGGATTTCAACACAGCCCTCAAGGAACTGGGCGAAAGCGGCGAACTGGCTCGGTTGCTGAACCGCGCGCAATACTGATCACCTGAACGGATCGATAGATCCGCCAGAGTCATGATTTTCCGGCAACATCATCCTCGACAATCCAGCCTTTTTCAGTGCGGCATGCGGTTTTTATCTGGTTGCTGGTGCGGTTGTGCGCGCTCAGGGATTGGCGATAGGTGCGGCACCAAGCGCCCTTGTCGGTTTGCACCGTTTTAAGCGGGGTAACTGCAATCGTAATGTTACCCTTGCTGATCATGGTTTTACCTGAAAGCGTATCTTCCAGTGTTGTCTGAACCAATGCTGTAAGGCGTTTGCGATCTGCTGCCGGGATTTTGGTCGGTGCCGGGCCAAAGGTAATCAGTTCCTCACTATGGTCCTGACCCGATTTCCAGTTGCGTTCGCGTTTGACGTAATAACCGATTTCGGGCGCGTACCACCATTTCGTGGTTTGCATCCACCATTGCTGCCAGTAACGTGCACATTCAACGATATAGGTATCAAAGGTCCCGGCTTCGACCGTCACGGTTTCCGTTGCGGGCACGCTGCAGCTCAGCCATTGTTGATACTGATCGGGCTTGCCGGTTTCAGGATCGATGTTTTCCGACGTGGTATAAATCCGGACCTGCTTGTCAAATGACAGCGGCCAAATGCTTTCTGATCCGTCGCGAAGGGATGCCGTGCCGGATCGTTTTTGACCTTCCTTATCGGTATAGGACCATTCAAGATTAGGCAGGGTAAAATCTTCCGTCGTGACGAAACTGTAATCGCCTCCGCCATTCCAGAAGATTTTTTCCCCCGACGTTTTGGTCACGTACACCGCCCGGCCACTGTCAAAGACAAAAGCATCCCCGGTTCCGAATTTCGGCAAATTCGCCGATCCCATATCCGGACCATCATTGGTCCGTTCTGTTGCATAGGCGGACATGCCGTCATTGAGTTCATTCAGGGATTGGGAAAAACTGTTGAGTGTATTGGTCACCTGACAGCCAGCGGTTGCGGCCATCGCCAGAAGAGGAAAAATCGCCATCGCATATCGCGAAGCGGTCAAGCAGCACATCGATCCTGATCCTCGTGTTCTTTTTATCAAGCGTTCTTTTGATTTGGGCTTGTTGACCATAAGGGCGTTGCGACCTGAAAAGTGGTCGCAACGCACATTGTTGATTAGAGCTTCTGTTTTGGTGCCTTGGACAGGTTTTCCATATCCATAGCGCCCGGTATCAGCCGATAAACCGTTTCCCAAACGCCGGAACCGGTTCGGCAGGCACGGCCGAAGAAGGCATTGGCTTCGGTGGCGGCTGACGGGAAGGTCACCTGATATTCACGGCAATACAAGCCGTTCTGCTGGAAGGTTCGCAACGGTTCGATCAGGGTTTCGCTTTCACCAATATCGGTTTTGTGAAGTGATACCTTGCGGATCGTACCGCTTAGCGTGTTTTCCAGCGTTTCACTAATCTGAGCATCCAGAACCGGGTTATTGACCGGAGAATATTCCGCAAGCTGCGCATTGGTGCCAGACATTACGCCATTCGGGGCAATATTTTGCGAAAACCAGCTACCCCCAACAAAGGCCAGAAGGACTGCAGCCGCCGCACCGATGCCGGTGAAAATGGCCTTGCGCGTATTGGAGTTTGCCGCTTTCGGGATCGCAACAGACGGCGCGTCATTGGTTATCGATGGTGCCGTTGCGGACTGCCCGTCAAGGATATCGGCGATCCGTTTTGACAGGTCGGGATATACCGTATCGCTCAAAAGGCGTTCGGACTGGCTGCGCAACATAACCGACTGTCCGGCAATGATTTCGAATTGCCGTCGCATCCTCGGGCAATTGCCGATCCGGTCTTCCACCTTACGGCAATCCGTCGGACCAAGCTCACCATCGACATATGCAGACAGCAAGGCATAATCCTGTTCTGACAAACTATTACTCATGATGATCCTCGCTGAATGTCTTCATCGTCATTTTCGGTGCCATCCTCGTCATGAAGACGGGCCAGATAGGTGCGCGCACGGGCCACCCGGCTCATCACCGTTCCGTGCGGAATATCCAGAATGCCGCCAGCCTCGCGATAGGTGTAACCCTCAAACAAAACCAGTGTCAGGGCAGCGCGCTGTTCTTCGGGCAGGCTGCCAAGCGCCTTTTGAAGGAACATGCGGTCTGTGCCACCATGCCCATGCGAGGGCATGGTGATCTCACGCGCGTCCTCAAACGAAATCACGATACCACGGCGTTGCTCGCGCCGTTTTTCGTCAATCCAGCTGGTCTGGACAATCCGGAATATCCAGCTGTCCAGGCGTGTGCCGCGTTCATACTGATCAATCCGCTCGACCGCTTTAATATAGGCGGTCTGAACGAGATCCTCTGCTGCGGCGGCATCACGGGTCAGCGATCTTGCAAATCGCAGGATGCGGGGCAGCAATTCTGTCATTTCTGCGCGTATTGCCGGTTCCAAACCGAACTCCCGACCGTGATCATCTTTTTTAAATCTGGTGTCTTGTTATGCAGATAACGCGCGCGAGCGTCTGTTTCTTCCATCACAGTTCAAAAAATCTGAAAAAAAGTTCAATCGGCGGGATGAAAATGGAAAGCCTGCGCGTTGTCCTTGCAAATCAGCGGATGAAATCATCCACAAGGTTGGACCTCATAGGTGGGGACGAAAAAATGAAAAGCGGAAAAAAAACAATCATGCGTAACCGCATCTGCACGGCCGCCCTTTTAGGTGTTGGCACCTTTGCCGTGATCGGCGCGCCGGTATCGATTGATTTCGGCAAGCTGGACTTCTCGGCCAAAACCGCAATTGCCCAGGGAAATGGTAATGGCGGCGGCAACGGGAATGGTGGTGGAAACGGTGGCGGAAACGGTGGCGGAAACGGAAACGGCGGGGGTAACGGGAACGCTGGCGGCAACAGCGGCGGGAATGGTGGTGGAAACGGAAATGGCAATGGTGCTGGCGGCGATGGCGGGCCTGGCGGTCCCGATGGCCCGGGCAACAGTAGCAATGCCGGTGGAAACGGAAACGGCAATGGTAAAAATGCTGATGCTTCCGATGGCCCGGGCAATAGTGCCGCCGCAAAATCAAAAGCACAGGACCTCGGCCTGCAGTCGAAAGGTAAAGCCTTCGGACGCAGCGGGCTAGGCCCGGCGGGAGTAGAGGGGGCGGATGTAGAACGCGGCATGCCGCCGGGTATCGGGCGTGCTCCCGGGCTGGCTGGCGCGCTTCCGCCGGGAATTCAACGGGTCTTTGGGGCGCCGACCGGGCCGGATATCGACCCGGACATTGAACAGGACATTATCGTTCATGGCTGGAAAGAACTGACCCGCCCGGATGACGATGTCGATACTCCGGACGACGGTGAACCTGATCCGGGTGACACCGGGGATGCTGGCGACACTGGCGATACCGGTGATACCGGAGATTCGGGAGACGATACAGGTGACACCGGCGACACCGGTGACAGTGGCGGCGATACGGACGATACCACTGATACCGGTGATACAGGTGGCGGCGATACAACAACCGACGCAACCTGACCTCAAAAGCAGCTGATCCTGCTTTCTGCTGTACGTTCTTTGGTTGGGACACGCAGCAAACTTATCCCCGCTGGTCCCCTCCGGCGGGGCTTTTTTTGTCATCCCAACCGTGCTGATCTCGGGCAAAACAAAACCCCGCCAGTTCGCACCGGCGGGGTTTCATCATTCAGGGAAGGTGCCGGGCAATCAACCCATGGCAACTTTCAAGCCTTCGTCAAGTTTGTCGAGGAACTGCGTGGTGGTCAGCCATTTCTGGTTCGGACCGATCAGCAGTGCCAGATCCTTGGTCATGAAGCCGGCTTCGACGGTGTCGACGCAGACTTTTTCAAGGGTTTCGGCAAATTTCACGACTTCCGGCGTGTCATCGAACTCGCCACGGTATTTCAGGCCCTGCGTCCAGGCAAAGATCGACGCAATCGGGTTGGTCGAGGTTTCTTTGCCCTGCTGGTGCTGGCGATAGTGGCGGGTAACGGTGCCGTGTGCTGCTTCTGCTTCAACGGTCTGCCCATCCGGCGTCATCAGAACCGAGGTCATCAGGCCGAGCGAGCCAAAGCCCTGTGCGACGGTGTCGGACTGAACGTCGCCGTCATAGTTTTTACAAGCCCAGACGAAACCACCATTCCACTTCATCGCGCATGCAACCATGTCGTCGATCAGGCGGTGTTCATAAGTGATGCCGGCTGCTTTGAACTTATCGGCAAATTCGTTCTGGAAGACTTCCTCGAACAGATCCTTGAAGCGGCCGTCATAGGCTTTCATGATCGTGTTCTTGGTCGACAGGTAAACCGGCCAGCCAAGAGCAAGGCCATAGTTCATGCAGGCGCGTGCAAACCCGATGATGCTTTCATCAAGGTTGTACATCGACATGGCAACGCCCGAAGACGGGAAGTCGAAGACTTCGTGTTCGATCGGCTCACCACCGTCTGCCGGCTGGAACTTGATGGTCAGTTTGCCTGCACCCGGAACCTTGAAGTCGGTCGCACGGTACTGGTCACCAAAGGCATGACGACCGATAACGATCGGCTGCGTCCAACCCGGAACCAGACGCGGAACGTTCGAGCAGATGATCGGCTGGCGGAAAACGGTACCGCCGATGATGTTGCGGATGGTGCCATTCGGCGACTTCCACATTTTCTTCAGGCCGAACTCCTCGACGCGCTGTTCATCAGGCGTGATGGTCGCACATTTTACGCCAACGCGATGTTCCTTGATGGCATTTGCCGCATCAATGGTGATCTGGTCGTTGGTCTCGTCGCGTTTCTGAACCGACAGATCGTAATATTTAAGATCAATGTCGAGATACGGCAGGATCAGCTTGGTTTTAATGAAGTCCCAGATGATCCGGGTCATTTCGTCGCCGTCGAGCTCGACGACGGGATTCTTCACTTGAATCTTGCTCATGGAATACTCCCTTTCTGGCCGCGGCCAGGATACAGCGCGGCTGCCATTTGACATGTCATCCGGCGCGCGAGGGAGCGCCCTGGCCGCGTCGGGAGCCCGCAACATACAGGATGAAATCAGAAAATCAAAGAGGGCGGCGCAACATCGTTGTTAAGACTTTCGCGCAAGGCGGAAACTGGCGGGTTTTTGCACTTTGACCGGTTGCGAGATGAACCGGAAAAACGCTGGTTTGTCCGATATTTACACCATTGCCTGAATTAATATGCAAAACACGGGCAAGGGGTATGTCATGTAAGGCGGCATGATCCTGATCAAAGAAAGCGGTTATGGAATGGGTCAAACTCGCATTTGTCGGGTTCAAGGGGGAAGACTCCGGCATTGCCAAACCGGAAGCGCATGGGGGATACCATGAACCTGCCTTATGAAACCAATATCATCATCGCGTTGTGTATTGTCGGCTTTTGCCTTTTGGGCGTTGGATACAGCTTCCGCGACCGGGGATGGGGGCTTGCCCTTGTCTGGATCGGGGTGATCACAATGATGGGACCGATTGCCTATCGTCTGCTGATCATGTTCTGAGCCGGGGAACCTCCGGTGCGGCAGACTTATGCCTGCACCGGGGCTTTCTGGTCGACGGTTGCCGGATCAATGCCATATCCGCGTAGGAACATATCGACCGCGGCAATCACATGGCTATGCAAATCCTTTGCATGCGGTTCCCAGCCGACATAGGTCATCTGCCGGAAATCGTAATCGGCCTTAAGCAGGCTTGTGAAAAACACGGCCGCCTGTTTTGGGTCGCTCTTCGGGAAATTGCCTTCTTCCATCTGGCGTTCAAAATAGGATGTAATGATCCGGCGTCCGGTCATCAGGCCGCTTTCATAAAACACCTTGCCCAGATGCGGGAAACGCGGAACTTCGGACAGAAACAACCGCATATAGCGGATGGTTTCCGATGTCGTCAGAAGTGTCATCAGTGTTTCGCCAAAGCGGATCAGGGCGGCGCGCAACGGCATCTGTGACAATTCCAGATCGGCCATGACCGCGACCACACGTCCCGTGCAATCGCGAATCACCGCTTCGAAAACGCCGTCCTTATTGCCAAACAGCTCGTAAATTGTCCGGCGGGACCCACCTGCCTCGGCCGTGATCATTTCAAGTGTCGTGCCCGAAAGGCCGTGCTCACAGAAAAGTTCACGGGCCGCATCGATAAGTGCTTCGCGGCGTTTCAGGGTTCTTGGGTCAATATTTCGCGTCTCGGACAAGCAACTGTTCCAATTCTGCACTTGACGTTTGGTACTGATTGGTACCATAAGGGATCAAATGGTACTGATCAATACCAAAAGGATCAAACGGACGATGAGTGTGAAAAAAGTCATACTGCCCCTGATCGCTGCGGCGATTATCGGTGGCGGCGGTTATTACGGGTTCTATTGGGTGACCGAAGGTCAGTTCCACGAATCCACCGACAATGCCTATCTGCAGGCCGATGAAGTCGCGATTTCGCCCAAGGTTTCGGGCTATGTCGGCGATCTTCGGGTTGCGGAAAACCAGCCCGTCCGCAAGGGCGAACTGATGTTGTCCATCAAGGACGAAGATTATCGTGCCGAACTGAAACAGGCAGAGGCAGCACTTGAGGCGCGCCGTGCCGCGGTTCAGACCATGGACGAACAGATCACCCTGCAGATGGCGGCCATCGATCAGGCTAAAGCCAACCTGCGCATCGCCAAAGTCGAACTTGATCGCACCTCCGAGGATTACGCGCGTTACGAGGATCTGGTGAAAAAGGGTGCGGCCAGCCGCCAGAAATTCGATTACGCCAAGGCCGACCGTCAGACTGCACTGGCACAGGTTGCCGCCGCCAATGCGACGCTTGCAGTCGAGCAGGGCAGGATCGGTGTTCTGCGTGCCCAAAAGGTCGAAGCCGAACGTGCTGTGTCGCAGGCCGAAGCATCGCGCGATATCGCCCAACAGGCTCTTGACGATACCCGTATCTATGCCCCCTTTGATGGCGTGATCGGTAACCGGTCGGTTCAGACCGGCGCACTGGTCCAGCCGGGTGAACAGTTGCTGGTGCTTGTACCGTTGCCCGGCGTTTATATTGAGGCAAACTTCAAGGAAACCCAGATCGGCCATATGGCACCGGGCCAGAAGGTCAATATTGAAGTTGATGCCTTTCCTGATGCCGACATCACTGGCCGGGTTGAAAGCTTTGCCCCGGCCACCGGCGCGCAGTTCAGTTTGCTGCCGCCTGAAAATGCCACCGGCAACTTCACCAAAATCACCCAGCGTGTCCCGGTGCGTATCGCCCTTGATAACAGCGACCTTGCCAAGGCCCTGCGCCCCGGTCTGTCGGTTGTTGTAAATGTCGATGTCCGCGATGACGATGGGGCAGAACATGCCTCGGGTACCGGCCTTGCCAGTGTCGTAACACCGGCACCGGAACTGTCGGAGCGTAACTGAAATGAGCAGTGCCGCCACCAGCCCCGGTTCCATAGCTCGGCCTGATGATCCGGTGCAGCATGTCGATACCACCAAGTTTATCGGTTGGGTCGCGATGGTGGTCGGCATGTTTCTGGCGATTCTTGATATCCAGATCGTCGCAAGCTCGCTTGAAAACATTCAGGCTGGTCTTTCGGCAAGTCCGGATGAAATCGGCTGGGTCCAGACCAGTTACCTGATTGCCGAAGTCGTAATGATCCCGCTTTCGGGTTTCCTGTCACGCCTGATCTCGACACGCTGGCTATTTGTCGCATCCGCCATCGGCTTTACGATTTTCAGCATCGCCTCTGCCTTTGCCTGGTCGATCGAAAGCATGATTTGGTTTCGTGCCGCGCAGGGGTTCCTTGGCGGGGCGATGATCCCGACCGTCTTTGCCACGACCTATATCATTTTCCCGGCAGACAAACGTAATACCGCCTCGGTCATGATTGGCCTGATTGCCACCATGGCTCCGACCGTTGGGCCGACGCTTGGCGGGTATCTGACGCAGTCGTTTTCGTGGCATTGGCTGTTTCTGATCAACGTTTTGCCGGGGATGCTGATTGCGCTTGTCGTGGCCGTCACGCTTGATGTCGACCGTGGCGACCGGTCTTTGCTACGGGGCTTTGATCTACGCGGGTTGCTAGCGATGGCGGCATTTCTCGGCAGTCTGGAATATGTTCTGGACGAAGGGCCGAAAGATGACTGGTTTGATGAACGCGCCATTGTTTATGGCGCCGTTATCTGCGTGATTTCGGGGCTTTATTTCTTCCGGCGCATGTTTACCTATGATCATCCGATTGTCGATCTGCGTTCGTTTAGGGATCGCAACTTTGCCATGGGCTGCATCTTTAGCTTCACACTTGGCATCGGGCTTTATGGCAGCGTCTATATCCTGCCACTGCTGCTAAGCCGTGTGCGCGGCTATGACAGTCTGGAAATCGGTACCATCATGGCGGTAACTGGCATTTGCCAGTTCATATCGGCCCCGATTGCCGGGAAACTGACGGCGAAACTGCCCGCACGCGTCGTTCTTGGCTTTGGCCTGGCGCTGTTTGCGGTCGGGGTTGCGCTGAACGGTTTTCAGAACAGTCAGGTATCGTTCCACGAACTGATCCTGCCACAGGCGGTTCGTGGTTTTGCCCTGATGTTCTGTATGCTGCCGATCACTAATCTGGCGCTTGGCACCTTGCCGCCTGAAAAGATCAAAAACGCCAGTGGCCTTTATAACCTGATGCGTAACCTTGGCGGGGCGATTGGTTTGGCTGCGATCAATACGATGCTCGATAAACGGACTGACCTGCATTTCGCGCATCTGGCCGAGCATATCAACACGGCCAGCACCGGCTTACAGAATTATCTGGCGACGATGACAGCACGATACAGCGCCATGGGGCTGCCCGATCCGCAGGCAAGTGCGATGAAATCCATCGTCAATATCGTTACCCGCGAGGCCAGCATGATTTCATTTAACGATGTGCAGCTTGCCATGGCGGGCATCTTCATTCTGGCTTTGCTGCTTTTGCCACTGGCGCGCCCGGCAAGATCGGGCAAACCATCCGCCGACGCACACTAAAAACAGGATACAGCGTAATCAGACAGAAAAGGCCGCACATGTTCCCCCGACCCCGCAAGCGAAAGCTTGAGTGCGGCCCGGCCGGTCCCCGTTCCAACGGGGACCGGCTTCTTTAACTGACTAGCTTGATCACCTGTTGCGTGACACTTTCCGATCCGGGTTCGGCCCAGTAAAGGGTGGCCGTCAGTTTCAAATCATTATCCCGGCAATCGGCATTGATGATGGCAAAGTTATTTTCCCCGGCAAAGCGGAACATCTGTTCAAATCGCCCACCGTCAAATCCGTCTATTTCGGCTGATTTCTGCATGGCAGCCGTGGCAATGCCCGGTGCCGGTTTGCGCGAAATCGCACTTGAGGTCACATTGAACAACCGCGCCTTGGGATAGGTCGTGTAATGGGTGATCTGAAACGCGCTGGCGCAATGGACGTCGCCGCTCAGGATCACGATCGGGATGTTGCTTTCAGCCGATCGGGCCAGAAGCAATTCAAGCATCGCATTGCGTTCCTTATGGTTGGTTTCATGGCCCCATTCATCCATGAAATCATCCTTCTGCCCACCAAAGTCGAGGGTGTTGACCGCACTTTCCGTCCAATGAACGACGGGAACAGGTGAACAGATAAAGATCGCCTTTTTCTTTTTGATTGAGGCTGAATTGATCCACTTTTTGAAACGCCTGAACTGTTCCGTGCCAAGCAATCGCTGCCCGTCAGGCAATTCACAATCATGATGGCCGCGCACATCAAGCATGTAAAAGCCATAGGATCCCTGATCGAAATGATAATCCCATTCACTGGCATCGGGATCGCCATTGATGATCTTGCTGTCAGGATTGTGGGCGTGCTGATATTCCAGATAGGCCTGTGCTGCGGCCTTGAACATCAGTATGACAAGTTCGTAATTGGCGTCTTCGTCGTCATCCTGAAAGAAATTGCAAATCTTGGCCTTGCGTTCCTTGGCAGTTAACGACCCCCAGCCATCCATGATCTCGTGATCGTCCCAGATCATGTATTGCGGGAACCGGCGATAGACATATCGCAGATGTTCGAACTGCCAGTAAATCCGGTAATAGGTGCGGTAAAGTTTGGTGAAATAGTCGATGATGGCGGGTTCATTGAGGCTTCCGTCGGGCTTGCGATAGGTCGCGAGCAACGCGTTTTTGTTATTCTTAAGCCACACCCAGACATCCTGGATTTGCGATTTATGGTTGGTGTCGCAATAAACCTGATCGCCGCCGCCAATCACGAAATCGACCCTGCGTTCGTTCAGCACGTCATAAAACTTGTCCCATGCGCCTTCGCTCTTGGGTTTGACGCTGAACGGGTCGTGGCAGGAATAAAACCCGAATTGCAGGGATTGCGGGTTTTTGGCAAGGGTCCTGAACCAGTATGCGTGATCGCCACCCATCTCGATGCAGCGATCAAGACCAAGCTTGTCAGACGCCAGATAATAGTAATAGCGCGTATCGGGTTTAAGGCCGCAGACCTCGAATGTCATGGTCAGGTCGGTCTGATGGGTGAAATTGCGTTCGGCCATGAAGACGATATCAGTGTTTTCATCCTTCATTGCAGCAAGGCTTTTGCCCGACAGGTCATAGGCATCCTCGGGCAGCTTCTGGGCACTTACGATCAGTGTCCATAGGCCGTCCCTGTATGCCCGAACCCAGATTTTCGCGGTGCTGTCGGTGGTGTGACCGACAATGGCAGCCGTGCTGATCTTGGCTTTGAGTGTTTCGTAATTGTCTGGCTGTTGCAGGCTTGTCATGGATAATCCCCGCGCGTTTTGCCGCCCGTTTTCAGGCGCTTGTTGTCCCTCTTGCCCCTTTTCGGGGTGCAGGCAGTTTAGGCAAATTTGTGCGCGTATCAATTTCAAGTTTCAGATGCGATGGTTTGGCAATTTTATCGGGAATAATGCCGCATCCTGAAACAGAAAACGCCCGGTCGGGGAAACCGGGCGTTTCGGCCCATCCGGAAGGGAGACTAACCGGATGGAAACAGGGTCGAACGGCCAATTTTTTGGGAGGCTGGCCGTTTGGTATGTGCCCTTACGAGAGGGGGCTCGTTGGGGGCGTGGGCGACCCTGCATTGGTGGCGCGAGGGGACGCGTCTTGTTTGGTCTTCTATTCGTCTCAGGCCGGGGCCGGATCGGTTGTGCCAGATGTCTTGAGCCGCTTGGCATGGCGGCGTTTCGAATAGGTGATCTGCATGATACCCAGCATCACCAGAAGGGCCGAAATCCAGAAAACACTGTCATGTGTCGGCGCCGGTGTCAGGTCAAACCGTGCGGCAAGCATTTCGAGCCCCAGCAGGATAAAGGGCAGGATACTTGTCGCCAGGATGTATTTCTCCATCCCGGCTGTCTTGATCGACCGCAATGTCAGGACCATGGCAGGACCGCGCAACAGCGTTCCAAGGATCAGGCCGGCCAATATGGTCTCGATCCCGAAGAACCCGTCAAGCGAGGTGTAGGGGATCGGAACCGGGCTGATGGCGCCGATCAGCGGTGGGAAGATCAGAAACACCGAGGCGGTAATCAGCAGCAGAACCCCGGTAAAGCGCAAATGCGACCATGCATCCCTGATCTGGTTATCGGGGTGTTTTTCCGCCAGAACCGATGATGAAATCGCCGTAACCTCGGATGCCAGCATCAGCCACACCGCCGGATTGGCAAAGCCGTCGGGCAGATGCCAGGCAAGGAAGCCAGCCCCGGCAAGCAGGATTGCATGGCCGAACCATTCCGATTTGCCCGGTGCGCGGCCAAGGATAAAGGCCGCGGCAAGGGCTGCCATCGGCATGCCGGTTTGCGATAAGATCCCGCTTTCAGGCGCGCTGATATAAACCAGTGCCGCGGTCCAACTGACCCCGGTCAGGACGCGCAAAATTCCGTAGGCCCAGTTGATCCGCAACGTGAATTGTCGCCACGGAATGGTCCGACCGGGGGCAAGCAACACCAGCGCCAGCCCGCCAAAAACCAGCTGCCAGCAGGTCATGGCATAGACATCGACATCAAACGCCGTCAATGCGATCCGGTTGCACACCAGAAGCATCGCCCAGACGACAGTCGTGCTGACAAGCAGGATCAGAACTGGCATATGAAAAAACTTTAAAAGTTATGAACAATGACAGTCTCTTGGATTCAGGAATGAATAGCCATGCTCGATATTTAAGGGGTGCTATTCATATTTGTATCGCGGGGCAGGCTGCCGCCAGCCATGCGGACTTCCACAGGCGGCGGCGTTAACCCGTGACACCAGACCGTATGATCAGCTAAAAATCAGCGACTGATGCGCACCCACCCCGGCCAGAACACCGGCTGCGGATGCCAGCGTCGCATTATGCCGTGCGGTGGCAGCATCGCCTGCGGCAAAGACGCCAGGGATACTGGTTTCCTGTGATGCATCGACTTTGATGAATGGCCCGGCAAGTCCTTCTTCGAACGCGCAGCCGAGCATTTCCGAAAGTGGATTGGTCATGGAAACGGTGGGTCCGGCAAACAATGCCTGAATGGGCGTGCTGCGCCCGTCAGCCAGTTTAACGGCCTCAAGGTCGGGGGCTGCGCCGATCAGTTCGACAATCGGGCTTTGTTCAATCGTGATCCCGCGCGCATCCATCTGGGCACGGATTTCGGGTTCCGGTTCGTATTTCCCCTGCGTGAAAAAGGTCGTGGGACCCCAGTCGGGGATCATCATGGCCTGATGGTTGGACATCGGCCCGGTTGCCAGCACGCCCAGGGCGCGGTCGCGCACTTCATAGCCATGGCAATAGGGACAATGCAGTACCGTTTTGCCCCAGCGCGGCATCAGGCCGGGGATATCGGGCAGGGTATCGACGACCCCGGTGGCAAGGATCAGGCGCCGGGCCTGAAAGCGGCGGCCGTCATCAAGCGACACTTTGAAACGGTTGTTGTCTTCGTTCCCGGTTCCGGCGGCATCCGGTTCCAGTCGACTCGCCGCTTTTGCCATACCGTGCACAATGCTGACGGTGGGGTAGGCCCTGATCTGGCCAATCGCAAGTCGCGAAATTTCATCCGGGCTTTTGCCATCAAGACCGAAAAATCCGTGTGAGGCCGCGGCAAACCGGTTGCGGGGTAGTCCTGCATCAATGATGCATATCTGCTTTCGGGCGCGCGCCAGTTGCATCGCGGCGGACAGGCCAGAAAAACCGGCACCGATGATGATCGCGTCATAAAGTTTTTCGGAATCAGGCGCCGAAGCCGGTTGGGTTGCGGACGGGATGGGGGTGGCGTCAGACATGATCGGAACTCCTGTGATATCTCAAAATCAATCATGTAACTTTATAAGTATCGTAACTTTCTGGAGTCAAGCATCTTGAAACTTTTGGTGTTGCGAATATGCGCCAAAGCCCGATAGTCTGGGATATGATGAATGCCAGCCCCAAGGAAACCGTTGATGCGCCGTGACAGCCGCCTTTCCCGCATGTTGCATGTCCTGATCCACATGGACCGGTTTGGCGGGGCGATGACATCCGATATGATTGCTCGGATGCTTGACACCAATCCTGTGGTGGTTCGTCGAACGATGGCAGGGCTGCGCGATGCCGGTTATGTGCGGTCCGAAAAGGGGCATGGCGGCGGATGGGTGATCATTCGTCCGCTATCGGAAATCACGTTTCTTGATATCCATAACGCGCTTGGCAATCCGTCGATCTTTGCCATGGGGGTTGCGGTCGAACATCCCGAATGTCTGGTCGAGCAGGCGGTGAATGCCGCCCTTGGCAGTTCGTTTGACGCGGCCGAGCAACTTCTGCTTGAACGGTTCGCATCGGTCACGCTGGCGGATCTTGCATCCGATGTCGATCAACGCTGGCCGACTGAACCCGATGGTAAATGGACCGGACCGGGCAGCATTTTTGAACATCTGCCCAAGTCGAAAGATTCTGAATAGTCATACTTTACAGGTGCTTGCGGTTTTATGAAGGTGACCGTGCAACCATGACTTGCAGCATGGATGGTGATCCAATAATGAATAACGATAGGGTTATTTGACTATCCGTTATTCAATCCTGTATCGCGCTCCACCATCAGCCGAGGCCCCGATGACGACCAAAAAACCCGATTGGGATCATATTCGCGTGTTTCTGGCGCTTGCGCGTACCGGCAGTCTCAGGGCTGCCTCGCAGGAGCTTGGCGTCAGCCAGCCGACATTGGGGCGGCATTTATCCGCCCTTGAAGACGTTGTCGGTGTCGTGCTGTTTGATCGCCTGCCCGAAGGATTGCGCATGACAGAGGCCGGACGCGATTTGCGCCCGCGCGCCGAGGCCATGGAAGAAGCCGCCTTTGCCTTTCACCGGCAGGGTGACGCGATATCGGGCATTCGAGACCGGCAGGTCCGCCTGACCGCCAGTGCGTGGTCGGCACTGTTTCTTGCTGGCCAGATCAATAGCAAGCCCGACGGTCTTTACCTTGAAATCCGGCAATCCGACGATACGCAGTTGCTGACCAAGCGCGAGGCGGATTTTGCCGTCCGGCATGGTTTGCCCCTGACCGGGGATTTTATCACCAAGCGGCTTGGGACGATTTCCTGTGCGATCTATGCGACCGAGAGATTGGCGTATGATATGCGTGGCATGGGACCGGATCGGGTGTTTTCTGATGCGCCGTGGATCTGTTTTTCCGAGGAATTTGACCTTTATGAAAGCCAGCGCTGGTTGCTGGCCCATATTGACGGTAACAAGCCGCTGTTTCGCGCGGGCAATACCGCGATGCTGCAAAATGCGTTGCGCACCGGGATCGGGGCGGGGATTTTGCCGTGCTTCCTGGGGGACCGGGATCCTGCATTGGCCCGGGTTTCGCGCCCGATCGAGACGCTGGATTCCGATATCTGGCTGATTGTTCATCGCGATCTGCGGGCGGCCGAAGGTATCAAGCAGGCGACCAATTGGGTTGCTGATATTTATAAACGCCGGGTAATGCAGTTATCAGGTGCACGCGCCTCCGGCGGTGAGGGAATGGAACTGAAATAGGCAAAAGAAATGCCGCCCGGGTTGTGTCGGGCGGCAGGTTCGCAAAGGGCGTGTCGGGGTTCGCACCTTTGCGGGTACTTTCTGCTTTTCCACACCCCTGTGGGATCAGTTTGCGACCATTGCGGCCGGTTTGGGTGTGGTTTTACTGCTGACCGGCAGGATCGGGTATTCCACGCGCGGTGCTTCCCCGGTCAGGGTCATGAGGAAGGCGGTAATCGCCTTGATCTGACTGTCATCAAGTTCGGCACCAAGCTGGCTGGAACTCATGATCGCGACGGCCTGTTCCAGATTCCAGACCTTGCCAGAATGGAAATAGGGAGCCGTCAGCGCGATATTACGAAGCGGCCCTGCACGGAAGACATAGTCATCCGTCGCGGTCTGGGTGACGGCAAAACGGCCCTTGTCATCGGGTGGCAGGATTTCGGCACCCGGCTGTTCAACAACGCCGAACGGATAATAACCGGTCCCGCCGACATTCACCCCGTTATGACATGATGCACAACCGGTATCGATGAACAGTTCAAGCCCGGCCATTTCTGTTTTGGTCAGGATGGCATCGTTGCCTTCCAGGAACTGGTCAAACCGTGATGCCGGGGTAATCAGGGTTGCTTCAAACGCCTCGATTGCTCTGGCCATGTTATCAAACGTTACCGGATCTGCTTCCCCCGGGAAGGCGTGGGCGAATTTCTGTACGTAATCGCCCATGCTTTTCAGCACTTCGACAACACGTTCGGGGGTGCTGGCCATTTCGACCCCGGCCTGAACCGGGCCTTTGGCCTGTGCTTTGAGATCCTCGGCGCGGCCATCCCAGAACTGCGCTTCGTTGAACACGGCATTCAGCACGGTCGGGGCGTTACGGGGTCCTTTCTGCCAGCCGTGGCCGATGGATGTTTCAAGGTTGTCATCCCCGCCCATGCCTAGGTTATGGCAGGTATTACACGAAATCAGCGCACTGGATGACAGGCGCGGATCAAAAAACAGCATCTTGCCCAGTTCGACTTTTTCCCGGGTAACAGCATTGCCCGAAACGGCCGGTACCATTGACGGAATGACTTCGAAATGTTCAAGGGCGGCTTCGCGCAGATCGGCAGGCGATGGCGTTTCTGCTGCAAGAACGCTCCCGACGATCCCCAGCATGGCAGTAACCGAAACAAGGCAGCCCGCTAAACCAGGATATGATTTCATTTGCTCTCTCCCAAATGATGGTGGTTCGGGAAGTAAAGCAGGAGGTATATGCAGCGACGCTGATATATATCAAAGTTCTAAAATAAACGTGATATCAGTATGTTGATTTGAATTTGACAAAGAAAAATCCGCAAGACGCGATATCTTGCGGATTTGATGGATTGGCCGGAAAAGCGGGCTTAGAGAAGCTTTTCGCGCGGGTCGAATTTCGGGGCGGGTTCGGCTTCAAGCTGTTCGAAAACCTGATCAAGGGTTTCGGCAACCGTAAACAGGTTGCGGTTGCTCTCACGCGCAAAGCCGTCCTCGATGATTCCATCAATCATATCAAGGCATTTGTCCCAGTATCCCAGCGCATTGAGGAATACCAGCGGCTTGTCATGGATGCCAAGCTGGCGAAGGGTCAGTGCCTCGAACGCTTCGTCAAGGCTGCCAAGGCCGCCAGCAAGCGTGACAAAGGCGTCCGAACGTTTGAACATCTCGACCTTGCGCTCATACATCGATTTGCAGACGATTAGTTCGGTCAAGCCCTTATGGCCGACCTCGATATCGTCAAGATGAGCGGGGATGATGCCGATGACCTTGCCACCGTTTTTCATCACCGCGTCGGCAACCGCCCCCATAAGGCCGATGCGCCCGCCGCCGTAAACCAGCGCAATACCGCGTTCGGCCATCATTTTGCCAAATGCAATCGCGTTTTCCATGTGCTCGGGGTTTTTGCCGTTCGAAGCGCCGCAAAAAACACAGATCGATTTTACTCTTGTCATGGCAACCTGCCTCTTTGTTGTTATCTCGCAGGTAACTTTCGCCCGGTCACGACGTATGCAACGCGCCGTACCGACCGGCGATGTGGCCCGTCTAGGGGCCAAGCATAGCCTATTGCGCCATTGTCGGGTCAATAGTTTCCTTTGCGAAGATCCTGTGACAGCCCGTATTGATACCATGTGAACCCTGCCGCATTTTTGCCTTGGCAATCGGCATGATCGGGCGCGATAAGCCGGGGCGAATTTTTCGCCGATGGTTAACAGGTTCTGAACCTGATTGTGGGATGGATATCAGCGCCTGCGTGCTCAATGCCGTTCCGTTCGCAGGTTTGAAAACGAAACAACAAGAAGGCAGGATCGCCCAACGTGTTTGTCGACAGTCCCTTTTGGCTCGCCATTCTGGTGTCCGGTGTTATCGCCACGGTTTTGATGCTCGCCCTTTGGTTAGGGCTTGAGCGGACAATGGCCCGGCGTATGGTGCTGGCCGCTGTCATTCCGGCGGTAGCGGTGGCTGTTCCGGCGGCTATCGGTTTGCCGGAAACCGCGCGTGGCGGTGTGGGTGCTGCACTTCTTATGCTGGTGCTGGGCGGGGTTTGTGGTGCAATCCTTGATTTTGCACATCTGCGTGCGCGGCCCTGCGTGATTGTTGCGGCCATTCTGATGTTGTTGGGCGGTTGGCTGGTTCTGGCGGCTCCTGTTACCGGGCTTCTGTATCATCCAGGCGGGTTGGTGACGCTGGTATGGGGGGCCTATATCCTGATCGGGGCGTCCTTCCTGTGGGTCACACGCCCGAATTTTGACGAGGACGAAGACCCGGGTACGGCCAAGGCCAGGGGTAAAAAGAACGGCAAATCTGCAAAAACCGCCAAAACATCGACAAAATCCAATGTCACAAGCGACGAGGATGTCGCAAGACCGGCACCGGTCGCGACCTTTGTGGCACTTGCGGTCGGGCAGGGGATTATCGCCGCCCAGTTCGGCCTGCGCGATCAGGTGGTTTTTCAGGCTGGTCTTTCGGTCGCCCTTATGGTGGCGCTGGTTTCCGAAAAGGCCGCCCCGCAATATCGTGCAGCGTTGTGGCTGGCTATCAGTACCGCGCTGATGGCAAGTGCATCGGGCGTGATGCTGGCAGCACCGGCGTCAGCATTTGCCATGGCGGTTCTGGTTCTGGTGGTGTTTGCCGGATCGGGTGCAGCGCGGATTGCTGCACTTTTGCCTGCCGATATCGGTGCGAATGCCGGGCCGGGCGGTGCGGTTCTGGCGATGCTGGTGCGGGTATCGGTTCTGGCATTGCCGGTGTTGGTGGCGGCACTTGTGGCCTATATCGGGGCGACAATGCAGTCAATTCCTTAAGGAATGCGGGACAAGGCTTGACCAAAAGCGCTGATTCTATTCATCTTTGCCTAACTGTTGCACTGTAATCTCGGTTTGTTACGTTATGGAAACTGTGTGCCGAAAGTAGTACAAGTTTCGAATTAACGCGTCGGGTGGGGCGTTTGGGGGACTTAATGACTGCCAGTTACAAGGTTTCGACGCCACCCGTAATAATCATAACCACCGTTCAAGGATATTACCGGTGAAAAGACCTTATATCCTCGTCATCATTGGCGTTTTGCTGATTGTTGCCGCGATCTCGTTGAATTACATGCTGACACAGTCGGTAGACGAAACCGATACGCCGGCACGAACAACAGCTCCGCCCGCCGTGACACCGGATGCCGGAAACACGCAGCAGGCCGCGCCGGAACAAACCGACGCCGCACCTGAAGTTCGTACGCCGAGCTTTGACGTCGTGCGCATCGGCCCGGATGGCAATGCCGTGATTGCTGGCCGCGCTGCCCCGAATAGCACCGTGCGCATCCGCGAGGGTGACGAAGTTATCGGACAGGCAACCGCCGATGAACGCGGTGAATGGGTGGTTTTGCCCGAGAAACCGCTGGCAAGCGGTGATCGGGAACTGTCACTTGAATCCGAAGACAGCACCGGTGAAATTCACAAGGGCGATGATAATGTCGTGGTTCTGATCCCGGAAAAACCGGCTGCCGGTGACACCGCAACTGCCGATCAGACATCGAGTGATGATGCCGCCAAAAACGATGATGCGGCCGAACAGCCGATCATTGCCATGCGCGTGCCCAAGGAAGGCGGCGCTGCCACCGTCCTGCAGGGACCTGCCCCCGAAGATATGAGCAAGGAAACCGCCCGCGAACTGGCCGAAGCCATGCCGCAGGGATCGGAAATGCCTGCTGCGACCGCCGAACAACCTGCAGCCGCCATGCCACGCCTGTCGATTGATGTTGTCGATTATGACGAAGAAGGTCGCGTTGCCATGTCTGGCAAGGCCGATGATGACACCAGCGTCCGAGTTTATCTTGATAACAAATTTGTCGGCAGTGCAACGACCGGGGAAGATGGCAACTGGGCTCTAACAATTGGTGAGCCGATCGAGCCGGGCCAGTATCAGTTACGCGCCGATCAGCTTGATCCGTCTGACAAGGTGACCGCACGCGTCGAATTGCCGTTTGAACGTGCCCGCCCAGATCAGATTCTGGAACCGGGTTCGCGTTATGTTGTGCAGCCGGGTAACAGCCTGTGGCGGATTGCGCGCCGGACCTATGGCGATGGCCTGCAATACTGGGTGATTTACAACCAGAATCGCAAACAGATCCGTGATCCGGACCTGATTTATCCGGGGCAGATTTTTGCGCTTCCGGAAAATGGGACCGCACAGCAGTAACTGCATTTCTTTTCCGGGGGCAAAACACGTGATAATGGTGTTTTGCCCCTTTTTATTTGCAGGTTGCGTTGCCCTTTGTCATCACTAGATGGTAGTAACGCGGCCGACCGGTAATCATTGCCGGAATTGTTATGCCCGTACCCATGGCAACCAGGGAATAAAGACTTTGAAATCCGTTCTTGTGCCGATCAATCCCGAAGGCTGGAAATTCGTGGCGATTTTCGCGGCGATCACCGTGGTTCTGTTTCTGATTGCCGAACCGCTGGGCTGGATCGGTGTGATCCTGACACTCTGGTGTGCCTATTTCTTCCGCGATCCGGACCGTATCACCCCGGTTGACGAGAACCTCGTCATTTCGCCGGCGGATGGCCGTGTTTGCATGATTTCCAAGGCACCACTGCCCAAGGAACTCGAACTGGACGATAAAACGCCACGTACGCGTGTTTCGATCTTCATGAATGTGTTCAACGTTCATGTGAACCGTTGTCCGGTCAATGGCGAAGTCGTTGGCAAGGCCTATGTGCCTGGCAAATTCGTTAATGCCGAGCTCGACAAGGCATCGGAAAACAACGAACGCCAGATTCTTCTGGTGCGTGACAAGGAAGGCCGCGAATTTGGCGTTGTCCAGATTGCGGGTCTTGTGGCGCGTCGTATCCTTTGTGATGTCGGCCGTGGTTCGCAGCTGAAAGCTGGCGAACGCTTCGGCCTGATCCGTTTCGGATCGCGTGTTGACGTGTACCTTCCCGAAGGTGTCGAACCCAAAGTCATCGTTGGTCAGACCACGATTGCCGGTGAAACCATCCTTGCCGATATTGCGGCCAAGGGGGCAGAAGCCGCAGTCGGGGAGATCCGCTAATGGCAGGCGGCATCCGACAGAGCCGCCCCCGGCGGTTCAAGGCATTGTCACTAAGCCGTCTGGCGCCGAATGTGGCGACCCTGATGGGGATGTGTGCTGGTTTGACATCGATCCGCTTTGCGATGCAGGATCGATGGGAAGCTGCGGTTGCCGCCATCCTGATCGCCGGGATCATCGATGGCCTTGATGGCCGTCTGGCGCGGATGCTGAACGCATCCAGCCGCTTTGGTGCCGAGCTTGACAGTCTTTCGGATTTTGTCTGCTTTGGTGTCGCACCGGCGATGATGCTGTATTTCTGGTCGCTGCATGAATTCGGCCCGATCGGCTGGGCCTTGTCGCTGCTGTTTGCGGTGTGCATGGCGCTGCGTCTGGCGCGGTTCAATACCCAGATGCTGGGCGAACCGGAATTGCCGACTTGGGCCTATCGTTTCTTTACCGGGGTTCCTGCCCCGGCGGCAGCGGCGCTTGCGATGTGGCCGATTGTACTGACTTTCCAGTTCGGGCGTGGCGTGTTTGACAGTCCCTACATCGTTGCACCTTACGGTGTGTTGATTGCCGGTCTGATGGTGTCGCGGATGCCGACATATTCATTCAAGAAGGTCAAGGTTCCGCGCGCATGGGTTCTGCCGCTGATGCTGGCATTCGGGGCTTCCGTCGCGTTTCTGGTGTCCTCGCCGTGGCTGACGCTTTCGGTGATTGCTGCGGTCTATTTTGCGACCTTCCCGCTGTCATATCGTTCGTATCGCCGCATGGGGGTCGAACATCAGCAGGACGAAGTTCGTGCCGAGGAAGAAGACGATGACGGCGAACCCGATGACGATCCCGAAGAAGGGCTGAACCGGGTTCATCAGAATTGATCCTATCCGACCGAAATTCTTTGGCAGGCACCGTTTTGGCGGTGCCTGTTTCATTTGGGGGCGATGTTATTGTCCGACCAGAAGATCTCGTGACTGTTTGAATTCTTTCAGGGCGTCAAGGAAACGGGCGCGGTCCTCGTGGCCAAGATAATCGATATAATATTCAAGCCACGGCATAGCGGGGTGGCTGGCAAGGATAGCGTTGATCTTGCTGACTGCTCCGATACCATTTTCCGACCGACTGCAGGCCACGCTGATATTCATCAGACGGGGTAGCCCCTGAATGGGCAATGACAATGTGTCGGATGCATCCTTTGCCTGACGGCGATGGAACTCGATTTCAACCGGATAGGCCAGCATCCAGTCAATGCGACCTATTTCCAGCATCATCGGAAAGCTTGACTGGTTATCAGTGCGCAAAACATTTGGCGCATTAATCGCAGTTGCCAGAATGCTGTCAACTTCCTGTCCATAAGACCGGGCCTTTGCCAGTGCTGTATAGCGCGATGTATCGCCAAGCAGCGCGGCCAGATCGATCGTTCTGTTTGCCAGCATGTATGGTCGGAAGGAGTGGCGGGCGCTGCTTAGAACGACAACCGAAAGCGGCAGCAATGGTGCGACGGTGCCACTCATGGCGAAATCTTTTGCGCGTTCCGGGGTATGTTGGGTTCCGGGGATACAGATGGTTTCACCGCTTTCTCCCGCCGCGCGCATGGCATCATAGGCACTGCGCCGCGGCAGGATTTGCACCAGATGGTTATATTCGGGCATACGCGCGATAAACCAGTCCAGCATTTGCGCACCATAGCCGTTCAACCGGCCCTCGACCTTTATGAAGCCCGGTGTGATGGCGTCTACGGCCCAGACAATATCCGTTCTGGTTTTCGCTGTTGATGGGGTCGCGGGGGTAACACGCAACGGCAAAGTTTCCTGCGCCATTGCCGCAGGTATTTGCGAAACCAGCATTGCCGAAATTCCGGCAATTATGAGGGAACTGAAATAGCGACTGCACATACCAATATACCCGGTCGCCAATATGCGCGGGTCCGTGTTTTCATCCATGCTTATCCAAAAGTGGTGGGTCATCAGCATAGATCAATAGTCATACAATGGAAAATCGTGTTGCAGTCCGATTTAACCGAGGCAAAGGGGCTTGCATGTTGGATATGAGAAAGCGGATAGGTTTGGAAAACGGCCCGCAACACCCGGGCAGGCTTAGTCACTTTAGGATAGGGTGTTGTTTGGCGAGACATTGGGACGTGGTTTATTTTCTTGGCGTCAGAAGTGCCTCGAACTGTTTGGGGTCGATATAATGTGCCCGTGCCGCCACAAACCATTCGCGATCCTGAGGGGAAAGCCAGGCAGCATAAAAGTTGGTCCATGGCATGTCGGGATTGGTATCGACAATCTGGTTGATCCGGGAAATCGCCTGTTGGCCAGCCGGTGTTTTCGCACAGCCGATGGTCGCTTCAAGCAGGTTGGTATTGCCACGGATCGGCAATGATTTGATCATCTGGTTGGGCGCGATTTCCCGCCGGTAAAATTCCGCTTCGGACGGGAAATAGAATGTCCAGTCGATCCGGCCCAGTTCAAGAAGTTTCAAAAGCTTGCTATCGTCGGCCACCGGCATGATTTGCGGGGCGTTGCGATATCTTTCGACATAATTGTCAATCAGTGTCCCGTAAGATCGCCCGATCCGAAGGGCGGTGGTCATATCCCCGTTCGCCATCAATTGACCAAGCTGGATATGTCCTTCTTCGTCAAGGAAGGGTTTGAAATTTGCCTCGTCCTCCGCGCGGATGACGACGGAAATCGGCAGATGCAGCAGAATGGTCTTGGCAAAGCTGATATATTCGCGCCGTTCGTCGGTCGGGATCAGGGTCGTACTGCACCGGATATGACCGGGATGCTCATCGGCCGCCCCGTTGCGCATTTCCGCCAGAAGCCGCGCCAGAGGAACTTCCATGATTTCGTGCTGATAATCGTCAAGCCGCGCGGCAAACCAGTTCTGGGTATCGGAGGCATAACCGGTAAGTTTTCCATCTTCGGAAATGAAGGCCGGTGCAAAAGGCGGGACAGCCCAGGTCAGGGTGCCCGGGGCATCAGCGTTAGCGACCGCCGCCATGAAGGGCAGGGCGACAAGTCCGATCAGACCGGATACGGCGCGATATTGGCGCCAACGCATCATCCGCAATCCCATGTTTTGTTCCCGAATATACAAGGATCGTTATTGTTTTGTGATCAGGATAGCGCCGAATTTATTAGCAAATTATGTAGGCTCTGCTATCCGAACGAAGGATTTCCCCTATCACTAGGTTTGGTCTTGAAACAGAAATTGCACTACCTCATGTGCAATAAGACCATTAGATTTTCGATAAGGGAATCTGAGCGGAATTGCTGTTTGGTGATCCGTATGTTCTTCGCTACGATGCTGCTGACGGGAATAACGAAAAACAAGACGGCTTTCATCGCTATGAGGCGGTAATGACCTTTGACAGACGTCCGCCATGGCCCGTTGCCATTTTATCCGTTACAGCCGCTCGTCTTGTGGCGATGGTGTTTGTCTTGTGCGGGCTTTCGGCATGGAAGCAAAGCCCAGCCCATGCGCAAACTGTCGATATCGTGACAACGCCGTTCCCACCCTATGTTGTTGTCAGCGAAGACAGCAATTATGTCTCTGGCCCTGCGGTCGATGTTGTACGCCAGATCTGCAATGACGCGAATATAGAATGCCGGATTACTGCGCAACCTTGGGCACGCGCCTTTGCCGCAGCACAGACCCAGCCCGATACCCTGATTTTCTGTATCGCCCGTCGTTCCGATCGGGAAGGCCTGTTTCGATGGGTTGGTACGGTTTCTCCGTATCATGTGCGACTATTTTCACTACGCGGTAGCGACGTGCCGGTGGGAACCAATTGGGACGCCTTGAAAACCTTCCGGATTGCCGGTCAGCTTAAGGACGTCAAGGCCGAGTTCCTGCAAAATCAGGGTTTTGACGTTGATTTCGTCCCTTCGGCCGAGGCGACCCTGCGCCTGCTTTATGCCGGTCGGGCTGATCTGGTGGCGGGGGATGCGCTTTCGCTGCCTTACCGGGCTGGAAGCCTTCAATACAATGTCGATCTTTTACAGGTCTCAGCCGAAATACCCGAGCTTTCCAGCGAGCTTTATCTTGCCGCCAGCCGGTCAACCGATCCGAACATCGTTACCCGAATGGAAAATGCTTTGGGTGAGTTGAAAAAAAGCGGTGTTTATCAAAAGATATGGGCGCAATCACTGCCCGAAGGTGTTCCTTCGAACTGATATATTCCGCCTTGTTGCGGCTTATGATCTTCCCTGTCTGTTCCCCCAAAAGTGACCGGCCCCCAATGCGTAGCTGGGGGCCGGTCAAACCGCGCGGCGGGGTCGGGGGGGATGTCGCGCGGTTTTTCTGTTATGCCAGAGGTCACCGGGTTTTACGCCCCGTGATCGGCCGATTGCGGTGTACCATCCCGGCCAAATTTTTCTGCTATTCGTGCTTTCAGTTTCCGCCAGCCGATCCCCGCCTTGTGACGCATCATCAGCGCACAGGGGGTAAAGACCAGGGTCAGGACGGTGGCAAATGCCAGGCCAAACGCGATGGATGTCGAAAGCTGGACCCACCATTGAGTAGAGGGCGCACCAATCGACATCGAACGTTCGGCAAAGTCGATATTGATCTGCAACACCATCGGTACCAGACCAAGGATCGTGGTAACAGTGGTCAGCATCACAGGACGCAAACGCTGTGCCCCGGTTTGCAGGATCGCGGTTTCGATACTGTCGGCACTGTGTTTGAGCCGGTCAAACGTATCGATCAGAACGATGTTGTTGTTTACCACAATGCCGGCTAGTGCCACGACCCCGATCCCGTTCATGACAATTGAAAACGCCTGCCCGGTGATCATCAAGCCAAGGAAGACACCAGCCGTTGACATCACAATCGCGATCATGATGAGAAGCGAACTGGATATGCTGTTGAACTGGGTTACCAGAATGACGAACATGATGAACAAAGCGACCGAAAAAGCGTTTTTCAGGAAGTCTGCAGATTTTTGCTGTTCCTCGTCCTGCCCCTTGAATTCGACCGAAACCCGTGGATCGATATCAAGGGTTTTCATCCATTCCTTGACCTCCTGGACCTTGGTGTCGACCAGAATGCCTTCGGCAACGTCGGCCTTCACCGTCAGGGCACGACGGCTGTCAACGCGTGACAATGTGCCGGTTTTGGGCTTTGCCGTGCGTTTGACGAAATTCGCCAGTGGTACCAGACCCTTGTCGGTCACGATCTGAAGGCTTTGCAGTTCTTCAAGCGATCTGTGTTCAGCCGGATAACGCCCGACAATGTCAATTTCCTCGGTTGAATCATCCGGACGATAGGTCGAAAAATTGATCCCGTTGGTGACCAGTTTGATCACATTGCCGATCTGGGTGATATCCGCCCCAAATTTCAAGGCCTGCGCACGGTCGACAGTATATTCCCAGTCAATGCCCGGGGGCGATTTGCCGTCTTCGAAATTGTAAAGACCGCCCATTTCCTGCAATCCGGTCATCAGCATGGTTGCGGTTTCATCCAGCGCGTCGGGATAAAGCGAGCGCAACTGGATCTGGACATCCTTGCCTTGTGGCGGGCCTGCTTCGGCGGCGCGAATTTCGATCTGTAATCCGGCCAGATCGGCCGTTTCTTCAAGGATGCGATGTTCGATCTCGGTCGCTTTCGGACGCGATTGCCAGTCGGCATATTCAAGCTGGATGACACCGATCACGTCTTCGGGGGTATCGTTGCCGCCGCTGCTTGCACTGCGGCCCGAGCGGGCATAGACCGTATCAAACCAGTGTTCGCCTTCGTGCTTGGCATCAAGGCCCAGAATGCGGTCCTCGACTTCCTTGAGCAACGCATCCTGTTCATAGTAGGACATATTGCCGCGTGCACGTACCTGAACGGCGGCGACTTCGGGCTCGACCGCGGGGAAAAACTCCACCCCGCGACCAAATACCCCAAATGCCGCCCACACACCGATCAGGATGACAAATGCCATCGGCACAACCAGCCAATGCAACCGCAATGAACCTTTAAGCAGCCGGACATAAAAACCTGTTCCGCCCTTAAGGTCGCGCAAACGATCCATCCGGCCTGCGGCAACCGCGTCCAGTGCCTCGCTTGATGCCGAACCGGGCTTGCCAAACCATGCGCCCACCGTCGGCACAAAGATCAGGGCCATAACCAGCGATGCCGACAGGGTAAACAGAACCGTGATCGGCAGGAATTTCATGAATTCGCCGACGATATCGGGCCAGAATGCCAGTGGCAGGAAGGCCGCAAGCGTCGTTGCTGTGGATGCAATGATCGGCATCGCCATGCGTTTGGCCGCCAAAGGATAGGCCTGCTTGCGCGGCAATCCGTCCAGCATCTTGCGATCAGCATATTCGGTTACAACAATTGCACCATCCACCAGCATCCCGACCGCAAGGATCAGACTGAACAGAACGACGATATTGACCGTCATGCCCAGCGCCCAAAGGATCAGGATGGCCGTCAGGAACGACCCCGGAATGGCAAGCCCTACCAAAAGTCCCGACCGCCAGCCCAGCGACCAGATCACCACCACCATCACCAGCAGGATCGCAAGGATCACACTGTTCTGAAGGTCGGTCAGCATGGTGCGGATATCTGATGATTTATCCTGCGAATAGCTGACGGTGACGTTGGGCGGGAAGGATTGGGCGGCGTCGGCGGTAACAGATTTGATGTTGTCGATCACATCAATGATGTTTTCGCCGACACGTTTGGAAACCTCGATTGCGATGGCCGACTGTCCGTTCAGACGGGCAAAGCTTTCGGCATCCTTGAAAGTTCTGCGGACTTCGCCGATATCGCGGAACCGGATGACGGAATCCCCGTCGACGACCAGCGGCATATCAAGGATATCATTGACCGTTTCAAACAGGCCGGGAACCTTGATGTTGAAACGGCCCGATCCGGTATCGATGGCACCGGCCGCCACCAGTGCGTTTGAATTGCGGACCAGCGAAACGATATCGACACCGTTCAGGCGATAGGCCTCGACCTTCATCGGGTCGATGACAAATTCGACCAGTTCCTCGCGGTCACCGGCAAGGTTGGCTTCAAGGACCGCAGGGATGCCTTCGATGTCATCTTTCAGGTCGCGCGCCAGACGCAACAGGGTACGTTCGGGCACTTCACCGGCAAGTGTCACGACCAGAACCGGGAACAGCGACAGGTTGACCTCGTGAACTTCGGGGTCGTCAGTTTCGTCGGGCAGTTCGGATTTGGCAATGTCGACCCGTTCACGCACATCGGCAAGCGCGTCGTCAATATCGACATCTGAATAGAATTCAAGCGTAACCGATGCGCCATCCTGATAGGATTGCGACGTCATTTCCTTCACACCCTCGATGGTGCGAAGTTCCTGTTCCATTGGACGCAGCAAAAGCCGTTCGGCATCTTCCGGCGAAATACCGTCATGATGCATCGACACATAAAGGACCGGAATCTGCACATCCGGGTCGGCTTCTTTGGGGATCGCATTGTACCCCACCCAACCGGTCACCAAAAGCAGGATCAGGGTCAGGATAACGGTGCGCGAACGGTCAAGCGCAATATCAATGAGGGACATTCTTCTGTCTCCGGTTCCTCAATGCCACGCTTATCGCGCGACCGTTTCCTTGGGGGCTGCTGCTATGTCCTGCGTCCCTTCGGACCCATTGTCTGCCTCAAGGCGGCTGACATCGACAGTCGCACCCTCCTTGACCCAGTCATGGCCGACAACGATCAGGTCGATCTTCTCGGGCAACCCGCCGATCCAGATACCGTCACGGTTCCCGCCCTGAAGCTGCACCGGATAAAACGCAACCTTGTCCTCATCGACAATTCCGCGCACGCCGACCTGGCCTTCGTCATTGAGCGTCAAAACCGACGGGACAACGCGATGGGCCATCTTGGTGCCAATCGGGATTTGCAATTCCGAGGTCATGCCGTCAGGGATGCTCAGATCGGTGTTCTCGATTTCGACCTCGACCCGGTAGGTCCGGGTTGAATTGTCTGAAACGCGGGAAACATACCGCACAACGCCATCGGCCTCGCGACCATCAAACAGCGTGATATGCGCGAGCTGTCCGTTCTGGATATCGCCAATCGAATGTTCGGGAACATGGGCAACCACCAGCATCGGGTCCGCCTGGATCAGGGTCGCGACCGGATCGCCAATCGACAGAAGATCACCGATTTCCGCCGGGCGGTCTTCGACGACACCGTCGAACGGGGCATGGATTTCGGTATGGGTCAGTTCGATCTGTGCGAGTTTCAAATCCGCGCGCGCCTCTTCCAGAAGCGCCTTGGTTTCCGCAACGCCGGTTTTCGAACGGTAATTCTTTTCTGCAAGGCTTTTGGCGGCACTGTTTTCAAGTTCGCGCTGGGCCACAAGGGCGCGCGCCTTTTCAACACGGGCCAAACGGTCTTCAACCGCCAGCTTGACCAGCAGGTCTCCTTTCTTCACCCGCTGTCCCTTGACCGCGCCGATCTGTTCGACGGTTGCATCGATCTGGGCACGGATTTCAACCGACACAACGGCTTCGGTGCGTCCCGAAATACGCAGCATATCGACATGTTCGACGGCTTCGCTGGTTCTGACGCGGACGGCGGCACGTGGGGCGTGCCCGGCTGATGGTGATTCCGTCGGAATCGGGGCGGCATTTTCGTCCATGCCGGATGCGGAAGTTTCCGCCGTCTCGGCCGGTTCGTCCCCGGTCAGTAATCCCGATCCAACCCAAAGTACAGCCCCAAGGGCAAGTACGATGGCGACAAGGCGTGAAGCATTCATGGTTCAATTCCCTCAGATATGCCCAAACGGAATGCGTGTGGCACTTGATACGGTGGCGCGTTCAGGGTGACCTTGCGGTTCTTGTTGTTGTTGTTTCTGGTATTGTTTTTATTCTTATCGACAGGTCAGGCTTTCTTGTCTTTGCGAGTTCGCAATTCCTCGATCAGACCTGCCTTGTTCTGGCGGATGAAGTTAAGGGTCGCTTCGCACATTGCCTGTCCAAGTCCGGCGACAAAGCGGCACCCGGGGGTTGGTTGGCCGTCTTCATCGCGACCATGGGCAAGCGGACATTCATCCTTTTGCGGATTGTCCGGATCGATATCGATTTTCATCATTTCGTGACGGGCGGCGAATTCATCGATCAGGGCCTCGGTCAGCTCGATCGGCAATTCCTCGGCAAAGGTCAGCATGAACAGGATGTCGGACCGGTAACGATCCTCGCCCGGACGGGTCTGCAAAAGTGTCCGCAGGAATGTCCGGCGGCCTTCACTGGTCAGCTGGTAAACCTTTTTGTCGGGACGATTTTCCTGTTCGCGTTCGACAAAGGTTACCATGCCGTCCTGCGTCAGCTTGGTCAGGGCCGGATAGATCGAACCAAGAGACGCGATCTGAAAATGGCTGAAAGTACCATCTTCAAACATTTTGCGAATCTCGTATCCGGTTGCTTCACCACCCATCAGGGCGCCAAGGCACAAAGTGCGCACATCCATATTCTGTTTGGTATCCATCCTGTTATGCATCTCGATCCGATTGCCATTCCGGCGGGGGAAGATGCTGGAATGACTATATCAGTTCGATATATATCGATTCTTAGTATATCGAACTGATATAGTCAATTTAATACGCGTTGTAGTTTCATGACGATCGATGCAGGTGGTTTGTTACAAAACTGACGAATGTTTCATCATCCGTTTTGGGGCAGCCATGCTGGTCCAAGAAGCAAACTGTCTGATTTCGCCTGTTCGGGCGTCCGGCTGTGCATTGTCGGACGCCGATTGTGTTTGTTTGTGCATATTGAAACGATAGTGCAGGCATGTGTGTCGGCTTAAAAATCGAATGGCGAATAATTGCGGGTAGCTTGATATGATGGCGGAATTCGCCAGATACGCGGACATTACGATCGCAGCGGTTGGATTGGTGCAGGGTTTATTCCTTTGTTTTCTATTGCGCGCCGAAGGTGTGCGTGCGTTTGCTGCCAATCGCTGGATGATGCTTTTCCTTGGCGCCGTGATGCTCAATCTGTTTAACGATGTCACCAAGCGCATGCTTCCTGCCGAGGCGGAAGAAATGATTGTGCTGTTCTTCTTTCCGGCCAATTTTGTGATAGTGCCCGCGATATATCTTTATTTCCGGGAGATTTCCGGCACACCATCTGCACGGCCGTGGATACATTTCGTTTTGGTTGGTGTGATCTTTAACGTTATTGCCTGGCTTCTCAGTTTTGAAGCTGATGGGCCGAACGCACCTTCCCGCGATGTTATGCTGTCATTTGTGATCAGGCGGGTTTGTTGGTTCACGTTTTTTGCGCAGTCGGCCTTTTATATTGTGCTGCTGTGGAATGTATCGCAGCGCTATTTTCACCAGACTCAGGAACAGCTTGGTGCTGATCGCAATGCAATGCGCCGTTGGATCATCGTCATTCTGGGTGGTGTAAGTCTGATTTTCGTAACAGTTTTACTAAGCTGGATTGCATCCCGTTATTTACCCCAAGACCTTGCTATGTCGGGTGCGGGGCTTGCATTTGTGCTGGTGCTGTTTGCCATGACTTACGTGATCGCGACGCAGCCGGTGTTGTTTGTCATGGCTGACTGGCCCGGTGAGGGCGAGGTGATTGATATCCCCGATTCAGTAGATGCGAAAGGTCCTCCTGCTGCCGGTCCGATCAACTCTGGATATGGGGAAGTGTCGCAGCCGGATATTCCGAGCTTACCGCGTCCTTTGCTTGATGAGGACGGGGCAGCAATCATATGCCGACGGCTTGATGATATTCGCAAACGTGGAGACCTGCTGTTTGATCCCCTGATATCTATGCCAAAGCTTGCGCGCGCGGTAGGCGTCTCACCTAATCAGCTATCATATGTATTAAACCATCATATTGGGCAGAAGTTCTTCAACTACGTTAATAGTGCAAGGGTCGAAGAAGCTCGCGCGGTACTTATCGCCGAGCCGGACCGAACCATTCTTGATGTGGCGCTGAGTGTGGGTTTCAATTCGAAATCGACCTTCAATCTGGCCTTTAAGACGTTAACCGGAGAGACGCCAAGTGCGGTTCGGGATTCTGTGCGCCATGTGTCAGACACGACTGACCCACCACCAGAACAACAGTCTGATGATCAAACCCGGGTGCCGATTTCGCCTGGCCCGACATATTGACCAGACATTGAAGCGATAAATTTGGCGAGAGGCCTAAGCAGGCATGCGCAAATCCGAAAACTGAAAAGCACGGATAAGACAGGTTCATGAACGACATATATGACTATCTTGATCTGATTGTGGCTGTAGCTGGCATCGCGCAGGCAGCATTCCTTTGCCTGCTGTTGCGTTCTGAGGGCGCGCGCGCGTTTCGCGCCAATCGCTGGATGATGCTTTTCCTGACGTCCGTGGCGTTCAACCTGTTCGAAGATGTCGCCGAGGTCTTCTTTTCCCCGCAGAGCTATCAGGTTGTCGAAATGATATTCATTCCGGCAAATTTCCTGATTGCCCCGGCTGTTTATCTTTACTTCCGCGAAGTTTCTGGCGTCCCGTCACGTCAGCCCTGGGTACATTTTGTGTTGGCAGGTGTCGTTCTGAACCTCATGGCATGGTCGATCACCAATGGCATGCCTATTTCTGATAATTTCCAACACAGTTTTACGGTTCCTGCCGCCATCAGCAGTTTTTGCTGGTTTGCGATTTTCGCGCAGGCGGGGACTTATGTTTTGCTGATCTGGAAGGTGGCGCATCGGTATTTCCGTCAGGCACAGGAACAGCTCGGAGCGGATCGCAACGCGATGCGCCGCTGGATGGCGGTCATTCTCGGCGGTGTGAGCCTGATCTTCCTGACGGCCCTTATGGGTAAGATTGCGGCATTTTTCTATGTTGAAGACCTGGCGATGTCGGGAACCGGGGTGGCATTTTTGCTACTGCTGTTTGCGCTTAGCTATGAGATTGCGACACAGCCGGTTTTGTTTGTCATGCCCGATTGGCCGGGCGACGGTGAGGTGGATGAAGAGGACCTGACCGAACCAGTACACGGCTCGGAAAGCAATGCTGTTTCTGCGGCGGTTCCTTCTGCGCCTTCTCTGCCGGGTTCCGAGGTGGAACCGATTACACGGCCGTTGCTTGACGATGACGGCGTGGCATTGGCGCGAAGGCGGCTTGATGAGATTCGCAAGCGCGGAGATCTGCTGCTGGACCCGCTGGTTTCGCTTCCGAAGCTTGCTCGTGCCATCGGGGTTTCACCCAATCAGTTATCTTATGTTTTGAACCATCATATCGGGCAGAATTTCTTTGATTATGTCAATGGGGCGAGGATCGAGGAAGCCCGTGCAGTACTGATTGCCGAGCCGGACCGCACCATCCTGGATGTGGCGCTAAGTGTTGGTTTCAATTCGAAATCGACCTTTAATCTGGCGTTCAAAAAGCTGACCGGGGATACGCCAAGTGCGGTGCGGGCGAACGCGCGGGCCGTCGCAGAATCGCAAGCGTCCGGAGTGACACCGGACGGGCCGGATGGGCAGGGCCGGACGTCGGACGCAGCGCAATAGGGCAGGGTTGGCAGGATTTCAAAACAGGAACCTGCCGACATGATCCAACCGAAAAACCATTTCAAGCCCAGCCATAATGCCAGTAGCAAACCCGGCGAAAATAATGACCGAAACACGGTCGTTCGAGACGGCAACGTCATAAACGCCGCCGAGCGCCATGATGATGGTCTTCGGAATGTGCAGCGTATCCGCAAGCGAACCTTGCGGATCGGCGGTCTGATGATGCTTCTTTTGGTGATGCTCGCACAGGCAAGCTGGCAACGCACGACAAACATCCATGATGTGATCGAGGCCACCGGGATTATCGCCATCATGATCTGCATCGTCGGGCGTGGCTGGTGCGCACTTTATATCGGCGGGCGCAAAAAGACCGAACTTGTGATGACCGGTCCCTATTCCCTGTGCCGCAATCCGCTTTATCTGTTTTCGATCATCGGTGCATTCGGCGCAGGGGCGCAAAGCGGTAGCCTTGTGATTGCCGGACTGTTTGCCATTGTCTGCTGGATTGTCCTGCGCGAGGTGACCCTGCGCGAGGAGGCGGTGTTAAAGCAGAGTTTCGGCCCGCGATATTACCGTTACCTGATTACGGTGCCACGATTTCGCCCGGCGATGTTCCGATGGCGCGATGAAAGCCCGCTGATCTGTCAGCCGCCCGTTTTCCTGCGCACCATTCGCGATGGCTGCTGGTTTCTGATCGCCGGGCCGCTGCTGGAGGGGGTAAAAGTCATGCAGGAACAGGGCTGGATCACGCCGCTGGTGTATTTACCCTAATGCTGGCTGGCGCCACCATTGGCAATCGGTGGTTTGGCGAGGGTGCCCGGCCTGCCGAGAAGGGCTTCGCGTTCTTCCTCGCGCAGCGGATCGGCATCAAGAACCAGTGCCGCATCAAGGGCGGCGGGATCGACAATCAGGATTTCTTCCTCCATGTCGCGGCTGCCTTTGACCAGAACCGGCATGCGGCATTCGATCTTTTTATAGGTCCGGGTGGCGGCCATCGCATCAAGTTCCTCAGTGGTTTCGACTTCGTAAATGCCGGGCGGAAACAGCCGGTCATGCCCGGCCAGTCGGAACGGGTGATAGAAGGTAACACTGCGATGTGTGGTGCGGGTGATCGTCATGATCATGGCTCCTTCGGGCTTCCGGAATGGACCAAAGGCCAAGCTTCCGGCAGTTTCGCGCGACCGTGAAACGGGCGGATCTAATCCGCTCCTGCTCACCCCAAAACAGCATGATTGCCGGTCTTTATGTGCGTCCTGCGCGAGAAGTCAAACCGGCTTTCTCTCTTAAATATGGTGAGTGCCCCGCAATTTCGCAAATGGGGTGGTTCTGTTTGGCGGGATGTGGGGGACGAGATAAGAAAAAATGCGGCAGGCAATCAGTTAGTGATCTGGCGGGTTCGCATCCATAGGAGAGTAATGTGCCCGCCCTATTGCATAAAGCGACAGCCGCAAATCACACCCCGCGCAGGTTGCCCCAGACATGGACGTGCCATTGCGGCAGGACACGGATGTTAAACCAGCCGCGTTCAGATACCTGATCCACCAGCCAGCGATAGCGTTCCGTCAATCCCGCAATATCAACGCCATTCGCCCCGTCCGGATGTGGCTCGGCAGGGGTGGTATTGACCGGTTGCAGGCAGACCGGGATATCGGGGTGCAGTTTGCGGACATGGTCGGCAAACATCAAATCGGCATCATCGCGGATCGGGAATTTAAGCGTGATCGCCGGACCGTCAAGCACGCCATTGGCGCGCGCGGCATTAATGCAGCCGGCAAGGGCGCGCGGGTCAAAATCGGTACTGCTGCTTGGCGGTTTGGGGCTTAGAGTCAGGTAATCAAGATCGGCAAACCAATCGCGTGCGATGCTGCCCTGGGTTTCGATGGCAAAGGTAAAGCCATCGCGTTTGCCAAGCGCAATCAACCCGCCTAACGGCTGGATCGCCGGGTTGCCACCCGAAAGGGTCACAAGGATCGGTTTGCCACCCGAAAGGGTGCGGACGCGATCCATGACCTCGGCCGCCGTATGCGGTTTCCAGTCGGCACGAAAGGCCGGATCGACGGCATAAAGCGTATCGCACCATGAACAGCGAAAATCGCATCCTCCGGTACGGACAAATACCGTCGGCATGCCGATCAGCACCCCTTCGCCCTGCACGGTCGGCCCGAAAATTTCCGATATGCGGATTTTATCGGATGCCAGCTCTGTTCCAGGCTCTGGCGCAAGTTCCGTCCCGCTCATGGCCGGTATTCCGCCCAGGTTTTCGGGGTTTCGGAAACCCGTACCGCGCTGACTTCGGGCCAGCGGTCATGCGCCCATTCGTAAAAGAAAAGGGCAAGCCGTTCGGCGGTGGCATGATCGTGGCCAAGGACCTCGTTCAGGTGGCGGTGATCAAATTCGTCATCAATCATTTTCTTGAGCGGGCCGAGTTCACGGTAATCGCGCACGAATCCTCGCGCATCAAGCTCCGCACCGCGAAGCTCGACTTCGACAATGTAATTATGCCCGTGCAGGCGCGAACACGGATGATCGGTATCAAGCCCGGCCAGCTGATGGCTGGCGGAAAAGGCGAATTGTTTGGTGATGGTAAACATCATGATTGCTTTCGATACGGCGCGCCCGTGCCCGCGATGCGGCGGAGGGCTTGCGGCCGGGTTGGGTTGTGTCTGTGAGTCTGCGGTGCGAAAGACTGGGCTCCCGCCTGCGCGGGAGTGACGGTTTTGGGAAGTTATTACCTTACCTTCGTCATGCCCGCGAAAGCGAGCATCCATCGTGCCCGATGCTTGGTCCAGCGGCTTTAGTCCCCGGAAGGTTGTACTTCCGCTTCTGCCCCAAGGCTGCGCGCCATATGCTCCGCCCTTGCCTGTTTCCAGTAATCGCGATCGACATAAACCGTCGGATCGGGCACACGGGCAAGCTCAAGCGCCTCGCGCCGCTCGACACAGGTGCCGCATCGCCCGCAATGGGTTTCACCACCCTTGTAACAGGACCATGTGCGATCAATCGGAACGCCAAGACGCCCGGCCTCTGCGGCGATATCCGCCTTCGACCCGTTAAGGAACGGCGTATAAAGCGACACATCGCGCACACCCTCAAGGGCGTGGTTCTGCATGGTCTGGAACGATTTGATGAAATCGGGGCGGCAATCGGGATAGATGAAATGATCCCCGCCATGAACCGCGGCGGCAACCGCATCCGCCCCGGCCGATGCCGCAGCTCCGAACGCCACGGCAAGCATGATGGCATTGCGGTTGGGCACCACGGTGATGCGCATGGTTTCCTCGGCATAATGGCCGTCGGGCACATCGATATCATCAGATGTCAATGACGACCCGGTCAGGAGTGCGCCAACCGACGTCAGATCAACAATGTGATGTTTGACGCCAAGATCACGTGCGGCACGCGCGGCGTAATCAAGTTCCTTTTTATGGCGTTGGCCATAATCGAACGAAATCAGGGAATGCAGTTTATGCTCAGCCGCGACCTTATGGGCCAGCGTGACGGAATCCAGCCCGCCAGAGCAGACGACAATCGTCTTCATATGTCATGTCTTTCGTGTTTTTAACCTGGTGCTACGACAGGGGAAGGAAACATCCCTTCCAAGGCGCGCGGTTTGACACGAAGGTTTGCGGAAATCAAGGGAAAAACGCTGCTTTTAGGCGCGGTTTACCCCTTCACCCCGGCAAGTACATGAAAACAAATCGGAACCTGAAAATGCCCGTCCGTGACATAAGGACGGAGCGCTTCGAACATCGCTGTATCAATCGCCCCGCGTTCCGCATCCGTGGCGGCGCGCAATTGCGGACCAAACAGCATTTCCATCTGCGGCTTCCAGAATGCCGTACGTTCCGGGATGCGCCCGGCGGGGCTGTGGGTGGTGAGGGTGACATCACCAAACCCCGCGCGTGCCATGCGCGCGGTCGCCGACGCTGGATCGGCAAAACCAAACAGGTCAAGCCCGGCATCGGTAAACCCGGTCCCCAGCATATTGCCCAGAACCCCATCCATGGCGGCAAATAACGGATTATCAATCAGCGGTGCCCACAGCATGAAAGCCGCCCGGCCACCTGTACGCAACACCCGGTTGGCATCGCGAAGCGCGGCATCGGGATCATTGCAGAACATCACGCCAAACCGGCACGAAATCGCATCCATCGTGCCCGCCCCAAAGGGTAGCTTTTCCATGTCGGCGGCAACCACCGACAGATTGCCAATCCCCTCCGCCCCGGCGCGTTCCGCCAGACCGGCACACATGCCCGGCACGATGTCGGAGGTGATCACATGGCCGTGCAGGCCTAACTCATCATCACCAGCCAGCATCCGCGCAATCCCGAAGGCCGGTTCCCCGACCCCGGATGCCAGATCTAGCACGACCAATCGCCGCCCGTCGGCGGCCCGCACCAAAGCAGGCAGATCAAGTGCCTTGATCAGATGCCGATTGACCTTCTGTGCTGCCGGGGCGAGTTGATCGGCCCAGTTTAGCCAGTCTGAGGAGAGGTGGTGCCACACTTTAAAAATGCTCTTCAAAATTAAGAAGATGAAACTATTGGATGTAAATCTAGATCGTTGCAAGATGATGTCATCGATTTACTAGGAGCTAGTTTCTTTTGAAAAGCAGAGCAGCGCCTGAAAGGCGCATGATTCGCCTTCTATTTAATCACCGCACAAGCAATCCGGTCGCCGGCATCGCCTGAGGGCTGGGATTTATAGTCGTCCGCCCCGGCATGGATGATGACGGCCTTGCCGTGGATGTCGGTTTCGCCGGTGCCGTCAAAGCGCACGGCGTTATTTAGAATCTGGGCGTAAAGTTCGCCCTTGTCATTGACATACTGGTTCATCATGTCGCCCGCATGCGGGCCGTCGGCAAATTCGTGGCCGTGGGATTTGTTCGTTGGGTTGAAATGGCCGCCAGCGGATTTAAAGCCGCCCTGCGCATCGCATTCGCCATTTTCATGGATATGAAACGCCACCCACTGCCCGGGAGGAAGGTCGCGAAGTTCGATCTTCAGGATGGCGGCATCCGGCACGCCATTGACCGTCAGCGTTCCGATTTCCGCACCGCTGGTATTGATAAAGCTTGATTGGGCTTCCTCGCCCGCCTTGGCATGGCCGGGCATCAGTGCCATCGCCGCACCAAGGGCAAGCAGGGCCGCAGTGGTGGCGGTGGTCGCCAGTGCCATGCGGCGGGTGTCGTTGGCATTATTGGTGGGGATGGCAGCAATACGTGATTTGGGGCGGCAGATGTTTTCGCGATGGAGCATGGGAAATCCTCTGCTGTTGCGGGCGGGCCCGTGGGCGGCATGGTGCCGGTTGGGGCCGTTTTTTCTAACCTGTGTTTGTAAAACCGGCGGGGCCGGGTTTTGTTCCGTAAATCTTTGACCTGTTGGTTGAATTGCGGCCTGAGTATTGGCGGGGTTTGAGGCTATTTTGTGGGGAGCGATGGGCTCTGGACTTTGCGGACGTGCCGAGGCGGATTGATGGGGGCGACGGGAAGCGCATGGCAAAGGGGCCGCTGTCACAAGGGCGGGTCTGGGAGCGTCAGGTTTTAGGCGGCGCGGGCCGCCGTGATCAAGGCGTAACCGGACGGAGAGCAAGACGCAGACCATGGCAGAGGAGAATGACCGGCAATCTTCGGGGGCTCCGGCACGGCCGCCGGCATCTGGTGCATCTGGCAGCGGCGTAGGCGCAAAAGGATTGGGGGATCTGATCCGGCGTGTTCTGTTTGGCCGGGTTTTATATGTTCGCGGGGCGGCGATTTTGGGCTCTGTCATGCTGACCGGGTTGGTGGTGGTTTTGTATGTCGGGTTTGTCGTGACCCTGTTTGCCGGATTTACCGCCGATATCCAGCGCGAGCTTTTAAGCCGTGAGCTTGAGCTAAGCTCGCCTGGCGATCTGGAGCGGCTGGTGTTTCAGGGTTATCACGAGGCACAGCTTAAGGGCGATATCCATGCCATGCGCACCGAAATCAGGATGCTGGACGCCGCGTCGCTGAATGCGGCCCGGCACGGATTGGCCCTGCGGCAGGATGCGATTGCCGCGTGGCGGGCCGCGTTTGATCTTTATGCCGGGCTAGGCGCGGTGATGGCAGCGCAACCAGACCGGTTTGACCCGGAATTTCGCACCGATTACCTTGCAGCGCTTAATCAGGCCTTTGCCTTTCTGGCGCAAAGCGATTTCAGTGCCGAGGCGGGGCGACCCTCGCCCGACACGGCGCGCACCGATGAGGGTAAGGAAGTGATCGCCAATCTTGACACTGCCCTGTCGCATATGAAGCTTGCGCCCGGTGTGAGCGAGGCCTTTGCAGCCGATATCCAAAGCCGGATCGATGCGATCCGCAATGCGGTAATGAGCTTTGGCGAGAAGGCGGCGCGCGCCCAGGTGGCTTGGGCCAATATCACCGCCGAACAGGCGCAGGCCGACCGGCTGCGCGCCAGCCTGAGTGCGGAGCTTGCCGACCTGCGCGAGGAACATGCAGCCCTTTGGGCCGACGAGGATGCGGCAGGTGATGACGGGCGACGGTCGCTGGTCGCCCTGTTTCAGCAACCGCTGGGCGGGGTGTTGTCGCTTCTGCTTCAGATGCCGGGGATTGTTCTGACGCTTCTGGTGACGGTGGCGGCGGGGGGCCTTGGCTCCGTCGTCAGCTTCACCCGTCGCTATCGCCGGGTGGGAGAGGGCGGCGAGGCGGATATTGAGATGGCCGAAGGCGATATGGCGCCGGTTCCGGCAGAACAGGCGCCCGAAACCGGTTTTGCCGCGGCGGGCCGCCTGATGGTGATGACCGGCGAGGGGATTGCTGCCGCAATCGCGATTTTCCTGTTTACCGAGGCCGGGATGCTGATGGTGACCCAGGGCGGGCCGGACGGATCGGGCAATATCGAAATCAGCGCATTCCTCGTGACCTTCATGGCGTTCGTGTCGGGCTTCATGGCCGAGGACGCGTTTAACAAGATACAGGATGCCGGGAGAAAGCTTTTTCGTGTTGGTGGCGACGACGGGCCGGGACCGGCGGGGTTGTAAGGGCGCAAAACAAAACCGGCAGGGGATGCCTGCCGGTTTGGATGGATGAGATTATGATTGCGAGGATCAGATGGCGGACGTGCCGTAACGCGGGGCATTACGCTGCGCATTGCTGCCGGCTTCGGCATAGGCCTGGCTTGCCTGCGCGGTCTGGGTGACCTGCGACTGAAGGACCTGTTCATCGCGCTCCGGCGTTGTATCGGCTGCTTCCTTGGCCGTGCTGTTTTCAAACAGTTCGGTCAGGCGGGCCTCAATCGATTTCAGGCCTTCGTTCAGACGATCTTCGGTTTCGTTGATATTGCCATTGATCGTGTCATTAAGCGCGCCAAGCCCGTCAAGGAATTCGCGAGCCTGTTCAAGTCCCTTGGCAATGCCTTCGCTGGCCTGATCGAAAATCTCGCGGGCTTCTTCCTCGCTTCCGGCATTGGCGGCGATCAGATCGCCGACACGGGCAAGGATACGATCAGCCACCGCTTCAGGGGTGTAATCGGACGGATCGACACCCTGGATCGAAAGGCCGGTCGAAGACAGGCTTTCATTGATTGCCGAAACGATCTGATCGGCCGACAGAAGATTGGCTGACTGTGAAGAAAGCGAAACCGAGGTCGCACTGGCAAAAGAGGAGGCAATAGAATTGTTCGACCCGGACTTCGAGTCGTCATTACCGGGCAGGTAAGACTGCGCGCTGCGGCTGGAGCCGTTTGCTGCCTGCGATGTCAGTCCGCCGATGGTGATATCCATGCCGTCCTCCCTGGACGCGAGTTGTGTGCGTATAAGTCCTTGATCGGGCTTGATACACGGTGATTTCCTGATGGCCTGCGCGGGCACCTGCTTGGTACGGATCGCGCGCCGGAAGTCTTTACGTGCGGTTAATATCGCACAATCGGGGCGAAAAGGCCATAGACAGTTATATAGGTTCGGTCGGGCGATGTGCAAACCCGCCATGCACAATACGCCGCTTTTCGGACTTGCATCGGGGCCGGTTGTGGCGGTTATCCTGCACTCTGATATTGCAACAGGGGCCAAGCCCGATTATTGAACAGGGTTTGGTTGATCAGAATTTATCTGAATTGATGGGACCGGGGCGCGTCGAGATTTCCTCCGCCTCCGGTATTTTGAGCTTAGGAGCTGTTTGACGGTGGCGAACTATCAGGAAAGTGCGCGCGAATTTGAAAAGCGCTGGCAGGATTACTGGCGGGAAAACGATACCTATCGTACCCCCAATCCGGGCGATGCCGATTTCGACGCCGCCAAAAAGAAAAAAGTCATCCTCGATATGTTCCCCTATCCAAGCGGTGTTGGTCTTCATATCGGCCATCCGCTGGGTTATATCGCGACCGACGTCAAGGCACGGTTCGAACGGATGCGCGGTTTCAACGTGCTGCATTCGATGGGCTTTGATGCCTTTGGCCTGCCGGCCGAGCAGTTCGCCATCCAGACCGGACAGCATCCGCGCATCACCACCGAAGCTAATATCGAAAACATGCTGCGCCAGTTGCAGGTGATCGGCCTTGGCCATGATCCGCATCGTCGCTTTGCCTCGACCGATGTCGATTATTACAAATGGACGCAGTGGATTTTCCTTCAGCTTTTCAACAGCTTCTATGACCCGACCGTCGAATGGAAAGGCCCGCAGGGGCAGACCATCACGGGCCGTGCCCGCCCGATTGCCGAGCTTCGCGGGCTGCTTGAAAGCGGGGAATGGCTTCTCGATGAAGACGGCGTGCCGCAGCCAAAAACCGTCATTGGCGAAGGTACGAAGGCGGAAGGCAAGGAAATCGACCGCGCGATTGACCGCGGGCGTCTGGCCTATGTCGATGAAGTTCCGGTCAACTGGTGCCCGATGCTGGGTACGGTCCTGTCGAACGAGGAAGTCACCAACGAAGGTAAGTCCGAACGCGGTGATTACCCGGTTTACAAGCGCCCGCTGAAACAGTGGATGTTGCGCATTACCGATTATGCCGATCGTCTGGTTGCTGACCTTGAAGGGCTTGACTGGCCCAACGGCGTTGTCGAGATGCAGAAAGGCTGGATCGGTCGTTCCGTCGGTGCGCGGGTCAATTTCCCGGTTGCCCTTGCCGATGGCGGCAAAGACAAGATCGCGGTCTATACCACGCGTCCCGATACGATTTTTGGCGCGACCTATATGGTGCTGGCTCCAGAACATCCTCTGGTTGATGCGCTGACGACAGCCGAACAGAAGGACGCGGTTGCGGCCTATCGCGCCGAGGTCAAACTGGCTGGTCCGGTATCGTCCAAGGATGAAGCCAGCCGTGAGAAGACCGGCGTGTTTATTGGGGCCTATGCCACCAATCCGGCCAATGGGCAGCAGATCCCGGTCTGGATTGCCGATTATGTCCTGATGGGCTATGGCACCGGTGCGATCATGGCGGTCCCGGCCGGTGACCAGCGCGATTTCGAATTTGCCCATAAATTTGATCTGCCGATTGTTGCCACCACTAAGCCGTCGGAAAGCTGGCTTCGGGCCAATGCACCGGCTGATGCGGTCGATCTTGACGATGCGGCCCTGCTGGAGCTTTACAAAACCGCCCCTGGTGATTTCAAAGTCGCGCAGACCGATATCGGCGATACAATCAATTCCGCCAATGACCAGGTCAGCCTGAACGGGCTCTCGACCCCGGATGCCAAGGCGAAAATCATCGAATGGCTGGAAGCCAAGAACATTGGCCGCGGTCGGGTTCAGTACAAACTGCGCGACTGGCTGTTTTCGCGTCAGCGTTATTGGGGCGAGCCGTTCCCGGTGCTGTTTGATCAGGAAACCGGTCAGGTGCATGGCGTGGCCGAGGCGGCCCTGCCGGTGGTTCTGCCGGAAATGACCGATTTCAAACCGCAATCAAACGAAGACCCGAATTCCGAGCCCGAACCGCCGCTGGCGCGTGCCAAGGAATGGATGGAAGTTACCGGGATCGTGCTTGCCGATGGTTCGGTCCTGCCGGTGGATGCGGCTGTTGGTTCGACCCATACCCATGCCGGTGCGGATTACGAAGTACGTTCGTTCCGTCGTGATGCGAACTCGATGCCGAACTGGGCCGGGTCATGCTGGTATTATCTGCGTTATTTCGATGCAAAGAACGATCAGGCCTTTGCGTCGGATGCGGCGGCGGCCTATTGGGCCAATACCACCGATGACAATGGCAATGCCAAGCCGGGTGCTGTCGACCTTTATGTTGGCGGCGCGGAACATGCGGTGCTGCATCTGCTGTATTCGCGTTTCTGGCACAAGGTTCTGTTTGACCTTGGCTATGTCGCGACACCCGAACCGTTCCAGAAGCTGTTCAATCAGGGCATGATTACGGCCGATGCCTATACTGACGCGCGCGGCGTTTATGTCGACATCCATGATGTTGAAATGCGTGATGTGGATGGCAAAAAGCAGCCATTCAATGCCAAGACGGACGAGGCACTGATCACCGTTCCGGGCAAGATGGGCAAGCGGTATAAAAACGGCATCCCGCCGGAAGAAATTTGCGATCAATATACGATCGATACCTTCCGGACTTACGAGATGTATATGGGACCGCTTGACAGCTCCAAACCTTGGCAGTCCGATGCGATTGTCGGCATGATGCGTTTCCTCTCCAACGTCTGGAAGGTCGCAATCCAGATGGAACGTACCAGCGATGTCGATGGCAAAATCGAAACGCTGTTGCATAAAACCATCGCCAAGGTGACCAACGACATCGCCGAACTGCGGCTGAATACCGCGATTGCGGCCTTGATCGAACTGACCAACGCTATGATCCGCCAGGATGCGGTGCATGACGATCACGTTCGTGCGCTTGCCCTGATGGTCGCTCCGTTTGCGCCGCATCTGGGCGAAGAGCTTATGAGCCGCATGGCAGAAGCCGAATTTGGTACCAGAAAATCGGTGATCAAGTTTGATTGGCCGGCATTTGATGCCGAAAAGGCCAAGGACGACGAATTTGAAGTCCCGGTTCAGGTTAATGGCAAAAAGCGCGGTTCGATCATGGTGGCGGCCGATGCCGATCAGGCAACGGTCGAAACAATGGCAAAGGCCGATGAAAATGTCGCCCGCCATCTTGAAGGCATGCAGATCGTCAAGGTGATCTATATCGCCAAGCCGACCCCGAAACTGATCAATATTGTGGTCAAGGGCTAGAACTTTTTCTTGCCGCAATAAGGCTTTAGACAGGGCATCTGATCAAAGATGCCCTGCTTTGTTTCGGGGCTCTTTTGTTGACTGCTGGAAATACGCTGGATAGAAGTTTGAAGCGGCAAAGCAAAGGTCAAGCAATGAGCCACGGGCGCAAGATTTCGGTTATCGGTCTGGGATATGTCGGTTTGCCGGTGGCGGTGGCGTTTGGGACCGAAACCGGTCGTGTCGTGGCGTTCGATATCAACAAGGCGCGTATTGCCCAGCTTAAGGCGGGGCATGATGCGACCGGCGAGGTTGATGATCACGAGCTTGCAGCGGCCGATTTGCTTCTTAGCGATAACCCGGACGATTTGCGTCAGGCCGATTTTCATATCGTGACCGTTCCGACCCCGATTGACAGATCGAACCGCCCTGACCTGTCGCCGTTGCGATCTGCATCTAAAACAGTTGGCGCGATCCTGAAAAAGGGCGATATCGCTGTCTATGAAAGCACGGTTTATCCCGGCGCGACGGAAGAAGAATGCCTTCCGATCCTTGAGCAGCTTTCGGGCTTGAAAGCTGGCACCGATTTTACGGTGGGCTATTCGCCCGAACGTATCAATCCGGGGGACCGCGAACACCGCTTTACCACCATCACCAAGGTTGTATCCGGACAGACGCCAGAAACGCTTGAGATCGTTGCTGCCGTTTATGGCTCTGTCGTCAAGGCCGGTATTCACAAGGCACCGACCATCAAGGCCGCCGAAGCCGCCAAGGTGATTGAAAATACCCAGCGCGATCTGAATATCGCGTTGATGAACGAACTTTCGCTGATCTTTGATCGGGCGGGGATTGATACCCGTGACGTGCTGGATGCTGCCGGGACCAAATGGAATTTCCTGCGCTTTACGCCGGGTCTTGTCGGCGGGCATTGCATTGGGGTTGATCCCTATTATCTGACCCATAAGTCCGAGGAACTTGGCTATTATCCGCAGGTGGTTCTGGCTGGCCGCCGGGTGAATGACGGCATGGGCGAGGTTGTCGCCAATAAGGTGATCCGTGCGTTACTGCGCGAAGGTGCGACCAAGAACCCAAGCGTTACGGTTCTTGGCCTGACCTTCAAGGAAGATGTGCCCGATATCCGCAATACGCGTGTGATCGATATCATCCGTTCGCTTGAAGAAGCAGGGATTAATGTCCAAGTGCATGATCATCATGCCGATGCCGAAGAAGTGGTGCATGAATTCGATGGTCTGAAACTGTGTAGTGATGGCGACCTGAAACCAGCGGATGCCGTCGTGCTGGCCGTGTCGCATCGTGAATATGTTGCCAAGGGTTGGCCGTTGGTGCAGGGGCTTCTGAAAGATGGCACCGGCTTTGTTGCCGATGTGCGCGCGATCCTGCCTCGTGACAAGGTGCCTGCGGGCATCGAGCTCTGGCGTTTGTAAAAGCTAGGTTGATCAAATCTGATAAAGGTTAAGCTCGCGCTGTTTCTTCTTGGTGAGGCCGCGGGCGACGATTTTGTGGGATGCCTGCAAATGATCGCGCAGACCTGCATCATCAAGTCCCGGCACGTCATAATGCTGGATCCATTTCATTCCGCGCGAAGCAAGGTACGGGGCAGGCCGCAAGCCGGGTTGCTCCTTTAAAACCTCGTAGGAGATATCGGAAACCTTGAAGGTAATGCCAAGCGTATTGCCCTTGGTCCAGCCACCAATAGCAAAGACCTTGCCGCCGACCTTCCAGACATCCGCACCGCCCCATTGCACAACATGGGTTGTGACCGGCAGAGATTTGCAAAATGTGTTGAATTCATCGCGGGTCATTGAGGCTTTTTTCCTGATCAAGAATTGTCAAAATATTCTGATGCCACCATCACATAGAGATCAAGAAACGATTTGACCGACGAGTTGCTGCAAATCGTGTTCAAAGCGGGTTTTGCTGAAATGCGCGCGGCAAAAGGCCTGTGCGGCATTTGCCATATCCTGTGTTTCTTTTGTTTGAGTAAAAGCGTCGGATATCCTGTTCGCCAGTATTTCGGGATTGCCCGGTTGGCAGATACGCCCGGTTTCACCTTCGCGAACGATATCTTCCAATGTACCGATGCTGCTGGTGATGACGGGAACCCCCGCGGCCATGGCTTCCAGAACGACAAGGGGCTGGGCCTCGTTCGGATAGCGGGTGGGAAACACGAAAAGGTTGGCTTTGGACAGAAGCTTTGTGCGGCAACCGGCATCGACCAGGCCGTGATAAAGGCAGTGATTGTCAAGGCCGAAAGTGTCGATTAATCGTTCAAGGTCGCCGACTGAAATGTCACCCTCTGCCCCGGCGATATCAAGTGCGAAATCGATATTGCGCTGTCGGAGGTTTGCGCAGGCCGCCAGCACATCTTCAATGCCTTTGCTGCGAAACAGGTTCGACAGATAAAGCAGGCGTGGCGTGGTGTCATCGCATAAGGATCGTGTGATTTGAAAGGCCTCATCGGGCAGGTAGTTGGCGATGATTGCTGATTGGCAATCAAGGCCTGTAAGTTCTTGGCGCAAGGCATCGCCAAGAATAATGGCGGTTTGCCCGGCAAAAGCCCGATGTTGCAGCCAGCCCGCGAACCTGCTTCCGCGGCCAGCTTGCAGGCCTTGACCATGCAGATGCAGGATCGCCGGAACGCCAAACAGTTTCGACATAAGGGCGTAAATGCCATCGCGATAAAACGCGCCGCCGGTCGGAGAGAAATTTATGTAAAGCGCATCGGGTTTTCGCCAAAGTTCGAAGAGCAGTCTGAGCGACAGGTAAAATGCCGCGAGCAGTTTACCAATTGTCGGTCTGGCAATGTCGCGCGGATGCTTGGCAAAACGCATTTCAAGCAGAGTCACATCACAGGTTTTCCGCAATGCGGTCAGCGCCCTTTCATTCATGGCAGCAGCTCCGTGCATCGGCGGGGGTAGTTGCAGCATGGCGATAATTCGTGGGCGTTTGGTCATATGCCGATCCCCAATGCGCGTTTGAGATCAAAGAGGCGCATCCAGATCGGCGGGACTATGCCTTTGCGATGGCGGGCCAGAACATGGTGCAATGTGTCGCGATAGATTGTGGTTTGGATGGAAGCAAAGTGGCGGGTTGCAGGATCGGTATTTCGAGTGATCAATGGCTGGTCCAACCGCCAGATGGCGGCCCCGGCAATGCGCGCAGCCCGCAGGTAAAAATCAAGATCAATGCAACAGGGCAAGTCTGGATCGTATCCGCCCGCCTGTTGCCAGATATCGCGATGGAAAGCCAGAGATGAATGGTGCAGGGGATTGCTGCGATAAAGCCGTGCTGCGGGTATTTCGTGCCATTGATTGCGGCAAGTTTTTGCCTGTGCCTGTATTTTCTGTCCGGCTGTGAAGGCGAGTACATGCGGATGGGCGAGTAAAATACCGGCTTGTATCGGCAGTCGATTGGGATGGGAAAAATCGTCTATATCCTGAATGGCAGTCAGGTTGGTCGTGGCTTGTGAAATGGCAAGATTGAGCGCAGCCCCCCTGCCAATCGGATTGCTTCGAATAAGTCGGGCCTGCTTTAATCCATCGGGAAGGACGATGGGATTGGTCGATCCGTCGTCAACGATTACCGCACAGTCCTGGGGGCGCAGAATATCCGATAGATTGGCAAAATAGCGATCCAGAAAGGCATCGCCATTTCGAACCGTGGTGATCACGGTAATTGCATCATCCTGGGTCATGACGGGTTCCAGACAATGCGAAGTGTTGCGGCGCTTTGGCTTGGCACAAAGATCGTTTTGACCGGGCCGGTCACAGCAAACAGGCCTTCGTCGGCAATTTGGATCGGATGATCGGCGATCAGGTGCAGGTTTAATTCGGGGACGTCGATCCGGATTTCACTTTGCCTTTCATAGGCAAAACCGGCGGGTACCAGCAGACGGAACAGATGTAGGCCCGATGAGTTGTCTGCCCGGACCTGATCATGGATGATAATTTCGTCATCATGGAAGGTGATGCTCCGCCGCCCCCGGAACCCCGCCAGCCTGAATGCGATATTTACTGTGGTATCGTTGATGGTGCCCGATGTGAATGCCCCGAAAGCCTCGTGATCGGCAAAAGCGGGAAGAGGCTGGGATTCCGGGCTATAAAGGCTTGGAAAATCTTCTTCGCCACCGGTGGGCGGGATAAAGACATGGCCGTTTGTGATCAAAACCGGTGATGGTGTAACATCATAAGATGTTTTTCCGCGCACGCACATACGGGCATGATAATGGCGGGTATCCTTGATCAAAAGGAAATCGGGCGTGGCGGTGGCCAAATTGGTTGGCGCAGATTCGGGGACATTACTCACTGCCGCGCGCAGCAGCCAGAAGCCAGTGAACGCGAGATAATCGTAATGCCGGTTATAGCTGTACCAGCCCGGTGTTTGTGAATTATCCGGACCGGGCACGTCTGGCAAAGGGTTGGGGGCAAGGAGGTTCAGCGGCAATGTCTCGGTTAGCAACAAGGTCTGTTCAAGGCGAAACAGAATGGCTTCAGCCTCTTGGCGATAACCGTGTTTGAGCAGGGCATAAAGGGCGGTTGCCGCGCCAAAGCTTTGTCCTGCACCGCGTCCGACAGGATTGGGGATGCCTGTTGTCTCGCAAAGTCGGGCGATCAGATCGGTGGCTTTTGCCGCGATTTTACGTTGGGCTTGGATGGAGCTATCTGTCAGCAGGGCTGCGCAGAGGGCATGATACTGGGCCGATAAGCAGTTGGGGCGGTCCATGAAAGCAGGCGTGCGCCAGAAACGGATGCGGATATAAAGCCAGTCGAGTTTGGCGCGCAGTTTATTCCGCCATGAGCCGGATTGGTGGATACACATGGCAAGGATGCGCCAATTTGCGACATCGGGTGTTTGATATGGGGCGTTTCGCAAGATGGCATTGCGGGTTTCGACGTTTATGTCCGGGCACCTTTCCAGTGCGTATTCGATGAATTCACGGTGATAGAGGTGGTCCTGTTTTTCGTTTTTCAGGGCGTTTATTGCCGAGATGCTTTTCGGATGATGGCGGGCATCACCCAGATTTTGCCAAAGGGCAAGGGCATAGGCCTTGGCGTAAAAGCTGTGCTGCACGAAGTTGCCGTCCTCTCCTTGCTGATCGGCCAATTGATCGGCGAGCAGCCGGGCGAGACGAAGGCAGCGTTCCTGCAGATCGGAGTGGGTTACCGGAAGTGACATGTGACCTCCAGCAGCAGGGACTGACCGGATTTCAGGTTATTGAGCGGCACGGCCTGTATTTCGGGGCAGTGCCGGCCAAGCCGTTCGCGCAGGCGCCAGAAAATGGCCTTCCCGCCCGGGCACTTCCAGATCAGACGCGCAAGCCAATCCGGGGCGGACCATGTGAACAGCCGATTGGCCCAGCGCAGCCAAATATGATCGACTGGATCAATTGGCAGCAGACGGGCGTGAATGATCCAATGATCGCCGCTATCGCGCAGATAAAGATAGGGCGTAAAACGACCGGCCCCGTCATACCGATCAAGGGTGACGGAAATGATTGTGCCATCGGTCCCTGTCAGTCGGGCGATGCGGACAGGGTAAAGGCGGTATCTGTCACTGTTGGTGTGGCGAAATTTGCGACCGGCAATTTCGCCGGTTTGAATCGCGGATTTGTCAAAGACCAGTCGGATGACGGCATCCTGTAGTAGTCCATCGCGAAGGGCGGTGAGTGTCGCCCGGATGTGCAGCGTGTGCGGATCTGTTTGACGGGCGTGGTAATCAAGTGCCCAGTCGCCTTCGGCAAGTTGCCAATAATCGCCATTTTGGTACGCATCGCGGCATTGATCGGTCAGGGTCAGGAAGGACTGCCGGTCAGAGCATTCAAAGCCCCATTGTCCGAAACGGATATCGCCATACTGACCTGTGATAAGGCGGTCATTGATGATTTCGGTCTGCAATTTCTTCATGCCGGTTTGCTGCGCAAAATGGGATTGCGGTGACAGACCAAGATCAGGATCAGGCAGAAGGTCAGACGAAGCTGCATGACGATCATTGTGTCGACTTCATGGGTAAAAGCCGGAAGAACCGCTCCTGAGAAGATCAATAGAGCAAGGCAAAGCCAGCCGGGGAATAGCCGGTTCTCGGTTTCCTGCGAGATCAGGGTTTGACGCGAGATCATGCCGAGAAATACGGGCCAGAAGGCACCTGTGCGCAGTAAGGTAACGAGGTCGTCATTGGTCGTGCCGTAAAATAGCAGGACAAGCGTTTCGGGGATGAACAGCAGTATCGCAGTCATGGCAAGCGGTGGTGTGATAAGCCAGATATCACGGAGCATCCCGGCCTGTCGTTTGGCAAATAATGCTGCTGAAATGCTGGCGATGATGGCCGCAGTGATCAGGAAAATGCGTTGAGCCAGCATCAGATTGTCGTGCGATGCGTCGGGCAGGTTTTGACCGAGCAATATGAAATCAAGATTGGGCAGTGCCCCGGCAAGCAGGGTGAAACCGATTATATTGATCACATGGTTGCGGGTGAGTTTGCTGACAGCGGTTTGCTGGGGGGCTTGTTCGCGCAGGGCAAAGAGGGAGCCTGCTATCAGGCTTGTCAGTGATACTGCGGGGGCGATGGCAAAGAGGGCAAGATTGCTGTCGGTTGCAATGGCAATGATGGCGATGACGACCCCGGCGATCTGGCCCCAAACGGTGATCAGGGTTATTTGGGAAAGCTGACCTCGTCCGGGGATGATCCAGTCCGTAGCAAGGGCTGCGGCAAGTGGCATCAGCAGGATTGGTGACAGGGGGATATCGGTGGTGGTGATTACGAACGCGGTTGCCACAAATGCCAAAGCCACACGCAGAGTGCAGATGCCGACTGTCACCTTGATCTGGTTCGTTTGATAGAGCCGGATCAGAAGCGGGCCGCACCCGGCCTGCGCGATGGTTACGGCAAGCCCGATGGTGGCAAGGGCGGTGAAATAACCGGCAAGCTGATCTGGAGCAAAATGATGGCCGATCAAAAGCAGAATGACCATGCCACCAAGGCGCGCAACCAGATTGGCGAGCAAATGCCAGAGGGGATAAAGCCTATGCATGGCGAACAAGCACCCTGTCATAGGCCGCCTCAACCCGGTTGCCATAGCCTTGCATGATGTCGGCAGATATCTGCTGACGGGCGGCTTTGCCAAGGGATTTGCGTTTGATGGGATTTGCTTGAAGGTCATGGATGGCATCGGCAAGCGCCTCGCTATTGCGTGGCGGGATCAGGATGCCGGTTTGGTCATGTTTGATCGGGCTTCCGGCATCCGGGGTTGCGATCACGGCACATCCGGCGGCCATGGCTTCGAGCACGGCAAGGCTGCTGCCTTCCGACAGGCTGGGGAACACAAAGATATCGGCGGCGGCCAAATGACGGGATAGCTCTGTTTGCGGGACTGGACCGTGCCAGACGCAGCCCTGTGGCAGTTTGGCAGGATAGGCAAGGGCACAAGGCTGGGCTGGGCCGATCAGGTCCAGCGTGATGGTCGGACCAAGCCGGGTGCGCAGGGTTCGAAAGGCTTCGATCAATATGCGGATGCCCTTGGCAATCGCGATATTGCCGACATAAAGCAGGCGGATGGAGCTGCGCCTTTGCATTGGGCGTTTGCAGTTTAAAAGCTGCGTGCACAGACCGGAGGCAAAGGGCACCAGATGAATGCGGGCGGGATCAATGCCGCATTCCTCAAGCCCGGCAGCGACCGCATCGGAGGGCGCAAAGACCCCATCGGCAAAGCGGGCTTCGGCGATCCGGCGGTGGGCTAGGAAGTTGGATATCTCGCGATAACGCAAACCGTGATGGCGATATTCATCAGCAAGCTGGCGGTGGCGGATGGGGGCAAGCTGGCCAGTGACATCCGAAATGATGACCATGTCACGTGCGCGGGCAGCTCGCATGGCGGGCAGGCTGTAATTGCCCTGTCCGTGCAGAATGCGGGCATCGGGCATATGGGCGCGTGCCAGCCATGACAGCGGTAGATCGGAATAAAGATTGCGCGCAGGCAGGCGCAGTTTTTGGGCGGCCCTGCCCAGAAGGTCGGGCAGGAAATGGCGGCCCGGAATATTGGCGAGGCTCGAATCAACGCGCCGTGCCGGTGGCGTGATCAGGCCATTGCTGTCATGACGCCAGAAACTGTCCCAGCGGACCAGCCGGTTATGGTGTGCCAGATGGGTAGCGAGAATGCGGAACTGGTCATTGCGGCCGATCATCCAGACGGGGGCGTTGGTCTTGGAAAGGTGTTGATGCATCAGGCGGCCTCCGTCCGTCTCGTCGCCATCAGGCAGGCCTGCCAGAGTGTTTCGGTGTGATGGGCGGGATTGTTGTGGGTGATGCGCGAATGCTGCGCGGTTTGCGTTTCCTGCCATGCTGCCTGATCGCGAAGCAGTCTGGTGGCCACATCAATCCACGCGGGCAGGATGTTGCAAGGCAGGATTTCAGGCGATCCTAGAACATCACGGGCGCAGCCGACCCGATTGCTCGCCAGTGCGACCGAACCACACGCAATCGCCTCGATCACGGTGACGCCATAGGCGTCATTGAGGCTGGGCAAAAGGCAAAGCTTGGCCTGCTGGTAAAGAGCTGGAAGGTTCAAGGGGGTAACGTTTTCTACAAGTTTGGTAACCGCGCTTAAACCCATGCGTGATAGCCGGTCCGCAATGCCGTCGTGATGGTTTGCACCGACGACCCGGATGTTTTTGGCAGTCCCATTGCGATGAAGCTGGCGTGCGATTTCAAGGAAGGTATCGAAGCCCTTGGAGCGTGTCGGGCGTCCGCACCACAGAAGATCGATCGGGCGATCATCAAAGTCCGACCGATAATCGGGGGGCGTGAAAGATGGCGGGATTGGCGCGATCAAGATGTCGTTCCTGGCCTTTCCGAAACAGACAAACCAGTCATGGCCGTTTTCCCCTGCGGCGATGCAGATTTCGGCGCGCGCGATCATCGTACGCCGGATGCTTTCCCTCAGCGGATTTTGATATGCGGCATCCGATCCCGCCCAGCCATCGAATTGTAAGATGGTTGGGATATTATGCCGATCGGCGTAACGATCGGCCTGCCATTGTGCCGGGCCAAATCCTGCAAGAGCCAGAACATCTGGTCGGGCAGCATCAAGAATACGTGGGAGCCCAAAATTCAGGGCGATGACGCGATTTTCGCCAAGTGGCACTTTGACGCCGGGCAGGATCGACTGGGGAAAATCACCGGTCAGGATGGGCCATCCACGTTGCGGTTCGTGATGCTGGGTGCAGATGACACGAAGTTCGCCATCCGGATCGCCGGTGCGAGCAAGGCGGGCCAGCATGCCATAAGCACGTTGCCGGTAAGGCGGAACGATATTCGTTACCAGGATGATCTTCACGCACTATCACCTTATGGTGTTTATCTTGATGACAAAACAATCATAAGTTACTTTCAATTTCAATGCTTTGTCAGATGGTTGTCGGGGCGGAAACAATTACAGCCATCGCATCGGTAGACATTGGGGAGAGATTGGCGGGGATGAACAGCGACCGACGGGCATTTTTCGGGCTTAAGCTTGATTTGAGCAGGCAGATAGAACTGGCTGATCATATCTGTGAACGCATCCATCATGAGGTCGGTTTTCGTCACCTGTCGCTAAATGCTGTCAAATTTGCGCAGGCCTGTCGGAACCGAGATCTTTGGAGGATTCTGACGCAGGCCGACTGCCTGTCCGCAGATGGCATGGGGATTGTCTGGGCAGCACGTTTGCTGGGGGTTGGGGTACCCGAACGGGTGACGGGTATCGATTTGATGCAAAGCCTTTTGCCACGGTTTGAGGCGGCCGGGTATTCGGTGTTTTTACTTGGCGCACGCGTCGAAGTTCTGGATCGGCTTCAGAAAAGACTTCGTCTCGATTTTCCTCACCTGATCATCGCTGGTGTCCACCATGGCTATGAGATGAATGATGGCAAGCTGGCCGAAATGGTGTGCAGAAGCGGGGCGGATACGGTTTTTGTCGCCCTTCCAAGCCCACGCAAAGATTCATTTGTGATCAATTACGGCGCCCAAACCGGATGCAGGTTTGTCATGGGCGTTGGCGGTGCATTTGACGTGCTGGCCGGTGATATAAAACGGGCACCGGAAATCTGGCAACGATGCGGGTTGGAGTTTGCTTGGCGGATGGTCTGTGCGCCGAGAGTTATGGTGCCGCGCTATGTTTGCGGGCTTGCGCGGTTTGGGTGTGCGGTGACCCCGGCCATCTTGCGGGTAAGGCGGCGCTGGTTTTACCGTGCTGCGGGTTTGGCGGTGGTGTTCGTCGGTGCGATCTGGCTAATGTTGTCGCCGGCGGAGACTGCTGGTCAGGTGGTTATATCCCCACAGGACATGATAATTGCAGACGCAGACACGGATGTCGAGGCGCAGGCAGCGGCATTGATGCGATTTTTGACCGGACAGGTAGCGGAAGACGATACGGCGGAAATTGATGAAATTGTCGATAACCTGATCGCAAAATTGCTTGCCGAACATGACGCGACCGATGAAGGCAGTCTGACAATCGAAGATTTCAGAGCGATTTTGCTGATCCTTGATCGGATTTTGACGTTGACGCAGATGTTTGTACCGGGCGGGGCGGGCAGTTTCCTGATAGAGCTGATCGTCATGAAGGCGGTGCTTCAGCTTGTTGCGATGTATCCCTATCCGATGGTGCAAGATGTACTGTCGGAAGGACGCCTTCCTGAAATATCCAGGCGGTTCTTTGATACCGGATATCGTGCCGAGGCACGCCCGACCGAAGCTGCCATTGCCCCGAATTTCGTAAGTACGCCAAAGCCGCCCGAGCTATTTCTACCCCTTCGTTTCAGCAAGCACTATGCGCAGTGGGATCCGGCGGCAAGACAAAGCTGGAATACGACGATTACGGAAGAACGGGCGGATACGGATCAATCCGACTGGATTGAACAGCCATCGGTAAGCCCGCGATGAGGCATTCCGGAAATTCGCAAAATCGTGACGGGCTCGATTTGGCACTGGTCGATCTTTTGCCGGTCCTGTGGCAGCGACGGGGGACTGTCGCACTGGTATTTGCTGCCGTATTGGTTATGGCGGCGTTGATCATTCCGCGTTGGGTGCCGACTTATCATTCGGTGGCGGAAATTGGCTTTGTGACCGACGGCGATGATGCACCACTCAATGGTGTCGGGATCGCGCAGCATCTGGAAACCAGAATGGCAGAGCTTCGTGGTAACGAGGTGCTGGCAGCAGCACTTTCGATGTTGCGCGGGGACGGCGTGGAAATTGCGTCCGAGGAGGCGGACAAAGGGGCGAAGCATGACGGTGACGAAGACCGGCCGATTGGCATTTTGCGATCAAGGATCGATGTGGCGCGGGTCGGCAATGCATCCGTGATCGAGGTCCGTGCAAGCGATGCCGATCCTCTTCAGAGCCAGAAAATCCTTTCGGCAGTTATCGACAGTTATCTTTGGCAGCGTGAAAACGCACGAAAACAGGGACTGCGCGCAAGGCTTTCGGAAACATCGGATCAGTTGCTGGCGGCCAATCTGCGACTTGAAATGGCAGAAACCGCCCTTGCCGACTGGCAGCAGGCGGCAGGGTTTGTCGAGGGAGATGAAAGCCGGTTGATGCTGGACCGGATATACGAACTGAACGCAGCGCTTGAACTGGCCCGGCGGGATATGGAACATGCCCGTCTGATGGCGGAGGCGAAGGTAGACGCCAACACAAATGCGCAATCGGTTGACGCGCTTCTGGCGCTGCCGCCGGTTGCCAATCATGAAATGGTGCGCAAGCTTGCCGGGCAATATGACGATGTGCGGCGACATCATGCTGCACTTGATCAGAGATACGGGCCGAAACATCCGGCAATGATTGCCGTGACAGGTGAACTTGAAACCGTTCGCAGGCATTTGGACGAGGCCGTCATGCTTGCCGCGCGTCAGATCGAACTTGATTTGCAGCAGGCACAAAAACAGTACGAGGTAATCAGAAACCAGCGCGATGCATGGCAGATAAAACTGTCCGCACGTCATGACAGGGCACAGGGGCAGGCCTTCCTTTTGCGTGCGGTGGAACTGGCACGCAGCGAGGCCGACATGCTCGGCAGGCAGGAACAGGAATTGCGTATCGGTCTTGCTGCTTTTCAGGCCGATGTGATGGTGATGCAGGCCGCAACCCTACCCGAAGCCGCAGAATTCCCGGCAAGACGGGATTTATGGATGGCGGCGGTTCTGGTTGCACTTTTTGCTGCCATTGTTGCCGGGATGCTTAGGCACTATTTCGATCAGGCGATTCACGATAACGGCGACCTTGAGGATCAGTTCAGCATCCCTCTTTTTGCCCGAACGCCACAAATAGATGCCCCGGGGGCCAACGCTGTTTTGATGGAGGAAGCGGTCGGGCATCTGGCGGTCCTGATCAATATTCTTGCGAGAATCCGGGGGGATGCGGACAGGGCACATGTTACCTGCATCGGGTCGGCGGTACCGGGCGAGGGGAAAAGCAGATTGGCGCGCGACCTTGCGACAGGCTTTGTTGCTGCGGGTATGAAAACGCTGCTTCTGGATGGCGATCTGCGTCATCCAGCCGGTTGGGGGACGGGGGTGAAAATGGCCGATCTGACCACGGTTCTGACCGGGGATGCGATGGCTGGGGATGCCATTCATCACGGCGAAGATGGCGTATCCTTTGACTATATCGGGGCACGGGCGCCCGTGCCGGGGAGCCTTGCGACCGGGGTGCTTCAGACGGGTTTGGCGGATGTGCTGGATCATTTGCGCGGAAGCTATGACCGGATCGTAATCGACAGTCCGCCGGTTTTATCCGTCGCGGATGCGGTTCTGTTGATGGGCGTTGCCGATGCGCGGCTATTGATCCTGCGACGGGGATATAGCAAACGCCGGGATATTCGCGATGCGATCAGCCAGTTGCACGCCGCCGGTTTGAAGCCGGATGGCCTTGTCCTGGGGGCCGCACGGGTCAGACCGGCCTATGGCAGGATGAATGCCACACGGGCGGAGGGGATATGATGTATCGCCGTGTGATTCTGTCCATCGCGGGGGTCGTTTTGGTTGGGGTTGGTTTGGTGCGTCTTGGTGCCGAGATTCTGGCATTTGATCGGAATGCCGATATTGAATTCGTACTGCGCGATGGTGACGGTTCTGCTAGTGCCGGGAAGGGGAAGGCCATAAATGAGGCGTTTCGATCCGGTGATTGGATCGTTTTGGACGAACGCGTAACGGTCGCACTTTCCAACGCGCCATTCGATCCGGTTTTGCTGTCGCTTCACGCGGTTGCTAGGGCGCAGGGAAAGGACGTTAATCCGCGTGCGATTGCCGAAGAACTGGATCGGGTGGCGATGATTGCAGGTGATCGCCCCGATATTGTGGCACTTCGTCGGCTTGCGCTTTCGGGGCTGCTTCAAGACAGCACAGAACCGACAGGGACGGAACAATGAGCGCGGGGAGAGAGGCAACCCAGCCAAGACTGGCCATGATGCCGCTCAGAATGGCGAGGGTGATCAGCAGGGTCCGGTCGGCTCTGTTTCCCGTGCTTCTGATCGCCCGGATTAATAGGCACAGGATGAACCCGACAATCAGGATTGTGGCGGGGATGCCGAAAACAAGGGCAGCGTCGAGCCACAGGTTATGGCTGCTGAACCATGCGGCGTTGCGATTCAGGCCGGTGATAGAAAAATGATCCATCACCAGTTCGATAGCTTCGGGGCCAAAACCGAGAAGCGGGCGGTGGGATATTGCGATGAATGCGGTTTGCCATGCTTCGTCGCGCTGGATCAGATCAAGTCGTGTCAGTTCGGCGAAACGATTGCGGAGGTCGGGTACCATCGCGGCAACAAGTGTCAGGAGGACCAGCATGCTGAGGATAATCAGGATAGGATAGGTGGTGCGCCAAATTCCGGTCTGGAAACGCGCAGGACGATAAAGGATTGCGAAACTCGCGACTGCGATGGCAAGGGCCACAACGGCACTGCGCGAATGACTTTCGATCAGGGCGGCGGTGAAAATCAGGGCGAGAGCGATCCAGCCGCCTGCTTGGTCGATCCGCTGTCCGGTCGTGGTGGCACTTTTGCGGCAAAACAGATAGAGGCAGCACAAGGTGCCAATCGCCATCAACCCGCCAAAGGCATTACGATTGGCAAAGGTGCCGGTCCAGTCGCCAAAATGGGCCTGCTTGGCAAACCAGTAGGTGGTTTCAAGCGCCATCACATCGGCAAAGGCCGCAAGGACGGCCTGAATGGATGCGGAAATCACCACGGCGATGGCGATATGGCGGATAAAAGCCCGGCTCTGGCTTCGGGTATTCTGAGCGGCCAGAATGCAGGTGCCGACCAGCCAGACGACATTGCCGATCATGGATTGCCACGCATGCGGATAGAGGGCGATACGGGGCGCATCAAAGGGCAGGGGCTGGATCGGCCAGATTGGTATTGCCTGCAATACCAGCCACAGGGAAACAAGTGCCCCGGCGAGGATAATCTGCCGAATGCCGGGTGTGAGTTCCGCCCTGCTGCGCCATCCGGTGACGATCAGGCCGATGCCGGTCAGAATGGTCAGCACCGCCATAGCCCATGGTCGTCCCCCGCCCAGCAGAAGCGGCGCCAGAACGATTTGCGATGTCAGACAGAATTGTCCCAGTCGTGGCATCGGCATCCCGAAAACATCCGTGATTACAATGCGATCACGATAACGGAGTTTGGTGGGTTTGTCCTGTGGTGTGACGGGGCCAGTTTCGGGTGGGGATATTTATGGCCGAACTGAACCTGCGATCGGGTCGGAACGCGCCCCTAACAGGTGTTTCTATATCCGTCATCTTGCCGGGCATCTTCGCAATGCTGGTATCCCTTTGGCTGACCGGGTTCGGCGGGATGGCGGCGAAGCTTGTTTTGATCGGATTCTGGGGTGTTTGGATATTTCCTTTGGTTTTCCGGGCTCGATTGACGGGCGATGGATTGGTCGCCTGCCTTTTGCTGTGTGGGTTGATCGCAATTGTCGGGGCTGGCAATGGTGATAGTGACGAGAAGCTGCGGCTGATCGGCAATCTTTTGATCCTGCCGCTGGGGCTGGTTTGCGGGATTTGTCTGGGGCGGGGGTGTTTGCGCGTCATGGCACCCGCACTTGCGGTTTATCTGCCGGTTGCCAGTGTTTTTCAGGCAACGCACGAGGGGTGGCGGCTTAATCACCCGTTTTTGTTTCTGGGGTTGTTTTTGCTGGCCTGTGTGATGGCGCGGCCTGCACGTGGTGTCATTGGCGCGATCGGCGGCATCGCCGTCTTGTTGAGTCAGACGCGGATTGCGGTTCTGGCACTTGTGATTGTTCTGCTTGGGCGTGTGCGGTTTTCGCATGCGATGACCTGGCTTTTGGGAATACCGGTTTTGCTCGGCGCAATTGTGATGGCAGCTATCTGGCTGCCGCGTCTCCTGATGACCCATGGCAGCGGGAGATTGGCGTTCTGGCAGATGTTTTGGGATGATTGGTTACAGGCTGACACCGTTCAGCAGTGGCTTGGTTTTGGCGCGGGAAGTGTAGAGGCAGTTTTGCAGCGGTTGCCATCTGCAGCGGCTTTTGGCGCGCTTCATAACGACCATTTCCGCATCCTTTTCGAGACGGGATTGATCGGTATAATTCTTTGGGTGATGGGCTGGGGGATGCTGATATGGCTTGCGCGGGGTTCGCGGGTGGCTGTCTGTATTCTGGCATCGGTAGCTGTAACCATGGTGACGGATAATACGCTTTCATACGGGCATTACCTGATCTGTTGCGGGATGGCCGCCGGGATCGCGATGCGGGAAGCCGTAGATGAAAATCGATGATCTGATCGCCGTGCGCGACCGGGTGATGGTTGCGATTGTTGCCGCCGATTTTTCCGGGGCCGATCCGTTTGACGGGCTTGAAAGCCGATTGTTCCGGGTAAGTGGTTTGGGGCGGTTTCGCATGGCGCGGCTGGCATGGTTGCAGGCGATAAAGCGTGGGCCAAGGGCATTACGCCACATCGCGATGATTCCGGCATTGCAAAACCCGAAAACATTGGCGTTGCTTTCGGGGGCGGGCGACGGTGTTCGGCTTTGCAATGTGGCGGGTAGGCTTTGTCAGATGCAAAACGAGGATGGTGGTTGGGGATATCCGTTTGCATGGCAGGCGCGCGCCTTTTATGTGCCGCGCGGTGCGTCCAATGCGATTGTCACGAGCTTTGTGGTTGATGCGCTAATGGAGCGGGGTATGTCCTCAACCGATCCGGTGATGCAACGTGCGGCGGGGTTTATGCGTGGGCTTTGGCGGGAGGGATATTTTGCCTATGTCGACCAAGGGAATGCCGAAATCCACAATGCCAGCCTTTGGACAGCGTGGGCATTGCATCGCATTGATCCTGGTAATGATATGAGCCAGAAGTCGGTTGCGCGGGGTCTGACTTCACAGCGGCCCGATGGGGCGTGGGAATATGGTACGCGGGTGCATCATCGTTTTATTGATGGCTTTCATACCGGTTACATCCTTGATCTTCTTGATCGGTTCCGCGCATCCGGGATGGTCGGGTTGGATGAAGCGATCATGCGCGGATATGCGTTTTATCGCGCGGAATGCTTTGATGCGAATGGCCATCCGCGCAGCTTTGCCGGGCGGGAAGGTTATGTGGATTGTCATGCGGTGGCACAAGCCATAGCGACACTTTGCCGGTTTGGTGAACTGACAGCGGCACAGAAGATTGCAGATTGGGTCTGTGATGCATTGTTTGATGCCAAGCGCGGAGTTTTTTATGCCGGGCGTGGGCGGTTTGGTGTGGATCGGCGTAATTACATGCGCTGGACGCAGGCATGGATGGTCTGGGCATTGTCTATTGTGATAGAAAAGACCACGATGACAGAAGCACTAAACCCTTGCCAACCCTTGGTTTTCGAACATCCGGATCCGGCCCGGCTGGAGAAGGAGGCAGCCCTTCGTACGCTTTCCGAAGGCGCATTTCGCGAACTGTTTAAAGTGACCCGGATTGAAGCGCAGAAAATGCGGGTAAGCGGGGATATGGAAGCACTTTATCGCCTGACGCGCGGGCTTAAAACTCTGCAACGGATTGGTGGGGAGCGGGGGATTTTGTTGAATGCGCGGCGGATTGAACCAAGTACCAGCGACACCTAACCTTGTTCGTTTGCGCATTTTGGGAAATAACCGGTGCAGATACCGGCCCTCAAACCAGAAATCAGAAAGCCGTTCATGCCCAAAGCCTTTCCCGTCCTTCCGATTGATGCCGTTCTGCCCGACCTTTGTGCCGAGCTGGAAACCGGTACCAATGCGGTTTTGCAGGCCCCGCCGGGGGCCGGGAAAACCACTAAGGTGCCGTTGGCGTTGCTGGAAAGTGTATGGCGGAATGATCAGAAGATCGTGATGCTGGAACCCCGGCGGCTCGCCGCGCGGGCGGCAGCGCGCCGGATGGCACAGTTGCTGGGCGAAAGTGTGGGCGAGACAGTCGGATATCGCGTGCGGTTTGACAGCAAGGTTTCCGCCAGAACCCGGATCGAGGTCGTGACCGAGGGTATTCTGGTGCGCATGATCCAGGACGACCCGGAACTGTCAGGCATTGGCTGCGTGATTTTTGATGAATTTCACGAACGGTCGCTTGATGCCGATCTGGGATTGGCATTGGCGCTGGAAACGCAGACCGTCCTTCGCGATGATTTGCGTATTGTCGTAATGTCGGCAACCCTTGATGGTGATCCGATTGCGGCCCTGATGGGCGGTTGCCCGGTGATCACCAGCGAAGGCCGCGCTTTTCCGGTTGAAACAAAATATATCCCGATCCGCCCCGATGCGTGGATTGATCGGGAAATGACGGCGGCGATCCGGTTGGCGCTTCGCGACGAAAGCGGGTCGATCCTGGCCTTCCTGCCCGGGCAGGGGGAAATCACGCGGGTTGAGGCGGCGTTGAAAGACGGGCTTGATCCATCGGTGATCATTGCGCCGCTTTATGGCGCGATGGAAACCAGGGCACAGGACATTGCGATTGAGCCAGCACCCGATGGCATGCGCAAGGTGGTGCTGGCGACCGCGATTGCCGAAACGTCATTAACGATTGATGGCATTCGGGTGGTGGTCGATTGCGGATTGCAGCGTTTGCCAAGATTTGACCCGGCATCGGGCATGACGCGGCTGGTAACGGTCAAATCATCGCAGGCCAGTGCCGAACAACGTCGCGGTCGTGCCGGACGATTGGAGCCGGGTGTATGTTATCGCCTGTGGGCAGAAGCCGAACATCGCGCCCGTCCGCCTTTTACCACGCCGGAAATTGCCGATGCCGATCTGGCGCCACTGACGCTGGAGCTCGCCCGCTGGGGCGTGTCTGATCCGGCAAGCCTGCCGTGGCTGGATCAGCCCGACGGGGCAAAGATCGAACAAGCACGTGATGTGTTACGGCGGCTTGAGGCGATTGACGATGCCAACCGGATCACGCCAATGGGAACTGCGATGGCCGGATTACCAGTGCATCCGCGGTTGGCACATATGATGTTGCGTGGTGTGCGCCTTGGACTGGGCGAGGTTGCCTGTGCGCTGGCAGCACTTTTGTCAGATCGGGATTTCATGCGTGGTCGCGGCGCGGATTTACGGCTTCGGGTCGAGGCGATTTTGGCCCGCAAGGCCCCAAAAATGATCACGGAAGCCGCAAGACAGCTTGCACGGCGACTGGGTGAGGTCGCGAAGAAAGAAGTGGCGTCCGACGCAGGCAACATTGAGGCCGGCCCTGTGGATCATGCGGATCAGGTCGGGTTGCTTCTGGCATTTGCCTATCCCGACCGGATTGGCGAACGACGCAAGGGTACGGATGCGCGGTATCGCATGTCGGGCGGGCGTGGCGGGATACTGGCCAATGACGATGCATTGGCGAACGAATCCTATATCGCGGTTGCGGAGCTTGACGGGCAGGCGCGCGAAGCACGGATTTACCTTGCCGCACCTTTGTCGCGCGCAAGTCTTGAAATCCATTTTGCCGATCAGATTTCCGAAGGAACAGAGGTCTTTTGGGAAGTGCAAAGCGATGCGGTGCAGGCACGATGGCAACGGCGGATCGGGGCGCTGGTGCTTGATGAAAAGGCCACCCGTGACGAGGCCGGACCGGACGCGATTGCAACCGCGATGATCGAAGGCATTCGTCGTCTTGGCCTGCATTGTTTGCCTTGGGACAAGGCGGCCGAGGGATTGCGTGAACGGATCGCGTTCCTGCATCGAGTCGATCCGGAAAACTGGCCCGACATGAGCGACGATGCGCTTTTGGCATCGCTTGAGGATTGGCTGATGCCATATCTTGGCGGGATCAATAAACGCAGCCAGCTTAAACAGGTCAATATGGCCGAGGCACTGTTATCGGGCATTGATTGGAACCGGCGCCAAGAGCTTGATCGTCTGGCACCGACCCACTGGACCGTGCCAACCGGATCCCATATCCGCATTGATTATAGTGGCGAAACGCCAGGGCTTCCTGTCCGGTTGCAGGAAATGTTTGGCGCGACCGAAACTCCCAAAATCGCCGGGGGCAAGGTGGCGGTAACGTTGCATCTGCTGTCGCCAGCACAAAGGCTGCTTCAGGTAACGTCTGATCTGGTCGGGTTCTGGAACGGCTCCTATGCGCAGGTCAAGGCCGAGATGAAGGGACGTTATCCCAAACATTACTGGCCCGACGATCCGTTGCAGGCCGAACCGACCCGGCGGGTCAAAAGCCGGATGTAAGGATAAGACCAGGTCGCGTGGCAGGGCTATACGCATTTGACGCAGGCGGGCATAATCGTGCCGCGATTTTGCGTTTAACAGGTTCATGATGATCACAGCCGCCACACCGCTTTTAAACGTTGCCGAGATTAACCGCAGCATCGATTTTTACCGTTTGCTGGGTTTTGAGGTGGTGGCGCGTACCTTGTCCGATCTGGATGAGCAACCGGTCTGGGCGATGCTGGAGGCAGGTGACGGGGATACCAGAATCCGTTTGATGCTGGCCGCGCATGGCGGTGTTTCGCATGAAGAGCGCCGAATGCGACCATCCTTTGCCGGGCTGGTCTGGTATCTGGAATGCAATGATGTTGACGGCATGTTTGACGCGATAAACGATGCCGGGTTCAAGCCAGAGCCGGTGACGGAGCTTGAGGACGGCACGCATCAGTTCTTTGTCCGTGATCCGGACGGATATGAAATTGCGGTGACAGAACCCAATGGTTACACGGTCGGGTAGCTGATTCCAAGGACTTCAAGCTCGTCCTCGCCCGCTGGCGTGCGTAGCGTCACCACATCACCGACACCGGCTTTCATCAGGGCGCGCGCGACGGGGGAAATCCAGCTTATTTTGCCTTTGAGGCTTTCGGCCTCGTCCTCGCCAACGATGCGGATGGTGACTTCTTCGTCCCGCGCATTCACATAGGTGACCGTGGCACCAAAGAAGACCCGGCTGTGGTCGGGTTGTTCGCGCGGATCAACGACAACTGCGTCCTCGATCCGTTTGCGCAGATACCGCACCCGGCGATCAATTTCGCGCAGGCGTTTCTTGCCATAGATGTAATCACCATTTTCCGACCGGTCACCATTGCCTGCCGCCCATGAAACCACGGCAACGGTTTCGGGCCGTTCCTTTTTCCACAGGTGATCAAGTTCTGAGCGAAGGGCTGCGAGCCCTTCGGGGGTCATGTAAATCGGTCTGTCCATCAGCGGGTTTTAGCGTAAGGCCGTGTTGGGGGGAAGAGGTGATTTCGATATCGATATGGTAGATGGGGCCATATATTGTTTATCGATTTGAGCGGGATGGTTCCTGATTTCAAACTTTATCCATTGTATGAATGTCCCCGGCGTCTCCGCGCCATGACCATTGTTCGCAAAGGTGACTGCAATGGAAAAATTCCCCTCGTTCGATCTCGCCTCTATGGACCGGCGGCAATTGTTCAAACTTTCGTTGTTCGCTGGTGTGGGGGGCATGTTGCCAAGTTTGCCGGTCTTCGCACAGGACGCCGGTGAAAGTGTAGAGCGGCCGGTTTCATCACATCCGGTGCCGGTTGTTGATGCCCGGTTTCCGTCGGAAATTGCGCCCGGTGTTTTCATCCTGCCGGACAAGCGCATCACGCTGGTGCCTAATGTCGGGATCATTGTCGGACGCGATAGTGTGCTTGTGATTGATTGCGGGCTTGGCATCGAAAGTGCCGAAAATGTTCTGGATGTCGTGCGGCGTTTGGCTCCGGGCCGCAAGATCATTCTGACAGTGACCCATGCCCATCCCGAACACGGTTTTGGTGCGCAGGTTTTCCGTTCGGATGCGCGAATATATTACAACAGCGCACAGCGCGATCATCTTGCACGCCGTGGCGATATCCTTCTGAACGGTTTTCGTAACGGGATTTTGCTACCCGAGCAGGCTCATCTTCTGGATGATGTGGTTCTGACAGGGCCACATGAGACTTATGACGGGGCGCAGGCTCGCATTGATCTGGGTGGGCGGATGGTTGAAATGCGGACATGGGGTACGGCTCATACGCCGGGTGACCAGATCATTCATCTGCCCGATGACGGCATAGTCTTTGCCGGTGATCTTCTGGAAGAACGGATGTTTCCAATCGTGCCGTTCTTTCCGCCCATGATTGAGGCCGAGGAAATTGACATTGCCCGTTGGGAAACGGTTTTGCGCGATATCATCGGCCTTGCGCCCAAAATGATTGTGCCCGGTCACGGCAATCTTGCGGGAACCGAATTGCCGGAGGCAGTTCTGGTATATTTTGCCGATGTTAGACAGCGCGTGCAAATTGCGGCAAGTAACCCCGCCGCACTGGAACAGCAAATTCGTCGCCAGTATCCGACTTGGGAAAACCCGCATTTTGTCGAGCCGACCCTGCGTTATTTCATGCAGGTGGGCTAGTCTGACACCGCTTTATATTCTGATTGTCGAGACATCGGATCGGGCATCAAAGCCCGATCCCTTGTTTCTCAGTCATCCAGCGGCAGGCCTGCGACGAAATCGCGCAGCCAGCGTTGGGCGGGATGGACATCATTGCGGCGGTGCCAGGACATCGTAAATGTTATCGGATCAAGGTCGATGGGAGGCGGTCGGACGGCAAGTGCATCGGCTTGGCCAGACGCCGGAATGACGCCAGCCATCAGGGTTGCGATCAGGTCGGAGCGCGCAATCACAAGCGGGGCGGCGTACATCGTTGGCAGGGTCACGGCAAGGCGGCGTTTATGGCCCATTTTTGCCAGTGCCGCATCCACCAGACCAAAGCGGTCATTTTCCGGTGATACCAGCAAATGCGATAGCGAAAGGAAAGCCGGAAGATCCAGCGGTGCCTTGGTTGCTGGGTGGTCACGGCGCAGAACGCAAACGAAGTCTTCCGAAAACAGTGGTCGGGTCAGTATGCGCCCGCTTGCCGTGGGGGAGACGCCAATCGTTAGGTCGGCTTCCCCCGCGTCAAGCAGGGTAATGGCGTCATCCCGCGCGGTGAAGTTACCGATCCGCAGCGTGATGCCCGGTGCCTTTTGACGTAGGGCATCAAGGAGTACCGGCAGGACCCTAAAGGTCGGATGATCGGAAAGTGCGATGGAAAAGGTCGCGGTGGACGTCGTCGGATCAAACGTCTGGGTGAATTCAAGCGTGCGCTGAATTTCGGTCAGTGCATGGCCGAGTGGTTCGGCAAGATCAAGGGCACGCGGGGTTGGCTGCAAACCCGCAGGGCTGCGGATGAAAAGTTCATCATTAAGCAACCCACGTAGTCGCGATAGTGCGGCACTCATGGCTGGTTGAGTGCGGCCAATACGAATGCCCGCACGCGTGACGCTACGTTCTTTCATCAGCGCGTCGAAGGCCACCAGAAGATTGAGGTCGATGCCATGTAAATCCATGGGATGGATGTTGTCACATATTTTATATTGATTTCAAGTATGTCGAGGGGGTCGGTAGCATTTCCCCATATCCAGCAATCCTGAATGGGAAATGAAAATGACGGATCAAATTAATACGCCCGCGATTACCGGGGTATCAGACCCGGATCGCAACGCCATCGAAGCACTGTACCGGGCTTTCAGCGAAGGTGCCGACCTTTTGGATGAGGCGGTTTGCAGCGACTGGCAGGATATCCCGCTGGCCCCCGGGCAGGAACCGGGACGCGACGGCATGAAGCCGCTGATCAGGGCGTTTCAGGCTGCCTTTCCAGACGTGAAAATCATCGTCCACGAAATGATTGGCGGACCGGGCCGAGTTGCCGTGCGGGCCGAAATCACCGGCACGCATTCAGGCGAATGGTTCGGGATTGCGCCGACAGGCAAGGCATTTCGCATGCCGATCCACGAATTCCATTATGTCGAAAACGGCAAAGCGACCCATACGTGGCATCTGGAAGACTGGCTTGGCTGGTTGTATCAGGTGGGCGCATGGCCAATCACTGATCAGGAGGCCTCGCAATGAAAGCCGTTAGACTTGATGATTACAATACGGCACCTGTCATCCGCGATATTGCCACACCGGAAATCGGCCCGGAGAACGTGCTGGTCCGGGTGGGAGCAGCAGCTCTTAATCCGCTGGATGTCAAATTGCAAAGCGGCGTGTTGCAGGGCTATTTCCCGCTGGAATTCCGATACACGATGGGATCAGATATTTCCGGGATGATCGAGGACGTCGGCGCAAATGTGATCGGCTGGCAGAAAGGTGACAAGGTTATTGCCCGGCTTGATCCGGTCGCAGGTGGTGCCTTTGCCGGGTTCGCCTGTGTTCCGGCAAATTACCTTGTGAAGCTAACTGAAGACATGCCGCTTGAAGTGGCCGCAGGCATTCCGACGGCGGCGGGAACAGCGTGGCAGGTGCTGTTCGAGATGGGCGATCTTGGTGTCGGGCAGACCGTTCTGATCCATGCCGGGGCAGGCGGGGTGGGTAGCTTTGCCATCCAGTTTGCCCGTGCGGCCGGCGCGCGCGTGATTGCAACCGCATCCGGGGACGGGATCGACATTGCGCGGACATTGGGCGCAGATCAGGTGATTGATTATCGTCATGCCGATTTTGCTGAAATGCTTTCGGACATCGATCTGGTGATCGACAGCATTGGCGGCGAAACACAGCAAAAATCGTTTGGAGTTCTGCGAAGCGGCGGCAGGTTGCTATCGCTTGTTGCCCCGCCGGACGAGGCATTGGCACATGCGCACAATGTCAATGCGCAGTTTGTGTTTCATATGTCTGACGGGGAACGGTTGGCGCGGGTTGTTTCAGCGATACACGAGAATAAAGTGAAGGTCCTGATCGACCGGACCGTGCCAATCGATCAGTTCGGCGATGCCTTTACCCGGCAAGCATCGGGCCGGGCGCGCGGCAAGATCATTGTGACGATGGTTTAATATGAGAAAACCGTGACGCAGACTGTCTGTGTCACGGTTTTTGTTTTCTGAGGATCGTCACTGGTCAGGCGTTGGCTTCGACCCGAAGGGCTTTGTCGTCAATCGGCATATGCACGAGGGCGGCAAAGATGCCAAGCGCGATGGAAGCGATCCAGACGCCATCGAAACTGCCGGTCAGATCAAAGATGACCCCACCCATCCACGCGCCAAAGAACGCACCGATCTGGTGGGACAGCATGACAATGCCAAACAGCGTTGCCATATAGCGCGGGCCGAAAACCTGCACGATGATGCCGCTAGTGAGCGGCACGGTTGACAGCCACAAGGCCCCCATCACCGCCGAGAACAGCCAGATGGTCTCAGCCGTTTTGGGCGCAATCATAAAGATCAGAATGACCAATGCGCGCATACCGTAAATAAACGACAGGCCCCATTTCTTGCGCCATTTGCCGCCCGCCCAACCAGCCGTCAGGGTGCCGACAATGTTAAACAGGCCGACAATCGCAAGTCCCTGTGCCGCGACCGAACCGGGCAATCCGCAAAGCTGGGTAAAAGTTGGCAGGTGGGTTGCGATCACCGCGATATGGAACCCGCAGACAAAGAAGCCGGCATTCAAAAGCAGGAAGCCACGATGTTTGCGCGCTTCGTGAAAGGCCGCGACCAACCCGGTCGGGCCAAGATCACCCCCCCCCGAATTGGGGCCGTGGGCCTCGGCCTTGCCCGTAAGTGCAAAGGCAAACGGCACGATGATCATTGACATGACGGCAAGGATTGCAAGGGCAGACACATAGCCGACACTGTCATTCAGAAACTGGGTTGTCGGGGCCATGATAAACTGGCCGACCGAGCCCCCGGCAGATGCCAGGCCAAGGGCGAAGCTACGTTTGTTGGGTGGGAAGGCACGGCTGATGGCGGCCAGAATGACCGGGAAGCTGGTCGCACCGACACCCGCCCCGATCAGGAAGCCTGATGTCAGATGCAGTTCAAGTGGGGAGGTCGAAGTCCCCATCAGATACAGACCCAGCGCATAAAACAGTGCCCCGCCGATCAGGGTGCGGGTTGTGCCATAGCGATCGGCAAGGGCACCGGCAATCGGGGCGGCAACACCCCACATCAGGTTCTGAATGGCAAAGGCCAGACCAAAGGTGGAAGCACTCCAACCGGTGGCCGTCAGCATATCGGGGATAAACAGGCCAAGCGACGGTCGGATTCCAAGATTGACTGCCAGGACAAGACAGCCAGCGACAAGAACAAGCCAGGGAAACCATCTGGCGGTGCGAAGAGTGGGGCTCATCGGGCTACTCCGGAGCGGATTTCAATAATTGTTCCGATTTTGAACGCGATGGCGCAATGCGTCCAATTCATTCGGATTATTATGCTGATAACATTTGCGCATTATTATCTGGCAGCGGATCGGATATCGCTCCGGCTTCGACGACAATTTTGCCAACGGTATCAATGATATCATCAAGATCGGTATTGGCCTGACGGCGGATCAGCATGATCCCCATATCCCAGTTCATGCCGGGAATATCAAGGATGCGAATGCGGTTTGCCGCCGGACTGTGCATGCAGAACCGCCGTGCCATGATGCCGTATCCCGCACCGGCGGCAACCATTTCGATCTGCAATTCAAGGGCGGAAACTTCGAGCACGGATTTGAACTGCACCCCGTTCTGACGCGCCCACGCATTGCCAAGTGCCCGGAAAGTACAGCCATCCGGCATCAGAACCATTGGATGTTCGGCCAGTTCGGCAATGTTTTTCGGGTGGTGTTTGGCCGATCGTGGTCCGATGGCAACGATTTGGTCATCAAGAAGCTTTTGCGCGCGCAGACTTGCCGGAATATCTCGGACATCGGTCCCACCGATTGTGCCATGTGGACCATCCAGCGACAGCATGGCATCAATTTCACCCCGCCGCATCAGCGGCAACAGCTCGCTTGACCAGCCGCTTTTGATCGTAAGCGACATGTCAGGAAAACGTGTGTGCAGGTCGCGCAGTTCACGTGCCGCCAGCAGAGGCGCTGCCCCGTGGCTGACGCCAAGGCGGAAGGGGCCCGTCACGGCATTGTTGCCGGTGATGCTTTCGGTGAAACCGTTAAGGCGGCGCAAAAGATCACGGGCTTCGGCCAATGCACGATGCCCGGCAGGGGTCGGTTGCAATGGTTTCAATGACCGGTCAAAAAGCTGTGTGCCAATGCGTTCTTCAAGGCGCTGGATGCGGCGCGTGATGGCGGGCTGCGTCAGGCCAAGGTGGGCTGCCGCCCCATGAAAGGATTTTTCATCGGCCACGGCAATCAATGCCTGAAGTTCGCGGGTATCCATAACGATCCATCCTTGATGCTGGAAGCGACAAGGATCGCGCAATTATACTCACGATGCAAGAAAAGCATCATGCTGGATCTGGCGATATATTTGATGCATGTCTGGCCTGTCTCAGGGCATCGGCCATTTTCTGCATTTTGGTTTTGCATGCTGTTGCTGCCGCGGTATAGCCGCCTTCGCCACCATCAAGAAAATGAAAATGCGCATCGTTGGTGACGGATGGTACGATGCAGGTCATCAGGGCGGTTTTCTGGTGATGCACGCCGAAGTGAATGTCGCCGTGCTGTTCGGCTTCGAGCAGAAGGTCTTCGATATCGCGTGACTGATCGGGTGTGCAATTGACCGTCATCCACAGTCCATCACCGAATTTGCGAAAATCGGTATTCAGTGCCGTATAGTCGCGATAGCGCACCGGATCAAAGCCGCCGACGGATTTCCCGGTTTTAAACAGGATCAGCGCGATCAGGGAAATATACAGCGCCTGTGCCCATGCCTTGAAAAGCGATCCGCCTGGTGCGCGCGTTGCCAGCGCTTCAAGCCGCAGACCCGATGGCGGGAATTTGAATGCGGGTCCGGCAGCGGGGATCGGGCTGCTTTTTCGCGGGCTGCTATCAAGGATGTCAAACAGCTTGGCAGCACAGACATCAAATAGAGGTCGGTCTTCGCCGGGCAGAACGATGATCGACAGGATTTCGCTATCCTTGGTCGCCTTGATCGGTGACCAGCGACATGACAGGCCGCTAAGGTTTGGCTGGGTTCCTGCGGGGGCCGGGGCAACGAGATTGTTCCCCTGTTTCATCCGGTCTTCGGCCCATTTCATGCCGCGCCCGGAAAACATCGCATAGGAAACCGGCGGTGAAACCGCGTAACGTGCCACCCTTACATTGCGCCCGGTTGCCCGGATTTCGGCAATCCGTATCAGGGCAACCCTCAGATCAAAACCAAGGGCTTCGTTCGCCCATGTCGTGGTGGCTGCAAGGGCATCGCGCACTGCATCAATATGATCGGGCGGGCAGGCAAAACCGGCACCATCGCCGCCAAAAATAAAGGGATAATCGGAATGGCCAAGCGCATTGCTTACCGCGCAAATTACCGAGGCCCCGACCATGTTGACATCCTTGAACCGGCCAGCTGCGACGGCTTTGGTCGATCCGGCAATATCGGATGTGCCGACCCACCAGTCATCTGGCAGTTCGTGATAGATTGACGGATCAAGAACCTTGGCGAAATCGTTAAAAACCGGGATGTCGAGATAGGGATTGTTCACAGGCATCTCGCAGTTTCGCAGGGCCGGATTATGCCGCCTTAGTAATGAGGCGGCGGTGCATCATCTTCTGGTGATGTACGCAGGAAATCAACAAGCCGTTTAATATCTTCGGCCATCAATTTGTTGCGCCGTTCCAGCAGATCAATCCGGTCCCACTGTGATTTGATCATGTCGGACATGTCATGCATCGCGCTTTCGAGATGGGCAATATGGATTTCGAGTTCGTTGATGCGGGTATCGGGGGCTTGCTGGCTCATGTTGGCGTATTTGCTCTGACTGGCGGGTGGAAAACTTGCCGGGCTTCAGTCCCTGTGGCAGGAGTAGGGCATGGACCGTAACACACATTACCAAGATTGGTTAGCCGACCTGTGAGCGAATTATCCATCCTTGTCATTCTGGGCGTCGTTATTGCCTTGATCCTGATTTATGCGATCCGGCTGCGTGCGGTGCCGATGCCAAGTGGTCGCAAGGCACGAACGGAAATCATATCCTATCTGCCCAAGGAACCCTGCCGGGTGACGGATTTCGGATCGGGGTGGGGAGATTTGGCAATCAGCATCGCGCGAGCCCGGCCTGACATTCCCGTGACAGGGATCGAACTATCGCCCTTGCCCTATGCGGTCAGCCGCATTCGTGCACGGCTCGCCCAGCTTGAAAACCTCTCTTTGGTACGTGCGGATTTCAGAAAGCGTGATCAGGACCTTGGGGATGTTGTTGTGTGCTTCCTTGACCCGCGCGTGATGGCTGATGTCGGCGATGTACTAAATCAGCGTATGGTGCCCGGCGGGATCGTAATATCGCGCGCCTTTGCCATTCCCGGCTGGCAGGCATTTGGCGAGGTCCCGATGCAGTCGGGGAGCGATATGCTTTATCTTTATCGGGTGGGATCGCATCTGTCAGGATAAGGTGAGGTGCGGTTTGCAAAAAGCAGGGGAGCTTTGGGCACCCCCGATTTTTGGCATCATTCTTCTTCATAAATCTTGATCAGGGCGGAATGGTCAAGATCGCCCCCGCCCATTTCGATCAGTTCTTCGTAAAGTTCGAGTGCGAGGCGCGAGAAGGGTAATTCAAGGCCAAGCTCGCCTTCGGAAAATTCAAGCGCCTGATACAGATCCTTGCGCTGGGTGACGACCTTGCCGCCGGGTTCGAAATTACGTTCGATCATGCGTTCGCCGTGCTTTTGCAGGATGGCAGAATCCGCAAAGCCGCCGGTCAGGGCGGATCGCAATTTGTGCAGATCGACCCCGGCCTCGTCCGCCATGGAAAAGGCTTCGGCAATGGCACCGATGGTGATGCCGACAATCATCTGGTTGGCTGCTTTTGCGATCTGGCCTGATCCGATTTCCCCGACATGGGTAACGCGTGATCCAAGAACGCCAAAGACACGCTGGACACGTTGGAAGTCTTCTTCCTCGGCACCGACCATGATGGTGAGTGTACCGTTTTCCGCGCCGTGTGTGCCGCCCGATACTGGGGCATCGATCCAGTGACCGCCTGCTTCTTCGACGGCATCGGCAAAGCGCCGGGTCGCATCAATGGCGGTTGTTCCCATATCGACAACGATGGTGCCTTCTTCCATACCATCAATAACGCCGTCTTCGCCAAGCAGGACATTCTCAAGCGCCTCGGTATTGGCGACACAGATGATGACGATATCGGCATCGGCGGCGGCATCGGCGGGGGTCGGGGCGGTTGCAACGCCCAGATCGTCAAAGGCATTGAGCGTTTCGGGATTTCGCGTATTGACGGTCAGGATCGCGCCGGCCTTTTCAAGATTGAGCGCCATGGGGCGGCCCATCAATCCCAAACCGATGAATGCGATATTTTCCCCGGCAAGTGCGGTCATAACGGTGTTCCTTCGTTTTGGCCAACGCGTGGGCCTTCAATGTGACGGTCAAAGCGATCAGGCAATCAAAAACATCCCGGTTCGTGGAACCGGGCGGGCGGCAGTAAAAATGCAGGTGCGGCCATAACATGGCGGTCTGACAAAGAAAGCAGCAATTCAAGGCACTTGCCTGATGTTATGCGCGTTTCATTTGGGTTCCGTCACTATCGACCGACGCTATATCGTCGGAATGGAAATTATGTGGTCGTTCTGTGCTGTCTTCGCTTTTATCTTCACGGGCCTAGAATTCGCCAGGGCGGACATAACGCGCGGCCATCGCGCGTTCAATGGCCGCACCTACAAGGCGGTCGATATCAAGGCGGTGACGTATCAATTCGAGAATGCGAAGTTCTTCCTGGCTGATTTCGCTGTCAGACAGGACAATTTCACAGGCAAAGACATAGGCTGTTTCGCGCAATTTGCGCGGCAGGGCTTCGCGGATCATATCCAGCGTGCTGTCGAGCCCGTCTTCTTCGGCAAGTAACTTGGCACAGTCACGTGCAACTGCGGTGACACCGTCATTGTCAAAGCCGGCAAAAATCGGAAGGTAACGAACCCGACGCCCCATTGCGGACAGTTCTGCGTCGGTAATATCGTTATCCGAGGCCGAAACCATAACCATTGTGTAAATCAAGGCGTCCTGATGCGAGATCACGATGATTACTCCTTTTCCGGGTGACTGACCGTTAACGGATATTCCCGCCGAACGTCGACGCACCGGATGATGGCGTGTGACAACTCCGATGGACATAGAACCTAAGACGGTATTTGATCCCCGGCAACAGTTAACCGTTTAAATCCTTACGATTTTAATGATTGCGTAGTGAAGTATGAGGCATCCTTTGGTCGTCGGGACACAGGGGGGGTTGCTACGCATTCATGCGTAGAGGCTGTGAACCGAAGGGGATGCTTAAAAAATACAACATGTTAGCGTCAGGAACGCATCGCATTCTCTCTTGGGAATAAAATAGGCCTTTGCAGCGCATGGGGTAATAGTTATGGTCTCGCAGCGATAACAAAAATGACGAATAAGCCGGGTATGGGAGTTATCATTTCAAGCAATGCTGCGGGAACTCTTGCGGCGTTGATTGGGCATCTTCGTGTACCGTCGGGGGTTTATGATCCCATCGGCGAGAGCCTTCTTGTCAATGCGCCGTGGGTGCAGACGATCTCGCCCGACCTTGCCGATGATACCTGGCAAAAAATCGATACCCATCCCGAAATTGCCCGAAACATTCGTGAAATCAGTGCCGAAGCCCTTAATGCCGTCGGCTATTTTTCGCGCGTTGACCATATCGACGGTCGCGATGTTCAGTTTTTTGCCTGGCAGCTTTCATTTTCCGAACAGGTTTATGTCCGCATCATCGCCCTGCAGGATGCCGATGCAACGACAGGCACCGGGGTTCTGATTTCTCCGCAACCGGTTCTTGTGGTCGAACGCGATGGCGGTTTGCGATTCTCGAACAAGGCCGCAGAACAGGCTGCCCTCGAAATGGGGCTGCCCGGTGCATTGTCGCTGACCAAGCCAACCGGACAACGTGCCCTGTTCGAAGAAGGGGAGGATAACGGCGACTGGGATGAGGTTCGAACGGTCCATTACGGGCAGCGGATTTACCAGTGGCAGCGCATGCCTTTGCCGACGCAGGATGCGATTGCGCTGTTCGGGCAGGAACGCACGCGCGAGGAAAGCTATCGCCGGGCACTTGAACATGCCGTGCATGGCATTATCGATCTGGCGGCTGATGGCACCCTGACCAGTGTGAACGAAGAAGCCGCAACATTGTTTGGCTATGACAATGTCCGTGAACTCCGTCAGGCCTATCTGACCAATCCCGAAAAGTTTTATGCCCGATCCGAGGATTTGCGCGATTTGCGCCGCGATCTTGTATCGGGCAACGGCATTCAGGCGCGCGATGTAGAAATGCGCCGTCAGGATGGCAGTCAGCTTTGGGTGCGGATCAACGCGACAGAAATCCGCGGCGAGGGCGGATCGCTTCTGGGGTATAGCGTTACCGTTACCGACATCACCAAAAGCCGTCAGGCGGAATATGATCTACGCCGTCGACAGGAACGTTATCGCGCACTGGTCCAGACTGCGGGCAGCGTGATCCTGTTCCTTGATAGCGAAGGACGCATTCTGGAATATAACCGCGAATGCGAATGGACATTCGGCTATTCCTGGATGGAAGCAGCGGGGCAGAATTTCTTTGATTTTCTGTTGCTTCCGGGGGAACGCGATCAGGTGCGTCAGGCGATCAAGCGCCTGATTTCCGGAGAGATCATCAAGGACGAAGTCATTTCATTCCGTCGTCGCGACGGCGAGGTGCGCCTGTTGCAATGGAATGCGCGTGCGCATTTTGGTGAAGATGGCGACGTATCGGGTGTGATCTGCATCGGGCAGGATGTGACCGAAAAACTGTCGGTCGAACGTGCTCTTCGCCGGGCCGAGGAAAAATATCGCGGTATTTTCGAAAATTCCGCCGAAGGACTTTATCAAAGTCGCCCGCTTGGCGATATCCTGTCGGCCAACCCGGCCTTTGTGTCGATCCTTGGCTATGACAGTGCCGATGAATTGCTGGTGTCACAAAGCGGGTTTTCGCAATGTTACCTGAACCCGACCAATCGATTGCGCCTGACGGGAAAGCTGTTGCGTGATGGCGCGGTCCAGGGTTTTGAAGCCGAAATGCGCCGCCGGGACGGCAAGATCATCTGGGTCGAGGAAAATGCCCGACTGGTCCGCGATGACAAAGGTGTTCCGGTTCTGATCGAAGGATCGATCACGGATATCACGGATCGAAAACGCAGCGAAGCCCGCATCCAGTTCCTGGCTCATCATGACGGATTGACCGGACTTCCCAACCGAACCCTGTTTCAGGAACGTCTTGCTGCCGCGGTCAAGCGCGGCAAGCATGAAAAGCGCAGTTTTGTGCTGATGCTGTTTGATCTGGATAACTTCAAGGACATCAATGATACGCTAGGGCATCCCATCGGCGACCTACTCTTGCAGGGGGTGGGGGAGCGCATGCGGGTGTGCCTGCGTAACGAGGATGTTGTCGCACGCCTTGGCGGGGATGAATTTGCCGTCCTGATCCATGATCCGGGCACGGTCGAGGAAGTGACCCTTGTTGCGCAGCGCCTGATTGAACGGGTGTCTGAACGCTTCATGCTGGACGGGAACGAGGTGCAGGCATCGACATCGGTCGGGATTTGCATGTTCCCGCAGGACGGGCGCGATGAAAAAGACCTTTTCCGCAATGTCGATCTGGCGCTGTATTGCTCCAAGGCCGAAGGGCGCAACCGGTATCATTTCTTCGAGCCGCGTTTGCAGGTCGAAGTGCAGGAACGCAAGGCGCTGGAACGCGACCTTAGCCACGCGATTGAAAATGACGAGCTGGAGCTGTTCTATCAGCCGATCATTGATATCGCGAACCACAAGATCATCGGGATGGAGGCGCTGGTGCGCTGGTTCCATCCGTCCCGCGGGCAGGTCAGCCCGGTCGATTTCATTCCCGTGGCCGAACGCATGGGGATCATTGCCGATGTCGGGCGCTGGGTGCTCAATCAGGCATGCAAACAGACCCGGCAATGGGTCGATGCCGGTTATGGTGAACTGACGATTTCGGTCAATCTTTCGCCGCTGGAGCTGGCACGGCACGAGGACCTGATTGAAAGTGTCGGCGATGTTCTGGAACGGTCGCGTCTGAACCCGACCCAGTTGCAGTTCGAAGTTACCGAAAGTGCGGTGATGGATAACCCGCGCGAAGCGGCGATCACACTGGGCATTCTGCGCAATCAGGGGATCCGGATTGCGATTGATGATTTCGGGACCGGTTATTCATCGCTGGCCTATCTGAAACGGTTCCCGGTCGACAAGATCAAGATCGACCGGTCGTTTATCATTGATCTGGACAGTCGCGATGGCAATGCGGCAATCGTGCGCGCGGTGGTATTCCTGGCGCGGTCGTTTGGCATGGCGGTCAATGTCGAGGGGATCGAGACGGAAATGCAACTTGAACGCATCGTTTCCGAAGGGGTCGACGAGGTGCAGGGCTTCTATTTCAGCAAGCCGATCCCGGCCAGCGATTTTGAAGTGCTGTTGAAATCGAACGTGACCATGCCGTTTGATGTGTCCTTTGGCGGGAACTCGCGGCCGCACTGATCATGCAGGCGACCGCATTCCCGGTTTTCAACAGGTTTCGTCCGTTATCACGCGGCGCGGTGATCCCAGAAATCACCGGCCTTCTGGCGCACGCGATCCCGGTCGATCACGACCGTTAACGGGCGTGACCGGCTTTTGCGCAGGACACCCTGACGACGCAGATCGGCAATCATGCGGCTTGCGGTTTCGGTGGTTGTGGCGATGATGCTGCCCAGCTTGTCGCGTGTCGGTAGAGGGCAGTGATCATCCTTGGCACTCCAGAGCAAGAACCGGCAAATCCGGCGCATCGCCGACCCGGTCCCCAGATTGACCTTCCAGTTATAGCCATCGACAACCTCACGTGCGAGCAGACGCAGGATCGCCTGTTGCAGTTCGGGATTGTTTGTCTGGGCCATGCGAACACGCGCAACCGGAATGCGCATTAGCACCGTTGGTGTCAGGGTTTCGCTGATCAGTGACAGACCCGGTTCGACAACGGTCTCAAGTCCGATGAGGTCGCCGGGGCGAAACACGCGGCAGACCTGACGTTCGCCATCTTCGGCATAGTGACACTGCATCACAAGGCCAGACAGGATGCGATAGATATATTCGCTGTCCCCTTCGTGATGTCCGATGGCTGTATTGGCCCCCATATCAAGGGCAGGGTTTTCAGCAAGTTTCTCAAGATGTTTCAAGGCGTCTTCGTTGTTCATGGGGGAACTCCCGATGGCACAAGGGAGATACGCGGCATCTTGCGGGGTGCCGCGTATCGACACCAGATCTTTTGTCCGGCCGGATGGCCGGTTTGCTTTGTCTAACAATCAGGCCGCGCGTAATGCGCGGGCGGGCCGTGCAACAAACAACCAGTCCAGCAACCAGATCACCAGCATGGATGCACCGACAACCGGGTAAATGATGCCGCCAATCGCAAGGATTGCCGTGACACCGACCAGACTTTTTGTCCTTCGGGGCAAGGGTGGTACACCAAGCGATCCGGCAGGGCGGCGTTTCCACCACATAACCCCGCCCGAAACGGCCATAAAGACAATTGCGGCACAGACAATCATCAGGACAATCTGGTTGATCACGCCGTATTCCTGACCAAGATGGACATTGATCGACCATTCCATGATCCGGCCAAAGATGCCGTAATCCTGATATCCCATATTGATCAGTGGTCGACCTGAATACTGGTCCAGATGAATGACACGCTGTTGGGACAGGTCATCGGGATAAATCGATGCGCTGTAAACACCGGTTTCGCCACCTGGCAGTGAAATCGCATAGCCCGGCGCAATGCCAAGTTCCTCGAACTTTGTCACGGCTGCATCAATGCCGATGGGCGTTGGTTTGACACCCCCGGCATTTGCGATGCCGTCAACCGACATCGGGATCGGGGCGTTTTCGGTGGTCCAGCCGGTTTCGCCAAATGCGTCAATCATCGGCACGGTCGAAAGCGGTACATCGACGCGTACACCCGATGGATAGCCACTGGGTGTGCCGTTGGCGAATTCGTTGGCATATTTGCCCCAGAACACCGACCAGAACATGCCGGTCGCGGCCAGAAACACGATAAAGAAGCCAACAAAAATACCGGTTACCGCATGGGCGTCGCGCCACCAGCGCCGACGCGCAGGCGTATCGCGCACGGTCAGCACGCCGCCCGTCTGATCGCCACGCGGCCACCAAAGGTATGTGCCGGTCGCGACCAGCAGGATGCTCCAGCCTGCGGCAATTTCGATCAGGTAATTGGCAATGGTGCCGAATTCGGCCAGGCTGTGGATGCGGCGCACCAGCCACATGATTGTACCGCGATCAGGCATCGACCCCTGAACCAGTCCTGTATAGGGATCGACATAAACCGACCGACGATCACCGCCTGATGTGGCAATAACGATTTCGGTGCTGCGGTCCGGCGAGGCTGGCGTGATGATTTTGACCGGTTTGTCACCAACGAAATAGCGCACGGCATCAACCTGTGTGCTGATCGGAAGCGGCGGTACATCCAGAACATTGACGAATTTCAGATCGGAATAAACCCAGTCATCGATTTCGTCACGGAAAAGATAGGCCGCACCAGTAACGGCCAGAAGAATCATAAAAGGCAGGACAAAAAGTCCGGCATAGAAATGCCAGCGCCAGACAGCGCGATAGAGGCTGCTTGTCCCTTTGGGCGCATTTTTGGCATGTACCGATGCGTTTGGCATCACGATATCCCCAATTCGGTCGCGGGTCTGTTGGAATACAGGCGCATAGGCCGGCCAATCTCTACCCGGAACTTAAACAATCTGAAATTGGCCGTGCCGGGTGGTCCGATGCCAAGAAGGGCAACAGACATCATCCATCAGGCCGGGAGACAGTCAGACGGGAAAGGGCGGGGCACGTGGTGATGCCGCAATCGGGCAGAAGTCATGCAGGCGTGCCGTGATATGAAGGGCGGTGACCGTATTGGACATCCGCACGCGATGGATCAGGGGCAATTCCGGTTCGACGGGCAGGCCGACCGCATGATTGCCAAGGCCGCAGATCGCGCACTGGAAACCTTCATAGGCACTGGAATGGGGGGATGATCCGCCTTCTTCTGTCGCACCGGCAGGGACGGATATCGTCTTGATGCCATTGGCTGTACAGATGATTAGCGGAATAAAGTTCTGATCGGCGTTGCCTGCGGCAACGGCCGGTGTATTGGCAAGCGCGACCGGCGCATGCATAAAGCCGAACATCAGGGCATTCGCCAGCAAAAAGCACGCGACAGCAACCGACAGGCTGCTTCTGAGTGCCGAATATGTCTGGCAGGTTTTGATCACGGCTTTCAATCCATTCCGGAAAGATACATGCCTTCAATAATCCCTTGAAGGCGGGGTGTCAAAACTTGTTGGTGTGAACCACTTATCACCGATTTTTTATAATCGTTCCTGTAATAATTGAAATCCGTTGGCTTGCCTTGGATACGGGGAAATGGGCTGTCTTGATCCAACGTTCGGAAAGCCCAGGAAATTCCGTCTCCGGTTTGCACTGCTTGATTGCTATCATGGCTATCGCGTCCCTCATGATGCTGTTGGCAAATAGTTTTCGGCGAAAACCCCGTTTCGGATTAGGCTGTTCATCCTGCTTTGGCCATTCGGGGAGAAACCGATATGCAAGCCGATCCGCCCGGCGGTATGCGATTGCTGACAAAGCCTTTGTGGTCGGCTGAGCGTGTCAACCGCGCGGTGCTGGCGTTAACCGTGACCGGGATTGTTGCGCATTTTGCCCTGATGCCGATAGGAATCGCACCGGTTTTCGGGGTTGCGGCAACGGATTGGCCGTTATTTATTCTTTTGGCCTTGGGCGGCGGGGTTTTGCTTTTTGAAATTGCCCAGAAGGTGCTGCAACGCGATTTCGGGGCGGATTTTCTGGCCGTCATTGCCTTTATCACCGGTGTTGTTCTGGGCGAATATCTGGCGGCGTCGCTAATTATCCTGATGCTAAGCGGTGGTCAGGTTCTGGAAGCCTTTGCCATGCGAAAGGCGTCATCGGCGCTGAATGCGCTAGCGGATCGCATGCCGACAATCGCGCATCGCAAAGACGGTGAAAACATCACCGATATCGGGCTTGATGATATTGCCATCGGCGACCTGATTGCCATTTTTCCCCATGATACCGCCCCGGTGGACGGGGTGGTTGTGGATGGTCATGGCAGCATGGATGAAAGCTATCTGACCGGGGAACCTTATGTTGTCAGCAAGGCACCCGGGGCATCGGTGCTTTCGGGGGCGATCAATGGTGATGCGGTGCTGGTGGTCCGGGCCGAACGGCGTGCACGTGAGTCGCGCTATGCCCAGATCATGCAGGTGATGCAGGAAGCCGAGCAAAAACGCCCAAAAATCCGGCGGCTGGGCGACCAGATCGGTGCATGGTTCGCGCCCTTCGCGCTGCTGGTGGCGTTTGCTGCCTGGTATCTAAGCGGCGATGCCGTGCGGTTTCTGGCGGTTCTTGTCGTGGCAACGCCCTGTCCGCTTTTAATTGCCATTCCGATCACGATCATGAGCGCGATTTCAATGGCGGCAAGGCGCGGGATCGTGATCCGCGATCCGACGGTTCTGGAACGGTTGCCAACCTGCAAAACCGCAATCTTCGATAAGACCGGCACCCTGACTTACGGGCGTCCGGAACTGGTCGAAATCCTGCCGGCTGCGGGGAATTCGGCCAACGATGTTCTGCGGCTTGCTGCCAGTCTGGAACGGTATTCCAAACATCCATTGGCGATGGCGGTTCTGGCGGCGGCGGATGCGCGAATGCTTGCACTGGGTGATGTGGTGCGGGTTTCGGAAAAACCGGGCCAGGGTTTGACCGGTGTAGTTGATGGCCACGAAATTGCGGTGACTCATCGTAAAAAGCTGATTGCAGGCGATCCGGCGATGGTCGATATCCTGCCGCCCAGTGTCAGCGGGCTGGAATGTGCGATCATGATAGACGGGGCTTATGGTGCGACCTTTCGTTTCCGCGATAGTCCGCGTTCGGACGGCAAACATTTTGTCGGTCATCTGGCGCCGATCCACCATTTCAAAAAGATCATGCTTTTATCGGGGGACCGCGAAAGCGAGGTCAGCCATCTTTCGCAATTGCTGGGTATTCGCGAAAGCCTTGCATCGCAAAGCCCGGAACAAAAGGTTGCCATCGTGCGCCGCGAGGCGGCAAGTGCACCGACGCTTTTCATGGGGGATGGCATTAATGATGCCCCGGCATTGGCGGCGGCAACCGTTGGCATCGCCTTTGGCAAGCACAGTTCGGTTACCGCAGAGGCCGCAGGTGCCGTGATCCCCGAAAGTTCGCTGCAAACTGTCGATGAACTGTTTCATATCAGTACCGCCATGCGCCGTATTTTATTGCAAAGCGTGATTGGCGGTATGGTGTTATCGGTCATTGCCATGGGCTTTGCCGCCTTTGGCCTCATCAGCCCGGTGACAGGGGCAATTCTGCAGGAAGGTATTGATGTTATTGCGATCCTCAATGCTTTGCGCCTTGCACTTGTGCGTAACATCAATGCAGACTTGGTAGGGGATGAGGGCGAGTACAGGCTATAGTTGCAACTGGCGTCTTTGAAGCAAAGGAACAGGGTGATGACACTTATCGTGAATGACGGCACGCCGGAAATGCGCGGACTTCTGGAAAAGGGGCGCAAACGGTTGCGCATCGTCGGACTGGTTTTGCTGGTGCTCGGTATCCTTGCCGTTGCCTTTCCGTTTGCGACCACAATTGCCTTTAAAACCGTGATCGGCTGGTTGTTTATCATTGGGGCTGTCGGGCACTTTTACGGTGCATGGAATGCCGATACCCCGACACGACGCTGGATCGACATCGTTCAGGGTGTTTTGTTCGGGCTTGTTGGCGGGTGGCTTGCGTTCTTCCCGCTGACCGGGATTGTGACCCTGACGGTTTTGCTGGCGATCGCCTTTATCCTGCAGGGGGTTCTCGAGCTCGTCATGGCGTTTCGGCTCAGCCAGTTTCCCGGTTGGAAATGGATGCTGTTCTCTGGCGGGATTGCCGTACTTGCCGGTATCCTGATATTCGCCGAGCTGCCAAGTTCGGCCACATGGGCCATAGGGCTTTTGCTGGGTATCAATCTGCTGTCATCGGGTTTCAGTTACCTGATGGTGTCAATGGCGATGGGCAAGGTTTCCGTCCGCTAAAGCCCGTCGGTCATGGATCATGCGGAAAGGCGCCGGGCGCGATCAGTTCAAGGTCAAGTTCTTTCATCACGACCTCAATCGGGGTGATGATGGTTGTGCCCGGGTCGCGCGCGGTACTTTCCGATCCGGCAAACAGCAACCCGACGCAGACATTGTCATCGTCGTAAACCAGCGAACCGGAATCACCACCGCGTGAAAAATCACCCTGACCCAGCGGTTGGGAAATGATCACCTGATCGATGAAAACCGCGTTTCCGGCTTCGCCGTAATTGACCTGAACGGTGGCATAAAGACCCTGTATCGATCCCTTGGTATGGCCGGTGGTACGCCCGGTTTTATGAACCGCCGTGCCAAGGTCGCCATCGCCAAGATTGCGGGTTTTTCCCGGTGTTTCCGGCCCGATATTCTGCGTGTGCCAGCGGACATATTCGGTCGCGGGTTCAAGCGGTGCGGCAATCGCCGCATCCATACGGTTTTCGGCATTGTCGCGAAAATCGATCGGTACAAACCGGGCCAGACCGGCAATCACATCATTCGGATCATGGCCACCATCGGCGATGCCCGGTTGCAGGATGGCATCGCCCGGCCGCGCATCGTTCGAATTGGCCAGAACATGATTGTTCGATAGGATGACGACCGCCCCGCTTCGACGGTCACGCATCAATCCGCCCAGGGTTCCGGCGGTGATATCGGCATGCCCAATGCTGATGCCGCTGGTGGCCGGACGTTCGCGCGCGGTTAACGGACGGCGCGAGAAGCTTGCTTCCTGAACATCGGTAATGAAATCGACCGTGCCACCGCTACTGGCGGGGTGCTGTACCAGATTGGGGATGCGGTGTGACAGTGCAAGCTGGCTTGCCGCGATTTTCCGGTTTACGAAAATGACGATGGCAAGCTCGCCGGTATCAGTGCCTTTGACGGTTTTCCGACCCAGCGAATAACCGTTTATCTCGCCGCGTTCCAGCAGCGGATCGAACTGGTTGGTTTGACGGATGAAGTCCCGATATTGCGCAAAATTGGCCCGTGTCATGGTTGGAATTCCCTATTGCTGTTATCACGGCTTGCCCCGGATTATTCCGGCTTTTATTACCGGTTTTATTCAGCATGGCAGGGGTTTATGGCGCTCAGAAGGCTGTAAAACCCTTGCCTGGGATCAACTCTACGTCGTAGCCGTCAACATCATGGGGAACGCCGTCTGGCCAGCCAGGACAGGATACATAAACATGAATGCATTGGCGGTCGGGATGGATGCGCGACACACCGGCCGCCACGCCAACCACACCCGAGGCCGCCATAACCTCGGCCCGGCAATGTTCTATCGCTTCCTTCAGGGGTGGACGGGACATCGGTTTATCCTCTTATGTGTCGGCTCATCTCGCCCTTCGGATATGGGGTGAAAGGTCGCGTTGGTCAAACGCACTTTGCCCATTGCCTTAAAATGTCCGAAGGCCTGTGGTCGGCAGCAGGACGGAATAAAGCGATCCGGTCGCGGTGATGAACAGGCGATTGTTTTTCGGGCCGCCAAAACAGACATTCGATACCCGTTCAGGCACAAGAACCTTGCCGATCAGATCACCGGTATCGGACAGGCAATGCACACCATCGGTGGCGCTGCACCAAAGCCGTCCGGCATTGTCCAACCGGAAGCCGTCAAACAGCCCGTTGCTGCATTGGGCAAAAACGTCACCTCCTGCAAGGCTGTTGTCATCGCGGACATCGAAAACCCTTATGTGGCGTTCGCCGCTTTCGAAATGGGTGGCACCGGTATCGGCGATGTAAAGTTTGCTTTCATCGGGTGAGAATGCCAGTCCGTTAGGACGTTTGAAATCATCGGCAACGCGGGTGATTTTGCCTGTCACGCCGTCAATCCGGTAAACGTGGCAACCATCGATTTCGGGTTCGGCGCGAAAGCCCTCATAATCGGAATCAATGCCATATGCCGGATCGGTAAACCAGATCGAGCCATCAGATTTGACGACAAGGTCATTGGGGCTGTTGAACCGTTTGCCCTCATAACGGTCGGCCAGAACGGTCAAGCGACCATCATGTTCGGTACGTGTAATGCACCGCCCGCCATGTTCGCAACTGATCAGCCGACCCTGCCGGTCGACGGTATTACCATTTACATAACGATCACGCCCGCCCATCAGAATGCCAGTCTGACCTGTAGTCTCGTCAAACCGCATCAGACGGTCATTCGGTATATCGGAAAACACCAGCGATTTAAGCGCAGGGAAATAGGCCGGGCCTTCGGTCCAGCGGCCACCTGACCAGAGTTTTTCGATCACCGCACTGGTTTTCACCAGCGTTTTAAATCGCGGATCAAGGATTTCAAAATCCGTTTCGGCCATATCGGTTTCCTTCCTGTAGGGCGAGTGCTACAATATTCATAGCAATAAAAGGCCAATTCGGCAAATGCTACCATTTGTGTAGCACGCAAGAGGGACCGAAGGATGAAAATACCTGCCCCCGGAAAACCCGTTCGCGGTTCGCAAAGCGGCGCGCCGATCATGGCGCTATTCGATCTTTTGGGGCGGCGTTGGGCGATGGGAATTGTCTGGACCCTGTCCGAACAGGGTCCCTGTACCTTCCGCGAACTTCAGGAAAAATGTGATAACCTGTCGCCCACAACACTCAATACCCGGATCGCCGAGCTACGCGCTGCCTGTCTTGTTGATCGCGATGCCACGGGATATCGCGTTACGCCGCGCGGACGGGAACTTTATGAAATGCTGGTGCCTTTGGGATTGTGGGCGAAAGAGTGGGGGAAAGACCTGAAAGGTGTCCCAGGTACTCAATCCTGACCGGGGCGCAAAAATGTGCGCGTCTGTTCAATCGCTTCGCGCATGCCGACCCGCTGGACATTGACGTCTTCGGGGAATGCGCCCAGCAATCGCGATGGCATCCGGTTATCAAGCAGCACAAATACCCCACGGTCTTCCGCGCGGCGAACAAGGCGGCCAAAGGCTTGCTTCATCCGCAGACGGGTCAGCATGTCGTCGTACCGCGCACCATGAAATGCGGCCTTGCGTGCCCGGTGCAGGATATCGGGGCGGGGCCATGGCACGCGATCAAAGACGATAAGGCGAAGGCTATCCCCCGGCACATCGACCCCGTCGCGTACCGCATCGGTACCCAATAGACAGGCATCACGTTCAACCCGGAAAATATCGATCAGGGTGGATACATCCATGCCGTCAATATGCTGCGCCAGAAGTTGCAACCCGGCATCATCTAGCGGCCCGGTCAGGCGTTCGTAAACTGCCCGCAAACGGTTGATCGCGGTAAACAGGCCAAGTGCACCGCCACCGGACGCGAGAAACAGTTCGCGATAGGCCGCTGCCACATGGTCGGGGTTATCGCGCCCAAGGTCATTGATGATGAAAACCTTGGTCTGTTTGGCGTAGTCATAAGGGCTCTTCATCGCCGCCCGGATCGCAGGCATCGGCATGTGCGATGCCCCGGTGCGGTCTTCGGCAACACCCCAGTCAAACATTTCATCGCCCGTGCCATCGCGGAGCGTGGCCGATGTGATCACAAGCCCATGGGCTGAGGGGGCAAGGGCCGCGGTCAGGGGCAGTGTGGGGTCGATATGATGGCGGTGCATGCCAACATCGAAATCGCGGCCAAACTGCCGTTCAATGGCAAACCAGTCGACAAATTCTGGTGGGGTGGCATCGACAAGGCTTTCAAGCATGCCGCGCCACGCCGCCACCTGCATGATCGCACGCCGTTCAAGGGAACGGATCGCGGCATCAAGACGCTGGCGTTCGGCACTTTCAAGCTCGTCTGCCTTTTCATCCAGCATATGGGCGATGATCTTGATCAGGGCCTTGGCCGGTTTTTCAAGGGCGGCCAGCGCACGATCAAGATCGGCCGCACTGGCCAGAACCGGGTCAATGGCCGGTTTGCAATCGGTTTCAATCGAATAACCCCGGTCGCCTTCGGCGGCACGTGCCATGACCTGTGCCCGCACATGGGCAAGGAACAATTCCGCCGGGCCCTTGGCATGTTCGGCACCGTCATGAATGCGCATCAGCCAGCCCTGTTCGGGCAGGCATTGGGCGGCCTGGATCACAGCATTGACTGCATCGCGAAGCTCGTCCCGATCCATGATCAGGGTTTCAAGCCGTTGCTTAAGACCACGGGCACGCGACTGGCCCTTGTTTTCCGCTCCCAATAGCCAGCGACGTAGCTCCGCCCCTTCCTGGCCGGTCAGGTGGGCGGAAAAGGCTTTGTCGGCGGCGTCAAAAAGGTGATGCCCCTCGTCAAAGACATAACGTGTCGGCATCGATGCATCGTCAAGCCCGCCAAGCGCAGCCTGAACCATCACCAGCGCATGGTTGGCGACAACGATTTCTGCGGATCGTGCACGGCGCACGGTTTTTTCAACGAAGCAGCGCGAATAATGCGGGCAGGCGGCATAAATACATTCGCCACGCTGATCGGCCAATGCGCCGGTAAAGCGGTTGCCGATCAGTTCCGTCAGCCATGCCGGGAAATCACCGCCAACCATGTCGCCATCGCGCGTTTGCGATGCCCAGCACGCCATCAGCCCGAGCGGGATCGCCTGATGGGGTTGTTGCGCCAAGGGTCTCTGGGCTTCTTCGAAATTCAGAAGGCACAGGTAATTTTCGCGACCCTTTCGGACAACCGCCTTCAGGCGTTTGTCCTTGGGATCGTCATAAAGACGGTTCAGTTCCTGATCGATCTGACGTTGCAGGTTGCGGGTATAGGTTGAAATCCACACCGCCCCGTCATTCTTCTGTGCCCAGATCGATGCCGGGGCAACATAACCCAGCGTCTTTCCCGTCCCGGTCCCTGCCTCCGCCAGAACAATATTGGGCGTACCTTCGGCGGTGCGGGGCGCGAAGGCCGAACAGACGGCGGATGCATAATCGGCCTGTTGCGGGCGTTCTTCCGCCCCTTCGCCCAGAAGCTTTTTCAGCCGTTCGCGGGCATCCTTGGGATCGACCGGAATATTGCCGGGCGGCGGCGGTGGGGCATGTTCGGCCCATTCGCCCATTTTCTTCCAGACTTTAAGCCCTTCATAGACGGCAAATTTATGCGGCCCGTCGCCATCGGCACCAAGGGCGGCCAGAACCGGAACACCCCACATCCAATGTCCTCGCGCCATTGGCCATGCGATGGAAAGAGCACGTGCACGTTTTTCACGCGGCAGGGTGGCAAGTTCCTGCAACAATCGTTTCATCGCCTCGGCCAGGGCTTCGGCCTGTCCGATCAGATCATCAGACGCCCGCTGCCCGGTCGCCATGGCAAGCCCGCGTGGGGTAGGGACGCAAAACTGCGCCGGGCGGACAAAGGCAAACAGTTCCAAAAGGTCATGGGCCGGAAACGGATCGGATTTCATCCGCCGTGCCGATGCCGGGGTATGCACAAGGATTGGACGTTGGGATCGCGCGCGTTTGGCGGCCGCGCCATGTGGTAGTTCCTCGACCTCGCCATCGGGTGACAGGAAAACAGCGTGCCGCAATCCGACGACCATGACAGGTGCGTCGGGCGGCATGAATTTCGGCGTGGGATCAGAACGATCATCGAACATTTGGGGGACTATAATCAGGTCCGGCCACTGGTGCCACCGGGGAAATTAACCTATCTTCGGATTTTCGCGTTTTCATTCCCAAAGATGGTGCGGGCGTTTCAATGGGCAAGGCAAAATCAGAGAACCAGTGTTTCTGGCGCGATGCCGGTTTGCCGTTTGTCGAACTGCGCCGGGTCGATGACGGGCGGGCTGTTTGTTATGAACGCCACAGCCACGACACGTTTTCAATCGGCATCGTCAAGGGCGGGCGCAGTACCTATTGGAACCGGGGGAAGACCCATGAAACCGGCAAGGGATCGGTTGTTGTTCTCAATCCCGAGGATGTTCATGGCTGTAACCCGGTGCCGGGTGGTGGATGGTGCTATGATATGTTGTTTGTTGATCCGGCGTGGCTTCTGGATTTGCAAGTCGAAATCGATGCCGATGCAGCCGGGCGGTTTGCGATGTTTTCCGACACCATCAGCCATAATCCGGTGCTGTATTCCGGTTTGCAAAACCTTGCCGATACATTGATCAATCCTGATTGTGATCGGTTGGTCAAGGAAAGCACGATGGTGTCCTTCTTTGCCGATCTGCATGTGGTGCTGGACCGGCGCGGTATATTGCGCAGGGATACCGGTACAACGGATAAAAACAAAATGGACCGGGTTGCGGACTATATCCGGGCCTATTGCGCCGAAGACGTCAATCTGGATGACCTTGCCGCTGTGATCGGGGTTTCGCGATCCTATCTGGTGCGCGCGTTCAAAAAGGCACATGGCATGACGCCCTATGCCTATCTGATCAATTGCCGGGTCCAGAAGGCGCGCCATGCCCTAAAGCGTGGGGAGCGGATAGTTGACGTTGCCCTTGATTGCGGCTTTGCCGATCAGGCGCATTTTCAACGGGTTTTCAAACGCCTGATGGCGACCACGCCCCGCCATTATGCGATGGCGCATGTTGCCTGATGCCATCAGTTGACGATCAGATAAGCCGCACTTGCGATCAACAGGGCGGCCATGATCCGGTTAAACAGCCGGATATGGGCGGCATCATTTAAAAATCGTCCCAGAAACGCCCCGGCATAGGCCCAGCAGGCGACCGAGGCAAAGCATACCGCGAAATAAAGGACGGTGAATTCCCATACCAGTTCCGGTGCGCCATTGGCGGCATAGGCCCCCATTCCGGCAACCGCCGCCAGCCATGCCTTGGGATTAACCCATTGCAGCAATGCCCCGGTGATCATTGATGGCCCCTTGTCCGCACGGGTTTTGCCAAGCGTCCCCGATGCGGTGGCAAGTTTGAAGGCCATGAACAGCAAAAAGGCGACCCCAGCCCATTGGATGATTGTCGTCAGGTTCGGGAAAATCACCAGCAATTCATGTAGTCCCAACCCGATCAAAAGCAGCAACAGGCAAAAGCCGCTGGTGGCCCCGAATACAAGGCGCAGGCTGGGACGGAAACCGTAATGCACGCCGGAACTCAGAATCAGGATATTTACCGGTCCGGGCGTGATGGAGGCAGCAAGCGCGAAGGCAGCCATTGAAAGATAAAGGCTTGGGGCGGCGGCAAGCATGGGGTGATGTTCCTCTGGTGTTTTTGATTGATCCCAGAATGCGCCGCGGGCTTGCCGGTTTATTGAACGATATTGCCCTGCCTGTTGTAATCTTCCTTAAAAAAAAAGCGGCATCCGGGAGTTGGCCCGAATGCCGCCTTGGACGGATCAATTACCTCGGGGGAGGTGATCCGCTTGGTTTATGTCAGCTTCATCAGCTGTTCCGCACAGGCGTCGGCGATTTCCTTGGTCGGGGCATCGTTACCGGGCATGGTGGCCCAGCCGCCTTCAACAACGAAGTCATCACGCTTGTAAGAGCTTTCCTCTTTAAGGGCGGCAAGCTGCATGGTCTGGTTGTTTGGTGTCTGGGCTTTGAACTGTGCCACACAGATCGGTGCAAGAGCGGTGATGACCGCATCCTTGCTTTGATTGTTGGCCATTTCGGTTGCAGTACTACCCGAAACGACCCAGCTTGCGCTAAAGCCGATAATTGTGATGGCAACCGCACCGATGACACCGCCCCAGATTGCGGGTTTTACCCAGACTGGAATTTCCATGTTCATAATATACTCCCATTGATTTTGTGAAATTTATAAACAATTTCTCGTTTTTATTTCACAAAACTAAATCACGTGGGGTTAATATTAGCAAATGAACTATATTTTTATATAATTGATGTGGCTGTTGTGTTTTTGAAAATTTGCGCGTTTCGATTTTTATTGTGGATTTATTTTGGTGAATATTATGTGTGTCCAAGCAGGCTAACGATCCAACCCGCCCCACCGGCAATCATCGCATAGCGTGCGGCTTTGCCAATCGTCACCAGCACGATAAAGGGCACAAAGCGCACCCGCATGATACCGGCAAACAGTGTCAGCGGATCGCCAATGATTGGCAGCCATGCAAGCAGGAGCGACCAAAGCCCGTATTTGCCAAACCAGTGTGACGCGCGATCAAGCGCATCGGGTGATACAGGGAACCAGCGGCGATCCCTGAAATGATCGATATAAAGCCCGAGTCCCCAATTGACGCATGATCCCATGACATTGCCAAGCGTTGCCACCATGACCAAAAGCCAGACGCCATAATTGCCCGATGCGACAAGGGCTGCCAGCGCTGCCTCGGACGTGCCGGGCAGGATGGTGGCGGAGGTAAAGGCCGAGAGCAGCAACGCAAAAAGCAAGGTCTGCATTCCGTCGGGGATTGGAGGAGAATGATCAGGATTTGATGGTGAATTTCTGAATATTTACCGGCTCGGCAAGAACTTCTTCGCCGCCCTCGGCAAATGCGCGCAGATAAGGTGTGTCGAAATGCAGCGCCAGATCTTCGTCAGAACGCCAGTTTTCATACGCCATCCAGGTCGCCGGATCGTCGTTGGACTGGTGGATATTGTAGCTGATGCAGCCTTCTTCCGCGCGTGACGGTTCGACAAGTGCCAGAAGACGTTTGCCAAGTTCGGCTTCCTTGCCCGGCTTGGCGCGTGCGATGGCAAGAACGGTAAGTTGCTGGGACATGGATGTTTCCTGTCTGATTTATATGGCAGTTTGATTGGTCAGGATCATCGGGGCAGGGGCCGGATCGGGCAACAGTTAAATGCCTTTAAAAAATAAAAGCCCGGTGCGGGGAGAGCACCGGGCTTGGCTTCGGCAGTTGCGGATCGGGGGAGGTCCCTGCCGAAGAGGGGGAGGTTTTCGATCAGACGATGTGCGAGGTTACGTCGACATTGCTGCGGACCGAGTTGGAGTAAGGGCAGATTTTGTGAGCTTCTTCGACCAGCTTTTCCGCGTCGGCCTTATCAAGGCCCGGCAGCGAAACATGCAGGTCAACTGCAAGGCCAAAACCGCCAGCCGCACGCGGGCCGATGCCGACAACAGCCTTGACCGAAACATCAGACGGAACTTTCGGGCCGCCCTGGGAGGATACGAATTTCATCGCGCCGATGAAGCAGGCTGAGTAACCCATTGCGAAAAGCTGTTCGGGGTTGTTGCCTTCGCCACCTGCACCGCCGAGTTCTTTTGGCGTGGTCAGTTTGACATCGAGGCTGCCGTCTTCTGTTTTCGCACGGCCGTCACGGCCACCGGTTGCACTTGCTGTTGCGCGATATTTGACATCTACAGACATGGTTTTCTTCCTTTGTTTGAACGTGATGGTTCGAAGGTTTCGATAAACCGGCTGATCAGGGCGTTGGTTCGGTTGTGCCCCAAGTGATATGTCGCCGGGTGGGTGGGGGCGCAACCGCGCCCCCGAAAGAAGTTGCAGAAAGTTCAGATCATTCGCCGTAGAAGGCGTTCTTCAGGAACTGGCTGGCCTGGGCGGTTGCGGCCTTGGCAGCCGGGGTATCGGCAACGGCATTGAGCATGACGAAATCATGGATCGTACCGTTATAGCGAACCGTTGTGACATCCACCCCGGCCTGGCTGAGCTTGCGGGCATATGCCTCGCCCTCGTCACGCAGCACGTCGTTTTCATCGGTGATGATCAGTGCGGGTGCCTGTCCGGCCAGCAAATCCTGCGGGGCGTGGATCGGCGTTACTTTCGGATCGGTGCGGTCGGTTCCTTCCGGCAGGTACTGGTTCCAGAACCATTCCATTGCCGCCTTGGTCAACCACGGGCCATTGGCAAATTCGGTATAGGATCCGTTTTCAAAATTCGCATCGGTCACCGGGTAGAACAGTACCTGAGCGATGATTTCTGGTCCTTTGCGCTGTTCAGCCAGCAGCGAAACAACCGCGGTCATGTTGCCGCCGACACTGTCCCCGGCAATCGCCAGACGGGTCGGGTCGACGTTAAGCTGTTCGCTGTGATCGGCGACATATTTGGTGACGGCATAATCCTGTTCGATTGCGATCGGATATTTGGCTTCGGGTGAACGTTCATAATCAACAAAGACGACGGCGGCATTTGCCTGTACGGCGATTTCGCGGATCAGGCGATCATGGGTTTCCTTATCGCCCAGCACCCAGCCGCCACCGTGGAAGTAGACGACAACCGGCAGGCGGTCGGTGTTGCCTTCGGGGCGGACGATCCGGACCCGGGTTTCACCCGTCGGGCCGACCGGGAAGACGGTATCTGTGACGTCGGCGGCGCGTTTTGCAATCGGACCTGCCTGTGCGCCGGCCAGAACGTTGCGGGCATCAGTCGGGCTGAGCGTGTAGATCGGTGCGCCACCCGAAGCGTTCAGGACATTGATGAAATTCTGAGTGTTGTTTTCGAGAACCGGATCGGCCAAAGCGGTCGTGGCGGTCAGGGTGGTTGCCAGAGCAATCGCAGCGGAGGCAACAGTCGTTTTGAATGTATTCATGATCTTGTTCCTTTAAGCTGTCTGTTTAGAGCCGCTGTGCGGCGTTTTCCGTTTCGATGATTTTGTTATATCGCACGATTTAATCGTGTGCGATATAAATTTGAGAATACGAGCCATGCAATTAAATCGCTTGTAATTAAGTCGTGTGCGATATATTAATGTGGGTTTGATCTCAAAACGGCCCTTACGTTAAGCCGCAAAGCAGACAATCGGAGTGCCATCCGACAGCCCGGGCCGGACAAAGGAGGACGCCACCATGGACGATCATGATAGCAACACGCTCAGGCTTGAAAACTTCCTGTGCTTTTCGGTCTATGCCGCCAGCCACGCCTTTAACCGTATCTATAAGCCGCTGCTTGACGCGCTTGAACTTACCTATCCGCAATATCTGGTGATGGTGACCCTGTGGGAGCAGGATGACCAGCCGGTGCGCAGCATCGGTGAAAAGCTGTTTCTGGAATCCAGTACGCTGACACCGTTGTTAAAACGTCTTGAGGCGGCGGGGCTTGTCAAACGGACCCGCGATCCGAAGGATGAACGTTCGGTGCGCATCACCCTGACCGCGGCGGGCAAGGCACTGCGCCAAAAGGCGCTTGATGTGCCACGCTGCATTGGCGAAGCGGCTGAACTTGATCTTTCAACTGTCAAACGCCTGATCGATGATCTGGGCCAGCTACGCGATACGCTTGAAGCAAACGCATCGCGGAAATAGTGGAAGCAATCGGCGTGTTGTTCGCTGACCCTAGCGTTTGCGTTTGTCGTGATGATAGGTCAGTGCCCAACCCAGCACGGTTTTAACCGGTCCTTCGGGCAGGGGGCGATCCAGCGGCAGGATGATTGCCCGGTTGCCCTCGCATTGCAAAATACCTTCAAAATGACTGCGCACCCGGTCAATCAAGTCCGTCTGGCAATTGACATAGATGGCGATCTGACCGGGGATCTTTGATTTCCAGTCGGCGCGAATGGTGGTGCCCGACCGGGACGGCGTCAACCATGCGGGTTCGCCCCATTTCAGGGTTTCGGTGATCCTGCCGATTGCCGGATCAGTCGCCGCCAGTTCGAAAATCCATCCCCGGACCTCCATCAACGCCGCGCTTGCTTTGCGGGGATAGGTGGCGAATTTGGCAGCTAATTCTACAGCCAGTCCGGGCGGGGGCCTTTTGGTGTTGACGGCAGCGGTTTGGGGCAATTGGTTCATGTTTCCGACCGGAATATCTGGCTTTCTATCCCGTCAATATAGTCCGGATAAAGAAAGGGCGCGACATCCAACCGGACATCGCGCCAAGTTTGCTGTTTTAACAGCAGGGAGGCAAAGACAGACGTTCAGGCAACCAGTTTCCGAACATGCTGGCGCATTTTTGCCAGATGATTGGTATCAAGCGGCAATTGCAGGATGCTGCAATCGCCTTCCTGGCGGGCAAGGCGGGCGCGAAGCGCATCGGGGACGTCCTGTAGACGCAGATCGACGATTTCGCCCGGTGTCACGGCAAGGGCCGGGCGCACCACCAGATGGGCACAGGAAATTTCCGTTGCATTGCCCTGCCAGTTACCATGATCCCCATCGGTCTGGGCGGCAACCGAAATTGCATGGCTTTCATAAGTGTCGTCATCGACATCATTGCTTTGCATGGCGCTCAGGAAGATCTCGACCTCGCGACTGAGCAGGGCGGCCTCGGCAGCGGTAGTGTTGGCCGCGTTATTAACTTCCTCGGCATCGGTTTTGACGTCTTCGACGCGACCGCGAATGCCGGTGATGTTGCTGGCAACGCGACGTGCGCTTTCGGAAACGAAATCGACACTGCGCGAGATTTCCTGCGTGGTGGCGTTCTGTTCCTCGATCGCGCCGACAATGGCCGATACATACTGGTCGATGCTGTCGACGATTTCGGAGACATTTGAAATCGCCTCGGCCGAGCTGTTGGAAACCTGCTGAATGCGGGCGACGCGATCCGAAATTTCCTCGGTCGCCTTTGCCGTCTGGTTGGCCAGCGATTTAACTTCGCCTGCGACCACAGCAAAACCTTTGCCGGCATCACCGGCACGGGCGGCTTCGATGGTGGCGTTCAGCGCCAGAAGGTTGGTCTGCTCGGCGATCTGGGTGATCAACTGCACCACCTGGCCGATTTCATCGGCAACGGTCTGCAAGCTGCGCATTTCGTTTTTCGAGGTTTCCGAATAGGTGACGGCATTGCGGGCAACATCGGAAAACTGAGTAATTTGCGATGAAATTTCGCCGATGGCGGCCACCATTTCCTCGGTCGCGGCACTCAATGCCTGCGCATTGCCAGATGATTCTTCGGCCTCGGTCGCCACAGATGTTGCGAGATTGTTGGTATCGCCCGAGTTGGCATTTACAGTGTTGGCGCGCTCGACCATTTCTTCGGAACTGCCAAGGATACGGGCGAAGACTGCACCGATCGAGGACCCAAAAACACTGACCAGATGGTTGCGTTCGGCCTGACGTTGCTTTTGTTTTTCCTCGATCCGCTTATGAGCTTCTTCAAGCTCACGGGCACGGATCATGTTTTTCTGGAAAACCTTCATTGCAACGGAAATCTCGGCAACCTCATCCTCAAACCGGCTATTGGGGACGGGCGTGTCGAGCTTGCCATCGGCAAGTTCGCTAAGTGCGAAGGTCAGCCGCTTCATCGGGATCGAAATGCTGCGGCCCAGAAGAACCGCCATCAGGATGCCGAGCAATGTCGCCAGACTGGACAGAATGGCAATCATCATCTTGCCGTTGCGTTCGTCTGCAAGGGCCATATTCATAGAGGTTTGGGTAAAACTGGAAATCCGATTGAGCAGGTTTTCAATCTCGGTATTGAGGTTCTCCTGTTCCGCTTCGGTGCGGATCACGGCCTCGATCAGGCTGGCGCTGTTGATGTCACCTTTAGCGACGCTGTCAAAGATGCTTTCGACATGATCTTCATACACGCGATGTTCCGTTTCGATCCGGTCAAGCGCGCCGGAAACAAGATCAAATTCCAGCCTTGTTTCTTCAGACAGCGCGGTTTTCAGAAATTCATCGACCATGGCGCGAGCGGCGGCAATTTCGACATCGGTCTGGGCTGCGATTTCCTCGAAATGGTGACGAACCGTGTCAAAAGTTTCGGTTTCCGCATGGGCATTGACATTGCCGATGCGCAGGGCGCGTTCCATCAGGATGGCCTGTTCGAGCTGGTGTTGGGTAATTTTCTCCAGAAGCGCATTTAGCGGCAGGTCGCGATCAGCAACTTCTTCCAGTTCGTGGCCTATTTTCGTCATGGTATAGACGCCAAATCCGCCCACCAAGACGGTCGACAGGATCAAAAAGCCGACGAGGCTGAACAGGCGGTGCGAAATCCGTAATTTCCGAATAGCGGAGATCATGAGATTTACCCTTCCCATACTGGCTTCCGGTGCAGACCGGTAAAACCGAAGTGAATTGACTAAGCGGAAGTATAGTTATTTCCGTTAGCCGCCATATCCTCATATGGGGAGGTAAATGCGATGCGTGTTGTTTTTTGACTGATAATTAAATCACGGGTTGCTTTCGTGCGAGAGGGCTGCTGCTAGATACTTTGGAACAGAAGCCAGATCGCCGCACAACCCAGCACGACATGCTGGATCACCATCGCGGGTGCAATCAGGGCAAGGGTTCCGGTCAGTGTTCCCCAAGCGTGCAGAAGGCGGGCAATCACGAAGGCCGCCGCAATCAGCCAGATGATGCCCGATGTTGCCAGAACAGCCTCGAGTGCCAGGACAACCAGAATGCAGAACGGGGCGTTTTCGGCAAAGTTTCCATGAGCCCGGATCCGGCGCAGCAGAACCTTGTCCCCGCCATCGCCAAGCGAAAGTTTAAGATCGCGCCGCCGCAGGGAAACATTCAGGCTGAGCGCAATCAACATCAGGGCAAAGATGCCGGTCAGGCAGACTGTAACGGGGATCGGCAGCATGGGCATGGTCCTTTATCGCGTTATGATAAAACAGCTTTGCCCGATTGGCGGGCCGATGCAAGGGCTGCATGAAAACAGGCCGGACATTTCCGGCCTGTTTAGGATGCGGGCTGGACGACTGTGTTCGGGATTATTCGGCAGCGCGCAGCATTACCGGTTTGTCGGCCGCATATTGGATGCCCGTGTCCGGTTCGTCATTCTGGGCACGTTTCATGGCGGTGATGAACTCGCCGATTTTGCCGCTCAGGAAATCGGCCTGATGGGCGGTGTGATCGGCATTGTCATGCACCGTAACCGCGCTGCTGCCGACATTCGTCACGCTGGACTGAATGGTGGTGACATTTTCCGAAACACGCTTGGCACTTTCGGACACGAAATCGACATTTCGTGCAATTTCCCGCGTTGTGGCATTTTGTTCCTCGACCGCACCGACGATGGCGGTGACATAGTTATCGATGCTGCCGATGACCGTGCCAATATTGTTGATGGCTTCGGTGGAATTGCGCGATACGCTTTGAATGCGTTCGATCTTGCGGGTGATTTCATCGGTGGCCTTGGCCGTTTGATTGGCAAGGCTTTTGACTTCGCCTGCAACCACGGCAAAGCCCTTGCCCGCATCGCCAGCGCGGGCCGCTTCGATGGTGGCGTTAAGCGCCAGAAGGTTGGTTTGATCTGCGATCTTGGTAATCAACTGAACGACCTGGCCGACTTCATCTGCGACTTCCTGCAAGTTTCGCATTTCCGCCTGTGAGGTGGCAGAATGCTCAACCGCATTTTTTGCAATGCCCGAAAATTGCGTGATCTGGGATGATATTTCGTCGATGGCGGCGACCATTTCCTCGGTCGCGGCACTTAGTGACTGGGCACTTGCAGATGATTCTTCGGCTTCGGTGGCGACCGCACCCGCAAGTGATCTTGCCTGTCCGCTTTGGGTTTGCATCATTTCGGCACGTGCCAGAACATCCTTGGCACTTTTGACGATATCGGCAAAGGTTTCGACAAGGGTTTCGCAGAATTCCTTTACCAGACGGTCGGTTTCAGCGCGGCGTTTCTCATCACGTTCCCGCCGGGCGACCTGTTCGGCTTCAAGCGCGCGAGCCTTCATCATGTCGGCCTGAAAGACCCGCATTGCATCAGCCATGTCACCGACTTCGTCGCGGAATTTGGAAGCCGGAACCGGCGTATCAAGCTTGCCCTTTGCCAGATCGGCAAGCGCATTTGTCAGGCGACGCAAGGGCAGGGTGATGGAGCGGCCCAGAAGCCAGGCCAGTGCAATGCCCGATAGCAAGACGATACCGGACAAAGCGGTAATCAGTGTCTTGCCCATCCGTTCATCTGCAAGGGCGGTGTCCATGGAGGCGGCGGTATAGGCCGCGACTTCGGCGACAAGATTTTCAATCGCGGCATCAAGATCGTTTTGCAACCCTTCGGTTGCGATCACGGCATCAGCAACGTCCGACGGGCTTGCGCCATTATCGAGTGCTTTGAAGATATCGTTTACCTGTGTTTCGTAAGTGCGGTGATCGGTTTCGATACGGGCAAGGGCGGCTTCGACACCGGAAAATTCTGTTCGGGCCTCGTCGCTGATTGTATCTGCCAGATAGCTGTTGACCATCTGATGGGCCGTTGCGAGTTCGCTATCGGTCTGTTTTGCCAGTTCTTCAAAATGATGGCGGAGGTCGGCCTCGGTTTCGGTGGCGGCATGGGCATCGACATTGCGATAGCGCAGCATTTTTTCCATCAGAATGGCTTGTTCGAGCTGATGCTGCGTAATTTTTTCAAGCATCAGGGTCAAGGGTAGATCGCGGGCGGCAACCTGTTCAAGTTCGTTGCCTATCACCGTCATCTTGTAAATCCCGACCGATCCGATCAGGCAACTGAATGCCAGAAGTATGGTCGCCAGTCCGGCCAGGCGATGAGTGATGCGAAAATTTCTGAACATGATGAGGCGACCCTTGAAGCCATAACTATTCGGGGATTATTACAACGTGAACACACTCATGCAGTTTAGTAGCATGTGCTAATTCTATTTTTGATTACAAGAGTATGTCCGGGAGAAATACAAGCTGAAAAAGTCTGATTATTGACATGAGACAAAGTCGCAAAACCAACGCTTTGTCTTCATGGACAGATTAGAATTTTTTCAGATGTCATTTTACCGGTTTCGGGAGAGATACGGCGTGGCGGAGCGCCGAACAAGGGGCGGAATGGATAAAAAGCATTCCGATTCTGCGCCGATTTCTGGAACCGGAAGGGTACGAACACGTTTTGTCCCGGCTAAGAGCTTTGCCGACAATCAGGATGGCAATATATTGCCATGATTGTCTGTCATTTCCGGCAATTCCTTCGAATGTTCAGTCTGTTGTATAACAAAGAGGGCAAAATTGCATAATTACGACACGAGCATCCCGCATGCTGCTGGTCAGGAGCCCGAACATCGTTTCGGGACGGACGGTATCCGTCCGATGGATCGTCCCAGTCGCATCACCCGGTTTTTCATGGGGATTGTTTCCCGCGCAGAACGGTTGAACCGGAAATATGCAAAGTTCGGCAATCCGGCAGTTTATGACAATGCAACCTTTCCCTGGGCTGCGGAAATCGAAAAAGAATGGCCTGCCATCCGCGAGGAGCTTGACCAAATTCTGCAGCGCAAGGATGAGTTGCCGTCGTTCCATGACATTTCGACAGATGTCAAAGAAATCTCCAGCGATGCGGATTGGAAAACCTTCTTCCTGTTGGGGTTTGGTTTGAAGTCCGCGCAAAACATCCGGGCTTGCCCCGAAACCTGGCGGATCATGAACAAGATCCCCGGTCTGACGACGGTAATGTTTTCAATATTCGAACCTGGAAAACACCTGCCGCCGCATCGCGGCCCCTATAACGGCGTGTTGCGGATGCATCTTGGCCTGATCGTTCCGGATCAACCAGATAAGCTTGGCATTCGGGTGGGCAATCGGACATGCCACTGGGAAGAGGGCAAAGTGCTGATTTTTGATGATTCCTATGAGCATGAGGCATGGAACCATACGGATCAGACGCGGGTTGTGCTGTTTGTCGATTTCGTCAAGCCGATGAAATTTCCCGCCCGGCTGGTGAACTGGTGCCTGATGAACCTTGCGATTTTCACGCCTTTCATCAAGGAAGGGCTTGATAACCACAACAAGTGGGAAAAGAAGTTCTATGCCGAAGCCGAAAAAATGCGTAACCAGACAGATAACTGATCGTAAAGCTTGCCTTGTTGTCTTGACCTAGCGGGCAAGCTGCTGCCGGAGCCACTGCCGGAATGTCCTGAAAGCCGGGCTGTTTTTGCTGTTTGCCCGGCACAGATAATAGTGGCGCGTATTCTGTTCGGACCATGTGTCATCGCCAAGCAATTGTATCAGACGCCCGTTGGTCAGATATGGGGCGGCATATACATGCGGGAGCCACGCGACGCCATGCCCGTCCAGTGCCGCGACGAGTGTCAGCGCGCTGGGCAGTCGGGTGATCCTTGTATGCGCCTGATGGGCAACGCCATGATCATCGAACCAATGCGACATTTCGATGTCCCTGTCCTCGTCAAGTATCCATGGCAGCCCGACCAGATCCCGGGGCGTTTGAACAGAAACAGATTCAAGAAGCGAGGGGGCCGCGACGACGACATCCCTGCTTTCAAGAAGCCGTTCGCTGTTAAGTCCGGGCCAGTTGCCATCACCATGCCGGACCGCGGCATCGAAATCACCGTGTTCAAGATCATGCATGGCCGCATCGGCATTGATACGCAGGTCGATTTCCGGGTGACGTTTTAGAAACTCGCCAAGGCGCGGCAGAAGCCAGTATTGGGCGAAATGCGGTGTCACCGTGATGTTGAGGATATTTTCATCGCGCCGATATTGTTCGATGTCTCCGGCAATTGCCCTGAAATTCCGAAGCAGATTTTCGGCCAGATCGGCGGCTTCGGGCAACATGACCAAGCGGTTACCCGACCGGGTAAACAATTTACGTTGCAATCGGTCTTCAAGACCGCGCAGATGCTGGCTGACGGCACCATGAGTCACGCTCAGCATTTCCGCAGCCGCCCCGACAGAGCCGGTTTCGTGAACTGCGGCGAAAGCCCGAAGGGAATTCAGCGGCAGCCACGCAATATCGTTTGACTTTATCATGATAGAAAAACTAACAGAGGCGCAGCTTTTCTGGCAAGCATGGATACTTCTGAAATGTTAGATTTATGGCACCGAAAGGCGAAGGAGAAGACAAGATGTCATGCAAGTTTTCTAACAATCGTATCAAGGATGTCTCTCGCCATCCGGTTTCTGCCTTTGGTGCGGATCAGGAATCCCTTCACCAAATTCGCGAACAGGCAAGAATTGAGCGGGTAAAAGTTGTTCGCCAGGGTTTTGCAATGTTGAGGCGAGCCATATTCAGGCACCTTAACCCGGCAAATCACAGTCGCGGCAGCGAGGAAGCCCGTGAAATTTCTGACAGGCGATGTGCAGGCATTTGAAGCCCGCGGTGGTGATTTCAGTCGCAGTCTTGTGCCTCTAAAAACGAGACATTCCGAAACGACTGAAATCACGTAGCGATTTTCGGAGCAAGGGTCCACTATTCGGACCGAAGCTTTAGATATGGCGCAACCGGTCAAGGAAGTTTTTGACTTGGGTGTCGAGATTGCGGGCCTGTGCGGCAAGTTCGGTTGCCCCGGCCTGAACATTGGATGCGGCAGCTCCGGTTTGTTGGGACGTGTTGCGCACAATCCCGATAGAGGATGATACCTCGTTCGTGCCCGCTGCCGCCTGTTGCACATTGCCCGAAATTTCGGCGGTTGCGGCACCCTGCTGTTCGACTGCGGCCGCGATGGCACTGGTGATTTCATTGATATTGGAAATCGTTTCAGTGATTTTTTCAATCGCGCCCACGGTATTGTGGGTTTCAGACTGGATCGATCCGATTTGCTGGGCGATATCCTCGGTCGCTTTGGCGGTCTGGTTGGCAAGGTTTTTGACCTCGCTTGCGACGACGGCAAAACCTTTGCCGGCTTCGCCCGCACGAGCAGCCTCGATAGTCGCGTTCAGCGCCAGAAGGTTAGTCTGGGACGCGATATCATTGATCAGGCTGACAACCTGACCGATGCGATCAGCAGCCTCGGCCAAGCCGGTAACCATGGCGTTGGCACGCGATGCTTCATCAACCGCATTGTTGGCAATTTCCGATGACCGTGCGACCTGCGAACTGATTTCCTGAATGGAAGCGGAAAGTTCCTCGCTCGCCGAGGCGACGGTCTGGACATTTGCACTGGCCTCGTCGGCGGCAGCGGCAACCACGGTTGCCTGCTCGGAACTTTCATCGGCCGCACGGCGCATCTGGCGGGATACCTTTTCCATGTCGCCCGCGCTATCGGTAACTTTTACAACGATGGAGCCGACCGATTTTTCGAACTCGTCAGCCATCTGAAGGCGGGTGCGGTTTCGTTCCTCGCTGGCGCGGTGTTCGGCTTCGCGTTTATCACGTTCGGCCTGCTGCATGCCTGCCGATGCCTCCTTGAAAGCTTCCAGCGCCTTGGCAATTGCACCGATCTCGTCGGACCGGTCATGATAGGGGACCGTGACATTGAAATTGCCCTTTTCCAGATCGGCAATCACACCCGCAACACGGGTCATCGGACGGGCAACCATGGCGTTGGTCGATAGCAGGATCACCGCAATCACCACAATCAGCAGAACCACACCGCCGATCAGCGTAGCATTGCGCAGGCTGTCAGCCGGGGCAAAAACGGTTTCGAGCGGCACGTTGACAACCACACCCCACTGATTGGGATATCCCTCGATGGCGACCGGCACGATCAGGTGCATGAATTCGCCGTCATCAATCTGGCGAGACTGGCCCGATTTCATCGCATCGAGGATAGCGGCATCGGTAGTTCTGGCAGCATCCAGTTTGGTACCCCGAATATCGGGATTTTCATGTGCAACCCATGTGCCCTGGGCCGAGACAAGATTGACGGTACCCGTACCAAAGGGGGCGAGTTGGGCAAACCGTTCGGAAAGTGCATTCAATTCAAGATCGACGCCCATCACGCCAAGGAATTTTCCGCCGTTGTCCTGCACCGGATAGACAAATGATGTCAGAACCACATCGCGGCCCTGAATGTCATAGGTGATGGCATCGGTCAGGTAGGGCTTATTGGTGCGTTTGGGTTCGGTGTAATATTCATTGACCTCTGGATTATCGAGCCCGGTCAGGTGGTAGGGGGTGATGCCGCCACCGAAGTTATAATAATAGGTGACGTATTTTCCGGTGCCGTCGCCAAACGGTTCGCCTTCGCCCTTGTAATCGGCATCCTTGCCATCAAGGGCATCGGGTTCAAATCCCGACCACGCCCCGGCAAGTGACGGGTTGTCGATCAGCGTGCGATTGAGGATTTCGTTATAGGCCTTGCGGTCTGCGCCGTCCTGTTCACGGAGTGCGCGAAATGCACCGGCAAGGTTTTTGGCAACCAGCATCCCGCCATTGAGCACGCGGCTGGCCTGCTCGGCGTGGAACTGTCCAACGGCACGGGCTTCGCCCACCGTAAGTTCTTCGGTTGTTTTGCTGGTTTGAGCCGTTTGCAGGAAGATGCCGACGATCAGGCAGAAGGCGATGGCAAGTGCGCTTACGCAGGTCAGCTTGGCGCCTAGAGACAGGTTGGAAAATCGCATTTAAAGGTCCCCTCAGATAAACCTATACCTCTGAAGTAATCCTGGTGGTCCGTCCCTGTGCTGCCTTATTCAAGGACTTGGCAGCTTTTGATAAGGAATGGTACCACGCAACCTATACTTTCGGTAAGTGGGAATTATCTGATTTGACGGCTTTTAAATGCGCGATTGTTTTATGAAATTTTCGCGTTGTGGTGTGTAACTACGAAAAGTTGTTCGGCGGGTACAGGTTTGCTGAACAGGAAGCCCTGCAATTCGGAGCAACCCTGGGCGCGAAGGAAGTCCCGCTGTGCGGCGGTTTCGACCCCTTCGGCGGTAACTTTAAGCCCAAGGGTGCGTGCCATGGCGATCATGGCCTCGGCCAGGGCGGCATCATCGGTATTTTGTGGAATACCGTTAATAAAGGCGCGGTCAATTTTGATGCGTTCAATTGGCAGGCTTTTGATGGATCGCAGGCAGGAATAGCCGGTACCAAAATCGTCGATCGCGACCGAAACACCGACCGCACGCAATTCATGGAGCGTATCAATCATGATGTCTTCGTCTTGGATCATGCTTTCGGTGACTTCGATTTCCAGCCATTTAGGATCAAGTCCGGTATCGGTCAGAACACTTTGTACCGCTTTGGCAAAGCCCGGCGAGCGCATCTGACGAACCGAAACATTGATCGCGATGCGGATCGGATTTTGGCCTTCATTCTGCCAGCGGCTTGCCTGTGCACAGGCTTCTTCGACAACCCATTGGCCGATTTCGACAATCAGGCCGCTTTGTTCGGCGACCGGGATAATTTCGGCCGGGCCCAGCAGGCCGTTTTCCGGATGGTTCCATCGGATCAGAGCTTCGGCCCCGGTCATTTCACCAGTATGGGCATCTACCTGCGGCTGGTAGTAAAGGCTCAATTCACCCTTTTCGAGGCCGCGTCTGAGTTCGAGACTGCGGGTCATATAGTGCGTGGCACTTTCGGTCATTTCCGATTTGTAAAACGCATAGGTACGGCGCCCCTGATCCTTGGCGGCATACATGGCGGTATCGGCCAGCCGGATAAGGTCCTGCGGCGAATGGGCATTTTCGGGATAAAGGGCAATGCCGATACTGGCGGACAATGTCAGCTCGTGACCGACGATGTAGAACGGCTTTTGCAATTCATGAATGATCTGGCTGGCAAGGTTGCCCGCGGCAGCCTGGCTATGCATGTTTTCGCGCACGATCAGGAATTCGTCCCCGCCAAGGCGTGCGATCGTATCGGTGCGATCAGTCAGTGCCTTAATACGGGTTGAAACAATCAGCAGGACCTGATCTCCGGCGGCATGGCCCAGCGTGTCGTTGATGTTCTTGAAATCATCGAGATCAAGGAACAGACAGGCGACAACCGCCCCGGTCCGCTCACATCGTTCAATCGCACGGTTCAGGCGGTCAGTTGCCAGCAACCGGTTGGGAAGGCCGGTAAGCCCGTCATATTGGGCCAGATAATGCAGCTCCTGCTCTGCCTGTCGGATAGCGGTGCGGTCGGAAATCATGGCGACGAAATGAGTCAGAACCCGGTCATCATCCTCGACTGCGATGATCTGCATCACGATTGAAATCGGGTTGCCTGACATATCGCGCGTATCAATCTCGCGGTGCCAGTGGCGGCGTGTGCGTAGCGTATGGAACAGTTCCTGATAGAAGGCAGGCGGAAACTGTTCGGGAACGATCATATAGGGAGGGGTGCCGGTCACAGTCAGGGGATCGGCGCCGGTGATCTGGCAATAGGCACGATTGGCACTGGTGATGTTCAGGTCCGGATCAAGGATCAGGATTCCATCCTGGGTCGTTTCGAAAACCGTCATTGCCTGACGGAGTTTGTCATTGGTGATGCGCTGATCGGTAATGTCCTGCATCACACCGATGATGCGCTGGGTGCCCTTGCGGTCATTGATATAGGATTTACCGCGCGCCCGGAACCAGCATTGATGGCTGTTATCATGGGATTGGCCGCGAAATACGATGTCGTAAAATTCGCCATTCAGGACGGCGTACTCAAATGCCTTGCGGACCATGTCCCGGTCTTCGGATGAGACACGTTCAAGAAAACCATCCCAGCTTTCGGTGATGGTTTCGGCATCATGTGTCTCGCCGGGGATGAATTTTCCAAGACCGGTGCTGTGCATTTTGCGGGTGGAAACATCAACTTCCCAGCAGCTCATCTGGGCAGCATGCATGGCAAGTGACAGCCGTTCCTGACTTTCGCGAAGGGCCAGTTCGACTTCGCGGCGTTCAAGAGCCATTTGGATGGTTGCGTGCAGTTCGCGTTCGGAAAACGGTTTTAGCAAAAAGCCGTAGGGACGGGTTTTTCGCGCACGTTCCAGTGTGGTGTCTTCTGAATAGGCGGACAGATATATGATCGGGATCATCAGATGTTCAGGAATACCCGCCGCGGTTTCGATGCCGTCGAGATCGCCGTCAATGCGGATATCCATCAGGATGATATCGGGCGCATCGGTTTCAATCGCCTTAAGGGCATTGATCCCGGCACTATGGACCGATGTCCTGTCATAGCCCAGCCGCGCAAGCTGTTGGCGCAGATGCAGTGCGACGATCCGTTCGTCTTCAACAATCATGACATGGATCGGTTTGCGCATGGCGATCCTCAATCCTGTATCGTGAATCGAATGGTGATGCGGGTCGGTTTGCCGGATCGGATATCCAGCGTTCCGCCCAGTTGATCGGTTAGCAGTTCAACCAGTTGCAAGCCAAGCCCGTCGCTGCTGTCGACACAAAATCCGTCGGGAAAACCGACGCCGTCGTCCGTCAGGCTCAGTTCGATCAGGTTGGAATCAAGTTCCTGCGCCACCAGGCTGATATTGCCGGGGCTGTTCCCCGGAAAGGCGTGTTTGAGCGCATTGGTAATCAGTTCGTTGGCAATCAGGCCACAAGGCACGGCCTTGCCAATCGGTAGCGACACTGATCCCAGATCGCGTTCGAAATTGATGCGGTCGGGATCGGTATTGAAGGTCACCAGCAGCGAATTGATCAGTGCATCGCAGAAATAGTTGAAATCCACGCGCGAGACATCCTCGCTTTGATAAAGGGTCTGGTGAATCTGGGCCATTGACCGGACGCGGTTGCAGCTATCGCGCAGGATTTCGCGTGCCAGATCATCCTTGACGTTTGCGGTCTGCATATCAAGCAGGCTATGGACGATTTGCAGGTTGTTTTTGACCCGGTGATGAACTTCCGAAAGCAGAATTTCCTTTTCCTGCAGGGATTTTTCAAGCCGTTCCTGACGGCTTTTGCGATCAGAAATATCGACAATCGCAGCCAGGACCTGCACGCGGTCACCTTCGGCAATCGGGTTAAGGCCGATTTCGACGGGAAACTCGCTGCCATCCTTGCGCAGGGCATAAAGATCACGTCCTGGCCCCATCGGGCGCGGCCCGGGGGAGGCGATGAAGCTGTTGCGAAGGCCTGCGTGATGATGTCTGAACCTGTCAGGAACAAGCACATCGACCGGCTGGCCCAGCAACTCGTCGCGGGTATAGCCGAATACCTTTTCCGTTTCGGCGTTGACCATTTCAATACGGCCTGTGGCATCGACCAATATCATCGCGTTCGGCGCATATTCGACAACGCGCCGGAAACGATGGTCTTCCTCGAATGCAACATGCTGTGCGGTCATCGTACTTCCCGAGCCATCGGTGTGCGACGCCGACAAATCCTGAGTGCCTGAAGTGTCAGCCAATCACTAATTCTCCCGTGCGTGGCGATAAGTTGCCTGAATTGGTGGTTTGTCCACCTGATCGTCGCCAATTTGAATGACCCACTCCCGGGTCTGTTATTGTTTTGTGGCTGCACGGATAGTTCTTCAACTTTGTCCATATCTGCGTTCGACAAGTGTTTTTCAACCACTCGTCGGTGTAGGTTTACATCTTTTCGCATTTTTGGCGTATGTTGCTGATCTGATAAGCGAATTTTGCGCATCTCATCGCCAGTACTCTCTGCCAGAGTAGGAATGAGCGAGGCGCTTTACCTGTGAAATTGTGCGTTGCAGCCCGGTCATGCCCGATCCGGGCTTGATCTTGCGGGCCTGCGGGGATAGCTTCGCGCACGCGCGAAATCCGGGTGATTTCATGCGTGGCCGAATTTCCAGATAATTCAACGATACAACTGACAAACAAGGTTTCAAAAATGACAGCCGATCTTCGTGATGCCGCACTAAACAGCAACGTCTGGGCTTTTCAGGAAGCCCGCAAGCTGGTTGAGCGGTATAAACAGAAGAAACCTGAGAAGGGTTATGTGCTGTTTGAAACCGGTTATGGCCCGTCGGGCCTGCCGCATATCGGGACCTTTGGCGAAGTTGCGCGCACGACCTATGTGCGTCGCGCGTTCGAAACCATGTCCGATATCCCGACCAAGCTGTTCTGCTTCTCGGATGATATGGATGGCCTTCGCAAGGTGCCCGATAATATCCCGAACAGGGACATGGTCGCGCAGCATCTTGGCAAGGCGCTGACCAGCGTGCCGGATCCGTTCGGTACGCATGAGAGCTTTGCGCATCACAACAATGCGCGGCTTTGTGACTTCCTTGACAGCTTTGGCTTTGATTACGAATTCAAATCTTCGACCGAATGCTATCGTTCGGGTATGTTTGATGCAGCGCTTCTGCGTCTTCTGGAACGGTATGATGCAATCCAGAAAATCATGCTGCCAACCCTTGGTGAAGAACGCCGCGCGACATACAGCCCGTTCATGCCGGTCGAAGAAGGTACCAACAAGGTCCTGATGGCCAAGGTGACCGAGCTTAACGTTGAAGCCGGGACCATCGTTTATGAACATCCCGAAACCGGCAAGCTGATCGAAACCCCGGTCACGGGCGGGCGTTGCAAATTGCAGTGGAAGCCGGACTGGGCGATGCGGTGGTATGCGCTTGGCGTTGATTACGAAATGGCTGGCAAGGACCTTATTCCGTCGGTCGAACTTGGCAACAAGATCGTCAAGGCGCTTGGCGGCACCCCGCCGGAAGGCTTCAATTACGAGCTGTTCCTTGACGAGAACGCGCAGAAAATTTCGAAATCCAAGGGTAACGGCATTTCGATGGAAGACTGGCTGAAATATGCGCCGGAAGACAGTCTTTCGCTGTTCATGTTCCAGAAGCCGAAAACCGCAAAGCGTCTGTATTTCGATGTCATCCCGAAGACGGTTGATGAATATCTGACCTTTGCCGACAAGCTGAAAACCGAAACCGACCCGGAAAAGCTTTTGCAGAACCCGGCATGGCACATCCATGAAGGCAAGGCACCGGAACGTGACATTCCGTTGTCATTCGGTATCTTGCTGAATCTTGTTTCGGTCTGTAATACCAGCGACCCGGAACTGCTTTGGGCATTCATTTCGCGTTATGCCAAGGGCGCAACGCCGGAAAACGCGCCGTATCTCGACAAGCTGGTCGGCTACGCGATCAACTATTACAACGACTTCGTCAAACCGACGAAAAAATATCGTGCCGCGACGGATGCCGAAAAGGCAGCCCTGACCGAGCTTCGCGATATGCTCAAAACCCTTGATGCCGACACCGATGGTGGTGACATCCAGACGCAGGTATTCGAGGTGGGTAAAAACCACAATTATGAAAACCTGCGCGACTGGTTCAAGGCGCTTTATGAAATCCTGCTGGGGCAGGAACAGGGGCCGCGTATGGGCTCGTTCATCGCGCTTTACGGTATTGATGAAAGCATCCAGCTGATCGACCGTGCGATTGCCGGTGAAGAACTGGGCGCGTAAGCGTTCGGGTTTACAGGCTGCCGTGAAATACCAAGCGACCCGTCATCTGGCGGGTCGCTTTTTGTTTGATCCGGTTTCATTTCGTTCAATAAGTTTGATGGCATATCCCGGATGGTGATGCTTTTGCATCTGACCAAGGCGGAGTTGACGATGGGTTTCTGGCAAAAGGCGATGATTTCGGTGGCATGCAGCCCCGCACTAAGACGTGCTGGCGAAGCAGTTGGGCGGAAAACCGGGCTGGCGGCGCAATTTGTGAGTGGTTCCGATGGAGCCGATCATGTGGCACGAGCACGAGAACTGGACGGGCAGGGTATCCGGATTTCCAGCTTTTATCTGGGCGAATATGTCACAGACCCGGCACAGGTCACGCGCACGGTTACCCAGCTTGCCGATCTGGTCCCGAAGTTGGACGAGGTTGGGCTTGATGTCCATGTTTCGGTTGACCCGTCGCAGCTTGGTTATATGCAGGACCCGGCTTTGTTGCGGAACAATGCGCAAAAACTGGCCGGGATGATTGGTGAAATCGTGGCCGGGCGAAATGACGAACGTTGCCGTCGCCTTATGATCGACATGGAAGATTTCGACATGATCGATGATACGTTGGCGTTGCATGATCAATTGCGTGATTTGGGTCTTCCGGTTGCCCAGACCTTGCAGGCGCGGCTGTTTCGGACCGAAGGCGACCTGATACGAAAGATTGATCAGGGCGCGATGGTGCGTCTGGTCAAGGGGGCGATGGCTCCGCCTGCCAGTGTGGCTTTTACCCGACGTTCCGATATTGATGCCAATTACCTGAAGCTGGCAGATATGATGTTGTCCAACCGGGCGCGTGAGACAGGATTTTCCCCGGTTTTCGGCTCTCATCATCGCGAGCTGCTGGAAAAGATTGCCAGCCTTGCCGACGCACGTGGCTGGACGCGCGATACATTTGAATTTGAAATGCTTTACGGTGTCAATCAGCCGTTGCAACGTGATCTTGTTTCGCGTGGTTACCGCTTGCGGCTTTATGCCCCGTTCGGGGAAGACTGGTGGGCCTATGCCTGGCGGCGTGTCGGAGAAAATCCACGTAACCTTGGCCTGCTGTTACGATCCGGGTTTAATCGTTAGACATGCCGGTCTGCCATCGGGTTGCCAGAATGATGGAATTGAATTTCAAACGAAATCAGGAATTTCCATTCACCGGTTTCATCGGTAGAATGCCGGTAAATGATAGTCAATATCAACGGGCAAACATCGAAAGGATGACCGCATGAATATGGTCAAGATCATGATGGCGGGGGCAATGGCGATGCTGCTGTCGGCTTGCGCGACGGGCCCGCGCGTCTATACCGATGCCGATCCGGCGGCCGATTTTTCGCGTTACCGGACCTTTGCCTTTTATGAGTCAGCCGGAAAGTCGGATGAAAAATACGCCACCCTGCATGGTCAGCGGATCGAGGATGCTGTCAGCGCCGCGTTAGAGGCGCGGGGATACAGTGTTGATATCAATACCCCCGATATCCTGATCAACTATCATCTCAAGACCGAGGAAAAAACGCGGACATCGCCGCCGGTCTATTACGGCGGGTATTACGGCTATCGCAGCGGGATGTATGTCGGCTGGCCGGGCTATGTCGAACCGGGATATGTTGACAATTATACCGAAGGAACGATTACGGTCGATATGGTGGATCGCCGGACAGACCAGATGATCTGGGAAGGCACGGCCATCGGGCGCATCGACAGCGAGTTTCGCAATAATCCCGATCAGGGCGTGCGCAACGCCGTCGCCGCGATCTTTGGCAAATACCCCTATGTCGCTGGCAGCAGTGTACCGGTGATGCCTGCTGCACAGTAGGCCGAGGTTGGTGGATTTGGATAGGGAACGGGCCGGGTTTATACCGGCCCGTTTCTGTTAGAGCCGCGAAGTGACATCCATGCTGGCATGCAGGATGCGTACGATCAGGATGCCGTCCTGCTCCTGAATATAAACAATCAAATGCCGGTCATATGGATGAATGCGCACAGGCGGATCAAATTCCGTGTGCTCAGTGCCAAGCAGCGGGTGATTGGCCAGCATTTGCATATGCCGATCCATACCATCAAGGTATTTTCGGCGTTGTGGGATACCCCATTCGCGCTGGGTATAGCGGCCGATTTCGACAATGTCGGTCTGTGCGGCTCGACTGACGCGGTAGTCAGGCATCTGTTGCGTCAAGATCGGCTTGAAGGGCATCCATGCTGAAGTTTTCGACGATACCGCTTTCAATTCCTTCGCGAATCATTTTTTGCATCAGCGCACGTTTTTCGGCCCGCTCCTGATCGCGGCGGATCAGATCGCGGACGTAGTCGCTGGCATTGCTGTATTTGCCTGTGTCCGCCTGTGCTTCGACCCATTCTTTCATGAGATCGGGCAGGGATACATTCATCGTCGCCATGTTATCCTCCATTGGCGTGATTATCCCATTTTTTGGCAAAGTTTGTCAAAATAAAGCGCCCGGGAAGATTGTCATCTCTCCGGGCGTTTCATATTTTGTATTGGCCAGATCAGCTGTTTTCAGCAAACGCCCAGTAAAGTTCCTGTGCGCGTTTGGTCATCGGGCCGGGCTGGAGGCTACGATCATCAAGTTTGACGCAGGGGGCGACCTTATAATAGTTGCCGGTGCCAAAGATTTCGTCGGCATTTTCAAGTTCAGTATAGGTTACGGTTTTTTCGGTAACCTCGACCCCGTCCTCGCGCAGAAGCTTTATCACGCGCTGGCGGGTCAGGCCGTTCAGGAACGTGCCGTTGATCACGGGTGTAAACACCTTGCCATCCTTGGCGTAGAACAGGTTGGCATAGGAAAATTCCGCGACATTGCCGATCGGGTCCAGCATCACGCCGGTATCAAAACCGTCCTTTGTGGCCTCGGAAACCGCGCGGCCGACATTGGGATAAAGGCAGGATGCCTTGGCCTCGGTCGGCGCACTTTCGGGCGAGGGGCGGCGGAAGCTTGATTTGCGGGCGGTAAAGCCGGTTTTGATCGCGTCCGGCAGGTCGGATACCGAAATGCAAAGTACGAACTGTGCGCTTTCGGGCGTCGGTGCAAGGAAACCTTCGCCGCCATAGACAATCGGTTTGATATAAAGGGCGAGCGAAGGATCGAATTTCTGAACGCCTTCGCGGACAAGGGCGACGATTTCATCAGTGGTGATTTTCGGGGCAAGACCCATCAGTTCAGCCGAGCGCAGCACACGGGCGCAATGGGGCACAAGATCGGGCATCTTGCCATTAATGCGGCGCGCACCGTCAAAGACCGTGGAGGCCATCCACATGCCGTGGGTCTGCGGACCGATAATCATCGGATTGCCTGCGTGCCATTCGCCTTTGTACCAGGTCCATGTCGTGACGGCTTTGGTGTCTGCGGTGGTGGCGTGACCCATTCTTCTTGCTCCTGATCGAATTTCGGGTGGCATTTGCATGTCGCGGGGCGATGCAAGGCATCCAGAATAGGGGCTTTGCGCGATCATGGTCAAAGAAAACTGACAGGGTAAATGCCGGTTCGGTGCCGTTTTTAAGGAAGTTGCGATAAATGACGGTTCTGTGAAATATCCCGCATCATGCACACGTGTGCGTTGGCGGGCCGGAAGGCCTGTGATATGTGTGTGACCGTGCTGCAAGACTGAAAACAGGCACGGCCAGACGGCGTAAAGAGGGAAATTGCGCGCATGACCGAGGGGAAACACACGCCTGCAAATGGTGACGGGGCCGAACCAGGCCGCGATTTGCAGCATATCGTGACCTCGGCCGATGTTGCGCGCGAAGCCGGTGTTTCGCGGTCCACTGTTTCGCGCTGCTTATCAGGCGACCGGCGGATATCGGATGCGACCCGCAAGCGCGTGCAGGAAACCGCCAACCGGCTTGGCTATCACGTCAATAAAATTGCCCGGTCGATGAATACGCGCAAAAGCGATCTGATCGGGTTGGTGACATCGGGGCTTTCCGATCCGTTCCGCGTTGAGTTCCTGGATAAACTGATACTCGCCATTCAGCAGTCCGGTTATCGTCCGCTGGTGATTGATGTGTCCGACCCGGCCCAGATGGGCACATCGATGATGCATCTGTTGCAATATCAGGTGGCCGGTGTGGTTGTGACATCCGGAAGCCCGCCGCCCGAGGTGGGCGTGCATTTCCTGAAACGCAATGTGCCGGTCGTTCTGGTCAATCGCGCCGGGCGGCTTGAGGGCGCGGATGTTATCAATTGCGACAATGTGCGTGGCGGCGAAATGGCCGCTGACCTGCTGCTTGAAACCGGGAAAACCCGGTTCGGGTTTCTGAATGTCAAGGGCGGCACATTCAGTGGTAATGTTCGCGGGGAAACCTTTGTGTCGCGCATCGCGCCGCGCTTGGCGAATGGGGATATCAGCTTTACCCCACTGGTCTGCGACAGTGCCGATTATGACGGTGGCTTTAACGCCGCGCTTAAATTCCTGGCAACACCCAAAACCGCGCCGAACGCAATCTTCTGTGCCAAGGATCATATTGCGTTAGGCCTTCTGGATGCAGCCCGGTTTGAACTTGGCCTGCGGGTGCCCGAAGATATTGCCGTGGTCGGGTTTGATGATATCGCCGCAGCCCGGCAGGGGGCCTATCAATTGACCACGGTGTGCCAAAGTGCCACGAAGCTCGCCGAAATGACGGTGGATCGGTTGCGCCAACGCATCCGGGGCGATGCCCTGACCGATCAACGGCTGATCCTGCCGGTTGAAATGACACGCCGCCGGACGGCCTGAGCCGATCTTTATCCTAGCTTTCCGGCCAGTTTTTCCTCGATTTTTATCCAAAACGGCTGACTCGCGGTGTTTCTGCGGATCATGCGCACACGTGTGCCATTGATTTCGGGCTGGAACCATTGTGTTGGGCAGCGTGTGGATTTGTGTGGGGCATTTTCCGGTTTGATAAAATATATAATTAAATCAGTATGTTCATGGGTTTTAGGGAGCGCTTTTTCTTCTTAAATGGAATTTTTCTGTCATTTTTTGGAATTTATGATTAAATCATTCCAGCACGTGATTTGCGCAATGGTAATGCACACGTGTGCATTCAACGAAATGCAAACCGGGAGGAAACCCAAATGACGATCAGAAATTCTCTTTTTGCCACTGTCGCGATTTCAGGCCTGATGGCGGTTGCGACCACCGGTTCGGCCAATGCGGCGGGTCGGCTTAATGTTATCTGCTCGGCCGATAATGAATGGTGCGAGATGATGGAAACCGCGTTCGAACTGGAACATGACATCGATGTATCGATGGTTCGCAAAAGTTCGGGCGAGGCTTATGCACAGGTGCGTGCCGAGGCTGCCAATCCGAAGCTTGATATCTGGTGGGGCGGGACGGGCGACCCGCATCTTCAGGCTGCGGCCGAAGGCCTGACCGAGGTTTATGAATCCCCGCAACTGGGCGATTTGAACGACTGGGCAGTGCGTCAGGCCAAGAACGCCGATTATCGCACGGTTGGCGTTTATGCCGGGGCGCTTGGCATCGGGTATAACAACGATCTTCTGGCAAAAAAGGGCCTGCCGGCACCGAAATGCTGGGAAGATCTGAAAAACCCGGCCTATAAAGGTGAAATTCAGGTCGCCAATCCGAATTCTTCGGGGACGTCCTATACCGCGCTTGCGACACTGGTGCAGCTGTTTGGCGAGGAAAAGGCGTTTGATCTGCTGAAGGAAATCCACAAGAACGTCAACCAGTACACCAAATCGGGTTCCGCCCCGATCAAGGCGGCTGCGGTTGGGGAAACCACAATCGGTATTACCTTCATGCATGACATGGTCGCCCAGATCAAACAGGGGGCGAACCTGACGGTGGTGTCGCCGTGCGAGGGGACCGGTTATGAAGTGGGCTCCATGAGCATCATCAAAGGTGCACGTAACCTTGAAAATGCGAAAATCTGGGCCGAATTCGCATTGTCACCGAAAACCCAGTCGATTGCCGAAGACGCGCACAGCTATCAGGTGCCGTCCAACAAAGAGTCCAAAATTCCCGATGGCGCGCCGCGCCTGACCGAATTGAAGCTGATTGACTATGACTTCGCGAAATACGGGGATGCGGAAACCCGCCGTCATCTTCTGTCGCGTTGGGACGAAGAAGTCAAAACCGCGCCGCAATAAGCGCGATCTGCCTTAACGGTTCTGTCCGTCCGGTGTGACCATCGGGCGGACAGGGCCAGACTTCCCAATTCGGCGTGCAGGAGAGTTTCGGTGAACCGGATGCTTTGGTTCTGGCTGGTGATCGGCTGGATCGGTTTTGCAATTTTACCCTGGTATCAGCAGGAATACGGGTTCTGGACCCTGGAATGGCTGTATGATGGCTATCCGATGCATGGCGATTATTCGCCTGCGATCCTGCAAGCGACCTTCCATCAAAAATTCTGGCTGTTGCCGATTGCGGCATTTCTGCTGGCACCACTCGCACTGGCGCGCGCCGGGCGCGATCATCCGCATTATGCCCGTATCCTGATTTCATGCGGGCTGGGTGGCTTGGTCTATCTGGTCGGGCAGGGCTTTTTTGTTGGTATTTCCGGCTGGGGATTTGGCTGGCTTGATGCGATATTCGGCCCGCTTGATGTCCGGCAATATGGCCTTGGCTATGGCGCGATGTTTGTCGCCGCTAGCCTGCTTGTAATGCTTTGCACCGGTCTTGCCGCGGCGGGGGCGATGCGGGGCGATGTGTTTGTCACATCCGCCATCGGGACGGTTATTGCGCTTGTCGGGTTGTTTGTATTCTTTCCGGTTGCGCGCATTTTCATCGGATCGTTTGTCGATATTGATGGCAACCTTTCAGGTGTGGCCTTTATCCGCAATTTCTTTGACGACAGCATCTGGGGGCTGGGCTGCCTTGCCGAGGGTGTTTGCGGGGTTGCGTGGAACACGGCGTTTCTGGCGGTTCTGACCGCTCTTTCGACCACTTTGCTTGGGCTTTCATTTGCGCTTGTCGTGACGCGGACCGGGTTCCGGTTCAAAAAGCCGCTTCGGGTTTTGACGGTACTGCCGATCATTACCCCGCCATTCGTGATCGGCCTGGCATTGATCCTTCTTTTTGGCAGATCGGGGGCTGTTACGCAGTTCTTTGCTGATCTGCTCGGGGTGGAGGCAGGACGCTGGCTTTATGGCCTCCCTGGAATCTGGCTGGCACAGACCCTGTCCTTCACCCCGATTTCTTTTCTGGTGCTGATCGGGGTGGTCGAGGGTGTCAGCCCGTCGATGGAAGAAGCATCGCAAACCTTACGGGCCGGGCGTTGGCAGACATTCGTTAATGTGTCGCTGCCACTGATGAGGCCCGGTTTGGCCAATGCCTTTTTGCTGGCTTTCATTGAAAGCATGGCCGATTTCGGCAACCCGATGGTTCTGGGCGGCAATTACGAAGTGCTGTCGACCGAGATATTCTTTGCCATTGTCGGTGCACAGAACGATGCCGGGCGTGCTGCCGTTCTGGCGATGATCCTGCTGTTCTTCACACTTTCGGCCTTTGCCGCTCAGCGGTTCTGGCTGGGGAAAAAATCCTATGCCACGGTGTCGGGCAAGGCCGATAACGGTGCCCATGTCGGGCTTAATCCCGGTATGCGTCTGGCGTGCTATTTCACAGCCATTCCGTGGGCGATCTTTACGGTCGTGCTGTATGGCATGATTTTCTATGGCAGTTTCGTCAAACGCTGGGGCTTTGATAACAGCCTGACGTTCGATAATTACAGCGATGCGTTCGGTGTCGGCTGGAGCGAGCATGGCATCGTCTGGGCCGGGGCGGCATGGGACAGTTTCTGGACCACGTTAAACATCTCGGCGATTGCAGCACCTTTGACCGCAGCGGTCGGGCTGACGACGGCCTATCTGTTGGTGCGGCAAAACTTCCGGGGCAAAAGTGCCTTTGAATTTGGCACGATGTTAAGTTTTGCCATTCCGGGTACGGTGATTGGTGTCAGTTATATTCTGGCGTTTAATGTGCCGCCGTTCGAATTGACGGGAACGGGTGTGATCCTTGTGATCTGCTTTATCTTCCGCAATATGCCGGTGGGTGTGCGCGGCGGGATTGCCGCCATGAGCCAGCTTGACAAAAGCCTTGATGAAGCGTCCCTGACACTTGGTGCCAACAGCTTTACCACATTCCGTCGTGTGATCCTACCGCTTCTGCGCCCGGCGATTGTTGCGGCACTGGTTTACAGCTTTGTGCGTGCGATCACGTCGGTCAGTGCGGTGATCTTCCTGGTCAGTGCGGATCACAATATGGCGACATCCTATATCATCGGGCTTGTGGAAAACGGGCGCTACGGCGTTGCGATTGCCTATTGCAGTGTCCTGATCCTTGTCATGCTGACCGCGATCCTTGTTGTGAACGGCCTGATCGGGCAACGGCGTTTGCGCCGCGAGGACCGGGTTGAAGCAACACCGGACAAGACAGCGACAGGAAATCTGAGAGAGAAGCATTCATGAAACTGAAAACGCGTGCGGGTTCGGTCGTATTCGACAATGTCACCAAGACCTATGGTCACGGGGCAGTTACCGCGATCGACAATGTATCTTTCACCATCAATCCGGGCGAGCTTGTGACCCTTCTGGGGCCAAGCGGCTGTGGCAAGACCACGACCCTTCGAATGATTGCCGGGCTTGAACATGCGACCACGGGCAAAATCCTGATTGGTGGCAAGGACGTCACACAGATTCCGGCGACGGATCGTGATGTCAGCATGGTGTTTCAGTCCTATGCGCTGTTTCCGCATATGACGGTGGCCGAAAACGTTGCCTACGGGCTGAGTGTCACCGGCGTTGCCAAGGCCGAAGCCAGGGAAAAGGCCGAAGAGGGGCTTAACCTTGTGGGCTTGGGCGGATATGGCGGGCGCCTGCCGTCCGAGCTTTCGGGCGGGCAGCAGCAAAGGGTGGCGGTGGCGCGTGCGCTGGTGCTGGAACCCGAAGTTCTGTTGCTGGACGAGCCGTTATCAAACCTTGATGCCAAGCTTCGTCGTCATGTGCGGACCGAAATCCGCGATTTGCAGCAGAAACTTGGTCTGACGGCGGTTTATGTGACGCACGATCAGGAAGAAGCATTGGCCGTGTCGGACCGGATCATTGTGATGAACCGGGCGGTGATCGCACAGCAGGGGACCCCGCGAGAATTATATGAACAGCCGCAATCGGAATTCATTGCCGATTTTATCGGCGATGCCAATCTGGTCGATGGCGAGATCGTTAATATTGACGGCAATCATGCCCGTGTCGATATCGGGGGGGCGCAGTGCAATTTGCGCCATCGCGGGCAGGCAAAGGGACCGGTCCGGGTTGCCGTGCGGCCCGATGCGGTGCAACTGACCGGATTGGCGGCGATTGCGGGTGATGCGCATGTCATTGAAACGTCGCTAAAAGGTCACATTACGCATGCAGCCTATCTTGGTAGTCAGATGCAGTATTCCGTGGCAACCCCGATTGGCGAGCTGTTTGTGATCGATCACCGGATCGATACACCGATCATCGCGGGCGAAGAGGTTGCCATCGGCTTTTCTGAACGCGGCATGGCCGTCGTTTCGGCAGAATAATCGATCAACAACAAAACTGTTTCAGGCAGGGACAAAGTGGAAAAAGCATTCTCGGGAATTGATATCGAGGCACGGTTTGAACATGCGCGCGACGTGATCCGCGAGGCGGGTAAACGCGCCATGGAATATTATGAAGGCGACGCTGCCGATCTTGCGATTGAAACCAAAACCAACGCGCTTGATATGGTGAGCATTGCGGACAAAAACGTCGAGGCAATCATTCGCGACCGGATCGGTGATGCCTTTCCCGAGGATGGGTTCCTTGGTGAGGAAATGGGCATCGAGAAGGGTGACAATGACTGCCTTTGGGTGATTGACCCGATCGATGGCACGGCGTGTTTCGTCAATCAGATGCCGACATGGTGCATTTCAGTCGCTCTTATGATCGGCAAGGAAGCCGTCATTGGCCTGATTTATCATCCGTGCAATGACGAGCTTTTCAGTGCGGTCATCGGCGACGGAGCGCGTGTGAATGGCGAACCGGTCAAGGCCAGCAATGCCAAACGGGTCAGCGATGGCGTGATGGGGATCGGCATGTCGCATCGTCTGCCCAGCAGTTCGATCGTGCCGGTGATCGGCCAGTTGCTGGACGAGGAAGGCATGTTTATCCGCAACGGATCATGCGCGTTGATGATGGCCTATGCCAGTGCCGGGCGTCTGATCGGTTATTATGAACCGCATATCAATCCGTGGGATTGCATGGCGGGGATTGTCCTGATGCGTGAGGCGGGTGGCTGGTGCAATGACTTCCTTGATCTGCCCGATGTGCTTGAAAATGGCGGGCCGATATTGGCCGCCGGGCCCAATGTTGCCAAACATCTGGCGGATATGATCGGGATTTCGTATCGGGGCTGATCACACCTGATTAAGCGATATTGCATGCATGCTGACCGGTACCAGGTTTAGTCCCCGGTGCCGGTCAGTTGCTGTTTGCGTTCAGACAGCATGCGGTAATCAAGGCGTGCGAGTTCATGGTTGATGGCCTTGATATCCAGCGGCTTGGTGCAATGGGCATCCATGCCGGCCTCGCGAAATTCGGCCAGATTGTCATTTGACGTGTCGGCGGTCAGGGCCAGAACCGGGATGGTTGCCTTGACGGGATCAGCAAATTTGCGGATCTGGCGGGTGGCTTCGATCCCGTCCATGACCGGCATATGCACATCCATCAGAACCGCGTCGAAATCCTGTTCCTGCAGCAGGTTCAGGGCTTCCTGCCCGTTGGTGGCAACACTGATTTCATGGCCCTGCTGTTCAAGCAGTTTCTGGGCGAGAATGCGGTTGATCTGGATATCTTCGACCAGCAGCAATTTGCGCCCCAATACGCGCGGCTTGTCGGGATCGGCAAGGCCGAGCTGACTGTCGTCTTCGGCTTCGCTGCCGAGTTTTGGTGCGTCCGTCAGCGGCAGGTTGAGGTCAAACCAGAAGGTGCTGCCCGTACCCTCGGTACTTTTGACATCGATCGTACCACCCATCGCAAGGATCATTTTCTGACAGATGGCCAGGCCAAGACCGGTGCCGCCAAAGCGGCGCGTTGTCGATGTGTCGACCTGTGTGAAGGCCTCGAAGATCGAGCGTAATTTGTCGGCGGGGATGCCGATCCCCTCGTCGCGCACAGCAATGCGGAATGCCATGCGGCCGTTGGCAATTTCCTGCGGGGTTGCGATGACATGGATATCGCCAGACCGGCTGAACTTGATCGCGTTGGAAACGAAATTGGTCAGCACCTGCTTGATGCGGACCGGGTCGCCGATTACCCATCGCGGCATATCGGCCGGGATTTCAAGATGCAGGCGGTTATCCTGATTGCGTGCCGGGACCATCATCATTGATACGACTTCCTCGCATATTGCGTGGATATCGGTCGGGACTTCTTCAAGGACAAGTTTGCCCGCCTCGATCTTTGACAGATCAAGAACATCCCCGATCAGCGACAGAACATGCCGCCCGGCACCGTTGATCGTGGACAGGTAATTGCGCACGGTTTCAGAGGGTTCGTTTTTGTCGATGGCATCGCGTGCCAGTTGGGCGTAGCCCAGGATCGAGGTCATTGGGGACCTGAATTCGTGGCTCATATGGGCGATGAATTCGGATTTTGCGCGGTCCGCCTGCTGTGCCTGATTCATGGCGTTTTCGGCTTCCTGTCGGGCGTTATCAAGTTCGCTGGTGCGCTGATAGACCAGATCAACAATCCGCTTTTCGGTGCGGGTCAGCGACCGCAGATAAATCATCAGAAGGATGCTGATGGTGGCGCCAAACACAAAGATCGCCCATGGCTGCCAGTATAAAAGCCCGTTCAGGCGTGCCCCGGGGCCGTGCAGGACAATCGTCCAGTCACGGAAACCGAAGGTAAAGGTCGATACCTTGGGGTTGTAGCCTGCCGTGATTTCGTCCGCGATGTGGCTCATCGCATAGTCGGGCCTGCGGTTGGAATAGATCAGTTGATGACCTGCCGGTGCATCCAGATCGGCCAGATGGATTTCAAAATCCGATGGCAGGCGCGCAATGCGTGCCGCGCGCGTGATCATGTTTGTCAGGCGCAGCACACCCACGGCAAGACCAAGCGGTGCCGCACCGGGGTTGCGCCGGTTCGGGACATTCAGAAAGGCAAGGGCTGTGACCTCGGACGAGGCGGACTGAACCAGTTTGACCGGCTCGGTCAGGGTAATGTTGCCGGTACGGATGGCGGTTTGCAGGGCGCGATTGCGGATTTCCTCGCTTGAAAGGTCAAAGCCGATCACGTTTTCATTGCCGGATCGCGGAAAGATATAGAAAACCGGAAAATAGGCATCGCGTTCCGGTGCCGGTTGCATTTGGCCATCGACCAGACTGCGGATTTCAAAATTTTCAACCCCGCGCAGCGATGCGTTTTCCTCGATCAGGGCGCGGGCGCGGCCTTCGATATAGGGTACCCATTCCAGCGCGCCGACACCCGCGCGCCGTTCCACCCACGGGCCGATCATGGCGTTGAACGTGTGGAATGACACGTCACCATGCACGTCAAACAGGGTGCGAACCGCAATCAGGCTGTCGGTGGCACGACCGAGTTCCTCGCGAAGCGATGCTTCGAACGCGCGGCGATATTGTTCGGTCTGGGCATCGGTGGCCTCGTTGATCTGACCGAACGTGTACCACGCCGCCAGCCCGGATATTGAAAAGCCCAGCAGACCGACAATCAGCGCAAGATTGCGGCGCAGCCGGTGAATATCGTTTGAAATCCTGCCGTCGCGGGTGCGCGAGGTAACGATGTTGATTTTTTCGATCCCCGCACCCAGCAACAGGGTGCCGATGGTGACCACGATGACATAGCTGTAAAGGTTTGCCAGCCCGACATTCATATTGATGTTGAGAAACGTGCTTTCGCCCATTGCGGCAAAAACCACGATATCAATCACGATAAGGGCATTGACCAGTGCCGCGCCAAGCAACCCGAACCGGATGGCCCCCCACAAGACAAAAGGCAGGGAGACAAAGATGAACAGATATTCTGGCTTGGCGATCAGCGGCGTGGTTTGCACGGCAGAGGAAACAATGATCGTTGCGACGCAGACAAAGGCAAGTTCGGCATAATAGGCCAAGCCGTTTGCGCGCCATTTCTGGTGGATCAGGCGCAGGACCAGCGGCCCGATCACCAGTGCCCCCACCAGATCGCCAAGCCACCAGCCGTGCCAGATGGTGGTGAACTGATCGAAATTTCCGATTACCGTCAGGCTGAGGCTGAGCGTGCCACAAAGGGCGGCAAGTGCCGGGCCGCCGATCCCGCCGATGGCAATCAGGCCAAATATGCCGCGCGCGGACAGAAGGGGTGTCTTGCTGCAAAATCTGACGATCAGAAGCGATGAAAGGGTTGCGGCCAGAGTATTGCCGGTTGCGATCAGAAGGGCCGTTTCCGGCGGTGCGGATGTTGTCAGATTGACAAGAAGTGCGCCGAGAAATACCGCCGGAAAATACCGCCATCCCCATGCAACCAAGGCACCCAGCGCAATCCCGGATGGGGCCCAGATCAGGGTGACGCTGCTGCCGTAAAAGGGAAACTGCAACCCGGCATAACCGAAAACGAAATAGGTTAGCGTGATCGCCGCAAAGCGGATGATATGAACAGGGCCCAGACGCAAATTCGATCCTTCCCGGGGTTGGGGCGCTATTGCTTCAGATGGGAAATCATACGCAAAAAGGAATATCCCAACCGCATTGTTTCAGATCGATTATCACGCAAATTCCCCGATGCACCATCCCCATTTGAGGAGATTGCAAAGGGTGGGGGGCTTTTACTGGCTGACCCAAAGGACGCGCGCGATCCAGTCGATGTCGCGGGCCTCGACATATCGGTCTTCATAAGCCGGGTTGAGCGATTTGAGTTCAACCCCCATCGCCCCGCGGCGCACCAGTTCCTTGGCCATGACTTCGCCCGATGTGGTTTTCAGAACCACGCGATCCTGCGGGCGGATGTTTGATGCCGGGGAGACGACAATCAGATCGCCATCGCGAAAGACCGGGGCCATGGAATCGCCTGCGATGCGCAGCCCATAGGCGGTCGGATCATGCAGGGCGGGAAAGGTGATGTCTTCCCATGCGCCGCCGACCGGATAACCGGCATCATCAAAAAAGCCGCGATTTCCGGCCTGGGCAAAGCCGATGACCGGCACGCGCCCGGCCCCGTTGCCATCGACAAGCTGGGCGAATTCCTGAAAGGTGACATTGGCCACCGAGAGCACCTTTGAAATGCTTTCGGTCGAGGGCCAGCGGGGTTTGCCCTGATTTGTCGTGCGTTTGGACCGGTTGAATGTGGTGGGGTCAAGCTGCGCCAAGCGGGCCAGTCCGGAGGGGGACAGCCCGTTATCTTCGGCGATCTTGTCAAGCGCGCCCCATATATGTTCTTGCCGGATCATGCGTCATCCTAGCAGGATGAAAGGGCGACCGAAAAGGAACAAATTCCTTTCATGCACGAAAGTCGAAGCAAAATCGCAAAGCACCTGAAAAGGGTATCGACCCCGGCAATGGATGCCGGGGTTTTGTCTTTCGCAGAGGAGCTTAAGCCGTGGCGTCGTGCACCGGAACGTCCTTGGATGATTTCAGCAGATCAATGCTGTGGATGCAGTCGGCTTTGGCTTTGTAGCCCTCGCTGCTCATCGCGATTTTAAGGCCGTTGCGCGCGATATAGGTCCAGCGCCATTCGCCTTTTTTGTCCTTGTAAAGCTCGTAACGCGGGGACGGGGGATTTGCCATGGGAGACTCCTGACTGTCAGTGGATCGGCATGCAGTGGACCGCATGGCCGGTGATGTAAAATTGCCCGATGGGGCATCCCCGGTCAGGCATCCATGAAGACAGTTCAGAAGCGGTTTTGTGATGAAACGGAGCAGGAAGGGCGCGCGATTAGCGCAGAAGCGCAATCCCGTCATCATGGCCCGCCAGCAGGATCACATCCTTTTTCGACGGGGCCTTGCATTTCGTGGCCGGGCGAAGGGCCAGAAGGGAGGCGGCAATTTTCTGCGCGCCGGGGGAGAGGAAAAATGCATCATCGGGGCCGAGTTCGCGCGAGCAGAAAAGGGCAGCATCGCGCGGTTTCCTGGCGGAAATGAACAGTTTTTCAAACGCATCGACAAAATCGGTCGATATTCCCATTGCTTCCTGTTCCGTCATTTTGATGCTGGCCCAGCTCATGGGAGTCTCTCGTCTGGTTGCGGATATCTGAAAGGCCATTATTCATCCGGTGACCGCCAAGTCGAGCATTTTTGCGGCTGTTCGGATAATAGGAAATTAATCCTTTACAATGAGAACAAAAAGGGATTATAGCTTGTGGATCAACACCGGAAGTGCATCCGGAAATAGCTTTGATGCGATCAGAATGGCGGAAAACGGCATATAAGCCGGGTTTTGCACGTATCACGTTGGCAATCTTTACATATCCGGCAATTGGCGGTTTTGCGCAGTCGATGATGCGCAAAAGGGGAGATTTGCACGCTTTTTCGGGGTGTTGATGCGAGACAGGCAGTTCAGCAGGAGGGCGAAATGAGTGAACAGAGACTTTTTCCCAAGCCGATAGCGGACCGCGTGACGACCCCGTTTTCCAGTGCCATGCAGGCGTGGTTCTGGTTTGTGCGGTGCCAGGCGTCACGGATCGAAGGGGCACGTGTGGTGGCCGATGCCAGCGACGTTGTGCGCCCGTGCGACCCGGATGATATCTATAACGCGGTCATGCGGTTACGGCGCGAAAATGTGCTGGATGACCGGCATTTGCAGGTGATCGAATATTACGGGCTGGTGGAACGCACGCCCGATCCGCGTGATGGGCGTGAAAAGCCGAAATATGATCTTTGGTGTGATGCGATGGCGGCCTTGCAGGATGCGCTGATCGCGCGCGATATCGTCCTTCCGGGGGCCGAGGATGCCTTTCACCATCCCGAGAAAATGATCAAAATGACGGGGGAATTGCCGCCATGCAGACTTTGACCCGAGAGGCGATCACACCTGCTTTGGCAGCAGTGAAACAGCCCGCATATTCGGGTGCAAATCCGCCAACCGAACCCGTCATGCGCGATGTGCTTGTCGTGTTTGCCAATGCACCGGAAAAGCGGCTTTTGCGGTGGCTGAAACCCGGTTTCCGGCATTGTTTCGTGCTGATGTCGGGAGGACGTGCCGGTGAGTGGATCTGCCTTGATCCGCAAAGCCACAGGATCGCGTGTGATGTCTGGCATTATTCGGTTCTGTTTGACCCCGAAGCCCATTACCGGGCGCGTGGCTTTGATTGCATCTGGGTCAGTTATCCGGCGGAAGTGCCAAGGCGGGTGCGGTTGGGCGCGTTTACCTGTGTCGAGTTCGTCAAACGGTTGCTGGGTATTTCCGGGTTCTGGATCGTGACGCCGCATCAACTTTTTTGCGCGATTAAACGCGCAGAAACAAAGGCTTATGGTGGGAGAGTGTTTTTTTCTGAAAAATGTTCTTGATTTGTTCTTTTTCTTGTGCCATAAGGGAGAAGTCAACACCACAATTGCGCCCGCATCGCTTCATCGCGTTGCGGGCGTTTTTGTTTTCAGCCCCGTTTCGGGGCTTTTTTGTTTTAGGGCCCCGGTTTGGGGCATTTGGTTTTGCAGGTCCCGTCTATGGGATGAGGCAGAGGGAGGCAAAGGGGCATCATGGGCAGTCTGTTTTCGACACCAAAACCAGCAGCGCCACCACCAATTGCTACCAGTCCGTCCGCAAACCCGGCGTCTGTCGATGACGGGGAAAGTGCGGCAGAAGCGGCACGACGGGCGCGGTCCGAGGCGCTGGAGCGGCGACGCTATGGCCGGGCCGGTCTGATCGGCACGGGGTTTCGCGGGTTGCTTTCGGACCGGATCGACCGTGCGGCGGGCGGCAAAAATCTTTTGGGGGACTAGGCGATGACAGAACGGCAGAACCGCAAAGCGCACCCGGTCCGCCCGGCGCGGAAGACGGGTGCGGCGGCAAAGCGTCCGACGTCTGATCGGGCCGTCACCGATGGGGCAGCGGGCAACGGTGCGGAGACGCGGCCTGGTGATGGTCTGGTTGGAGCAGGTCGGGTTGGAGCTGGCCGGACATCCTCCGACAAGGTCGAAGCCAGGTCGGGGGATGTCCGCCTGTCGAGGGCAGACCAGACGGCGGCGAGATTTGGCAGGATGGCGAAGGAGCCGGTGGGCCGCCTTGGCGCTGGTGCCGGTGTGAGAGCCGGGGCAGGCCACAATGCCGGAACCAAAACCGGCACGATTGCGATTGCCGATTTGCGGGCCCGGTTTCGGGCGGCGATGGGACAGAAGCGCGGTTGGATGCGCCACTGGCAGGAATGTTATGAATTCGCCCTGCCGCAACGCAACGGAGCAAGCGAGCAACCGGTTGCATCGGGTGGTGCATCTGGTGGGGAAAAGAAATTTGATCGGGTGTTTGATGCCACGGCCCCGGATGCGGTCGAGCAGCTTGCGGCCAGCCTGATGGCGGAAATCACCCCGCCGAGCGGCGGCTGGTTCACGTTTGAGCCGGGCGGCAATGTGGCGGATGCGGATCGGGACATTCTGACCGCCCGACTGGCCCGGGCCGCAAGCATTCTGCAGGGGCATTTTGACCGGTCCA